>Ga0268266_10004707_pt1 | contig 12987 bp, 11 predicted proteins | sample KBSS13metaG_FD_190356 | JGI IMG/M metagenome (GOLD analysis project Ga0268266, IMG submission 190356) | Switchgrass rhizosphere microbial communities from Kellogg Biological Station, Michigan, USA - KBS S1-3 metaG (SPAdes) (version 2) | ecosystem: Host-associated > Plants > Roots > Rhizosphere...
CGGGCTACGGCCAGTTCGGCGCGCCGCGCCGACAAGGGCCGACTGTCGCCTCCAAGAAGGGCGCACTGGCGGTCGTCATCCGCTCGATCGGCACCGACCATCACCGCAACCCGCACACCGGCGTCCAATATTTTACCGACGGTGCGACGCCGATCCCGGCGGGCGCGCTGACCGTGCCGGATTCCGAGCAGCTGGTCCGCATCCTCAAGCGCGGCCGGCCAGTGACGATGCACCTGACGCTGGTCAGCGCGAAGCGCGAGGGCGCGCGGTCGGGCAATGTCGTCGCCGAGGTTCCGGGCCGCGATCCCAAGGCACCGATCCTGCTGGTTGGCGGGCACCTCGATAGCTGGGACCAAGGGACGGGCGCGATCGATGACGCCGCCGGCCTCGCGATCACGACCGCGGCGGCCAAGCACATCATGGATGCCGGGCGCCCGCTCCGCACCATCCGCGTGGTCTGGTTCGGCGCCGAGGAACCGGGCGGCTTCGGTGGAACGGCGCTGGCCAAGGCCCACGCGGCCGACCGTTACGCCGTCGCCGGCGAGAGCGATTTCGGGGCCGACCGGATCTGGCGCTTCAGTTCGGCCTACGCCAAGTCCGATCCAGCCATCCACGCGCAGCTGACGGCGTCGCTGGCCCCGCTTGGGATCACGAAGAATGACAAGGGCGAAGCGGACGGCACCGACGTCGGTCCAACAATCGAGGCCGGCGCGCCGTGGATTTCGCTGAGCCAGGACGGCACGCGCTACTTCGACTACCACCACACGCCGGACGATACGCTCGACAAGATCGATCCGGCACAAATGCGGCAGAACGTCGCGGCATGGACTAGCGTGCTGGCGGTGCTATCCGGTGGAATTGAGCCGGAGCCGAAACGGGCCAAGCGGCGTTAAGCCCGGCAAAAGGGAGGACGATATGCGTATTTTGCTCGCAATTCCGGCACTCGCGCTCGTGGGCGCCTGCGATGTCAGCAAGGACAGCGCCAACAATACGATCAGCCTGACGGTCAATCAGGAAGAGGCCGGCAACGACCTGCAGAACGCCAGCAACTCGATCCAGAATATCGCGCAGGATGTCGGCAACGAGGCGGACAACCTCGGCGACAAGGTCAAGAACACGGATGTCGACGTCAACGTCAACGCCGACGTGAAGACCGAGAACAAGGCCAAGTAATCCAAGGCCGGATGGTCGGGGAGACAGGATTCGAACCTGCGACCCTCTGCTCCCAAAGCAGATGCGCTACCAGGCTGCGCTACTCCCCGACGACCGGCTCGGCCTCGCTTCCTCCCGCTTCGCGTGAGGTTGGTGGGCCCGGAAGGATTCGAACCTCCAACCTAGCCGTTATGAGCGGCCGGCTCTACCGTTGAGCTACAGGCCCTCCCCGGTCCGCCCAGATAGACAGGCGAAACGCTCGCGCCAAGTCAGGCGAGTGGCAGCAGCAGCGTAATCCCGGCCGGCGTTGCAAGCAGGTCGCCGTTGGCGATCCGTGCGAGGCCACGCACCAGGCGAAGCGAAAAACCGACGCCGACCGGCGACGCTTCGGGCACCTCCGCCCGCGGATCGAACAGCTGGGCGTCGGTGATGCCTTTGAGGGCGGCCGGACGGCTAATCGAAAAGCGCGACGTGTCGGCATTGGCTTCAACCGCAAGGCGCAGCCGCTCACCGGCCACGGCCTGCTCGATCACGCCGGCAGCCAGGCGATAGAGCAAGCGGTCGGCAAGCTCGGGCTCGACCGCGCATTCGGGCATGCGCGTATGCCCGGCAAATTCGATCTCGACGCCGCGCTTGGCGGCAAGTTCGCGCAACTGGACCGACAGGGAGGCCAGTTGCTCGCCGAGGTTCGCCCGGCGCTCGTCGGCCCAGGTCGAGCTGTGGATCTTGGCGGCGAAGTCGAGGTCGTCGATCGCGCCGAGCAGGAGATGCGCCTGGGACACGATGTCCCCGGCGCGCTCGCGATAGCGGCGGTCGGCCGGCCCAAGATACTGGCCGTCGATAATCTCGGCGAACCCGATGATCGCATTCAGCGGCGTCTTCACCTCGTGGACCAGTTCGCGCAGCGAGTCCGGGTCGGTCAGGATTTCCGACGGCAGGCTATGCTCCGCCGGCGGCGGCAGGTCGCGGAGCGCGATGCCGCGATAACCGCGAAAGCGCCCATCGGCCGGATCGAACGCCGGAACGCCGCTGATCTTCCATTCGCCCGCGACCAGGCCATCGCCCGGCACGGTCAGCGCGGAATCCCGGAACGGCGCGCGCATCGCGAACGCCCGGGTCACGTCCTCGGCAACCCGGCCCCCGCTTTCATCGCGGCCGCGCGCGATCGAGCGGCCGATCAGCGCGCCACGCGGCGCTCCGTCGATCCACGAAATCTCCCCCGACGGACCGCACTCCCAGCGGAACAGGGCCGGTGCGCCAAGCGTGGGCTGAGGACTCGCCCCGCCCGAGTCTGCCTGCTGATCGCGGTTGCGCCGGCGCCGTTCGATTCGCGCCACAACGTCATGCAGCGAGGGCCCGGCCTGAGGCGACGCGCGGCGCTCCGGCGCCTTGCGCGCAGGCGCTTTCGGCTCGGCGGGCGGAGCCTCTTCGACCAACGCATCGGTCGCTTCATCGGCGACTGGGGCCAGCAATTCGGGGTGCAAGGTTTCGACGAATTTGCGCGTCTCGTCGTCGGTGCTTTCGAGCAGCGCTCGCCACTGAGCCGGCTCAAGGCTCGCAGCGGCGAGCACCGGTGCGGAGACGGTCAGTTTGTCGGCGACGAAGCACTCGAGCAGGCCGATCGGGAGCGGGAGCGCGGCGACCGCGCGGGCCGCGGCGGCGCGCAGCGGCTCGTCGACCTTGCCGGCTTCTTCGCGAATGGAGTCCAGCGCCTGGACGACGACCGGGCTCGAACTGTTGGGACCGGCGCGCGCGACAAGGTCCACCAGCTGCCGCCAGCGGACTGCCGAATCATGGCGGTCGCTCGCGGGCTGATTGAGGACAGTGAGCAATCGATCGTCGAACCGCACCGGCTATAAGCATCCTTCAGACGCACTGAATGATGGCTCTATGCGGCTGTTTACTTCGCGCTAAGGGCAAATTGCTTAACCGCCCCGAAACGGGACAGGCTGGACGCACCTCGCGGAAAGCCACAGTGCCGCCCGAAAGCGGCACTGCGTTTGTCCAATCAGGCGTGCGACTGAAGGTAGAGCAGCCAGTATTTCGCGATCTCCGAGCGCGGCCCGGTCACGGCGTTGAGCGCCGCGGTCGCGCCGGCTTTGTCGCCGGATTGCGCCAGCGCCATGCCGAGATGGAGGTTGGCGACGGGGGCGTCGACGTCCGGCTTGGTCAGCGCCGTGCGGAACACCTCAGCCGCCTTGGCGTGATCGCCCAGGGCCGCATAGCTGTCGCCGATCCGAATCAGCGCCTTCGTGTTGGCCGCCGTCTTGGCCGCGACGGCAAGATCTGCCGCCGTCGGCTTCTGCTTGGCTTTCAGGCCGGCGACCAGGTCGCGGAACACGGGGCTGGCCGGATCGACGTGCTTGGCGGCAATGCCGGCATCGAGCACCTTTTGCGCCTCAAGGAAATTGCCCTGGTCGGACGCCGCAGCCGCGAACAGATTGTAGTCGGCGGAGGCTGACAGCGCGCCCGCGGCCCGCATCAGGCGGAGCAGGTCGAGCGTGCCTTCGACGTCCTGCTGGTTGAGGTTGCGATAGATGGCGATCGCATCGCGCCAGCTGCCGGCGTTGGGATAGGCTGAAACCCACTCGCGGGCGAGCTGGCCAGTGGCGGGAAGCTTGGCCCCATAAGCAACGCTTACCGCCCGCTTGTACCAGGCTTCGGGGGCCTTCCCGCTGGCCGACTGCAGCTTGATGCCCTGCTGGAACAGGGCCACGGCCGCGGCCGGCTGGCCGGCGGCGACCTGCGCCTCGGCGAGGCCCGCCACTGCATCGACATTATTCGGATCGAGCTCGACGACCTTCTTGTAGGCGGCGGTCGCCCGCTCCGACTGCTTGAGGTTGGTGTAGGTCGAAGCCAGCGCGGTGTAGAGGCCGAGCTGCTCGTTCGGCTGGACGGAGCCCGAGGCCAGCATGACTTCAAGGCCGGCGGCCAATCCCGCCTGGTCCTTGGCGGCATTCGCTGCCTTGAGCTGCATGATGCCGATCGCATATTTGTCGTCGGGCGTCTTCGCGACCGCTTGGGCCGCGGCGAGCTTCGCCGGGATCGACGCCGTGTCGTTCTTGTTCACTGCCTCCTGCAGCTCGATGATTGCCTTGCCGGCGCCATTCGACAGCTTGGGCTGGTGAGTGATGATGCCGCCGTGCGATACCGGAGCGGGTGCCGGCGTCGCGGCCGGCGTCGGCCGCTCGTCCTGGCCGGTGCGGGAGGGCATCTGCGCCGCAAGCGGGGCGGCGGCAATCACGGCTCCAAGGCCGAGCACAGTGGTGGTGAGCTTCATCAAGAGGTTCCCTGGTGGAGTTTTGAGCGAAATCCGCGCGAGCGCTTAGTCCTTCGCGGCGGGCACGCCAACCCTTTCGCGTCGGCGGCCTGAACCCCCATTGAACCGCGAAATCCTCGCGCGCGTACGCGTGCGCGCGGGGTGGCGCTTGGGCCATGCATGCACTACTTAGAGTGAGGGGGCGCGGCATTCGGCCGCAATCCCCCGCGCATCGCCTCAATCACAGGATTTGTTCTTGGCCTCCGAACCGCCCGTCGACGACCTTAACGACAGCCCGCCGCCCAGCGACGGCAGCGACATCGCCCCTATCTCCATCGTCGAGGAGATGAAGACCAGTTACCTCGATTACGCGATGAGCGTGATCGTATCGCGCGCCCTGCCCGACGTGCGCGATGGCTTGAAGCCGGTGCATCGCCGCATCCTGTGGGCAAGCCTCGAGGGCGGGTTCGTCGCCGGACGGCCGTACCGCAAGTCGGCCAAGATCGTCGGCGATACGATGGGCAACTATCACCCGCACGGCAACCAGGCGATCTACGACGCGCTAGCGCGCATGACCCAATGGTGGTCGATGCGCGTCCCGTTGATCGACGGCCAGGGCAATTTCGGGTCGATGGATCCCGATCCGCCGGCTGCCGAGCGCTACACCGAGGCCCGCCTCGCGAAGGTCGCCAACTTCCTTCTCGGCGATGTCGACAAGGACACCGTCAACTTCACCCCCAACTATGACGCGACGCGGAGCGAGCCGCAGGTCCTTCCCGCGCGCTTCCCCAACATCCTCGTCAACGGCGCCGGCGGCATCGCGGTCGGCATGGCCACCAACATCCCGCCGCACAATCTCGGCGAGGTGCTGGCTGCCTGCCGTGCCTATATCGACGATCCGGCGGTCACCTCCGAAGGCCTGATGGAGCACGTCAAGGGACCGGACTTCCCGACCGGCGCCTTCATCCTCGGCCAGTCCGGCATCCGCAACGCTTACACCACCGGGCGCGGCTCGATCCTGATGCGCTCGCGCTACACGGTCGAAGAAGGGCGCGGCGACCGCCGCTCGATCGTCCTCACCCAGATCCCCTACCAGGTCGGCAAGTCCGGGCTGGTTGAGAAAATCGCCGAAGCGGCCAAGGACAAGCGCGTCGAGGGCATCTCGGATATCCGCGACGAATCCAGCCGGCACGGCGTGCGCATCGTCATCGACCTGCGCCGCGACGCTACTCCCGATGTCGTCCTCAATCAGCTGTGGCGCCACACCCCGGCCCAGTCGAGCTTCCCGGCCAACATGCTGGCGATCCGCGGCGGCCGTCCGGAAACGTTGACGCTCCGCGACATCATCGAAAGCTTCGTCAAGTTCCGCGAGGAGGTGATCACCCGCCGCTCGAAATATGAGCTGCTCAAGGCCCGCGAGCGCGCCCACATCCTGCTCGGCCTGGTCGTCGCGGTCACCAATCTCGACGAGGTGGTCAAGCTGATCCGCGGGTCGGCGAGCCCGGCGGTCGCCCGCGAGAAACTACTCGAGCGCGAATGGGGAATGGAGGAAATCCGCCCGTACATCGTGCTGGTCGAGGCGGTTGAGCCGCAGAAGAGCGAGAAGAGCTATCGCCTGTCCGAGGCGCAGGTTCGCGCGATCCTCGAGCTCCGTCTGCATCGCCTGACCGCGCTTGGCCGCGACGAGATCGGCAATGAATTGGCCGAGCTTGCGACCAGCATCGGCGAATTACTCGAGATCCTCGCTAACCGCGCGCGCCTCTACCAGGTCATGCGCGAGGAGTTCGACGAGGTCGAAGCCGAATTCGCGACTCCGCGCGTAACCGAACTCGCCGCCGCTGCCGACGGGATCGAGGACGAGGACCTGATCGAGCGCGAGGACATGGTCATCACCGTGACCATGGGCGGCTACATCAAGCGCACCCCGCTATCCGTGTTCCGCGAGCAGAAGCGCGGCGGCAAGGGCCGTTCGGGCATGGCGACCAAGGAAGAGGATGCGGTCACCAACCTGTTCGTCACCTCGACCCACAATCCGGTGCTGTTCTTCTCCAACCTCGGACGGGTTTACCGCAAGAAGGTGTGGCGGCTGCCCGAGGGTGGCCCGAACACCAAGGGCCGGCCGATGGTCAATCTCCTTCCCCTGGCCGATGGCGAAGTCATTTCGACCGTCCTCCCGCTGCCCGAGGATGAGGAGACCTGGGGCGGACTGCACATCATGTTCGCAACCGCGCACGGCACCGTCCGCCGCAACAGCATGGCGGCCTTCACCAACATCCCGTCCAACGGCAAGATCGCGATGCGCTTCGGCGCCGGCCCGGCCGAGGAGATCGAAAGCGACGACACCGACGAGCAGGCCGATCCAACCGACCGCCTGATCGGCGTTTCGCTGCTCAACGAAGGTGACGACGTCCTGCTCGCCACGCGCGGCGGCAAGGCGATCCGGTTCATGGCCACCGACGTCCGCGAATTCCAGTCGCGCACCTCGACCGGCGTCCGCGGCGTTCGCCTGCTCGGCGACGACCAGGTCATCTCGATGTCGATCCTGCACCGCGTCGGGACCAGCCAGGAAGAACGCGAGGCCTACCTCAAATGCCCGCCATGGCGCGACCGTGAGGACGTCGAATGCACGCTTCCGGCGGAACGCTATGCCGAGCTTCAGGAGAATGAGCAGTTCATCCTGACCGTGACCGAAAATGGCTATGGCAAGCGGACGTCGGCCTATGAATATCGCCGCACCAACCGCGGTGGCCAGGGCATCACCAACATCGACACGTCGGAGCGCAACGGCCAGGTCGTCGCCTCCTTCCCGGCGAAGCCCGGCGAACAGCTGATGCTGGTCACCGACCAGGGCAAGATGATCCGCACCACCGTCGGCACGATCCGCATCGCCGGCCGCAGCACCATGGGCGTCACCATCTTCAAGGTCGGCGACAATGAGCATGTGGTGAGCGTCGCCCGCATCGATGAAAGCGACGAGGACGAGCTGGAACTGGAGGGCGACGGCGAGACCGCACCCGACGATGGCGCCATTATCGGTGAAAGCGAGCTTGAGAAGCCGGCCGATCCGGAGCAGGATTAGCGCGCCCAGCACGGACTGAGCTGCGACGAACGGTAGCAACCGGGTTGGTTCGGGTCGCGTTCTCCTTTGGCTAGTACAAGGAGTCTTTCATGCCCCTTCCCCACAATGCGTTGGTTCTGGTCGCCGATGGCCGCAAGACGCTGTTCTTCCGCAATCACGGCGACGAAAACCAGATCGACCTCCGGACCGAGGCGCATGACGCGCGCACGGACCGCAAGAATGGCGACTTGAGAACCGACGCGCCGGGGACGACCCAGCAGAGCTTCGGCTATGGGCACAGCACCTACGAAGAAACCGATTTCCAGCAGCAGGAAGAAGACCGCTGGATCAAGGACGCGGCGGACGAGCTAAGGGCCCGTGCGTTGAGGAACGACTTCGACGCACTGGCCATCGTCGCTCCTCCCAAGGCGCTCGGCGTGCTCAAGAAGTCGCTTCACAAGGAAGTCGAGCGGCGCCTCGTGTGCACCGTCAACAAGGAGATGAGCGGGCGCCCGGTCCCCGACATCGAAGCCCTGCTCGAAGCCGAGACCAGGACCGAGCTGCCCGCTCTCTAACGCGTCAGCCGCGCTCGCCCGCGCGGCGCGGCGGCGGTGGAGCCGGAGGCGGCGGCAGCGCCGCAGGCGGAGTGACGTTCAACATCTGCGCCTGGCTGAGGTGCATTTGCACGACCGGTACGATCTGGCTCGCGGCCGCGCGCAGCGCCGGCACATCGCCGCTCGTGGCATAGCCCTGGTGCAGGGCCAGCCCGTCGGTGTGCGCCTGGATCTGGATCTGCTTGAACGTCATGTCGAAGTTCGGCCCCGATCCGGCAGCGCGGAGCTGGTCCAGCAGTGCCTGGTGCTGCGGCATGATCGCCGGCGGCGGCGGCATGATCCGGGCCGACTGCGCGGCACCGACGATCATTTGCGTCGAGCGCGTATGATCGGCGATCAGCATGCTGCCGAAATTCCGCACTGCGGGATTCTGCGACATTTGCTGGGCCAGCTGGCCGGACTGGATTTCGAACTGATCGCTGCTTCCGGCGGTCGCCATGTACCCCGGCGCGAACAGGGGATTATTGGGATCGATCGCGACCGGCGGCTGCCCGGGTGGTCCCGACGGCGTGGTCTGGCACGCGGCCAACGCCGCTCCACCCAGCAGGATGATGATTTTCTTCATAACGCATACCCCTCTAGTGAACGTCCCGGCTGGCAAACCGGTTAGAGGCTAAGCGGTTCCTTGGGCCGTGGCGGCCGGTTCAGGCGAACAGGTCGACAATATCGGCGTGGGCTGCGACTGCTTTCAGCAGCAGCGTGCGGTGACATTCCCTGGGTTGGCGTTCCATGCACAGGATCGCGCTTGGCTTCTCCGTCGCCAGCTCGATCATTTGCGCCGCCGGGACCATCGCCTCGGGCAGCTCGAGCTGTCCGGCATAAATCCGCGCCATGTCGGCATGGCGCCCGGCCCGCGCCGCCGTCCGCCCCGCGCTTGGCGTGCCCAGTGCCTTCAAATGCACATAGTCGATGCCCGCCTCACCCAATGCACCGCTCAATGGCGTCTTCGAAAAACCGGGCCGGCGCGACAGCGGCAACGCCCGGACATCGATCACCCGCCGGACGCCCGCGGCCTGAAGCGCGGCGATCAACTCGGGCACCGTCGTGCCTTCATAGCCGATCGTGAAAATGCGCAGGTTAGGGGCCACGCGCGACCAGTAACCGCTCGTCCTGGGCTTGTCGAAGGGCGTGGGCACGGTCGCCCCGGCAACCGTCTCGCCTTCGCTTAGCACGAACGAGGTTGGTTCAGGACGTTGCAGCGGTTACTGGCCGCGACCATGTCGTTCGACCTTCACCTCATCGGCGGCGGGCTCGCCGGTTCCGAAGCGGCGTGGCAGCTCGCCGAAGCGGGCGTCCGCGTCCGGCTTAGCGAGATGCGCGGCGGGGGTGATACGACCGCGGCGCATGAGACCGACCGGCTCGCCGAGATGGTCTGCTCCAACAGCTTCCGCTCGGACGATGCCGAGCACAATGCCGTCGGCCTCCTCCACCAGGAGATGCGGGCGCTCGGTTCGCTGATCATGCGCGCCGGCGACAAGCATCGCGTCCCTGCCGGCTCCGCGCTCGCGGTCGATCGCGACGCCTTCGCGGCGGAGGTCACCCAGGCGGTCGCCAACCATCCCAACATCGAGGTCGTGCGCGAGCGGATCGACGCCCTGCCCGATCACCCGACGATCATTGCCACCGGTCCGCTGACCGGCTCGCGGCTGGCCGAAGCCATTGCCGCCGAAACCGGCGAAGGCGCGCTCGCCTTCTTCGACGCCATCGCTCCAATCGTTCATCGCGACAGCGTCGACATGGATGTCGCGTGGATGGCGGCACGCTGGGACAAGGGTGGCAAGGATTACATCAACTGCCCGCTCGACAAGCCGCAATATGACGACTTCGTCGCCGCCCTGGTCGACGGCGAGAAGATGCCGTTCAAGGAGTGGGAGCAGGATACGCCCTACTTCGAGGGCTGTATGCCGATCGAGGTGATGGCCGAACGTGGCCCCGAAACTTTGCGCTATGGGCCGATGAAGCCGACCGGCCTCGACAATCCGCGCACGGGCCGCTGGCCTTACGCCGTCGTCCAGCTCCGCCAGGACAATGCCCTCGGCACGTTGTGGAACATGGTCGGCTTCCAGACCAAGCTGAAGCATGGCGAACAGGTCCGGATTTTCCGCACCATCCCCGGCCTCGAAAACGCCGAGTTCGCGCGCTTGGGCGGGATCCACCGCAACAGCTTCATCAACTCCCCTCGGCTGCTCGACCGCGAGCTACGCCTGAAATCGAAGCCGAACATCCGCTTCGCCGGGCAGATCACCGGCTGCGAAGGCTATGTCGAAAGCGCGGCCATCGGCATCATTGCGGCGCGGTTCGCCGTGGCAGAACTCCGCGCCGAGCCGCTTCCAGCTCCGCCGGTGGAAACGGCGCTCGGTGCCCTGCTCAGTCACATTACCGGCGGCGCCGACGCCGCGACGTTTCAGCCGATGAACGTCAATTTCGGGCTGATGCCGCCGCCCGACACCCGCGCGAAGAAGGCCGACCGCAAGAAGGCCTATACCGATCGCGCCAGGGCCGCCTTTGCGACCTGGCTCGACGCGTCGAAGGTAACGGAGCCTGCTTAGCTGCGGGAAATCACCTCGGTCATGCGGATCACCCGGTCGCGCAATTGCGCCGCGATGTTCGCTGGCAGGCGATCGAGGATCGTCTCGCGGGCCTCGAAATAGCTGGCGCTGACCCGAACCAGTTCCATCGACCAGTCGGGGAAAACACGCTCTTCCGCTTCGTGCTCGTCGCGGATTTCCAGGCCGCTGTGGCGCGTATCGCGACGCAGCCGCTCGACCAAATCGTCGATCGCGTTGGGCGCGCCCTCGATGACCTGCAGGAAATGGGTCCCGTTAAAGATCAACACGCCGGTCACGCCCTCGAGCGCATTGACCTGCCGCGCCGTGCGATGGATCGCCTCGAGGTCGTCGGGCTGCAGATCGATGGCTGCGAGGCTCGTGTAAGTCAGTGATTTCAAAGTCATTACTGACCGCTGTAGCCGGAACGAACCGCGGGGCAAGCTCAATCGTTCGAGGCCACCTCGCTTGTCGTGCGGCGGCAACTGCACGTCGGATGCTTGGGCGCCGGCGGTGCGGTCAGCGCATATTCCGCCGGGGTCAGCCAGCCCGAGCGGTCCTTGTCCGCGCCTTGGAACTTGCCGATCGTCTTGGCCGCCCATTCGTCGAAGGACAGCCCGCCGTTGCCATTGCTGTCGAGCTTGGCGAACGCCTTGCGCCGGGCCGCCAGCACCTCTTCGGACTCGATCTTGCCGTCCTTGTTCTTGTCGGCACGGGAGAAGCGCCGCTCCTCGCGGGTCTTCGGGTCAGCCTCGGGCGCCTGCAACGGCGCTGCCGCGCTGAAATAGCTACTCGGAGCGCGCGGCTTGGGCGCGGCCGGCAGCCCGGGACCGGGCTCAGCCCGCGATTGCCAGATAAAAAAAGCGCCGGTCAGGAGCAGGAAGCAAGCCGCTGCACCAGCCAGGAAACGCACCATCGCAAATCTCCTCAACCAAGGAGATTCGGCACGGGCGCAAACTCCGTTTCGGATGCGCTTCTGTCAACTGTGGTTACAGTTTTCCGGTCAGCCGATGGCGCAGCAGCGTCCATGCACGGCCAGGTGCACCTTCAGGCTCCTCGCGCTGAAGATCCCGTAGCGCGAGCGCGGCGAGGCCGGTGAGCGGGCGAAATTGGCGCGGCACGCGCGGGTTGTCGGTCTCGACGGACAGGCCATCCCGATCGAGGGCGCGCCGGGTCAACGTGCCGGCGGCAAACAGCCGCCCGTGAATCTCGAGATATCCGGGCGGCTTTTCCCCGAGCAAGCGCGCCGCCAACCTGAATAGGGTCTCGCCGCTCGAGAGCGTGGCGTCCGGCTCGACCTGCTCTTGCAGCAGCGCCGCCCAACCCGTCTCAAGCTGGGCAAGGTCCGCGCCGCTAATCCTCCTCGGCAGCAGCTCGGCCGCCGCCGCCTTCAGGCGTGGCTCAGCCGGAACCTTGCCCGCGTCGAGCTCTTGCAGGCGTTCCCGCCACCAGGCGAGCTTGATCGCGCCAAGCGCCGGCTGGGTCGATTGCGTGACGACATCGGCCATCGCGTCGTTGATATCGAACAATGCGTCGAAAGCCGGCCGCAACTCCCTCGGCCAGTAGAGCCGGACGAGGTCGCGGTCGCGCGGCTCAGCGATAGGTGACCGCTTTCACCGCCTCGACCACCTGGCTCGCCTTGATCAGCGCCAGTTTCTCGAGGTTGGCGGCATAGGGCAGCGGGACGTCGACATCCGTCACTCGCATCACCGGCGCGTCGAGATCGTCGAAGCCTTCGGTCATGGCGATCGCGATGATCTCCGAGCTGATCGAACAGGTCGGCCAGCCCTCCTCGACGATGACCATGCGGTTGGTCCGCTTGAGGCTCTCCAGCACCGTCGTCTTGTCGAGCGGACGCAGCGTGCGGAGGTCGATCACCTCGGCGTTGATGCCCTGCCCCATCAGCTCCTGCGCCGCTTCGAGCGCGACTCCGACGCCGATCGAGTAGCTGACGATGGTCACGTCCTTGCCCGGCCGGACGATCCGCGCCTTGCCGATCGGCAGCACGTAATCGTCCATCTGCGGCACGTCGAAATGCTGGCCGTAGAGCAGCTCGTTTTCGAGGAAGACGACCGGGTCGTCGCTGCGGATCGCGGCTTTGAGCAGGCCCTTGGCGTCGGCCGCGCTGTATGGTGCGATGACGATCAACCCGGGCACGCTTGCGTACCACGGCCCGTAATTCTGGCTGTGCTGGGCGGCGACGCGCGCGGCGGCGCCATTTGGCCCGCGGAACACGATCGGGCAGCGCATCTGGCCGCCCGACATGTAATTGGTCTTCGCCGCCGAATTGATGATGTGGTCGATCGCCTGCATCGCGAAGTTGAAGGTCATGAACTCGACGATCGGCCGGAGCCCGCC
>Ga0268266_10004708_pt1 | contig 12984 bp, 10 predicted proteins | sample KBSS13metaG_FD_190356 | JGI IMG/M metagenome (GOLD analysis project Ga0268266, IMG submission 190356) | Switchgrass rhizosphere microbial communities from Kellogg Biological Station, Michigan, USA - KBS S1-3 metaG (SPAdes) (version 2) | ecosystem: Host-associated > Plants > Roots > Rhizosphere...
ACCGTGCTCGACCTCACGCGGGTGCGCGCCGGTCCGACCGCGGTTCGCTACTTCGCCGACTGGGGCGCCAACGTCATCAAGGTCGAAATGCCGCCGTCGGCCGGCGAGATGGACATGGGCGGGCCGCGCCATGGGCCCGACTTCCAGAACCTGCACCGCAACAAGCGCTCGATCACGCTCAACCTCAAGGAGCCCGAGGGCAAGGCCATCTTCATGAAGCTCGTGGAGAAGGCCGACGTGGTGGTCGAGAACTACCGCGCCGACGTGAAGTTCCGGCTCGGCATCGACTACGAGAGCCTGAAGAAGGTCAATCCGCGCATCATCCTGGGCTCGATCTCCGGCTTCGGCCAGGACGGGCCCTATGCCGAGCGTGCCGGCTTCGACCAGATCGCCCAGGGCATGGGCGGCATCATGTGGGTCACCGGCCAACCGGGCGGCGGACCGGTCCGCGCCGGCATCGCCGTGGCCGACGTGGGCGCGGGCCTGCACTGCGCAATCGGCTGCCTGATCGCCCTGCTGGAGCGCGAGGTCTCGGGGCAGGGCCAGTGGGTGTCGAGCTCGCTGCTGCAGGCCATGATCTCGATGTGCGACTTCCAGGCTGCGCGCTGGACGATCGCCAAGGACGTGCCGGGCCAGGCCGGCAACAACCACCCGACCGGCATCCCGACCGGCGTCTTCAAGACCAGCGACGGCTATATCAACATCGCCGCGTCGGGCGACCATATCTACAAGCGCTTCTGCGACAGCATCAAGGCGCCGGAGCTGCTGACCGACGAGCGCTTCTCGTCCGCCAAGGCGCGGGTCAAGCACCGCGATATCCTCAATGCGGAGATCGACAAGCGGATGGCCGCCTTCACCAGCGCCGACGCGGTCGAGAAGCTGAACAAGGCGGGCGTGCCGGCCGGGCCGATCTACAAGATGGACGAGATGTTCGCCGACCCGCAGGTCAAGCACCTGAAGATGGCGCATCCGGTCGAGCATCCGAAGCTCGGCATGATCGAGCTGATCGGCCAGGCGATCAACATGAGCCGCACGCCGTTCGAGATGAAGACCGCGACGCCGGAGCAGGGCGAGCACACCGATACGGTGCTGAAGGAAGCCGGCTACGACGCGGCCGCCATCGACGGCTTCCGCCAGCGCGGCGTGATTTAGTCAGGGTCTTGGCTGGGACCGCGCCACTCCGTGGCGCTCATGATCATGAGCGCCACGGAGTGGCGCGGTCCCAGCACATGAAAGGAATCTAGTCATGAACATCAGCCCCACCCCGAACATGATCGCGGAGAAGGTCGGCCCGGTCGGCCGGCTCGTCTTCAACAAGCCGCAGAAGCACAACGCCACGTCGACCGACATGTGGGAGGCGATCCCGGTCATCCTCGACGACTTCGAGAAGGATCCGGCGATCCGCGTGGTCGTCGTCACCGGCGCCGGCGACAAGGCCTTCGTCTCGGGCGCCGACATCTCGGAATTCGAGAAGGCGCGCAACACGCCCGAGCAGGTCGCCTACTACGACAAGATCGGCGAGATCGCGAACGCGCGCCTCAACAAGTGCTCCAAGCCGACGATCGCCCGCATCCGCGGCTACTGCATCGGCGGCGGGCTGGCGGTGGCGCTGCTGTGCGACATCCGCATCGCGTCGGACGTCAGCAAGTTCGGCGTGCCGGCGGCTCGGCTCGGCCTCGGCTATCGCGCAAGCGGCCTCAAGATCCTGACGGATCTGGTCGGACCGTCCCACGCCAAGGAGATTTTCTTCACCGCCCGGCACTTCAATGCCCAGGAGGCGGTCGGCATGGGCCTCGTCACCCGCATCGTCCCCGACGCGGAGCTCGACTCCTATGTCGACAATTACTGCAAGCTGATCGGCGAGAATGCGCCGCTGACCATGCACGCCGCCAAGCGCACCATCGAGGAGCTGACGCGCCTCGACGGCAAACCCGACTTCGACCGCCTCAGCGGGCTGGTGAAGCAGTGCTTCGACTCCGAAGATTACATCGAAGGCCGCACGGCGTTCATGGAGAAGCGCCGGCCGCAATTCAAGGGACGCTGACCATGAAGACCTTGACCAAAGAGCAGTACGACGCGTTCTGGCGAGACGGCTACCTCATGGTCGAGGATGCCGTCACGCCGTCTCAGCTTGCCGCGCTGCAGGCGGAGATCAGGGCCTGGGTCGAGGAAAGCCGCGCGCATCAGAAGCCGTTCGGGCCGCCGACGATCGACGGCCGGCCGCGCTTCGACATGGGCGCCGAGCACAGCGCCGAGAAACCGGCGCTGCGCCGCATCAACAACCCGTCGGACATTTCCGACGCCTACCGCACCGTCATGCTCGATGCGCGCACGGTCGACATGGTGGCCGACCTGGTCGGGCCGGACGTCAAGTTCCACCACTGCAAGATCAACCTGAAGCTTTCCGGCGCAAAGACGGAGGTCTCCTATCACCAGGACTTCTCCTACACGCCGCACACCAACGACGACATCGTGACGGCGTTGCTGTTCCTCGACGACATCGACGAGGACAACGGCTGCCTGACCGTCGTGCCGGGCTCGCACAAGGGGCCGATGCTGTCGCTGTTCGACGGCGAGCGCTTCACCGGCGCGGTCACCGCCGAGGCCGAGAAGCAGGCGCTGGCGCAGTCGATCCCCTGTGTCGGCAAGGCGGGCGCCGTCTGCCTGATGCACACCAAGCTGCTGCACGGCTCGGCCGCGAATCGCTCGGACGCTTCGCGCGGCCTCTATATCTGCGTCTACACCGCCGCCGACGCCGTGCCGATCGCGCGCAACCCGATGCCGAGCCTCAACGAGGGCCGCATCGTGCGCGGCAAGGAAGCACGCTTCGCGCGGTTGAGCGAAGGCCTGGTCGAATTGCCGAAGCAGCCGAAGACGGCCTCGTTCTTCACCGTGATCGGCCAGGAGTCGAAGCAGGCCGCCGAGTGAGCGACCCATTTCCCGCCGTCACCGAGGCGGCGGCGACGGGCGAGACGGCCGAGCTCTTCGCCGACATCCGCGCGACCGTCGGCGTCCGGGTCGTCAATCTGGTGTGGCGCCACCTTGCGACGATCGATGGCGCGCTGCCCTGGGCCTGGAGCGCGGTGAAGCCGCTCTATCTGCAAGGCATGGCGGACCGTGCCGCCGTCCGGTTCCGCACGAGCATGAGCCTGCCGGTGCTCGGCTCGCTCGCGGGCGAGCAGCCGAAGAGCGTCGACGACGTGCTTGCGAGCTACGACCACTCGAACACAATCAATCTTTTTGCCCTTGGCGCGCTGGTGGCTTGGCTACGCGGCGAGACTGCTGCCGAGGGGACGCCGGAAAGCGCTCCACGCCTGCCTTCACCCGACGTGACGCTGCCCAAGCTCGCATCGGCGGAGGATGTTGCCGCTGAGACCTGGGCACAGGTTCTACGCCTCAATCGATTCGGCGATCCGCGCCAGCTCATCCTGGCGAGCATGTACCGGCATCTCGCACACGCTCCCGCGTTCCTGCAGCAACTCGAACCTGCCCTCGCCGCGGTCGAGGCGGACGGCTCCCTCGCGCAAGCCATCTCCGCCAATCGCGTCGCCGCCCGCGAGCGTGCCAAAGTCTTGGCTCGTGCGGTCGAGGCCGCCAAGCCGCGGCGTGCCGCGGAAATCGAAGCAAGTATCTCGGCCTTCGTCGATCACGCCATCGGCAAGATGGTCACGATCTGCCGCGCGATCCGCGTAGCGCGAGGCGTTTACTAGCGCCGCTCTGCCGTCGCTCGTCCCTTCGGTTGCAGGTACTGCCGGATCTCGGCGTCACGTCCGTATATATCCGCGCGAAATTGCAATGTGTCATCGACATCCGCGAATGCGGTCTCGTACACCACGAATACCGGTACGGCCCTTGGCAAATCGCGTCGGATGGTGGCACCGTCCGAGATCGTTTGATCGATTGCATCGCTCGGTTGCTGCATCAGCAGAGCGGCCAGCTTTCGTGGATCCTCCACCCTGATGCATCCATGACTGAAGCGGCGGTCGTCGCGGTCGAACAGACTTTTGGACGGGGTATCGTGCAAGTACACGTCGAACCGATTGTTCATCTCGAACAGTAGATGTCCCAGCGCTGAGTTGGATCCCGCGCGCTGCTGCAGTTTGCCATCCGGCAGCATTGTCAGGTTGTGCCGCTCCAGGAAATTCGGATCGCTCCTGGCCTTCGGCAGTATCTCGTCCCTGGCAATGTCATCCGGGATGGTCCAGGGCGGGTTGAACCAAATATGATCGATTGAGCCTTGAAACTCCGGGCTCTGATTGCGTCTTCCGTCCTGGCCGACAATCACGCGGGTGGAGAAAACTGGCCGGTCGTCGCGGTATAGCACCAGCCGCTGGTCCGCAACGTTGACCCAGACGCGATCGGAAGGCAGCCGCCGCGGCAGCCAGCGCTCGCGTTCGAGGTTGACCTCAATCTCGCGCCAACGGCTAGTCGCGGGCTTGCCGCCGGCCGGCATGCCGGTGCGAGAATTTTGCAAAGCCTGGCGCAGCAGCCGGTAGGTCGGCGTCGTCGGTGCCAGCGCTTCGATCGCCGCGCCAGGATCAGGGCTGTCGATAGCGGCATTGAGCGCGGCAACGACATCGATCGGCTCAGGCGTCAAGGCCTCCTCGTCTCTCCGGCGCTCGATTGGCATGGCCCCGCGCGCCAGCGCGATGGCATAGGATAGGAAGGCGCTCGATAGCAACAGTTCACGCTCAAGCGTCGGCAATGTTGCGGGCGACCGCAGCAGATCCGCATGGAACAGTTCAGGGGCGAGGCCATGATCGCGGGCGCGCAATACGGCATTGATCAGTGAATTTGCCTGCGCCTCCCGGGTCGTCCAGACCGGTGCAAAGCCATGGCCGGCGTAAAAGTGTCTCAGCAGTTCGACGTTCGACCGTTCACCCGCGACGACCGATGTCGGCGCGCTCTCGATCAGGCCGCCGAGTGGGGTGTCGGCATCCGCTACCCTCTGAGTGGGCGCCGCCGACACGAGGGCCGCTGGCCGCTCATGGGCCGCTGCAACAACCGGCGGCGCTGCGGGTTCACATGCAGCGAGCGCAATCGCGGCGCCAGCAAGCGCTCCGGTGCGCGCCAGAAGGCGCCTGGTCGAGAAGCTGAAGGATTGGAGCAAGGAAGCCTGTCCGACCGCGTGATTCCGCCGCGACTTGCGCCGCTGCCCGTGGAAGAGGGCAGTATGGAGAATGTCGCAATACGTTCTCGGTTCCGGATCGAGATTGCACAAAGGCGTGTACGATTTTCCAAGGCAGATCGTCCGCCAGAGCGACTTTGCTTTACGCTGCGGTAAAAAGCAATATTTTCATAACTGGGCCTCCTGCTGGAAGGCGAACTTGGGGTTTCACCCAACAAATCTGAATATTTTCTGTCGCGGCTGGGAACCAGAAGAATCTCTCGCCGTTAGCGTCGATCAGTCCGTCGTGCTTTGAGTCCCTCAACTGTGGAGGAAGCGGATGTCTGACGTTACTGAAAAAGTGGCTCGTCTGGGCCTGGTTGCACTCGTGCTTCCAGCGGCGCTGCTAGCGGGATGCTCCTCGCCGCAGCCGGCTCCGCCGCCGCCGCCAGCCGCCGCCTATACGCCGCCGCCGGCTCCTCCTCCTGCGCCCCCTGTCCGCGGCTAACGGCGCACGGCAAGGCTACAAGCGAGCGCGGGTCCGCCCAGGCCCGCGCCGTGGACCCATGCACCCCGGCTGCGCTCATGTCGACACAGCAAAGCGCCGATGGCACTTCTCGCTGATCATTCAGCCGCCTTCGCCTGCTTCCGCGCGAGCCATTCCTGCATCGCTTCTTCCATCGTCATGAACACCGCGCCGCCGGCCTGGAGCGCGCGGATCAGGCGTTCCAGCATCATCATGCGGTGGCCACGGCCGATCACGTGCGGGTGGAAGGTGTAGGTCAGGATGCCGAAGTCGGGGCAGGCCTCGTTCATGTAGCTGAAGTCATCGACGAAATTCTCCAGCACGTTGTTGGCATTCATCAACCCCGCCTGAATCGATCCGTTCGCGTTGCGCATGTATTCGAAGTGCGGGTAGTCGTCGAGCGACCAGCTTATCGGCATCTCGACCAGCCGCGTCTCGCGGCCGCGCTGGAACGGCTTCTTGAGCTCGACCACGTCGTTCTGGCGGGCGTAGTAGCAGTCGTAGTCGTGGCCCATCAGCGAGCTGTCGTACTGGATGCCGTGCTTCAGCAGCAGGTCGATCGAATGGGGCGACAGGTCCCACGCTGGCGAGCGGTATCCGCGCGCAAACCGGCCGCTGATCCGCTTGATCGAATTGTTGCCGCGGACGATCTCTTCCTCTTCCTCCTCGCGCGACAGGCTGGCCGGAAGGCGATGGGTCCAGCCGTGATGGGCGAGCTCGTGGCCGGCCTCGACGTAAGGCATGACCGCCTGCGGGCTGCTGTCGATCGTATGGCCCGGCGTGAAGAAGGTCGCCTTGATGGTGTGGCGGCCGAGCAATGCCACCAGACGGGGAATGACGACCGCGTCGTACTCGCCGCGCGATATATAAGTGGGCGTCGTCTGGCCGCGAGCGATGAAGCCGGACATGTGGTCGTGGTCGAAGGTCAGGCAGACGATGTGGCGGGGCATGTGGCGATTTCCTTGTGAAACCTGCCAAGTCTAGGCGGATTTGTTGCCTTCGCCCATCGAAGCCTGCATGATGCGAAACAACGAAAAGCAAAACAGGACCTTGAGTAGGGAGGGGTCATGGCGGGGGCGTCTGCCCGGCGCGCCGTTGCGGCCGAGGGCGACAACCAGCTCGTGGTCGAGGGCGTGTCGAAGAAGTTCGGCGGTGTGGTCGCGTCGCAGGGCGTATCGCTGGAAGTCCCACGCGGCAGCATCGTGTCGATCATCGGCCCGAACGGCGCCGGCAAGACCTCGTTGCTGAACATGATCTCGGGCTTCTACAAGCCCGACACCGGCCGCGTGCTGCTCGACGGCCAGGACATCACGCGCAAAAAGCCGAGCGACATCGCCGCCCTCGGGATCGGGCGCACCTTCCAGAACATCGCGCTCTTCCAGGGCCTGACCGTGCTCGACAACCTGATGCTGGGCCGCCACGTGCGGATGAAGGCGGGGGTGCTGTCCAGCGTCATCTACTGGGGGCTGGCGCAGAAGGAGGACATCCGGCATCGCGAGGCGATCGAGGAGATCATCGAGTTCCTGAAGCTCCAGGACCTGCGCAAGCTGCCGACCTCGGCACTGGCCTACGGCCTGCGCAAGAGGGTCGAGCTCGGCCGCGCGCTCGCCTCGGATCCCAAGGTGCTGCTGCTCGACGAGCCGATGGGCGGCATGAACCAGGACGAGAAGGAGGACATGGCGCGCTACATCCTCGACGTGAACCAGGAGCGCGACATGACGGTGGTGCTGATCGAGCACGACATGGGCGTCGTCATGGACATCTCGGACAGGGTCGTGGTGCTGGAGCGCGGCCGGCGCATCGCTTCCGGTACGCCGGACGAGGTGCAGCGCGACCCCAAGGTGATCGAAGCCTATCTCGGCGCCAACAGGAGCGGAGGACAGCCATGAGCCTGCTCGACTCGCCGAAGACCGACACGCTGCCAAAGCTGCTGCAGCGCAACGCCGAGGAAAGCCCCGGCGCGCCCGGCATCCGCGAGAAGAAGCGCGGCGTCTGGCAGACCCATGATTGGGCGGCCTACCGCGACCGGGTGCGCGACTTCGCGCTGGGGCTCGCCGCGATGGGCTTCACGCGCGGCGACAAGCTCAGCGTGGTCGGCGACAATCGTCCGCAGCTCTACATGGCCCAGCTCTCGGCCCAGGCGCTGGGCGGCTTCTCCGTGCCGGTCTATCAGGACTCGATCGCCTCGGAGCTGGTCTACGTGCTCGATCATGCCGAGACGTCGGTGATCGTCGCCGAGGACCAGGAGCAGGTCGACAAGGCGCTGTCGCTCAAGGACAGACTGCCCAGGCTGCGCTGGATCGTGTTCGACGATACCCGCGGCCTATGGGCCTACGACGATCCCATGCTGCGCTCGTTCGAGAGCGTGCTGGAGGAGGGACGTGCCTACGGCAAGGCCAATCCGGCATTCTACGCGACCGAGCTGGCCAAGGGCGGACCGGACGATCTCGCGATGATCGCCTACACGTCCGGAACGACCGGCAACCCCAAGGGCGTGATGCTCAGCCATCGCAACATGGTAGCGTCGGCCGAATCCTTCATCGAGGTCAACGCCACGAAGCCGGGAGACAACTGGCTGTCCTACCTGCCGATGGCCTGGGTCGGCGATGCCGCGTTCTCGCTCGGCATGACGCTCGCCGGCAAGCTGGTCGCCAACTGCCCCGAGAGCCCGGAAAGCGTGCAGCGCGACCTGCGCGAGCTCGGGCCCAACGCGATGCTGGCCCCGCCGCGCATCTGGGAGAACATGCTGACCACGATGCAGGTCAAGGGCGACGACGCCTCGCCCGCCAAGCGCCGCGTGTTCGAGCATTTCCGCGCGCTCGCCGAACGCTGCGAGCTGAAGCGGTCCGACGGCAAGCCGCTCACGGCGAGCGAACGCCTGGGGCTCATGCTCGGGGAGTTCCTGGTCTACGGCCCCGTGCGCGACCAGCTCGGGCTGCGCAACGCGCGCTGGTGCTACACCGGCGGCGCGCCGCTCGGACCGGACACCTATCGCTTCTTCCGCTCGTTCGGGATCAACCTCAAGCAGGTCTACGGCGCGACCGAGGCTTCGGCGCTGATCGCCTGCCAGTCCGACGCCGAGGCCAATCCCAACACGGTCGGCCGGCCGATGCCGAGGGTCGACGTGAAGATCGACGACAACGGCGAGGTCATGCTGAAGGGCCCCAACGTGTTCGTCGGCTACTTCAAGCAGGACGAGGTGACGCGCGAAACGCTGGTCGACGGCGGCTGGCTGCGCACCGGCGATGCCGGCTTCTTCGACAAGCAGGGCCAGCTCGTGATCATCGATCGCGCCAAGGACGTCGGCAAGCTGATCGACGGGTCGGCCTTCGCGCCGCAGTTCATCGAGAACAAGCTGAAGTTCAGCCCGTTCATCCGCGAAGCGGTGGCGTTCGGCCACGGCCAGCCGATGGTCGTCGCGATGATCGCCATCGACATGCAGACCGTCGGTACCTGGGCCGAGAAGCGGGGGCTGCCCTACACCAGCTTCATGGACCTGAGCCGCAAGGCCGAGGTCGCCGGCCTGATCGCCGGGGAGATCGCCAAGGCCAATGCCACCTTGCCAGACGTGCAGCAGGTCAAGCGCTTCCTGCTGCTCAACAAGGAGCTCGAGGCCGACGACGCCGAGATGACCCGCACCCGCAAGGTGCGACGCAAGTTCGTGGCGGAGAAATACGCGGCGGTGATCGACACGTTCTACAACGGCGGCAAGCAGGTGCAGGTGACGATGGACATCACCTTCGAGGACGGGCGCAAGTCGTCGCTGACCAACGACATCGCGATCCACGACATCGAGCGCCACGGCACGGCGCGGCCGCAGCCCGCGCGGCAGGCGGCCTAGATGTCGGAGGACATGGGCTTCTTCATCGCGCTGCTGCTGAACGGCGTGTCGATCGGCTTGATGTACTCGCTGATCGCGCTGGGCTTCGTGCTGGTCTACAAGGCGACCGACGCCATCAACTTCGCCCAGGGCGAGTTCGTGATGATGGCCGCCCTGGTCGGGGCCGTCGTCGCCGGCCTCAGCGGCCCGCCGGTCGTGATGGCCATCGCGGCGGTGATCGCGGTCCTGGCAGTGATGATCGGGTTCGGCTTCGGGCTCGAGAGGGTGGTCCTGCGGCCGTTGCTCGGCCGTCCGATCGTGGCGGTCATCATGGCGACGATCGGGCTCGCCGCCGTGCTGCGCGGCCTGACGCCGATCGTCTTTGGCGGCGAGACGCGCGCGCTGCCGTTGCCGATCGGCGACGATCCGATCGCGATCGGCCCGGCGACCCTGCCGCCGATCCAGGTGCTGGGCGCCGGGGTGGCGATCCTGCTGTTCCTGGGTTTCAGCTGGTTCTTCAAGAAGAGCCGCATGGGCGTGGCGATGCGCGCGGTCGCCGACAACCAGCAGGTTGCCCAGGCCATGGGCATCAACGTCGAACGCTATTTCGCGCTCGCCTGGGCGATGGGCGGCGTGGTCGCGGCGCTGAGTGGCATCGTCTGGGGCAGTATGCTGGGCGTCGATGTGCAGATCGCCGTGGTCGGCCTCAAGGTGTTCCCGGTGGTGATCCTGGGCGGCCTCGATTCGATCGGCGGCGCGCTGGTCGGCGGGCTGATCATCGGCGTCGTCGAGAGCCTCGCGGCCGGCTACCTCGACCCCTACGTCGGCGGCGGCACCAAGGACTTCGCGCCCTACCTGCTGATGATCCTGGTGCTGATGTTCCGGCCCTACGGCATCTTCGGCAAACGCCAGATCGAGCGCGTGTGATGAAGCAACTCGGCTCGTCATCGTCTTCCGGACCGCGAGCGTCCCGCTCGCTCATGCGCATGAGCGAGCGGGACGCTCGCGGTCCGGAAGAGCATCATCAACTCATGCTCGGCGGACCGCGGGCCTCCAGGCCCGCTCATGGGAGCCTGGAATGGTTTGCCGGCAGCATGAGCGGGCCTGGAGGCCCGCGGTCCAATGAGGCGGCCTGATCATGTTCCATCGCGAAGCCGGAGTCTTCAAGACCACCTACGCGGCGGACATGGCGCTCTATCCGCTGCCGATCGCCAAATGGACGGTGGCTGTGCTGGCGCTGATCTTCGTCGTGATCGTGCCGCTCACCCTGCACGACTACTACCTGTCGATCCTCAACCTGATCTTCATCGCCGTCGTCGGCGCGCTCGGGCTCAACATCCTGGTCGGCTACACCGGCCAGATCTCGCTCGGCCACGGCGCCTTCATGTCGGTCGGCGCCTATACGGCCGCCAATCTCGCGGTGAAGCTCGGGCTGCCGTTCTGGCTCACCCTGCCGGCGGGTGGCCTGATGGCGGCCTTCATCGGCGTGCTGGTCGGGATTCCGAGCCTGCGCATCAAAGGTCTCTACCTGGCGATCGCGACGCTGGCGGGGCAGCTCATCATCGAATGGACGATCAACCACGTGCCGGCGATTTCAGGCGGCGCCCAGGCCTCGATCCAGGTCGACCGGCCGGAGCTGTTCGGACTGATCCTCAACACCCAGGGACGACTCTACTATTTCCTGCTGTTCTTCGCAGTGCTGGCGATCGTCGCCACGCTCAACCTGATGCGCAGCCGGATCGGCCGGGCCTTCATCGCGGTGCGCGACCAGGACATCGCCGCCGAGATCATCGGCATCGACATCTTCCGCTACAAGCTGCTGTCGTTCGCGATCTCGTCGTTCTTCGCCGGCGTCTGCGGCGTGCTCTACACCTACTATTTCGGCATCGCCAACTACGAGCAGTTCCAGCTCGGCGTGTCGATCGACTACCTCGCCATGATCATCATCGGCGGGCTGGGCTCGGTACTGGGCTCGATCTTCGGCGCCGTCTTCATCACGCTGCTGCCGATCGTCATCCGCATGCTGATGGAGAACGTCGGCTCGCTGTTCTTCAGCGAATCGGAACTGGCGAGCGTGGTGTCGGGCACCCGGCTCGCGGTGTTCGGCGGGCTCATCATCTTCTTCCTGGTCATCGAGCCCGAGGGGCTCAACCGGTTGTGGCGCAATGTCCGGAGCTATTTCCGGGTCTGGCCCTTCTCCTACTAGGGGGCGGGGTGTCGTAGCGAAGCAAGGCAAGGGAGGGACCAATGGCGAAATTCGTAAAGAGTTGGCTGGGGCTGGCGGTTGCGACCGGCGGCCTGGTGCTGGCGACGGGCGCATCGGCCCAGAACAAGGAACTGGTGTTCGGCTTCCAGTGCGACCGTACCGGACCGACCGCGACGGTCGGCGTCGCACTGTGCCCCGGCTATCACGATTACATCGGGCTGGTGAACAGCAAGGGCGGCGTCGAGGGCTACAAGATCAAGGTCATCGAGGTCGACAACGAGTACAAGGTGCCGCCGGCCATCGAGGCGCACGAGCGCTTCAAGAAGGAGGGCGCGGTGCTCGAGGGCCTGTACGGCACGCCGCAGACCGCGGCGCTCAACAAGAAGCTCGAGGAGGACAAGATCCTGGGCACCTCGCCGGGCTTCGGCACGGCGGCAGCGGCCGACGGCAAGCGCTTCCCGTACACCTTCCCGATCGCCGCCAGCTATTGGTCGCAGGCCGGCGCGGCGGTCGAGTTCGCCAAGGAGAAGATGGGCGGGTTGAAAGGCAAGAAGATCGCCTACCTGTACTACGACAATCCGGCCGGCAAGGAGCCGCTGCCGATCCTGGAAGACATCGCCAAGACCGAAGGCTTCGAGCTGCGCACGTTCGCGGTGCCGGCGCCGGGTGTCGAGATGGGCTCGCAGGCCACCGACATCGTCCAGCGGTTCAAGCCCGACTTCATCATCACCCACCTGTTCGGCCGTGCGCCGTCGGTCTCGATCAAGGAGCTCAAGGGCAAGGGCTACCCGCTCAGCAAGGTCGTCGCCTTCGTATGGGGCAGCGCCGAGGCCGACATCATCGCGGCCGGCGGCATGGGCGTGGCCGAGGGCTACAACACCATCCAGTTCGCCGGCGTCGGCAAGGACTTCCCGGTCCTGAAGGACATCGAGGCGATGTACAAGGCGCAGGGCAAGTCGGCGCCCAAGGAGATGGACTCGACCGTCTACTACAATCGCGGCGTCATGAACGCGGCGCTCCACGTCGAGGCAGTGCGCAACGCCATCAAGGCCAAGGGCGGCGCGGCCCCGACCCCCGAGGACGTCAAGAAGGGCATGGAGTCGATCAAGGGTGTGACGCTGGGCGGCCTGCTGCCGCCGATGGAGCTGACCCCAACCGACCACGAGGGCGGCGGCTGGTGCCAGATATGGACCGTCAAGGGCGGCAAGCTGGTCAAGGTCAAGGATTGGTTCCAGGGCTATCGCGCGGTGATCCAGAAGCACCTCGCGGCGGACGCCTCGAAGTCCTGACCCTTGCTGTCGATCAACAACATCGAGGTCGTCTAC
>Ga0268266_10004709_pt1 | contig 12983 bp, 9 predicted proteins | sample KBSS13metaG_FD_190356 | JGI IMG/M metagenome (GOLD analysis project Ga0268266, IMG submission 190356) | Switchgrass rhizosphere microbial communities from Kellogg Biological Station, Michigan, USA - KBS S1-3 metaG (SPAdes) (version 2) | ecosystem: Host-associated > Plants > Roots > Rhizosphere >...
CCTTCTCCATCCTGGGCGTCGTGGCCGGCGCGACCGAGCGCCTGCGCCTCGTCACCTCGGTGCTGGTGCTGCCCTATCGCAATCCGGTGCTCACCGCGAAGATGGTCGCGTCGCTCGATGTCCTGTCCGGCGGACGGGTGACCCTGGGCGTCGGCGTCGGCTGGCTGAAGGAAGAGTTCGAGGCGCTGGACAGTCCGGACTTCGAGCGGCGGGGTGCGGTCACCGACGAATGGATCGCGATCTTCAAGCAGCTCTGGACGCAGTCGCCGGCCAGCTTCAGCGGCCGGTTCTACGACTATGCCAACATCCGCTGCGAACCCTTCCCCGTGCAGAAGCCGCATCCGCCGATCTGGGTCGGCGGCCATTCGCGTGCCGCGCTGCGCCGCACCGCGAAGCACGGCGACGGCTGGCATCCGGTCGGCGCCATCGCCGCCTCGCCGCTGCCGCCGGAAGAGATGCGCACACACCTGGCGACGCTGAAGCGGCTGACGGAGGAAGAGGGGCGTGATTTTTCCGCGCTCGCCATCTCCTACAAGGCGCCGCTGTACGATTCGAGCGTGCCGGATCGCGACGGCACGCGCCGCAGCTTCTCCGGCAGCCCGGAGGAGATCGCCGGCGACATCCGCTCGTTCGCCGCGATCGGCGTGCACGAGCTGATCTTCGACTTCCGCGGCGAGAGCATCCCGGCCAGCATCGAGCGCCTGCAGCGCTTCGCCGCCGAGGTCATGCCTCTGGTGGGCGCGCGATGAAGGCGTCTCGCCGCAAGGCGCCAGCCGCATCCGCCGCGAAGCGACAATGTGGTTGTAAGTCGGCCGCTGTCGCGCTTTGATCGTGCGGGGCGAAACTGAAGCGATCGGCGATGAGCAGGGGGAGAAAGACATGATGAACAAGGTATTCGTGATGCTCGCCCTGGCGGGCGTGCTCGCCGGCTGCGAGAACATGTCGCCCGGACAGAAGGGAGCGGTCGCCGGCGGTGCGCTCGGAACCGGCATCGGCATGGTCGCCGGCGGCAGCTTCGGCCAGGTGGTCGGGGCCGGCCTGATCGGCGGCGCGGTCGGGTATGTCGGCGGCAGCGCGATCGGCAGGTAGGAGGCGTAACATGACCACGAAACTCTTCGTTGCCGCCGGCCTCGCGCTGGTGGCCGCCTCGGCGTCCTCCCAGGCGCAGGTGCCGCCGCTCAATTTCGACCAGGCCGCGTACGTCACGTGCCGCGACGCCCAGGCCATGCAGCCGCAGGCGCGCCAGGCTCTGGCCGTCTACCTCGCCGAGCATGCGGCGCGCCATCGCGGTGTCGCCATCCCCGAGAACGAGCAGGGTGCCCAGCTTGCCCATCTGGTGCGCGGCGGCTGCACGCTGGCTCCCGATGCCTACCTGTTCACGGTGATCGACCGCGCCCTCGTGGCCGAACTCCCCAGGCTGCCGAAGCGGCAATAGCCAAGCCCTGAGACCGGAGACGGCGTCGTGACGCTTTACCGATTGTTTCTGGGGGCGATGCTCGCCCTCGGCATCGCGGGCTGCTCGGTTCCCGAGCGCGGGACCGGGGTGCCGCAAGTCGATACCGAGCGGGCCCTGCCGCTCGGCCTGTCCAATGCCCGCTTCTTTGCCGACGGCAATCCGCGCAGCATGGTCGAGGAGGGCCTGCAGGCGGTCGCGCGCGAGCAGGCGCTCCTGCGCGCATCCGGGACGTCTGTCGCGCGGCTGCCGCCGGTCGCCTATCTCGCCGTATCGGGCGGCGGCGACAACGGTGCCTTCGGCGCCGGGCTGATGAACGGCTGGACACAGACCGGCACGCGGCCGGAATTCAAGATGGTCACCGGCGTCAGCACCGGCGCCCTGATCGCGCCCTTCGCCTTCCTCGGCCCCGAGTACGATGCCGCGTTGCGCGAGGTCTATACCAGCATGACCGCGGAGAAGGTCTATCGCACACGCGGACTCTCGGCCGCCCTGTTCGACGATGCGATGGCCGACACCGGCCCGCTCGCCCAGATCATCGCCCAGTATGCCGATCAGAGAATGTTCGACGCGATCGCCCGCGAGTATCACAAGGGGCGCCTGCTGCTGATCGGCACGACCGACCTCGACGCGCAGCGGCCGGTGATCTGGAACATCGGGGCGATCGCCGCCAGCGGCAAGCCCGGCGGGCTCGAGCTCTTCCGCAAGATCCTGCGCGCATCGGCGGCGATCCCCGGCGCCTTCCAACCGGTGTTCATCGACGTCGAGATCGACGGCAAGAAGTACCAGGAGATGCATGTCGACGGCGGGGCGATCGCCCAGCTCTTCCTCTATCCGCCGTCGATCGACATTTCCGCCACCGGCTTGCGCCGGAAACGCACGGCCTACGTCATCCGCAACGCCCGGCTCGACCCGGACTACGCGGCGAGCGAGCGGCGCACTCTCACGATCGCCGGCCGCGCGATCTCCACGATGCTGGCGTCCAGCGGACGCAACGATGTGCTGCGGACCTACTTCATCACCCAGCGGGACAAGGTCGACTACAACCTCGCCTACATCGGCTCCGACTTTTCGGCTCCGAAGTCCGGCGAGTTCGACCAGTCGTACATGCGGGCACTCTATGCCTATGGCGAACGTCAGGCGGTCAGCGGCCAAGTCTGGCACAAGACGCCGCCGGGCCTGGGCGTGGCCGACGGTGACCAGCCCTAGAGTAGAGCTGTTCATGCTCCTCTCCCCCTAGCGAGGCTCTGCCTCGGACCGACAAGATCTTGTCATCCTGAGCGCAGCGATCTCACCGAACGATGAGACACGGTCCGTGTAGCCGGCGTGAGGTCCTTGCTGCGCTCAGGACGATCGGAAAAAGTTGACGCATTTGGATGCACTTCGGCGACTCAAGCGGAGCTAGCGGGGGCGAGGAGCATGAAGAACGGTGACCTCGTTCAGGGTCTTCGTGTTCATCTGGTCCATCCGGCCGAATAATCACGAGCGCCGAACTGTCGGCCCCAAGGACCGCGCCGAATTCTGCGATCTGTGATTGCGAACAAGTCGCATTTGCGTTACGCACGTCGGGTGTCACGGGTTGAAGCTGTCGGTTTGCATCTCGACGCCGCAAACCGGCCTTCCATGGCGTCGTGATCCGCAGGGACGGCATCGAGGGAGTATTGTTTGACTGCGATCAGACGGTGTCCGGATCCGAGCGAGAGCCGCACTGCCAGGGGCCGTCGTGACCATGCACGACCGTAATCTCGAGCTGTATCTCAGTCATCGCGGCGCGCTGGTCAGGTACGCAAACCGTCTGGTCAAGGATGCGGCGAGGGCAGAGGACCTGGTGCAGGAGGCTTTCCTCCGCTTGAGTGGTGCGACTGCGACCACGATCTTCGAAGAGCCGCTTGCCTACCTGCACCGGATCGTCCGCAACATGGCCCTGGACCTGGCGCGCCATCTCGCGGTCGAAAGCCGTTACGAGGTGGGCGGTGTGGAGGACCTTGCCGCCAGCGTTCCCGATACCCTGCCGTCTCCGGAAGCGGCGGCGGCGACACGAGAGCAGTTTCATCAGTTGCTGCGAGCGCTCGACGAGTTGCCTGAGCGCACCCGGATCGCCGTCGAGATGCACCGCCTCGGCGGCTACAAGCTTCGTGAAATCGCAGCGCACCTCAACGTCTCGATTTCGACGGCCCATGCCCTGGTGGCGGAAGGCGTGGAATATTGCCAGACCCGGATCTAGGCCGGCTACCGTTCCTGGAAATTGTGCATCCTGGCTCGTCATATTAAGGCAGAGCTCGATCCATTGCACGGCAGGCCCTTTTCGACCGCATGACGCATCCCGCTTCCCCTGATCGCCCTCCCGGCGCGCTCGATGCCGAGCGCAGGCAGGCCGGGAAAGATGCGTCGATGTTCGTCGTGCTGCTGGCCGAGACTCCCGACGACCAGGCGCTGAAAGCGCGAATCGAGGAGTGGTGCGGGGCGAGCCCGCTCAACCGCGAGGTCTGGTCCCGGACCCAACACACCTACACCATGATCGGCGGCAGTCCTGCGCGTCATGAAGCAGCCTGGAGGCAAGAGGATGTTGCGGCTTCCGTAGCCCGCCGCACGCTGTCCGCGCCACCGGTGCCGAGACGCTCCGGGTCCGGACGGCGGTGGCTGCGGCCCCTGGTGATCGGCGCTGCCGGAGTCGCGATGGCAATCGCGGTAATCGTCGTACCGCCAATGATCGTCCGGCTTCAGGCCGACGAGAGGACGACGACCGCGGAAGTCCGCTCGCTCACGCTCGAGGACGGCAGCCGGGTCGTTCTCGCGCCGCGTTCGGCGGTCGCCCTCGAGTACACGAAGGGACAACGGGGCGTAAGCCTTCTGGAGGGAGAGGCCTACTTCGAAGTGGCACCCGACGCGGCCCGGCCGTTCCGCGTCCTCTCCGGCGACGTCGTCACGACCGTGCTGGGGACCGAGTTCGAGGTCGCGCGCCGGGACGGCGCCACGGCCGTAGCGGTCAAGGGTGGGCGGGTGCATGTCGAAGACACGAGCGCCACACCGCCCGTTTCGGCCGAGTTGACGCCGGGCGACTGGCTTCGGGTCGGGGCCCGGCACGCCCCGGAACGGCGTCGGCGGGAGCCTGCGGACGTGGCGAGCTGGACGTCGGGTCTGTTCGTCGCCCGCAACCTGCCGATCGGCGAGATCGTGGACCGGCTGCGCAGCTATTACGGTGGCGCCATCGTGGTCGCTGCCGACGCCTTCGCAGGTCGATTGGTGAGCGGCGCCTACGATCTGCGAAGGCCCGAAGACACGCTCAGAAACCTCGCCTCGGCGCACGACGCCACGGTGCACAGGATCTCGCCTTGGGTGCTTCTCGTGACAGCGCGCTGAGGGCTGTCGTTCTCCCGGCACGATCGTCGGAAAAAAATCAGGCTGGCCCGTCAAGCCTATGAGGGGCGCCAGGATGCGGCTCGAACGCATCGTTAGCCATTCCCCCGTACGGATTCTCTGGGGGGTCGATGTCAGTGAAGAAGTTCTGCGGCGATCGGCGACGGTCGAAGCGTCGTGCCGCGTTCGTTCTGTCGGTCGCCATCGCAAGCGTCGTGCCCGGCATGAGTGCCTTTGCCCAGGCCGATGGTACCAGCGTTGCACAGGCGACGACCCGCGAGTTCAACATCGCGCCCCAGGCTCTCGACTCGGCTCTCATTGAATTCTCCCGGCAGTCCGGCCTGCAGATATCCGCGGAAACGGCGGTGATCGCGGGCCGGCGCACGGCCGGTGTGAGCGGGCAAATGACGCCCGACCAGGCGCTCGGACAGTTGCTGTCGGGCACGGGTGTGGTCTATCGGCGCGCGGGAACGATGCTCGTGGTCGAGACCCCTCAGTCTACCGGAGCCGGTCCGACACAGCTCGATCCGCTCCAGGTCCAAGGTGTCGTTCCCGTGCCATCGCAGGCAATGATCGGCAATCCGCCGCCGCCGTATGCCGGGGGCCTGGTGGCACGCGGCGGACGCGTCGGCGACCTTGGCAACCGCGACTACATGGATACGCCGTTCAGCACGACGGTCTATACGGACAAGTATATCCAGGACAACCAGGCCCGCACGATCGTCGATGCCCTGGCGGACGACCCGACGATCCGGCCGACTTACGGTCAGGGTGTCTACGACGACCGGATGACCATCCGCGGCTTCTACCTCGATCCGATCGACATGTCGTTCAACGGCCTTTACGGCATCAACCCGCTGACGTCGGTCAACCTTGCGGGCATCGAACGCATCGAGGTGTTTCGCGGACCGTCGGCTCTGCTGAGCGGCATGTCTCCGCTCAGTGCCATCGGCGGCACGATCAACCTCGTCCCCAAGCGCGCGCCCGAAACCCCGATCGCCCAGGGGACGATGCTGTATGCGTTGAACGGCCAGTTCGGCGGCCAGATCGATTGGGGGCGCCGGTTCGGCCCCGACAACAATGTCGGCCTCAGAATCAATGGGTTCTTCTCGGCCGGCAACACGGCGGTCGCCAACAACTCCGATCGGCTCGCGGCACTCACGCTGGGCTTCGACTTCCGCGGCGAGAACACGCGGGTCGACCTGGACCTCGGCTACCAGAATCGCCTGATCGTCGGGTCGAAAGGCGGGACGTACCTCGATCCCAGCCTCAAGGTGCCGCCCGCGCCGAATGCGCAGGGCAACTTCTACCAGCCGTGGGAATTCTACGCGACCAACGATCTCTACGGCATGGTGCGCATCGAGCACGACGTCACGCCGGGCCTCACCGCCTTCCTCAAGTTCGGAGGACTGGTCTCGAACGGTGCGTTCCTGCTCGGCTTCCCGACCATCGTCGACAACAGCGGCAACACGACGGCTTCGCCGATGAAGTATCTCGACTCTGCCCGCTCGCTTTCGGCGGAGACCGGAGCGCGAGGACGGTTCGAGACCGGTCCACTGAGCCACGAGGCCGTGCTGAGCGGCGCGTTCCTGAAAATCGATCGCGGCTCCGCCACCAACTTCGCGGCCGAGGTTGCGTCGAACATCTATTCGCCGATTACTCAACCGGCTCCGGATCTGGCGGGTTTTCCACTGGGAGCGCTGCCCGCCTCCACCACCGTCCAGAAGAGCATCGGCTTGATCGACGCCATCTCGTTTGCGCAGAAGCGCGTTCAACTGATCGGAGGCGTCCGCCTGCAACAGATCCAGGTCTCGAACTACGACGGCTCACCGGGCTACGATGAAAGTGTCGCGACTCCATCGATCAGCCTGGTCCTGAAACCCTGGTCCTTCCTGTCGCTCTACGGCAACTACATCGAGGCTCTGGAGCAAGGACCCGTAGCCGGTCCCGAACTTGCCAATGCGGGCCGCGTGTTCGCGCCGTACGTATCGCGGCAGTTCGAGGTAGGCGCCAAGCTCGACCTCGGCAATTTCGGCGCCATGCTTAGCGCGTTCCAGATCACGCAACCGCAATCCTTCGTCGATCCACTGACCAATTCGCTCGCCGTGGACGGACAGCAACGGAACCGTGGCATCGAGTTCACCGTGTTCGGCGAACCTCTGCCCGGCCTGCGTCCGCTCGGCGGCTTTACGGTGCTCGACGCCATTCAGACCAGCACGCTGGACGGCATCAACAACGGCAAGTACGCACCGGGTGTGCCGACCTTTCAGGCAAATCTGGGGCTCGATTGGGACACTCCGTTCCTTCGCGGGCTCACCTTGTCGGGCCGGCTCATCTACTCCGCCTCCGCCTACATCGATCCCGAGAACACCCAGGCCGTGCCGGCCTGGGCGCGCGTCGACCTTGGCGCCCGCTACACCTTCGAACGTGCCGGCGGCAAGCCGATCTCGCTACGCGCCAACGTCCTCAACGTGGCCAACAACAACTACTGGATGGCCGCCAACGGCTATCTGTCCCAAGGCCAGCCGCGGACTTTCCTGCTGTCCCTGGTCTCTGACTTCTGATTGGCGGGGTTGGACCGCTCCCAATGAAGTTCCTCGCCACCGTGCTCCACCGATGGATCGGCCTGAGCATCGCCGGTTTCCTGTTCCTTTCCGGCGTGACCGGCGCCGTGATCTCCTGGGACCACGAGCTCGACGAGCTTCTCAACCCGCACCTGACCGAGGTCGCCAGCCGGGGCCGTGCCATTCCTTCGCTCGATCTCGCGCGGCAGGTCGAGGCGCGGGATCCGCGTGTGCGCGTCACCGTCGTGCCGATGGCGGCGGAGTCCGGGGAGTCCCTGGCCTTCTCTGTCGAGCCGCGAGTCGATCCATCGAGCGGCCGGCTGTTCGAGCCCGAGTACAACCAGGTCTTCCTCGACCCGGTGACCGGTGATGAACTCGGCCGCCGTGAATGGGGGGCAGCCTGGCCGATCACGACCGAAACCCTCGTCTCCTTTCTCTACCGCCTGCACTATAGCCTGCACATTCCCGAAATGTGGGGCATCGACGAGTGGGGCCTCTGGTTGATGGGCGCCATCGCCCTGGTCTGGACCGTCGACTGCTTCATCGGCTTCTACCTCACCTTGCCGATGCGGCATGCGCCCAGCCGGGACAGGCCCGTCGCTGTCGAGCGGGCGCTGAAACGCGGCTGGTGGTCGCGATGGGCGCCGGCCTGGAAAATCAGGGCGCGGGGAAGTTCCTACCGGCTGAATTTCGACATCCACCGCGCCTTCGGCCTGTGGACATGGCTCTTCCTCTTCATCCTCGCCTTCACCGGATTCTCGCTGAACCTCTATCGCGAGATCTTCTATCCGCTCATGTCGCTCATCTCGTCGGTGACACCCGGTCCCTTCGATGTGCGGACGCCCAGCGGAAAGCACCAGCCCATCGAGCCCAGGCTGGCATTCGACGAGATCGTCGGGCGGGCACGCGAGGAGGGCGTGCGACGGGCATGGCAGGAGCCGCTGGGCGCGGTGTTCTACAGCCCGTCCTTCGGCGTCTATGGCGCGATGTTCCATCACCCCGGCGACGATCACGGGGCCGCGGGAGTGGGGCCTGCAGTGCTCTACTTCGACGGCCAGGATGGCCGGCTGATCGGCGACCGGCAGCCCTGGAAGGGGACCGCCGCCGACATCTTCGTCCAGGCGCAGTTCCCGCTGCACTCGGGCCGCATCCTCGGCCTGCCCGGCCGCATCCTGATTTCGATCATGGGAATCGTCGTTGCGGCCCTGTCCGTGACCGGGGTCGTCATCTGGACTCGCAAGCGCCGTGCTCGTATGTCGGCCAGGAGACGCAAGGTCGAGCCCGTGCGTCCTCTGTCGAAATCGGCTTTCACCACCTCCGGAATGCCGAGCTTGCGGAAGGACTAGCGAGGCTGCGCCTCGGATCGACAAGACATGTGGCCCGACTCAACACCGCCTCGTCATCCTGAGAGGGTGTGAGTTTTTGATTTCAGAAGGCTTTATGCTGGGGGCGCGCTACTCCGGTGGCGCGTCATGCAGTGCTGCAACAATGAGGAAGACGCGCCACTGGAGTGGCGCGCCCCCAGCGGAACTCACCGATCAAAAGACACACGCTCAGGACGACGGGAGAGGCTCATTTCCACCCTGAAGAAGGTGACGCGTTCCGATGTAGTTTGCCTACTCAGGCGGTCTAGGCACGACCACCCCGGCCGCTGAGAGCACTTCGTTCGACTTCCCGGCGCGTCTTTCTCTGGCGGTGTGGTAAATGCCGACGAAGTCCGGCGGGCAGACTCGCCAGGCGGGGAAGGGGTATCGACCCCGGCTCATCGCCGGGAGTTGCTGTCTGGGCGCGAAGGAAGCCGAAGCGGAGCATGATCGACATCACCGACTATCCAACGGCGGTCCTGGTGGTCGCCGGCCCGGTCCTGTGGCTGGCCGCCAGGGGCGGCGTCCGGCTGAGCCGGCGGTTCCCGCTCGACGACGACATGCGCCAGGACTTCAACACCCTGCAGGCGGCCGCGCTGACGCTGCTCGGCCTGATCATCGCCTTCAGCTTTTCCCTGGCGTCCGAACGCTATGATCAGCGCAAGAACCTCGAGGAGGCCGAGGCCAATGCGATCGGCACGGAGTATGTCCGGGCCGACCTGCTGCCGGCGGCTGACGCGGCCAGGCTTCGACCTCTGCTCAAGGCCTATCTCGATCAGCGGGTCCAATACTATATGGCCTTCCGCGACTCGGAGACCCGCGAGATCAACAAGCGGACGGCCAAGCTGCAGGAAGAGCTGTGGGCGACGGTCGTCGGGCCCGCGACGGCGACGCCCACGCCGATCGTCGCTCTGGTCGTCTCCGGGATGAACGACGTCCTGAACGCCCAGGGCTACACGCAGGCGGCATGGTGGAACCGGATCCCGGGCTCGGCCTGGTGGTTGATGGGCGTGATCGGACTCTTCTGCCATGTCCTGGTCGGCTATGGTTCGCGAAGCCGGGCCACCGAGAGGCGTCTGCTGTTCATCTTTCCCGCCTTCATCGCGATCGCGTTCGCCTTCATCGCCGACATCGATGCGCCGCGCCATGGTATCATTCGCGTCAGCCCGCAGAACCTGATGAGCCTCGCGAGCTCCCTGCCGCCGTCGTAAGGGAAGGTCCGCCATGCCCGAGATTCGCCACGACCTCACCCGCACGGTCCTCGCCATCCTGTGCATCGGCGGCCTGATCGCCGCTTCGTTCCTCGTCGTCCGGCCGTTCCTCGGCGCCCTGGTGTGGGCGACCACCCTGGTGATCGCCACCTGGCCGCTGATGCTCAAGCTTCAGGCAGCCCTGGGCGGACGGCGCGGCCTGGCGGTGGCGCTGATGACCCTCGCGCTGCTGCTGATCGTCGTGCTCCCGCTGTCGGTCGCCATCGGCGCCATCGTCGTCAACTCCGACCGGATCATGTCGCTCATCGTGGCCGTGCCCGACTTCCATGTCCCGGCAGCGCCGGCCTGGCTGGCCGATATCCCCCTCGTGGGCGAGGCGGCCGCCGAACGATGGGCGCAGGTCGCAGGACACGATGCCGCCGAGATCGTGCGGCTGGCGACCCCCTATGTCGGCACGATCACCCGATGGTTCGTCGGCGCGGCCGGCAGCGCGGGCGGCATGATCGTTCACCTGCTCCTCACGATCGCCCTCGCAGCCGTGCTCTACGCCTCCGGTGAGAAGGCTGCCGACTGGTGCCGGCGCTTCGGTCACCGGCTCGCCGGGCCGCGTGGCGAGGCAATCGTCGTCCTGGCCGGACAAGCGACCCGGGGCGTGGCACTTGGCGTCGTCGTCACCGCCATCGCCCAGTCGCTGGTCGCCGGCGCCGGCCTGGCGCTGGCCGGCGTGCCGCAGGCCGGCATCCTGACCGCCATCATCCTGATGCTGTGCATCGCCCAGCTCGGGCCGGTTCTGGTGCTGGTGCCAGCCGTCATCTGGCTGTTCGTGATCGGCGCCACGGTGCCCGCCATCATCCTCGTCATCTTCAGCGTGATGGCCCTGACGATGGACAATTTCCTGCGGCCCATCCTCATCAAGCGTGGTGCCGACCTGCCGCTCCTGCTTATCCTTGTCGGCGTGATCGGCGGCCTGCTGGCATTCGGCCTGCTCGGGTTGTTCCTCGGGCCGGTCGTGCTGGCGATCACCTATACCTTGCTGCAGAACTGGCTCGCCGAGGCGGACGGGCAGGGCTAGGCGTCCGGTGAAGCGAGGGGAGAAGAGCTCGATGTCCTCGGTCCCTGGTGCCGCTGCCGCTCCTCCCGTGCGCTGGGGATTGGCAGCCCGGCTGTTCGCCATCCTGCTCCTGCTGGGAGCGATCGCCATCCTCGTGACCGGCGGGCTGGGCTACATGCGGGCCGAGGAAGCGCTGCGCGAATCGATCTACAACCAGCTCACCACCGCGCGCAAAAGCAAGGCGCGTCAGATCGAGACATACTTCCGGACGATTCGGAACGAGCTGAGTCAGCTCGCAGCGGCCAAGATGACGGTCGAGGCCGCACGCGCCTTCCGGGGGGCCTTCGAGGAACTCGAGCAATCCGACGTACCAGCCGAACTGCGCCAGAAGGTCGTCGCCTGGTACGAAGCCGACTTCCTGAAGGAGATGAACCGTGTCCTGGGCAAGGAGCAGAACATCGCCGACTACCTGCCGACCAGTTTGGCGTCCTACTATCTCCAGTACCACTACATCGTAACCAACCCGTACCCCAAGGCCCAGCGCGACCTGGTCGACGATGCGGGCGACGGCAGCACCTACAGCCGGCAGCACGCCGTATTTCATCCGCTGATGCGCGCTGCCGCCAACGGTTTCGGCTTTTTCGACATGTTGCTGGCCGACCCCAGGTCCGGCCGTCTGGTCTATTCGACGGCCAAGGAAATCGATTTCGCGACCTCGCTGCGGATTGGGCCCTATCGGCGCTCGAACATTTCGGCCGCCGTCGCGCGTTGCGCGGCATCGGCCGACAGATCGGCGGTGTGCTTCGAGGATTTTGCGCCATACGCACCGTCGCGGGGCGCCCCGACGGCCTTCATGGCCGCCCCCGTGATCGATCAGGGCGCCGTCATCGCCGTGCTGGTTGCGCAATTGTCGATCGAGGAGATCGACAACGTCGTGACCGGCGACCGGCGCTGGCGCCAGGAAGGCTTCGGCGCCACCGGCGAGGCGTACGTCGTCGGTCCCGACGGGCTCGTGCGCTCCGGGTCGCGGGCGTTCCACGAGGATCCGGAACGGTACTTCATCGACCTGAAGCGCGGCGGTGAAACCGATCAGAACATCGACGCCATTCGCCGCTTCGGGTCGCCGGTGATGCAGCAGCGCGTGGCTACCGAGGGCACCCGGGCCGCTCTTGCCGGTCTCGAGGGCACGGGCGAAATCATCGGATTTCGCGGCGTGCCGACGCTCGCCTCGTGGGGACCGCTCTCGATTGCCGGCACGAAGTGGGCGGTCATCGCCAAGATCGATGCCGACGAGGCGTTCGCGCCGATCTACAAGCTGCGGCAGGCCCTCATGATCGCCGGGGCGGTCGCGCTGCTGGTCGTGATCCTGACCGGCGCCTGGCTGTCGCGGGCGCTCCTCGCGCCGTTGCGCGAGCTGACCGCCGGTGTGACGCGCTTTGCAGCCGGCGACTACGGCGCCAAGGTCGCGGTGCGCACGCGCGACGAGATCGGCGCGTTGTGCGCGGCATTCAATGGCATGGTCGACGAGATCCGCGCCAAGAACGTCGTCATCGAGAACAAGAACCGCGAGAACGAGGAGCTGCTGCTGAACGTGCTGCCGGCGCCGATCGCCAGCCGGCTGCGCGGCGGCGAGAAGCGGATCGCCGACGGCTTTGCCGAGGTCACCGTGGCCTTTGCCGATCTGGTCGGCTTCACAGAGATGTCGTCGCAGATGCCGCCGGACGATCTGGTGAACCTGCTGAACGGGCTGTTCACGCGCTTCGACCTGGCCGCGCACGAACTCGGGATCGAGAAGATCAAGACGGTGGGCGATGCCTACATGGCGGTTTGCGGTATGCCCGAGCCGGTGGACAACCATGCCGAGCGCATGGTGCGCATGGCGATCCGCATGGTCCACATCACCCGCGAGCATGCGCTCGAGCACCATGTCTCGATGTCGCTCCGGGTCGGCATCAACAGCAGGCCGGTCGTTGCGGGCGTGAT
>Ga0268266_10004711_pt1 | contig 12979 bp, 9 predicted proteins | sample KBSS13metaG_FD_190356 | JGI IMG/M metagenome (GOLD analysis project Ga0268266, IMG submission 190356) | Switchgrass rhizosphere microbial communities from Kellogg Biological Station, Michigan, USA - KBS S1-3 metaG (SPAdes) (version 2) | ecosystem: Host-associated > Plants > Roots > Rhizosphere >...
GTACCCACAACGCATTGTTTGTTTAACCGAAGAAACCACCGAAACGCTTTATCTGCTCGGCGAGCAGGATCGTATCGTCGGCATCTCCGGATTTACCGTGCGACCACCACGCGCGCGCAAGGAAAAGCCAAAAGTGTCGGCTTTTACCTCGGCAAATATCGAAGCGATTCTCGCACTGCAACCTGATCTGGTCCTGGGCTTTTCCGATCTGCAGGCCGATATTGCCGCGGCGCTGATTCGCCACGGCGTGCCGGTGTATATATTCAATCAGCGCAGCGTCGCGCAGATTTTTTCGATGATTGCGCAGCTCGGCGGCTTAATCGGCGTCGAACAAAAAGCACAGCGCTTGATTGCCGAGCTGCATAAAAATGTCGAAAACGCATTGGTTAAAGCCGCGCAACTGCGGCGGCGTCCGCGGGTATTTTTCGAAGAGTGGTACGACCCGTTGATCAGTGGCATCGGTTGGGTGTCGGAATTGATCGGCATCGCTGGCGGCGACGATGTTTTTCCGGAACTGGCGCGCGAGCCCGGCGCGAAGCAGCGCATTATCGCGGAGCCGTTGCACGTGGTTGAGCGCATGCCCGATATCGTGATCGGCAGTTGGTGCGGTCGCAAATTCAAACCGGAACACGTGCTGGCACGTGAGGGTTGGGACATCACGCCGGCGGTGCAAAATCAGCAGGTATTCGAAATTAAATCGCCGCTGATTTTGCAGCCGGGCCCGGCTGCACTCAGCGATGGTCTTGCCGAGTTGCAGAAGATTGTTGTGCGCTGGGCGGAAATGCAGTGATAGAAATATTCCTCCCGAATGCGCTCGCGCTGATCGTCGCGCTACTGATCGATGCATGGTGTGGTGAACCGCGACGCTGGCATCCGCTGGTCGGATTTGGCGCACTCGCCAATGCCATCGAAGCGCGACTGAATAAAAATAGCCCATCGGATAAAAATACAAAGCCAAGTAAACAGCTCGGGCGTATTGCGCGCGGTGCGTTGGCCTGGTGCGCCTTAGTCATACCGTTAGTGTTGGTCGCGATGATTTTGCAGGCAGTTGCCCACGCGTTACCTGCTTGGTTATCGGTATTGATGCAGGCACTGATCGTGTACCTGGCGCTTGGCCGTCAGAGTCTCGCGGAGCATGCGCGCGCGATTGCGGTGGCATTGCGCGCCGAAGATTTACCGCACGCGCGGCACGCATTGAGCCGCCTGGTGACGCGCGATACCGCGCAGCTCGACAGCACCGCGATCAGTGCGGGCGCCGTCGAATCGGTGCTGGAAAATGGCAGCGACGCAGTGATCGCGACAATATTCTGGTTTGTCGTTGCGGGGCTGCCGGGTGTGATGCTGCATCGCACCGCAAATACGCTCGATGCCATGTGGGGTTATCGTACCGAACGCTTCAACGAATTCGGTCGCGTCGCTGCGCGCATCGACGATGTATTGAATTTCATACCGGCGCGGCTGACTTCATTCGCGTATGCACTCGCTGGTGCAACCGCCAGCGCGTTGCATTGCTGGCGCACGCAGGCGCGTGCGTGGAGTAGTCCGAATGCGGGACCGGTGATGGCAGCGGGCGCGGGTGCATTGCAATTGCAACTCGGCGGCGCGGCGATTTATCACGGCCGCGTCGAGCAGCGCCCTCCGCTCGGTTGTAAACATCCGCCACAGCCACACGATATCGAACGCGCATTGCGGTTGCTCGATCATGCGCTGTTGATCGTGGTGGGCTTGTTATTGATCGGTACTGGAATTGCCGCATGGTTTTTTTGAATCCGCCGCAACACGGCGGCGATTTATTCGCAGCGAGCCGCCAGTATGGTATTGCGCAGAGCGATTGGCTCGATCTTTCCACCGGCATTAATCCGCGTGCTTATCCCGTCGATACCATCGATTTGGCGCGCTGTCGTTATTTGCCGAGCGACACCGACGCGTTGTGTCGCGTTGCGCAGGAATATTTTCGCGCGCCGTTGTTGCCGGTGGTTGCCGCCGGCTCCCAGGTATTGATTCAATGGTTGCCGCAATTGCGCGGGCATTTATTTCGGAAAACCGCGCGCGTCGCGGTGCCGTCGATCGGTTACGCCGAGCATGCCTTTCGCTGGCGATGGGCGGGTCACGAACTGGTTCAGTACGACCCACGGCACACGGACAGTATCGATGAGTTGCTGCAACGCGAAACGATCGATGTGCTGGTGGTCATCAATCCACACAATCCGTTGGCCACCGTGATCGAGCCCGCTCGGTTGCTGCAGTGGCAAATGGAATTGGCGAGGCGCGACGGTTGGTTGATTGTCGACGAGGCTTTCGTCGATGCGATGCCGCAAAACAGTGTCGTCGAATATACGGATCGCGCCGGATTGATTGCGTTGCGTTCGTTTGGAAAATTCTTCGGGTTGCCCGGCATGCGCTGTGGTTTTGCATCTTGCGATAAAAAAATCGCGGCTGCGTTACGCACGGCGATCGGGCCGTGGCCGCTGGCATCGACGACGGATGCAACGGCTGCGCGCGCGTATCGCGATCGTGCCTGGCAGGAACAGATGCTTGTCGAACTCGGGGTTATCGTAGCGGCGAATGCTGAATTATTGCGCCAGTTTTTTTTGGATGAGCCGGCGCTGCTGCTGGCCGGCGCACTATTCAATACGTTGTTGTTGCCGATGTCGCGCGCCCTCGCGATTGCCGAACAGCTGGCACGTGCGGCGATTCTGATTCGCGTTATACCGATTGACGAGCAATTCGGTTTGCTGCGCTTCGGTTTGATCGATCCACAGCGCAGCGAAGACTGGCAACGCTTGCGCAGCGTGCTCGCGCACAAACTCGTAGCTATTTGAGTGCGTTGTTCACGTTGGCGCTCAATCGCTGCACCAGCCATTCTCCATCACGCAGGTACTCAACGCCTCCGGTTCGCGCCATTGTTCGAGTTGCAACATCGGCGCCGAATAAAATTGATCGACGTGCCCCAGACATAAAATCGCGATCGGTTCCGCATCGCTCGGCATGTTCAGCAATTGCGCCAATGCCTGCGGTTCGAATAACGACACCCAGCCCATGCCGAGATTTTCGGCGCGCGCCGCCAGCCACAAATTTTGAATTGCGCACGCGACCGATGCGATATCCATATGCGGCATCGTGCGACGGCCGAAAATGTGCGGCTCACGTCGATCCATCAGCGCAACCACGATAACTTCGGCGCATTCGCGCACGCCATCGACTTTCAAACGCAGAAATTCGTCTTCGCGCTGCTCGAGTGCGCGCGCAGTGGCGAGGCGCTCGCTATCAACCAAGGCGTGAATACGCATGCGCAATGCGGTATCGGTAATTCGAATAAAACGCCACGGTTGCATTAATCCGACCGAAGGGGCCTGATGCGCAGCCGCGAACAGGCGTGCCATGACCACCGGTGCGATTGGATCGGGTTTGAAATGGCGCATATCGCGGCGTGCAGCGATTACGCGATAAATAGCCATGCGTTCGGCGACATCGAAGCGATGCATTACCACTCGACGCCTTTCTGCGCTTTCACACCGGCGCGAAACGCATGCTTCACATCGTCGATCACACTCAAGGTGTCCGCGAGGTCTTTTAATTCCGGCGCGGCACCACGCCCAGTAATTACCACATGTTGATGAGGAGGGCGCTGTTTGATCGCATTGATGACTTCATCGCGATCGAGATAACCGTACTTCAGCATGTAAGTCATTTCATCGAGCAACAGCAATTGCACGCTGTCGTCGGCAAGTAGACGTTTTGCTTCTCGCCACAGCGTTTTTGCGGCGGCGATATCGAGCGATTTATCCTGCGTTTCCCAGGTAAAGCCCGTGCCCATCACATGAAACTCCAGCTCGGGGCAGCGCTGTTGTAAAAAGAAATGCTCACCGCAATCCATCGCGCCTTTGATGAACTGCACCACGGCGGCTTTATAGCCATGACCGAGTGTGCGTATCACCATGCCGAAGCCGGAGCTGCTTTTACCTTTACCGTTGCCGGTAATCAACACAACGACACCGCGATCTTCATCCGCTTCCGCAATTTTTTTATCGATCACTTCTTTTTTGCGTTGCATGCGCTGTTTGTGGCGGGTTTGGTTTTCATCGGTAGTCATGCGTTGTGCTCAAAAAAAAGCGCCTTGCGGCGCGTATTGCATCGTTACATGCGATAGGTGGCGGTCGCGAACCAACCTAATCGCTCAGAGTTGTAATCGGTCCATTGTTTGTTGAAATTAGTGTCGTACCAGGATGCACTTTGCGTTGCATATTCCTTATCGAGCACGTTGTTAACGCGCAGTGAAATTTGCCAGTTCGGTGTTGGTTCGTAGCTCGCATGTACATCCAGTACGCCAAAGCCACCAAGTTTACGAGTGTTCGCCGCGTCGGCGTAGCGCGAATCTTGTAGCAGCCAATTAGCACCTATCGAAACTGAACCGAATTTTCGGTCGGCGTCGATACCGAGCGTGCGGCGATTGCGTTTCGCCAACAACAGATTGGTATCTTCGTCGCGTGGGTTTGTGTAGCTCAATCGACCGCCGAAAGTCCATTGCTCAATTTTGGTCGAGATAATGAAATCGCCACCACGAATTTTTGCTTTAGCCACGTTACTCGGCGTAAATGCTCCGACGGGGCTGCTAGGATCTTCTGCCCATTGAATCAAGTCGCGCACTTCGTTTTGATAAACATTTAACGACCATTGGAGTGGACGATAGTCGCCACGCACTTCAACTTCGTAATTTTTTGATTTCTCCGGCTTAAGGTTTGGATTGCCGTAATCATATGTTCCGATTGGCCAATACAAATCATTGACGGTAGGGGCGCGGAATGCAGTACCGGCAGAAAGAATCAAGCGATGCTGTGCCGGTAAGTTAAATCCGAGCGACGCGTTGCCTGTTGTCTGCATGCCAACGCGCTCGATGTGATCGCTGCGTGCGCCAATTTGCACATCAAAAATTTCGTTATTTAACAGATACTGCGCAAAATAGCCCGTTGTATCGCGGCTATCGATTTTCTTGCCGCTAGCATCAGTATATGACGTGCTGCTATCGATGAGTTCTTTATAGTAATCGACACCGGCCGTTATGGTTTGCGTTTCATCGATTGCGAAATCATTTTGCCAGCTGACTGAGTTACGAGTGGTGCGGAAGTGTGTATGGCTTGTCGGGCTTTCGTTATGCAAGCTGTCTTCGTCATTGATAGCGCGGCCGACATTGGCCGACACATTCCAGAAGTTGGTGACCGGTGCATGGAGTGCTAACGTCGTGCTTTGAATCCAGCTTTCTCCGAAAGGGCTCAGTGTAGGCTGATTAGGATTATCGAAAGCATTTTTCGTGCGCGTATAGAAATGCATTAAATCGACTTTAGCACCGCTGTCGAAATCGTAGCCGAGCTTTGCGTTGATAGAGCTGTTGCGGTAATTGTCGTTGTCGCCAATAGCGCCGCGGTTATCTTCGAGACTGGAAAATCCGTTTGTCGAGTAATACGAAGCACCGCCGCTAACGCGCAAATTACCGAAACGCTCACTACCGCCAGCGCTGGTGCGATATGCATCGTGGCTGCCGTAGCCTGCGCTTGCATAGGCGTGTGGTGCTGCCTCCGCCGAGCGAGTAAAAATCTGCACGACACCGCCGATGGCATCCGAACCGTATAAGCTCGATCGCGGGCCGCGCACGACTTCTATGCGTTCGATTTGTTCGGGATCGATGAACTGGAAATTGGTGGAGCCGAGTGTCGCACTCGAAATCCGTTGCCCATCGAGCAAGACCAATGTGTGTTCGTTGTTAGTGCCGCGTAAAAATAAGCTAGTCTGCGATCCGAGACCGCCGGCGCGTGTTACGGTTGCTCCAGGCACTTTATCGAAAAGATCGGTAACGTCTTGCGGTTGCAGGCGCTCGATGTCCTCGCGGTTAATCAAGGTGGCAGATGCCAGCACGGCACTAGAAGATTCTTCCGTGCGTGTGGCGGTGACAACAATATTATCTTGTGCTGCGGGTGGATTGCTGTTGGTCATCGCTGACCATGCAGGTTGGGTTGCGGCGTAGAGTGCCAATAAAGAACCGGAAGTTAAAATAAAACGGGACATGAAAAAAGCCTCAATTCGTCGGACAAAACGAACGAGGGAGAGCAGCAAGTGGGAACAACACAGCGGAAGTTGCAGCCACCGATGATGCCCTCCGCATCATCGTATAGTTGGGGTGTTTTGAAACCGTTGAAACCGGTTATCAAAATCATCACTGCGATTGGCTGGTATCGGGCTTTCAGTCATTGCTTACAGCAGAAACAGACTGATTACCGTTGCGGGGGCAGCGTTGGCTTTGCAGCGCTCCAAAAAATTTCGCGGAGTTGCGCACCAGACTTCCCATTCAACTCATCCAACTCCTGTCACGAGTGATGAGCACCGATTGCAGTGGGACCGAACTGTACGGATGTGACTGGGGTGTGTCAAGGATCGAAGGCTTTAATCGCGGCTAACAATTCGGTGTGATGTGGACACGCGAGCGCATGTTGCTGTGCGCGCTGCACGATAAAACCATTGATAAAATCGATCTCGGTGGGGCGGTGCGCCAAACGATCCTGCAACATCGACGAATAGTTCATTGCAGTATCACGAATCACTGCATGTATTGCAGCGCGACATTGTTCAAGTGTTAGAGCCTGGTTTTCAGCATTCGCCACGGTAACAAATTCACGGCATAACGCATCGATGATCGAATCGATATTCGGCACTTGCAACAATTCGCCGTTGCGACATCGATGTAGCGCAGTCAGTGGATTGATCACACAGTTCACCGCGAGTTTCAGCCATAACCGTTGTGCAATATCGTCGACGGCGTCGATCTGTAATTCGCATCGCAGCGCGGCAGCAACATTTTGCGCGATAGGCTGTTCTGCGCGATTAATTGCGCCAAGCACCGTGCTGCCATGGCCGGCATGCACCACGCAAAAACGCTGCGTTTGATACGCCCCTTCGGTGCTGATGGCATGCAGAATCACGGCGTCGGGAATTTCCTGTTGCAACGGTTCGCGCACACCCATGCCGTTTTGCAGCAGAACAAGAACCGGTCGTGGCGCGAGCTGCATTTTGATCGAGCGGATTGCCCCGAGTGTCTGCTGTGCCTTCGTGCAAATCAGCACCTGCCGAATTTGCTCATGCGAGCTCGAAGCAATCTCGGCAGGCACTGCAATCGATAATTTTTCATGAGCGAGCTGTAATTCGATGCCGCCCCGGTGCTGCAATTGTTCCAGGGTCGGTGCGTCGCGCAGCAATAAGCGCACATCGCAGCCCGCGCGGCGCAAATAGGCGGCATAGAGACAGCCGATAGCGCCGGTGCCGAGTACGTGCCAAGTCAAATATTGCGGAGATTGTGCCGGCATTCGGGTTTCCGGTGCGGTGGGTTTGGGAGCAAGCGAGCATGGTAATATTGCGCGCTATGAATGTGTACTTAGCGAGGAATTTCCATGCCGTCATTCGATGCTATTTCCGAAGTCGATCTGCACCAATTCACCAATGCGGTCGATCAGGCCAGCCGTATTATCGAAACGCGCTTCGATTTCAAGGGTATCGACGCCAAATTCGAACGCGATAAATTGGTGGTCACCCTTTTTGCCGAAGCGGATTTTCAGATCGATCAAATGGAAGACATCCTGCGCGCGAGTTTGATCAAATGCAAAATCGATCCGCTGGCGATGGAAGTGGGCGATTTGCAGCCGACCGGCAAGCAGGTGAAAAAAGTTGTCACGATGAAAAATGGTTTGGAAACCGATCTGGCGAAGAAAATCGTCAAGATGATTAAGGACAAGAAACTAAAAGTGACGACACAGATTCAGGATGAACAGGTGCGCGTGACCGGCAAGAAGCGCGATGACTTGCAAGAAGTCATGGCGATGCTGCGCGAAGCAAAACTCGAACAGCCGCTGCAATTCACCAATTTTCGCAACTGATACGCAGCGGTAAATCTGTGCAGCAGCGCAAGAATCGGTCGGGCAGCGCTTGTTAGACTGGTGCAACAACAATGACTCGGGCGCTCCCATGATCCATAACTCTTCCAATGTGTCGTTATCTTCCGCATCGACACGTGCACTGCAGGCAGCTGCAATCGGCATGTTCGCGTTGCTCGCCGGCTGCCAAACGACAAAATCCCCACCGGCACCACTGGTCCAGACACCGACCGCCACGCATGAATTTACGGTAAACGATAACGACGATGTCATCGGTCGCCTGCAGGTCACGCATGCGCATGCCGAGGACACGCTGTCGGACATCGCACGCCGTTTCAATATCGGTTACGAAGAAATCGTGCGCGCCAATCCGGGCGTCGATCCGTGGTTGCCCAAGGAAGGCACTCCGGTTATTTTGCCGACGCAATTCGTGCTGCCCGACGCGCCGCGCGAAGGCATCGTGATCAATCTGGCGGCTCTGCGCCTTTATTATTTTCCGGTGCCGAAAAAAGGCGAGCCGCAAAAAGTGATTACGCATCCGATCGGTATCGGCCTGATTGGTTGGAAGACGCCGGTCGGCAATACCAAGGTTACTGGCAAGCGCGAAAATCCGTGGTGGTATCCGCCGGCATCGGTGCGTAAAGAACATAAAGAAGAAGATGGCGAAATTCTGCCGGCAAAAGTGCCACCGGGACCGGACAATCCGCTCGGGCAGTACGCCCTGACACTCGATTGGCCGAGTTACTTAATTCACGGCACCAACCAGCCATACGGCATCGGCATTCGCGCGAGCCACGGCTGCATTCGTTTATATCCGGAAGATATTGCGCAATTGTTCGATCAGATTCCGGTCGGTACCAAGATCACCGTGGTGAATGAGCCACAGGTATACGGCCATCGCGGCGATACCATTTATCTGCAAAGTTATCCGGTGCTCGACGATTATCCGCCGCTCAAAAAAGCTGAAAGACAAAAAGCGACGAAGCAAAAACCGGGCGCATCAAAAATCGCTGAGTCCAAAGCGCGCGATAGCAAAAACGCCGCGACAGTGGCACATGCCGATTTCGCGAATAATCCCGCTGTCGATCACGCACTGATTGCAGAGCTGGAAAAAAATCCGAATGGCATCGCGCTGCCGATTTCATTGCCGCAAATGACATTGCAAAAATTCGTTGCCGCCGCACCGCAGGTAGAAAATCGTTTGCCCGATCAGGCGACGTGGGACGGCGTCGAATAGGCGTCGTTTTGCATCGACAATTTTTTACCCGCAATCATTCACGGAGGATGCCATGATTATTTCAATCATCAATCGATCGCACCGGCTTAAGGACGAACAAGTTCAAAATGCGATTCGTGCGATCAATCGTCAGGTCGCTGAAGATTTCGAGCCGTACTGGAGTTTCGGTGCGACATTGCGACTCGAAGGCGCGGTCGGTGCTCGTCCCGACAAGCAGACGCTGGCGGATTTACGCGGCGATGCGATTCTGTATTTATGGGATGAAAGCGATGTCGAGGAAGCGCTCGGCTATCACGACGCCAATTTTCGCGGCATTCCTTACGGTTTTGTGTTCACCGAATTATGTCGTGAGCTCGGCGATGACTGGACGACAACACTATCGCATGAGGCACTCGAATTAATCGGCGATGCGCAGAGCAATTTACTGGTGCAGGGGCCGCATCCGGAATACCCGGAGCGCGAAGTTTTTCATTGGTTTGAAATGTGCGATGCGGTGCAATCGGATAGTTATGAAATCGATGGCATCCGCGTCTCGAATTTTGTGCTCCCGCTCTATTTCACCGTTGGCGAACAAGAGGGCGGACGCAACGATTTTCTGGGACGGTTGCACAGGGGTAAGGGGCTGCAATCGTTTGGTGTGCGACCCGGTGGCTACATCGGTTTTTACGATCCGCAAAAAAATGCGCACGATACCTATGTAGTAGCGAGCGACAAAAAAGCCAAGCGCCGCCTGGCGATCAAAGCAAAAGTGCAGGCGGGTCGCGGTTATTTGCGTAAGCGTGGCAATGCGATTACGGCAAAGGAAGGCATGCACGAGCAGGTGCTCGATCAAGGCATGTTGCGTTCGGCGACCACTGCCGATCCGATTCGTCATGTGGTGGTGTTGATGCTAGAGAATCGCTCGTTCGATCAAATGCTCGGCGATGCCACGCGTATCTATCCGCAGTTGGAAGGCATTCCGCAAAACGGCGCCGGCTATCGTAATACCTCGTCCAAAACCGGCACGGTGTTTGTGCAGAAACCGAATGCGACAGCGAAGGTGCAACCCGATCCAGATCACGAACACGATCATGTGATGCTGCAATTGGGCGGCGCTCAGCTGCCGCCGATGGGTGGTTTTATTGATTCGTATTTAAGTGTGCCCGGTGCTACCGAAACTAATGCCCAACAAGTAATGAATTATTTTCCGCTCGGTGCCACACCAGCGCAGGATTCGTTGCCGGCGCTGCATGGATTGGCGCGCAATTTTCTCGTCTGCGATCACTGGTTTTCATCGATGCCGGGCCCGACCTGGCCGAATCGATTTTTCGTGCACAGCGGAACCAGCCTCGGCCATGTGCTGATGCCATCGCGGCAGCATCCGGAAAACATGCGCATTTATAATCAAGATACGATTTACGATCGGCTCGATGATGCCGGCAAAAATTGGCGTATTTATCACGACGGCATTCCGCAGAGTATTGTGTTGACGCATCTGTTGCCGAAATTGCCGACCTCGCATTATCGATCGATGAATAAATTTTTCGATGACGTGAAAGATGTCGACGATTTTCCGGATTACGTATTTATCGAACCGCGTTACTTCAGCCCAAACGAAAATGATCAACATCCACCGGCGGATGTCATCGCCGGCGATAAATTACTTGCCGATGTTTATAACGCGTTACGCAATAGTAATTTATGGTCATCGACATTATTGATCGTCACCTACGACGAGCACGGCGGCTTTTATGATCATGTAGTGCCGCCAACGACAATCGCGCCCGATAAAAACACCGACGAATATTCGTTCACGCAACTAGGTCCGCGCGTGCCGGCGCTGTTGATTTCGCCGTGGGTTGATGCCGGTGTTTGCAAAACGCCATTCGAACACACCAGTATTCTGCGCTATCTCTGCGATAAATTCGGCATGCCGCCGCTCGGTCTGCGCGCGGCTCCTGCGGCCGGTAATTGTCAAACGCAAAGTTTCGCCGCCGAATTGCGCAAGCGAGTGACACCACGCACCGATGCGCCGACAACGCTCGGTAATTATGGTGCGCGCCGTCGTGCCGCGGTCGAGGTAAAACCATCGCCGGTGGCAGGGTCGCGCGAAGCGCTGTTGTATTACGTTGCGTCGTTACCGGAAGACGCACCTGCAGTCGCTGCCGCCCCGGCTACTATCCGCAAAGCGCGGCTCGATACCCACACCAAGCTCAAAGCGGTGGCATTGAAAAATACGCCCGACCACGAATTGCGTGCGACCGCCGAACAGCGTTTCGAGCAGCTGCGTGCGCAACCCTCGATGGGTGCTCTTGCCGCCAAATCCCCGCGCCACAAATCTTCCGGTGGCAAAGCCGCTCTTAGCCGTCCATCGCCTAAGAAAGCGCCTCGCAAAAAAACCGCCACTGTGGCGCGTCGAAAGAAGCCAACTGTTTGAACATGCACTGATTGTTGGATCGACCGGGCCTGCGCCGTCGGTCGATCGGCTTCTCGTTAGTGGCAACCCAGTTTCTCGCTCCGCGACCCCGCTTTTCGCTCTCTACAATCTCAGAGGGCCGGCGATTTTGTGAAGCCGATCACCCGTTCGCTGGCTACACTGAACACAATTCCACGAAAAAACGAATAAATAAGGAGGGTGTAGCGCATGGCTATCCCTGCGGTTGTTGACACGTTGCTGCGTGAGCAAAACATTCAATACGATATCGCCGCTATTGCGGGCACACCCGAGAATGCGGTGCAAGTCGCACTGTTGCACGATGGCGAGCACCGCTTGCACGTGTTGTATCCGGCGGGATATCTACTCGATCTCAACGCGCTGCGCCAGCAGAGCGGTTGGGACTTGCGCGCAATGTCGCCGAAGCAGGTGCACGACATGTGTCAGCGCCGCAATCTGCAGCATGTGCCGGCAGTGCCCAATGCGATGGGGTTGCCGACACTGGTCGATAAAACGTTACTGAGCGCGAACGGCATCGTGCTGCGCTCGGGCGGCGACGATAACGTTCTTTATTTGCGCACCGATCAATTTCAACAAAGTCTCGCGCAGGCGGTGATCGGCGAGTTTGCAGTGGATTTGCACACGCTTGAGCGCAATGCGTTCGATGCGATCGACGATGTCGAGCAAATCAATCATGCGGTGGCTAATTTCACGCAATTGCGCGTTAAACAGCGTCTGGAAGAAACACTGGAAATGCCGCCGCTGCCGGAAACCGCACAGCGTATTTTGAAATTACGCGTCGATCCGCACGCTGATGTGCGCGACTTATGCAATCTGGTGGAAATGGATCCACCGCTCGCCGCACAGGTCATCAGCTGGGCCACATCACCGTATTACGGGTATACCGGCAAAATTAAATCGGTACATGATGCGGTGGTACGGGTGCTTGGATTCGAGGTGGTGCTCAACCTCGCACTGGGTTTGGCACTCGGTAAAAGTCTGAAAGCGCCGAAAGATAATCCACAGGGATTCACGTCGTATTGGCAGCAGGCGGTGTACTGCGCGACTGCGGTCGAATCGCTGGTCGGTTGCATCCCGACGGCACAGCGTCCGGAAGTGGGCATCGCTTATTTAACGGGGCTGCTGCATAACTTCGGTCATTTATTAATGGCAGAAGTTTTTACGCCGTATTTCTCGACGTATTGCCGTTTTCAGGAAGCGAATCCGTTTGTCGGTTATCCATCGATCGAACGCTTTTTGCTGGGCATCACGCGCGATCAAATGGCCGGCTGGCTGTTGCGGCTGTGGTCGATGCCGGAAGAAGTGTGTGTCGGACTGCGTTATCAGAATGACGCCGAGTACACGGGTCCCGAGCATCAATACGCGAATCTCGTGTATGTGGCGATGCGCTTA
>Ga0268266_10004712_pt1 | contig 12978 bp, 12 predicted proteins | sample KBSS13metaG_FD_190356 | JGI IMG/M metagenome (GOLD analysis project Ga0268266, IMG submission 190356) | Switchgrass rhizosphere microbial communities from Kellogg Biological Station, Michigan, USA - KBS S1-3 metaG (SPAdes) (version 2) | ecosystem: Host-associated > Plants > Roots > Rhizosphere...
CCTCGCGCAGGCGGCCGTGGAATTCAACCGCCCGAGGAAGTCGGCAGCGCGGACGTTCACCATCGCCAAGCCCGTGCCGGCCCCGACCATCGCCGGCCATGTCGCCGCCGCCAGCGATGCCGTCGGCGATCTCACCGACGGCATCGCGGCGCTCCTGCAGCGCTGATCGTGTCGCCCGCGACAACGCCCCCTGCGGACGAGCCGCCAGTCACCCATCCCGAGCTGCGCGAATGCCTCGGCTGCGGGATGTTCCAGATCGTGCCGGCGCTCGGTCCCGACCAGCGGGCGGATTGCGCGCGCTGCGGCACGGCGTTGCGCCGCACGCGCACCGATTCCTTCGGCCGGGGGATCGCGCTCAACGCCGCCACGCTGGTGCTGTTCGCGGTGCTGTGGACCAGCATGCTGATGCAGGTCTCGACCGCCGGCATCATGCACGATTCGACGATCGCGTCCGGCCCGCTCGAGCTGGTGCGCCACGGCCTGTGGCCCTTGGCGCTGGTCGTGGCCTTCACCACCGCGATCGCGCCGCTCGGCAAATACGCCGGCATGCTGTACGTGCTGGTCGGCGCACGCGCCTCGACACCGTTCCCTTACCTCGGCCGGGTGTTCCGCTTCGCGCGCACGATGGGCATCTGGGCGATGCTGGAGGTGCTGCTGCTCGGCGTGTTCGTCGCCTTCACCAAGCTCGGCGACCTGGTCCATATCGAGGTCGGGCCCGCCGTCTGGGCGCTCGGCGTGTTGACGGTCACCGCGCTGTGGGCCGACACCGCGGTCGACCCCGACGCGGTGTGGGAGGCCATCGAGCGCAGCGGCCAGACCCGCGCGCCGCTGCCCGAGAACCGCTCGCTGGTCTTCCACCCCGGCATGGTGGCGTGCGAATCGTGCGGCCTGGTGGCGCCGCACGACGGCGGCCATGCCGAGGGCGCCGCCCATGGCTCCTGCCTGCGCTGCGGCGCGGCGCTCCATCCGCGCAAGCCGGACGGTCTCAACCGCACCTGGGCCTATGTCATCGCGGCCTCGATCCTCTACATCCCGGCCAACGTCTATCCGGTGCTGACCGTGATCCAGGCCGGCTCGGGACAGCCCAGCACCATCATCGACGGTATCGTCGAGCTGATCGCCTCGCGCATGTATCCGCTGGCGCTCCTGGTGTTCGTCGCCAGCGTGATGGTGCCGCTGCTCAAGCTGGCGGGCCTTGCCGTCATGCTGCTGGCCGTGATGGTGGTCACGACCGAGCTTGGCGCCAGCCGCCTGCTGAAGGAACGCACCAAGCTCTACTACGTCGTCGCCTGGATCGGCCGCTGGTCGATGGTCGACATCTTCATGGAATCGCTGCTCGGCGCGCTGGTCCAGTTCGGCGCCGTGGTCAGTATCGCCCCCGGCATCGGCGCCGTCGCCTTCTGCGGCGTGGTCATCATCACCATCCTGGGCGCCGAGGCCTTCGACCCGCGGGTCATGTGGGACGCCGCCGGGCAGAACAAGCACCGGCCATGGCAATACCTGCGGACGCGGAAAGCCTCGTCCTGATCCCGCGGTCCGATCTATCGAGCTTCGATGATGTTGCCGCTGGAGACGATCGCCGTGAGGGGTCGAACGCGCATTGCCAGCGCGGTCACGGCATCGGCACATCCGGGACGGCGCGACTGGCCTTCAAGCGGGGCGTTGTCGTTTCACGATCCGGCCTGGTGCGCGCGCGCCTCTTGCGGAACCAGATGATGACGCCGGTTAGTGATAGTCCCGCTACCACGAGTCCCATCACCGACATCATTATCCGGCCAGGCAGGCCTAGAATGCGCCCCGAATGGACCGGGAACTGCATTTGCATGAAAACGTCAGCGGCAGTGCCGTGCCAGGGAATGCGCTGGCCGATGAGGCGGCCGTCCGTTGCATCGAAGAAGGTACGTTTCATACCCATTCCGCCGGTGCCGCGATCTTCGCCCGGGAAATAGAAGCTGACGCTGTAGTAGCCATAACGTTGATCATAGAAGATGCGTGCAGCCGGCTCCGCCCAACCGCGCGCCATTGCATCTGCTTTTGCAATATCGGCCGCTTCCCTGAAGGAGAGCTTCGGATAGACCGGCTTGTTGAGAGGTTGCTCCTTCAGCGCATCGTACGGACCCGGCGTGATCGACGAGACCGCCTTGAGCGCAGGACGGAACAGTTCGGTGAACAGGTTTTGCGATGCTGCCGTGAACGAGATGATGAACAGGACGAGCCACATCCAGAGACCGGCAGCACGATGCAGGTCGAACGTGAAGCGGTAGCTTCCGGCTCCTGTCCGGACGGTCCAGGAACGCCGCCAGCGCGACATCCAGCCTCGACGCGGGAAATCATCATGATCGGGGCCCGCGCCCGATCCGCCGGTCGAGCGTGCCTCGCGCCACTTTGGAAACGTCAGATAGAGCCCGACGAAGCAGTCCAACGCCCATACGAGAGCAATGCCGCCCATGAGCCAGTAGCCCCAACGGTCGATGCCCAGCATGTCCGGCAGATGCAGGGTGTAGTGCAGCTTGTAGAGAAATGCGACGAAATGGGGCCGGTCGAGCGCCGCTTTGCCGAGTTTCCGCCGTCCGACCTCCACGCCGGTTGTCGGATTGAAGTACAGTTCGTTATAGGTCAGTTCGTGGAGCCGGCCGGTGGCAGGATCGCCCCGCGGCATGATGATGAACATCGCGGGTTTGTCGCGCTCGTAAGAGAGCGGCATGCGCTTGACCCAGGCGCGCGGATCGGCAGCTTCGATCCTCTTGGCCAGCTCGAACGGCTCGATGTAGGGACCGCTGCTCGCCGTGAGGTAGAAGTTCGGATTGAGCCACGCGTCGAGTTCCTCGTCCCACGAGATCAGCGCGCCTGTCGTCCCGGCGAGGAACAGGAATCCGGCAATGAACAGACCGACGTATCGGTGGACGAGGCCCCAGGTGCGACGCATGTGTCCTCGATCAGAATCCAACTGTTGCCGACAGCAGGGCCGTACGCGGCGTGCCGCTGATGAGGGTGCCGCCGATCGTCGAGGCCCAGTAGTTGGTACCCAGAAGATTCAGCAGCTCGGCACGGAAAGTGACCTCCTTGCCGGCGAGCGTGGTGGCGTAGCGTGCCCCGACGTCCAGGCGTGCCCAGCCGGGGATCGACTGCGTGTTGGCCGCATCGAGATACTGCGAGCCGGTGTAGATCGTCCGGCCCGTGAGCGTGAGGCCTTTGACCTGGGGCATGTCCCATTCGGCCCCGACATTGAGGTTCACGACTGGTGCCCCGATCGCGGTCCGCCCGTTGTTGATGCCACCGGCCGTGTTCACCTGCGTGCCCTCAAGCAGCATCACCCCGCCCAACAGCCGCAGGCCAGCCGTCGGCTCGCCGAACACGTTGAGCTCGATTCCGCGATTCCGCTGTTGTCCGTCGATGCCGAAGACCTGGGTCAGCGGAGCGATGATTCCGACCGGCTGCTGGATCTGGAAGAACGAGAGCGTGGCCGTCACCGTGCCGAAGTCGACCTTCGAGCCGAACTCGAACTGCTCCGAGCGATACGGGGCGAATATCTGGCCGACGTTCGCCGCGCCGACAGGAGCCGTAGCGCCTTGCGTCAGGGCCTGGATGTAGTTGCCGTAGAAGGACACGTTGGTCCACGGCCTGACGACGAGCCCGAAGGCGGGCGTGACTGCCGAATCATCGTAGCTGTCGAGCTGCGCGCCGGTGGTCGGACTGAAGTTCTCGGCCCGGGCGCGCTGAAGCCGAAAACCCGCGGTCAACTGGATGCGCTCGGACCAGATCGAAAGCGTGTCGGCGAGTGCAAGGCTGGTAAGTTGGCTCGACGCCGTTTTCGTCGGATTGGTCGGAAGCCCGGCAAGATTGGGCATCTGATTGGCGGGAACGCCGTAGAGATTGGAGCGGAAGGCAGCCGTGGTCGAACGTACGGTTCCGGTATCCTGCCAGAATCCGGTGGCGCCCAGGGATGCCTGGTGCTTGATCGGCCCGGTATGGAAGACGCCTCGAAATCCTGCTTCCGCCGTCAGGTTCGTGACGTAGGTCGTCGAGTAGAAGGGGGGCGTCGTCAGGTCGCCTTGAGCGGTGAGGACCGTCGGAAAGCCGGCGAGAAACCGGTTCCAGCCATTCTTCGCGCCGAAGCCGGCGAACGCCGTGACGTTCTCGAGGATGTCGACCTCGGCGCGCGTCACCACGAAAGCATCCTTCTGCTGGGCGAAGGTCCAGGGCGGTACGTAATTGCTGGTCAGGCTCGGCACGCCGGGCACAGGCACCCCGGGGGCCACGCGGATGCCCCGCGGCGTGGCCGTGGAATCCTGATACTGATAGCCGAGGTCGATGCCGACACGGACGCGGTCGCCGCGGAAGTCCAACCCCAGCGTTGCGAGCTGCGTTTCCTGAACGTTGTTGGCAGTCGGCGTATTGCCTTTGCGCATGAGTCCGTTGAAGCGGATGCCGTACTGTTTTTCCTCGCCGTAGCGGCGTCCGGCATCGAAGCTGGCGCCGAATTGCGACACCGAATTGTAGAGGCCGGTGGCGCGGGTGATCGGTTCATTGGTCGCACGCTTCGGAATGATATTGATCGCGCCGCCGATATTGCCGCTCGGCGCGATCCCGTTCAGCAGCGCGTTCGGTCCCTTGAGGATCTCGACGCGCTCGACACCTTCCAAAGCCATGGAATTGCTGGCCGATGGAACCATGCCATACAGCCCGCCGAACATGACGTCCTGATTGGGCGCCAGGAAGCCGCGGATCGTGAATTGATCTATGCCGCTGGCGCGCGGGAATACATTGCGGACGGAAGGGTCGTTCTCGACGACGTCGGCAATGCTGCGCGCCTGCTGGTTGCGGATGAGCTCTTCGGTGTAGGAAATCACGTTGAAGGGAGCGTCGAGGATATCGCGATTTCCGAGGATGCCGAGCTGACTTCCGGAGGCGACCTGTCCGCCGGCGTAGGGTGGCGGGATGTTGTCGATCATGGCTTGCTGCGGGACCCCGAAACCCTGGACCTGAAGGGGATCGAGCTGCGTAGCGGCCGGGTCGGAATTGGCGGCGCCCGGAACGGCGCGTTCGATCAACACGGTGGTGCCACTGACCGGACGAAAGACGAGGCCGGTCCCCGACAGCAACCGTCGCAGGGCCTCTTCGAACGTCAGCATGCCCTCGACGCCTTGCGTGGCGAGGCCCTGCAGAAGCGCGGCATCAGCCGAAATCTGACGGCCGGATTGCCGTGCAAGGAGCGGCACTGCCGTCTCGAGCGGTTGCGGCGCAACGGTGTAGGATCTCGTGAGCACCTGGCCGGCGGGAGTCGATTCCCTTGCCTCCTGCGCCTGAACGCCCGCTCCACCCGACAGCAACAGTCCGACAGACACGGCCACCTTGGCCATGCAACGCACGCGCCTGCTTCTCACTGCAATGACTCCCCGCCTCGGGCAGCACGAACGGCACTCGTGCTCTCAACCCTTCCGATCACGGGACGAACGGGCGCTCCGGAATTCCTCAGAAAGTGCTCGTCGGCACGGCGACGCGGAGCGCTTCAGATATTGGAGACGACGAGGATCCATGGGGTGATGCGCCGGACCCTGGCGTTGTGCGTGCGGGCTATTGCGCGCAGCGCATCCTCCGGGTCGGTGAGATCATAGGCGCCCGTCACGCGCAGGTCGCCGAGTTCCGGACCCACCAGGACAATCGTGCCAGTCCAATAGCGGCGCAGCCGCTCGATCGCCTCACGCAGGGAAAGGCTGTGGGCGACGAGCTGGCCCGAGCGCCATGTGGCGATTGCGTCCGACGTCGCAGGCACGGGCGTACGCTGGCCAGCCGGGTTCACGCGGATCGCCTGTCCTGCTCTCAGTTCAGATTGGCCGAGCGAGGGGGCATCTGCCGCGCCTACGAGAACGATGCCGTGTTCCACCGCGACCGTAACCCCCTCGGACTCCATCAAGACGTCGAAGCGTGTTCCGACGACCCTGGTGTCGACGGCGCGTGCGATGACATGGAAAGCCCGAGCTGGGTCGGTGACGACCTTGAAGAATGCTTCGCCGGACAGCAGCGTGATGCGGCGCTCGGTTGGCGTATAGGTCACGGAAATCGCGCTGTCCGGAGCGAGTTCGACTTCGCTGCCGTCCTGCAGCGTGACCGAGCGCGACTGCGCCGTCGTCGTCGTGTAGTCGGCCTTCGCGCGCAGGATCAGGGGCGGCGCAACGAAGACGGCGAGGCAAGCGGCAACGGCGGTTGCCAGGGCGATGCGCGGGATCGACCAGCGCACTCCAGGCCGGACGGGCGGCTGCTCGACCGGTTGGTGCGCCGTCGTCGCCTGCCACACGTTGCCGTAGGCCGCCGGCATCGTGCTGGCCAGCCGCGACACCTGCTGCGTCTCCTCCCATGCCGCCGCATTCAGCGGGCTCGATTTCAGCCACGCATCGAATTGACGCAGGAATTGGCGATCAGCCGGACGTTCCTGTAGCTCGACGAACCACCGAGTGGCTTCCCGCGATGCTCTATCTTCCGCCGATTCCATTCCATCTCCGCAACTGGCGACCGATGGCCATGGGCGTCGGCTCAGTGGCAGCTCTCATGTTATCGACGTACAAGCAGGCTTGTCTTCCTCGTAAATCTTGCGGCCGATGCCGGGAGCTGTGATCAGCGCAGGCGCTGCTTGCAGTGTTGAAGGGCCTCCATGACCAACACCTGGGCATGCGATATCGAGATGCGCAGCTTCGCGGCAACCTCCCGCAAAGGGAAGCCGCCGACCCGATGCATCTCGAAGGCGATGCGGTGTTCCTCGGAAAGTTCGGCCAGAGCCGCGATCATCCGGGCCAGCCGCTCCCGATGAAGCGCGATGGCTTCGGGAGTCGATGGCTGATCGATGGACACCGTTGCAGCGTCTTCCGGATCGTCCTTCGTAAAGAAGGTACCTTCCAGCGTTTTTCGTCGACGCCCATCGAACGCGAGATTGCGCACGATCCGATACAGATAGCTCAGAGGCTCGTTGACGAAACGCTGCCTTGCAGCGTCATCGAAACGCATCCAGGCGTCCTGGACGAGGTCTTCCGCGTGCGCCCGCGATCCCACGATGGACGCGGCATAGTCGACCAGTGCCTTCCGGTGCTGGACGAACAGAGCGATAGCGTCGGAAGGCACTGCCATTCTAAGCGGTCATACGGCCGAGCATTGTTTCGGATGCGAATGGTTCGCAATTTCAGAAGAAGGCATAACTGTTCTGGATGCCAGCCGCAAGTGCAAGCCGTCCGTCGCCGGCGGTCTGTCCCGTGCCGATCGTGATTCAGGGGAGCGAGCGAGCCTTCTATCGTCGCTTGATCGCCGCGGCCGATCGCCGGTATTCGGCGCATCTTGACCGCATCCGGAGAGACAAGGCAGGCAAGTGAACTGGAGGCATGGATGGCGAGAACGTTGAACGAGGTCGTCACGTCTCTTCCCCGGCGTGAGCGTACGAGGATCGAGGCTCGGGCACAGGTGCTGATCGCCGAGGAGATGTCGTTGCGCGATCTGCGGAAGGCAATCGGCAAGACGCAGGTGGCTGTCGCCCAGCGTCTTGGTGTTGGTCAGGAAGCGGTGTCCCGACTGGAGATGCGGGGCGACATGCATCTCTCCACCTTGCGCAATATGCTTGAAGCGATGGGCGGAGAGCTGGAGCTGATCGCGCGCTTTCCCGGTCGGCCTCCCGCTCGGCTCACGGTGCCGGACACTGCTCCCCGCCGACGCAGGACGGAGCGTCGTGCCGCGGCTTAGGTCGCGCGGATCGATTGCCCCCTGGCGAAGGATCTCACGAACACCGCTCAGCCGCTGACATCGAGGCGGCGGCGGGCCAGCATCGCTTCGTCGATCGCGAGGCCCAGCCCCGGGCCGTCCGGCACGACCAGGCATCCGGCATCGGGCGTGGGCGCGTTGACGAACGTGTCCGCGGTGCGCGACCAGCCGTCGGCGAGCTCGGCCGGCTTGGTCGTCTGCATGACGGTCGACAGCACGTGCAGGTTGGCGGCGTTGCCGATCGACGGCTGTGTCTGGTGCGGCACGAACTCGACGCAATGGGCGTGGCAGAGCGCGGCGCATTGCATCAGGCCGGTCACGCCGCCCATCTTCACGATGTCGGGCTGGACCATCCTGACGCCGGCGTCGATCAGCGCGGCGACGGACTGCAGCGTGTAGCACTGCTCGCCGGCCGACACCGTGATGTCGAGCCGCTGCGCGACCTCGCCCATCGCCTTGAAATGGTAGTACTCGACCGGTTCCTCGAACCAAACATAGCCGAGATCCTCGAGCACCCGCCCGACCCGGATCGCCGCGCCGACCGAGTAGCGGTTGTTGGCGTCGAACGCCAACGGGAAGTCGTCGCCCACCAGCCTGCGCACGGCCCTGGCCTTGGCGATGTCTCCGGCGATGTCGCGATCGATCTCCCCGCGCGCACCGTCCCACCGGATCTTGATCGCCGACGGCTGCTCGGCCTCGAGCCGGGCCTGGACCGTCCTCACCACGCCGTCGACGTCGCGGGCCGCATTGCCGCCGATCGAGGCGTAGAACGGGATGCGCGTCCGCCAGGCGCCGCCGAGCAGCTTGTGGATCGGCTGCCGGAACGCCTTGCCCTTCAGGTCCCACAGGGCGATGTCGACGGCAGCCAGGGCGCCCGTCACGATCCCGTCCGGGCCGAGCTTGATCAGCTTGTGCAGCAGCCGATCGACGAGCACCGCGTGGTCGAGCACGTCGGCGCCGATCAGCGCGGGCGCGATCTCGCGGGCGATGACGGCAAGCGACGCGACGCCGCCCTGCATCGGCGAGGCCTCGCCGTAGCCGACCATCCCGTCGGCATGGATCGCGACGACCGCGGTCGCCGCGCCGAAGGCGGCGTCGGGCGCCAGCCGGGTGACATCGCCCCAACGCACCAGGAACGTTTCGACCTTGGCGATCTTCATGAGGGCCCCGCGCGTTTCAGTGGCCCCGACATTCGTCCGCTCGCGCGGCTCAGGCGTGTCCGACCGGGCCGTTGCCGGTGACGCCGGGGATCTGGCCCTTGCTCGCGTCGAGCTGCTGGCGGTACAGCGCCACGAAGTCGACCGGCGCGATGTTGAGCGGCGGGAAGCCGGCTTCGCGGGTCGCGTTGGCGACGATGGCGCGGGCGAACGGGAACAGCAGGCGCGGCGTCTCGATCAGCAGCAGCGGACCGAAGGCATCCTGCGGCACCTCGCCGAGGGTGACCGTGCCGGCATAGACCAGCTCGAGCATGAACAGCGGCTCCTTCTCCGGCGTCACGGCCGACGCTTCGATGGTCAGCGCGACCTCGAAGGTCTTGGGCTCGAACTGCCGGGTGGCGACGTTCACGTTCAGCGTGAGCTGCGGCTGCTTCTGCTCGATCAGGCTCTGCGGCGCGCGCGGGTTCTCGAAGCTCAGGTCCTTGATGTACTGGCCATGCAAGGTGAGCGGGCTGGCGGGAGCCGGCTGTGGCGGCGGGGTGGGGGTAGAGGACGGAGGGAGCGACATGGCTGGGGGCGGTACCATGCACGGCAGGGCTGCACAAGGCGCTGGCAGGCACGGGACGCCGGCAATTGCAAAGGCCGGGGTCCGGCGCGATGATGAACGCCATGAATCGTGGAAGATTGCGCCCGCTGATCGGCGTGTCGGCCTGCCTGAAGGACAATGGCCGCGGCTGGGTGCACTCGGTCGGCGACAAGTATGTCCAGGCCGCGATCCGCGCGGTCGGCGGCCTGCCGGTCATCGTTCCCGCCTTCGGCCGCGAGTTCGACGACCAGGGCATGACCGAGGCGCTCGACCGGCTGCTCGAGACGATGGACGGCCTGCTGCTGACCGGCAGTCCCTCCAATGTCGAGCCGCATCATTATGAGGGCGAGCCGAGCCGCACCGGCACCGCACACGATGCGGCACGCGACGCCACCATCCTGCCGCTGATCCGGCATGCGATCGACCACGCCGTGCCCCTGATCGCGATCTGCCGCGGTGCGCAGGAGGTGAACGTGGCGCTGGGCGGCACCCTGCACCAGCTCGTGCACGAGGTGCCGGGCCGGCGCGACCACCGTTCGCCGCGCACGTCCGACACCGACGTGAACTATGCGCCGGCGCACGACATCGAGATCGTGGAAGGCGGGCTGCTGCACCGCCTCGCGGGCGCACGCACGGCGACGGTGAACTCGCTGCATGCCCAGGGCGTCGACCGGCTCGCGCCGCGGGCGCGGCTCGAGGCGGTGGCCGACGACGGCCAGGTCGAGGCCTTCAGCGTGCCCGATGCGCCCGCCTTCGCGCTGGCGCTGCAATGGCATCCCGAGCATCGCGCGCTCGAGAATCCGCTGTCGATGAAGCTGTTCGACGCCTTCTCCGAGGCCTGCCACGCGCGCGCCGCGCGGCGGCTCGGCCTGTCGATGCGCGCTGCCGCCGAATAGGCCGCACCATGGACGGCCGCGCCACGCGCAACAACGCCCGCCGCGACTTCTACGAGCGGATCGGCGGCCTCTCGATGGCGCCGCTGTGGGAGTCGCTGCACCAGCTCGTGCCGCCCGCGCCGGCGCCGAAGTACGTGCCGGCGGCGTGGGATTACGACAAGGTGCGGCCGTTCCTGATGGAATCGGGCGCGCTGATCACCGCGAAGGAGGCGGTGCGGCGGGTGCTGATCCTCGAGAATCCCGCGATGCCGGGCAGCGCCTGCATCACGCCGACGCTCTATGCCGGGCTGCAGCTCATCCTGCCGGGCGAGGTGGCACCGGCCCATCGTCATACCCAGTCGGCGCTGCGCTTCATCGTCGAGGGCGAGGGCGCCTACACCGCCGTCGACGGCGAGCGCACGATCATGCGCGAGGGTGATTTCGTGATCACCCCGACCTGGACATGGCACGATCACGGCAACGATTCATCCAGGCCGATGGTCTGGCTCGACGGGCTCGACATCCCGCTGGTCGCGATGTTCAACGCGGGCTTCGCCGAGGCCGGCGCCGAGGACGAGCAGGCGGTGACGACGCCCGAGGGGACATCGGACGCGCGGTTCGCCAGCGGCCTCCTGCCGGTCGACTGGAAGCCGGCACGGCAGACCTCGCCGATCTTCAACTATCCCTATTCGCGCACGCGCGAGGCGCTGGCTGGCCTCGCCAAGGCCGGGCCGCCGGACGCCTGCCACGGCTACAAGCTGCGCTACGTGAACCCGGCGAGCGGCGGCGCTCCGATCGCCACCATGGGCACCTACATGCAGCTCCTGCCGGCAGGGTTCGAGACGGCGCCCTACCGCAGCACCGACGGCACGGTGTTCTCCGTCGTCGAGGGCGAGGGCGAGAGCGTCGTCGGCGACACGGTGCTGCGCTGGAAGAAGCGCGACCATTTCGTGGTGCCGAGCTGGGCCCGGGTCGTGCACAAACCGGCGAGCGAGACGGTGCTGTTCTCCTTCTCCGACCGCCCCGTCCAGGAGAAGCTCGACCTCTGGCGCGAGCAACGCGCGTAATCTTCGCTGGGACCGCGCCACTCTGTGGCGCTCATCGTCATGATCATGAGCGCCACGGAGTGGCGCGGTCCCAGCGATGACTGAGCTCAGGTGCTGCGCTTCTGCGCCGCGACCGAGCCGGCGCACTGGTCGGCCGGGATCGAGCGCATCTGCGGGTCGTAGGCGTCGGCATACTGGGCCTGGGTGCCGTCGACATAGACGAACAGCACGCAGGCATCGGAACTGTACCGCAGCACCCGGCTCGACGCGTCGCGGCGGTCGAGCTTGGGGGCTCCGAAGGTGGCGGCGAGCTGGCGCTCGTCCATGCCCTTGATCGTGCTGACGGGAATCGCGCGGCCCGGATTGGCGGAGCGGAAGACGCCGGTCTCGCCGCCTGCCAGTGAATATTGCGGCGCCGATTCGACGCAGCCTGCGAGCAGGAGGGCGGCCAGGACCACCCGGAGTGCCGGTATCATGCCGGCGAGATTAGCGCCGTCCAGCCGGGGGGCGAAAGGGTAAGCCGGGCCCGTCGGGCGGGTTGAGCGTTTGTGCCACATGCACCATGGCGGCGGTCCCCAGCACCGGCACGATCAGGTTTAGGATCGGGATGGTGCCGAGGAAGACGATGACCACGCCGGTGAACCACAGCACCCAGCCGTTGGCCCGCCGCCAGGCCTTGACCTCGGCGGGGCTGCGCCGGCGCAGCGCGACCTGCTCGTAGTACATCCGTCCGGTCAGCCAGCCGTTGATGCCGTAGAACAGCACCGCGCCCAGCCCGGCGACGAAGATCGCCACGATGTAGAACGGCAGCATCACCAGGTTGAGCGCCACGACCGCGACGAGGAACACCACGCCCGTCCATATGCCGGTCCAGATCGGGATGCCGCGCGCCGGCCCGAGCTGCGGATAGTGCCGCGCCTCGACGATGTCGGCGATCCGTTCCATGAAGATCGAGATCACGATGCCGAAGCTCGCCGGGAACAGCATCAACGCCAGCACCGTGACGGCCGCGCCGCCCAGCCAGTGGATCAGGCTGTTCACCCAGCCGATGTCGACATGGGCGTAGCGCTGCAGCGCCCACCAGGCGAGAGCGGCGATGGCGCCTTGCAGCACCACCGACAGCGCCAGCGACTGCCAGATGACGGTCCGCAGCCTGGGATCGCCAAGCTGGCCGATCGCGAGCTCGAAGGCTCTGATCATCGGAGCGCGCCACTCCAGTGGCGCTCGGAGTCATGAGCGCCACTGGAGTGGCGCGCTCCTATGAGCATGACGTGCAGCCTCACTGTGCGCCGACGATGCCTGCGGCTTTCAGCTCGCCGAGCTCCTTCGAGGAGAAGCCGCTCTCGAGCAGGATCTCGTCGGTGTGCTGGCCGCGCTTGGCGGCGGGACCCTTTACCCCTTCCTTGGTGCGCGAGAAGCGCGGCGCGGCGGCGGGCTGGGCGAATCCCTGGACGTCGACATAGGCGTTGCGCGCCTTGGCGTGCGGATGCTGCGAGGCTTCCTTCATGGTGAGCACGGGCGCGAAGCAGATGTCGGTGCCTTCCATGATCGTGCACCATTCGTCGCGCGTCTTG
>Ga0268266_10004713_pt1 | contig 12977 bp, 11 predicted proteins | sample KBSS13metaG_FD_190356 | JGI IMG/M metagenome (GOLD analysis project Ga0268266, IMG submission 190356) | Switchgrass rhizosphere microbial communities from Kellogg Biological Station, Michigan, USA - KBS S1-3 metaG (SPAdes) (version 2) | ecosystem: Host-associated > Plants > Roots > Rhizosphere...
TACCAGTCCCAACGCCGCAGAATCGCCCGGACCCGCAGCAGAAACTCCTGCAGGTGAAAGGGCTTGGCCAAATAGTCGTCGCCTCCGGCTTCCAGGCCACGGACGCGGTCCGCGGGATCGCCCCGTGCGGTGAGGAACAACACCGGGGTGTTGTTTCCTTGTGCGCGCAGTGTGCGGCAAACGGTGAAGCCATCGACTTCCGGTAGCATGACATCGAGGACGATGAGGCCGACATGCTCGGCGCCGAGCCAGTCGAGCGCCTGGCGTCCGTCGGTCACGGAGTGGGTTTCATAGCCTTCAGCGCGCAGGTTCTCGACGACGCCCGCCGCGAGGTGCGGATCGTCTTCAACCACCAGCACACGATTGGCCTGTGGGGGTAGCTCGCTCACGAGTGACCCGCCGGCGCGACCGGCCATGTCAGTACGAATTGCGCGCCCCGCCCGACGCCCTCGCTATGGGCGCTCACCCGCCCGCCGGCGAGTTGCATGAGGCGCCGCACGATGAAGAGGCCAAGCCCCGTGCCGTAATAGCTGCTGCCGCCGCCCGGATGCAGGCGTGTGAACTTCTCGAACAGCCGGGTGCCATCGACGGGCCTGAAACCTACACCACTGTCCTTGACGGCGAGCTCGATCTCGTTATCCGTGCGCCTCGCGACGAACGTGATGCTGCCGCCGCCGACGGGAGTAATCGCGGCGATCGCATTCTCCAGAAGGTTACGCACCACCACGTCGAGCGCCAGCGGATCGGTGAGGACATACAAGCCGCGCGCGATGTCAGTCGTGATCGTGATGTTGTCTTTGTGCGCCCGCTCTTCGAAGTGCGCGACCACCCGCGTCACGGCACCGGCCAGGTCGAGCGGCTCGCGACGCAGATCGACCCGACCGCGTTCGAGGCGCACGCTTTCGAGAATCTGCGTGACCATCGCTTCCATGCGGCCCAAGTCTGACAGCATGCGATCGATGAGCGTGCGGGCCTGCTCGGGCGACAAGGTCCGTAACGCCATCGTCTCGAGCGACAGCTGCAGGCTCGCCAACGGGGTTTTGAACTGATGCGAGACCAGGGCGAGGAAGTTGTCCTGCTCCTGGATCACCCGAGCTTCAGCGCGAAGCTGACGGGCGATGACGAAGATGCAAGCTCCCAGGGCGAGCAGGAAAAAAGCACCTTCCCACGCATATTGATTGATCCGGCGGTGCGCCTCGGTCAGCATCGCCTGGTCCACGGTCGAAGCCAGCGCCGCTCGGCCGCCGGTCGTGGTGATGGCAGGCAGCAGGGTGTGAATGCGTTCCGCCGCAACTCCGGAATCCAACATCGCCTGGGCTGCCGCGATTTGCTGCGAGTAGAGGGCGCGCTCCTCGCTGGCCTTCTTCAGCGCCTCGGAGCTCTGGTCATACAGCCACCAGCCGGCTTGCACGGCGGCAACCGCCACCAACGCGAGCGTCGTGAGCTGAAAGACCCGGGTTGCTTTCTTGGTGGCGATCGCGTTGGCTCCCTAGCGGATGGCGGCGAACGATTCGCGCAGTGCCTGGGTGAAGCGCTGCAGATCGGCGCTGGTATGAGCCAGCGACAGGAAGCAAGCCTCGTAAGCCGAAGGGGGCAGGTAGACCCCTCGTTCCAACATTGCGTGGAAGAGCGCGCTGAAGCGTTTCGATGCCGCCTCCGTCAGGGGAGCCGCGGTACGCGGCACGCCCGCGTCGTGAAACGACATCCAGAACAGCGAGCCGGCGCGAGTCAGGTGCACCGGGAAGCCGGCGTCAGCCAACACTGGCTCGAGCAGGCCTTCGAGCTCGGCACCGAGGTTTTCGAGCTTCTGCCAGCCGTTCTCCTTGATGAGGATGTCTAGCGTGGCGATGCCGGAGGCCATGGCCACCGGATTGCCGGAGAGCGTTCCGGCCTGGTAGGTATCTCCGTCCGGTGCCAGGCGCGACATGATCTTGCGTGGTCCGCCAAAGGCGCCTACGGGCATGCCGCCACCGATCACTTTGCCGAACGTCGCGAGATCGGGGACGATTCCGCTTAAGCTCGCTACGCCCCCGCGCGCGAGGCGAAAGCCGGAGATCACCTCGTCGAATATCAACAGCGCGCCATGTTGGCTCGTGATACGGCGCAGGCTCTCGAGAAACTCCTTCCGTTGCAGCAACAGGCCGTGGTTTGCCGGTACCGGCTCGATGATGACCGCCGCGATGCGCGAGCCGTCTTTTGCGAACAAAGCTTCGACGGCGGACTCATCGTCCAGAGGAAGGACGCGGGTGCAAGCAGTGAACGCTTCGGGAACCCCCGCGGAAGACGGCCGGCCGAAGGTCGCCAGTCCGGAACCGGCGGCAACCAACAGATGATCGGCGTGCCCGTGGTAGCAGCCCGAGAATTTCACGATCAGATCACGTCCCGTGAAGGCCCGGGCGAGCCGGATTGCGCTCATGACGGCTTCGGTGCCAGACGAGACGAAGCGCACTTGCTCCAATGCGGAGTAGGACGCCACGATTCGTTCGGCTAACTCAACCTCCCCCGCGCAAGGAGCGCCGAAGGTGGTGCCATTGCTGGCAGCCTCGGAGATAGCCCGCACGACCGCCGGATGCGCGTGACCGAGGATGAGCGCGCCCCACGAATTCACGAGGTCGAGGTAGGTGTTGCCATCCGAGTCGGTCAGGTGCTGGCCCGCTCCACGTGCGATAAAGCGGGGAGTGCCGCCCACGGCACGAAATGCGCGCACGGGCGAGCTCACCCCGCCCGGGATCACGCGTGTAGCACGCTCGTAGAGGGCCTCGGAGCGCGAGAGGTTAGGTTGGGTCTTTGAATTCATCAGAGTCGTTCCGGGAGTTAACTTGGGCCGGCGTGCGTCTCAGGCGCGCCTCGCGAAAAAATGCTTCAACTGCATCGGGGCTCGCGTGCACGGCGGCCGCGCGCAAGCCAGCCAACGGAAGATGCGCGAGGCGACGGGCGACGGTAGATCCTAACCGCTGGAGAACTTCACGTTGGCTGTCATCGAGCCCACGCAACTCTTCCGCGAGCGCGCGATCGATCTCTTCGGCGGCGATCTGCTCGAACGCCCCCCGAAGGTCGGCAAGCTTACGCCCAATCGCGCGGGTGGCCAGATCGCCGCGCAGCCGAGTGAGGCGCTCGTCGATCGCCGCACGCACCGGCGCGAGGCGCATGAGCTGCGAGATGCGCCTTTCCTGAGCCGTCTGTATCAGGTCGTTCATCCCGACACGCGGGAAACCCGCTTGGCGCGCCGCATCCGGATCGACGTTCGGTGGCACGCCAAAATCGATGATCAAGGGAGGTTGGGTCGCGACTTGCGCCAGTTTTGTCAGAGCGCTGGTGTCGAGCACAGGCCCCGTGCCGCCCGCCGCCAGCACCAATGCGGCCACGTCTGCGGCCTGCGCGCGGAACTGATCGAGCTGCATCGCTCGACCGCCCACTACCTGGGCATATTCTTCGGCCACTTCCAAAGTGCGGTTCACCACGAGGAGTGGGACGCCGGCTTTGTGGAGAGCCAGTCCGCAGCGTTTCGTCATCGGTGAGACGCCCACGAGCGCCACCGTTCCGGGCCGGCCGCCCAGATGACGCACCGCGCGGTCGGCTGCGAGGTCGGCTAGCGAGGGCGCTTTGACGCCCGCTTCGAGGCGATGCACCCGGTTGGCCATTCCCAGGGCTTCACCCATCAGCCGATCGAGGATCGGCCCGCAGGTGTGGGCCTCCCTGGCGGCTTCCCAGGCACCGCGTATCTGAACCGCAATTTCCTGCTCGCCGGTCTGGGCCGAATCGAGCCCGCAGGTCACAAGGAAAAGGTGCTCTACGGCCGCTTCGCCCGTCCACGCGCGGAAGATCCGCGCGGCTTCCGCGGCCTGCGGGTCGCGTCCCGTCAGTGCCCGAAAGACATCGCGGCGTGAATCGCCGGCGGGACTGCCATCTTTGGTGGCGAAAAGCACCTCAACGCGATTGCAGGTGCCTACGTAAAGGACTTCAGACGCGTGCAGGCAGTCACGCAGCGCCGGAAGGCGCGCCGCAACATCGGCCTTGGGTAGGGCAAAACGAGCAACCTCGTCGACGCCCGCGTGGCGATAAGAGAGGCCCACGACGCCAATCTGGTGCATGGGAATAGGAGACCACGGGCGACGGCGGGGTGTGTCACCGAATGGTCATGAGTAAATGCGGGCGGCCCCTGCGAGCGGGGCCAGCGCGCAATCAGTCAGTGCGGGCACGACGCGGGGGCGCCTGCCCGCCGCCGGTGACTAGTCCGTGCGGCGCGACGATGCCAGCGTGGTCAGCAGGATGCCGGCCAGAAGGCCGATGCCCAGGGCCAAGGCGGCCGCTTTGTACGGCTGCGCTTCGATGCGTTGCTGTGCGTCGCTGAGCTGTGAGCGGGCCCAATCCTGCGCCTGTGATGCGCGATTGCGCGCCCAATCCTGAGCTTGAGACGCGCGCTGGCGGGCAGCGCTCGCCGCTGCGTCTCCTGCGGCCTTCAGGTGCTCCTTGACCTGGGCAGCATCGCCCGAATAATCACCGTTCGTCGCATTCATGTCTGGCCACCCTCGCTGGAAGTCGCTGTCGTTGGATGGGTCAAACGCGGGAAACGGCCCTCGAGTTCCGTGCCCTCCTTAAGCCTCGTCCTGCCATGCGAAGCCATCACGGCTGATGAGTGCGCTCGAAGCCGCGGGGCCCCAACTACCGGCGACATACGTTTTGATGCGCTCGTCGTGCTGGGCCCAGCCCTCACGGATGGGATCGATCCATCGCCAGGCCGCATCGAGCTCGTCACGGCGCATGAACAGGGTCAGGTTCCCTTTCACCACATCGGTGAGGAGGCGTTCGTAGGCGTCCAGGCGTTGCTCTTTAAAGGTACCAGCGAGATCGAGCGCGAGATCGACCGGCTTGAGACGCATCGTTTCACCCGGCACTTTTGCAAGGATTGTGAGCGTGATGCTCTCCTGGGGCTGCAGACGTATGACGAGCCGATTGGGTGCGCGCCTCTGGCTGCCCACGGCATCGAAGATCGAATGCGGGACATCCTCGAAGGTCACGACAATCTCGGTCAGCCTGTCCTGCAAGCGCTTTCCGGTGCGGAGATAAAACGGCACGCCGGCCCAGCGCCAGGTGTCGATCTCGGCCTTGAGCGCAACGAACGTCTCCGTAGTGCTATCGGCGGCGACGCCCGACTCATCGAGATAGCCTTTCACCGGTTGGCCGTTGACGGCGCCGGCCCGGTACTGGCCGCGCACTGTCTTGCTCTGCACGGCGTTTCCAACGATGGGACGCAGGGCCCGTAACACTTTCAACTTCTCGTCGCGCACCGCATCAGGGTCGCTGCTCGTCGGCGGCTCCATGGCGAGGATACAGACGAGTTGCAGAAGGTGGTTCTGCACCATGTCACGCAGGGCGCCGGTGTGCTCATAAAACTGGCCCCGGCCTTCAACACCCAACTGCTCCGCGATGGTGACCTGCACGTGACGGATGTGGCCACGCGTCCAGAGGGGCTCGAACAGCGTGTTACCGAAGCGCAGCGCCATCAGGTTCTGCACCGTCTCCTTACCGAGGTAGTGATCGATGCGATAGATCTGCTGTTCCGCAAAAATGGCACCGACGCTGCGATTGATGAGCTCAGCCGAGGCGCGATCGTGGCCCAGGGGCTTCTCGAGCACGACACGCGACTTCGGCGTGACGATTCCCGCCGAGGCCAGGTTGTCGCAGGTCAGGGTGAACAGGCTCGGAGCGGTGGACAGGAAAACGACTCTTGTCGCGTTGTCCCGACCGGACAAACTAGAGGACAAACGGCGGAAATCCCGAGGATCCGTCGCGTCAACCTGAACGTATTCCACTTGCGCAGCGAAAGAACGCCAGCGCGCCTCTGTAAATTCCTCACCACTGAGGTGTTTACGGCAACTGGCCTCGATCTGCGCCAGGTATTCGTCCCGTGAAATTCCTGAGCGCGCTACCGCGAGGACCCGTGAGTCCGGTCCCATCTGGCCGGCAACATGACGGCGGTAGAGCGCAGGCACGAGCTTGCGCAAGGCAAGGTCACCGGTACCGCCAAATAGGACCATATCAAACGTATCGAGCTTCTCCACGCGAGCCTGAACTCCTTTGGAATGTGCGCTGGAATAACTTAGCATCCGCGCCGGATTACGTTAGGCTCCCACACTTTCCGGGCGCACCGCCACGACGACGGTCGAATTTTTTTCACGTCGCAGCCTGTCTCAGGCGCCCACCCACTTGTGTTTAGATCGGGGTTTCAAGCACCAGCTATGGCCATGCCACCTTTGAATCCACGTGTTCGCGACGTCACCGAGCGCATCAAGGATCGCAGTCGCGGCGAGCGCGCATCGTACCTTCGTCGGATGACAGCCGAGGCTTCGCAAGGTCCGACACGAGGGCGGCTTTCCTGCACAAATTTGGCGCATGGTTTCGCTGCGTCCCCGTCTAACGACAAGGAGGCCTTGCGGCAACTACGCTGGCCCAACCTCGCCATAGTTACCGCCTATAACGATATGCTTTCGGCGCACCAGCCGTTCGAGAGATATCCAGGGTTGATCCGCACCGCCGCGCGCGACGCCGGCGCCACCGCTCAGGTGGCGGGCGGTGTCCCGGCCATGTGCGACGGAGTTACCCAGGGACACGCCGGCATGGAGCTGTCGCTGTTCAGCAGGGATGTCATTGCGATGTCGACCGGGGTCGCGCTCGCGCACGGTATGTTCGACGGCACGCTGTGCCTGGGGGTCTGCGACAAGATCGTTCCCGGGCTCCTCATTGGAACCTTGTCTTTCGGACATCTCCCGACGATCTTTGTTCCAGCGGGCCCGATGCCCAGCGGCGTGGCCAACAAGGAAAAGGCCCGCGTGCGGCAACTCTTCGCCGAGGGCAAAGTGGGGCGCGAGGCCCTGTTGCAGTCGGAGTGCGACAGCTATCACTCGGCCGGCACCTGTACATTCTACGGCACGGCCAACAGCAACCAGATGCTGATGGAAGTGATGGGCCTGCACATGCCGGGCAGCGCCTTCGTTCCTCCCAACACGCCGTTGCGTGATGCGCTCACCGCCGCCGCGGCCCAACGGGCGGCACGGATCACCGCGTTAGGGAAAGAGTACATTCCGCTCGCCAGCGTCGTTGACGAGCGCGCGATCGTCAATGCGATCGTCGGCCTATTGGCAACCGGTGGTTCCACGAATCACACCCTCCACCTCGTCGCCATTGCTCGCGCCGCCGGCGTGATCATCGATTGGAACGACTTCAGCGAGCTCTCCGACGTCATTCCCCTGTTGGCGCGGATCTATCCCAACGGCAGCGCCGATGTGAATCATTTCCATGCGGCCGGTGGCATGGGTTTTCTGGTTCGTGAGCTCCTGCAAGCCGGTCTCATGCATGCGGACGTGCAGACCGTCGCCGGACTGGGTTTGGATGCCTACACGCAGGAGCCTTGGTTGTCGCCCGAAGGACGACTGGCCTGGCGCCCGGCACCCGAGCAGAGTGGCGACACGTCAGTGTTGCGCCCCGCCAGTGACCCGTTCAGCCCGGACGGCGGGCTCAAACTCATGCGCGGCAACCTCGGGCGCTCGGTAATCAAAACATCCGCTGTCAAGAATGAACATCGCGTTGTCGAAGCGCCAGCTCGCGTTTTCGACGCCCAAGATGACGTCATCAAAGCATTCGAGGCGGGCGAGTTGGCGCGCGACGTCGTTGTCGTCGTTCGCTATCAAGGACCGCGCGCCAACGGGATGCCGGAGCTCCATAAGTTGACTCCGGCGTTGGCTTCCCTCCAGAGCAAAGGTTTCAAGGTTGCGCTGGTTACCGACGGGCGTATGTCGGGTGCTTCCGGCGCTGTGCCTGCGGCCATTCACGTGACGCCGGAGTGTTTGAGTGGTGGGCCGTTGGCCAAGGTTCGCGACGGCGACATGGTCCGGCTCGACAGTCTCGCTGGAACACTGACGGTGGACGTTTCAGAGGAAACGCTCGTGTTGCGCACGACGCCCATGCCCTCGCTCGAACACAACCATCACGGGATGGGGCGCGACCTGTTTCGCATGTTCCGCGCGAATGCCGCGGCTGCGGAGGAAGGGGGCGGGGTTTGCGTGCCTGGCGTGTAGCGAATTCGAGCAGCAACGCCTGGTCAAGTGGCGAGGACCGGTGCCATGTGTCGAAGCAGATTTTCGATCCAGCGGGAATCTTCAATCTCGATGGCCGCGTCAATCGTCGCAGAGTCGTGGCGCTGCGGGCTGCCTGCCATCAACGGCAGATCGGCCCCGAATGCCACCGCAAGCAGGATGAAACGGCGGCGGTCCAGGTCCGCTCGGAATGAGTCCGGCACGTTGGAGACTCCTCGAGCTGTTCAATATCCGATGGTGAATCGTCTTTGCACGTGCCGCGGCAGCTCGATCTCATCGACCAGCGCCACTGCATAGTCCTCACAAGAGATTCGACTTTGACCTTTCTCATCGACGATGAGTTGCTGCGCGGGCCGGGCCCGTAGGCGCTGACGAGTACGTCCAGCATCGGGAGGATGGCCGCAATGCTGTCGGCCTGGAGAACGTCCGCGACTTTCCAGGTCACCGCGCCCTGCGGCCGCGGGATGTGAGTTGGATCGTGGGTCAATGCGGTGACCGTATGATTTCTGTTCAGTGCCTCCGTGACGACACGTTGACCGATCATACCTGTCGCGCCGACGATTCCGATATTCATGCATGATGCTCCGTTGGGGTGACTTATCGGTGCAGATTTGTCCGGGCCGCAGCTAAGGCGTCCTGGTTCAACAGAAGGTAGTCTTCGAATGTCATCGGTGCCTTGCCGGTCACCTTTTCGATGATGGTGTCGGTGCCGCCGAATAGCCCTTCGCGGTATCCAGGCGCCACCCCGCAGAGGTGTTGCACCAAGAAGGGTGGCAACCTGGCTTGCTCACGCCACGCATCGATGTCGACAGGCTGATAATGGATCGTTTTGCCCAGCGCCTTGCTCAACGCTGCCGCGATTTCGAAGTAATCCATCTCTCGCGGACCCTGCAGCGGGTAGGTTTTACCCCGGTGCGGGCCAGGATCGGCGAGAATTGCGGCGATCATCCGGGCTTGATCTTCCGCGGCGATGGGCGCGTGACGGCCATCGCCGAACGGAAAGCTGATAACCCCGCGTTGCGCAATTGCCCCGAGAAGCGCCGGGTGTAGGAAGTTTTGCGCGAAGAAGGTGGGCCGTAGGTGAGTAACGGGAATGTCCGATCGATCTAACAGGCGTTCAGCCACCCAGTGATCCCGCGCCGCCTGGCTCTTCGAGTCCCGCCGCGCCGATATCTGGGACATGTTGACGATTGACCCGACCTCCGCCTCCTTGGCCGCTTGGGCGAAATAGACTGTCGCTTCAATCAGGCGTGGAGCAATCGGATACACGAAATAGGCCAGCATTTCACCTCGAAGGATCAGCTCGTTGCTGAAGCGTGTAAATACGCTATCGATTCGCTGGCGAAATGGTTCGTTGCGACGCCCTCACCTGAGGGCAAGCGGGGTGCACTGCAGGCGCTCGCGGCGGGCTATCTTTCCGCCGGCCATCGGGACAATCCTTCCGGAGGGTGTCCTTTCGCCGCGCTTGGGAGCGAGCTCGTGCGAGCGGACGAGAATACGCGTGTGGTCGCGACGGCGGGTTTGCTGAAGATCATTGACCTCATCGCGCAACAGTATCGCGATGTCCGGCCTGATGTTGCCAAACAGCGAGCGTTGGTGGCGTTTTCCACCCTGGTTGGGGCGTTGACGCTTGCGAGGCTCGTCACTGACCCCAAGCTATCTAACTTGGTGCTCCGCGAAGCCGCAAGAAGCGTAGGTGCGAGTAAAGCTGCCGATGACTGACGATGCTGGTTTGTTGCAGGAACAGCTGCGTCCCAATGGGGCCGCGCGCCCAAAACAAACCGAATCCCATCGCAGGAAACATCAGTAACCAAGGAAACACACTCGTCGCCAGACCGAATGCGACTGCGGGAACTGCGTACCGGGGTGAGACACCAAGCTGCGATGTCACATAGAGATACAACGCGGCAAACGCGAAGCCGACCCCATGGTGCGTCAACAGTGCGCGAGAGTGCTCAAGATATCCATTGTGGCCGTAGCCACTGGCGGACTCGATGAAAAATACACTCGGCCACCATGCTCTTCTGTTATACAGAAATGCATGGACTCCAGAAATCATGGCTGGGACCTATACCGCACCTTCTTGGCGGTGGTACAGGAGGGCAGTTTGTCCGGCGCTGCGCGTCGAGTCGGCATAGCCCAGCCGACAGCGGGCAGGCACGTCAGGGCGCTCGAAAGGAGCGTCGGAGCGTCTCTATTTACGCGCTCGCAGCACGGGCTTTCAGCGACGCAAGCCGCTCGCATCCTGGTGCCGCATGCCGAGGCGATGGCCGCGGCCGCCGACGCGCTGACCAGGGCATCCTCCGGAGAAGCCCGCGGCGAATCCGGTACTGTGCGGCTGACGGCCGGGGAAATGATGGGATGCGAGCTGCTGCCACCGATGTTGGCGGAGTTCACGCGTCGCTACCGCGGATTCACCTGGAACTCACACTGTCAAACCGCAACCTCGACCTACTGCGGCGCGACGCGGACATCGCCGTGCGCATGGTACGTCCCACACAGAAAGCGTTGATCACGCGTCGTGTTGGCGTCGTTCCGATCGGGCTGTTCGTGCATCGGCGTATGTCGAAGTCTTCGGTCTGCCGAGAGGGCCCGAAGAGATCTCTCGACATTGTCTGATCGGATTTGATCGCGATCTGGATGTGATGCACACGGCCAGCGGACCCAGGATACACCTTACGCGGGAGCAGTTCCGATTTCGGTGTGATAGCGTGACGGGGCAGCTCGCTGCGCTGCGCGCTGGTGTTGGGATCGGGGCGTGCTTCGTGACAGTCGGTCAGCGCAACCCCGACCTGATACGCGTGTTTGAACGCACTTTCAGCTTCCAGAGGGAAGTGTGGCTTGCCATTCATCGGGACGCCAAGACGACTCGGCGTATCCGACTACTCTTCGACCACTTGGCCGAGCGATTGAGCGTTAGCTTGCTGGGCACAACGGGACCCAACTCCGTTCATGGTGGAGATAGAGCGAGTAACATCGTCGGAGTCGGATGAACCATCGAACTTGAGCTCGTAAGACTGGGATTCGAGCTGGCCAGGGCCTGAACAATCGCGCCCGCAATCAGGCACCTACATCACCTCACACGCAGTCGTATTCCTTGCCGCTGCAGATCTCCTCGATGGGCACGCGCTCCTGGCGCACGCACCCATCGCACTCGGCGAATCGGGAGCGGCTCAGCGTTAGGCTGCTCGGACTACCTCATAGGTGACCAACAGCAGCCCTTCACCGAGGGTCTGGCTGCGGACGAGACGCACTGGCGTTTTGTCCGTGGTCTCGCCGAAGAGTCGCTCGCCAGCTCCAAGGACGACCGGGAAGACAATCAGTCGGAATTCGTCGACGAGACGATGCTCCATGAGCGTTCGCACGAGCTGATAACTGCCGTAGACGAGGATGTCACCGTTCACCTCCCGCTTCAGCCTGGGGACCTCCTTGACGACATCCTTGAGCACGGTCGAGTTGGTCCACTTAGGCTTCTTCAATGTGGAAGACACGACGTGTTTGGGCAGGCTGTTCATCCGGGCCGCCCATGGCTCGGTCCGACCTGGCGTCCGCGTCGCAAACCACTCGTCGCTCTTGCGACCCAACAACATGGCCTCGGCGTGGAATGTCTCGGCGGTCTCGTTTTTGGCCCAGCCTTCGAAATCCTTTCCTACAAACTCTTTGAACCAGCCCCCGTGCTTGAAACCCTCTTTACCGTCCGGGTCCTGAATGACCCCATCCAGTGAGACGTTGCTCGAGACGACAATCTTTCCCATCGTAGGCTCTCCTCGTTTCGGCGTTGTGTACTGCCGCTGATGGAGACACCGCAATTTCGAGAAATTGGGCGCTCGGCGCCGCCGAGTTCAGTGCGTGGTGTCGGCAGATCGAGGACCCCTGCTCATCTCGCGCGCGAATCGGATGCGGACGTCGGTAGCGACAAAGGTAGGCCGAACCACGAGAGGGCGCTTTGCTCGAAGAAGGTGAGAGCGCAGATCCGTTCACCGCTGAGGGAGACCGCGATGACGCCTATCCCTTGGGAGACGCCCGAAGCGGAGTGCACGTACGCGCCGAACGCCGGCTGACGGTTGGCTCTCGTCCGCGCCAGGCTGAACCTGCGACCCCCGAGGAAGAGTAGATCGCAGAAGCGAGCCACGGGATCTCGACCCTCGTATTCGAGGGGGTAGGGCGGCATCGACATGAAGACGTCGTCCGTAAAAAGGGCCACGAGAGCTTCCAGATCCGCGCTCTCGTACGCTCGAACGAACTTCGTCACGATCGCCTCCTCGCCGGGCGAGCCCATCGCGGGCGGCCGCGGGCGCTCGGCACTGGTCTGCATTCTCTGTTGCAGGTTGGCGCGTGCCCGTTTGAGAGCGCTGTTCACCGAATCGACGGTCGAGTCGATCATGCTCGCTACCTCGCTCGCCTCGAAACCGAGGATGTCGGACAGGATGAGAACGGCGAGCTGGCGTCGAGGTAGGACCTGGAGCGCTGCCACGAATGCCAAGGAGATCGATTCGGTCTGTAGGTAGCGGACGTCCGGACCGGGCGGCGCGTCGGTTACCCGCTCCTCGAGAAGGCTGTCAGGAAACGGATCGAGCCACGGTACCTCGCCGAGCCGGGTCGGCTCGGGCGGCTCCACGCCGGGGACGTCCCACGCTTTGGCAGGTCGCCGGCTCGTCGACCGGCGCGCGTTGAGGCACCGGTTGGTAGCGATCCGATAGAGCCACGTGCGGAGCGAGGCGCGCCCCTCGAAGCCTTTGAAGCCTTGCCACGCGGCCAGCAGCGTCTCTTGGAGGGTGTCCTCCGCATCCTGGAGAGATCCCAGCATCCTGTAGCAATGCACATGAAGCTCACGGCGGTGGGGCTCGATGAGCCTTTGGAACGCGACGGCGTCCCCGGCCCGTG
>Ga0268266_10004714_pt1 | contig 12975 bp, 12 predicted proteins | sample KBSS13metaG_FD_190356 | JGI IMG/M metagenome (GOLD analysis project Ga0268266, IMG submission 190356) | Switchgrass rhizosphere microbial communities from Kellogg Biological Station, Michigan, USA - KBS S1-3 metaG (SPAdes) (version 2) | ecosystem: Host-associated > Plants > Roots > Rhizosphere...
GCAGCTTGTCGAGTTGCTGCGTGCCTTCGGTCAGCATCGCCATGCACGCGCTCGCGAGGCCGTCCTTGCCTTTCGGGTCGGTGACCGCGCCGCCGTCGAAGTTGAGATCCATCGACACGATCGGCAGCGCGTGCTGCTCGACGAGGTAGACCTCGATGCCGTTCGGCAGCGCGAACGGCTTCATCACCGGCAGCTTGAACTCGTGCGGTGCACCCGGCGGCGGCTGCGTCTTGCGGAAATCTTCTTCGGGAAACACGAGGTCTTGCGGTTTGGCGGTCTGCGTGGCCGGCGGTGCGGGCATGGCGGGAGTCTCCGTGGCAGCTGGCGCGGCCGGTGCGGGTGGAAGCGTGGGTACGGCGGGCGTGGGCGAGCCGCCGCAGGCGACGACGCCAACGACGAGCAACGACAGCCGCTTCATTTCGCACCTGCCGGGTTGGTGACGACGGTGACCTCGTGCGCCGGCGATAGAAACGTCGCGACGGCGGTGCGGATCTGTTCCGGCGTGGCCTTGCGATAGCGATCGAGGTCGAACGTGATGCGATCGGGATCGCCGAGAAACTGGTTGTAGTCCTGCAGCGTGTTGGCGCGTGCGTTGACGCTCTCGAGCCGGCGGATCGTGTTGTTCTCCTGCGCCGCGACGACCCGCGCGATCTCCTTGGGCTCGAGCGGCGAGCTCGCGAGCTTCGCGACCTCGTCGGCGACGATCTTCTCGACGGCCGCGAGGTCCGCGTTCGAGCGCAGCGTCACGGTGATCGTGAACACGCCGGAGAACGTCTGGCCGGACTGGTTCGCGAACACGCTCTGCGCGAGCTGCTTGTCGTAGACCAGCGACTTGTAGAGCCGGCCCGTGCCTTCGGTCGTCAGCGCGGCGGCCGCGATGTCGAGGTCGGCATCGCCGGGCGCGTACTGGGCCGGCGAGATCCACGCGAACGTGACCTGGCGCAGCCTCGCGAACGGATCGTCGACGCTGATGGTCTGCGCCGTCACCGTCGGCGGCGGAATCCTCACGATCTGCGGCTTGGTGCTCGCCGGGAACGTGCCGAACCATTTCTGCACGAGCTGCTTGGCGGCCGCCGGATCGAAGTCGCCGACGAGCGCGAGCGTCGCGTTCGACGGCACGTACCACGTCCTGAAGAAGCTCTTCACGTCGTCGAGCGACGCCGCGACGAGATCTTCGTGCTTGCCGATCGTCATGTAGCGGTAGGGGTGCCCCTCCGGGTACAGCGCCGCGAGCATCGCGAACCGCGCCTTGTTGTAGGGCACGTTGTCGTAGCGCTGGCGGCGCTCGTTGCGCACGACGTCGATCTGGTTGTCGAGCTCGCCCTTGTCGAGGATGTCGAGCAGGTGGCCCATGCGATCGCTCTCGAGCCACAGGCCGGTCTCGAGCTGGTTCGCGGGCACGACCTCGAAGTAGTTCGTGCGATCGGCGTTCGTCGTGCCGTTGAACTCGTCGGAGCCGAGCTTGCGCAGGATCGCGAAGTGGCGATCAGCGCCGACGTTCTTCGAGCCCTGAAACATCATGTGCTCGAACAGGTGCGCGAACCCGGTCTTGCCCGGCACCTCGTCGCCCGAGCCGACGTGGTACCAGATGTTGACCGCGACGAGCGGCACGCTCGGATCGGGCGCGAGGATCACCTCGAGCCCGTTCGGCAGCGTGTACTTCTCGAACTTGAGCTTCGGATCGTCGGCGCGGGCCGTGCTCGCGAGCGCGCCGATCGCTGCGAGCGCCAAGAGGAGCCTCATGAGGCGGAACGTACCCGAGTGGCAACCGCCGTTGGGCGAGCCGGCTCGCAGACTGGTCATCCGGCCGGTAATCGACGAATCGACACGAGTTAGCGAGCGGCACGGCCGCTGCACTAGGGCCTATCATCATGAAGAAGAACGAACTGCCCTCGATTAGCACCAACCACCTCAGCACTGTCACCGGCGGTGGCGCGACGCGCGCTCTCGCCGAGAAGTACGGCTACGACTACAGTGCGCTCAAGGACTCGCTGGGCCCCAAGATCGCGAAGATCGCCATCCAGGCGCAGCTCGGCGGCTTGAAGTAGCTCACCGCCCGCGCCAGCGGCCGGCAATCCAGACCCAGCTGCCGCCGCGGCGCTGCCAGGTGCCGCCGATCCAGATCGCGCCGACGACCGGTGCATCGCCGGGCACCTCGACACGCGGCGCAGGCGTATCGACGCCGTCGCGCCAGAACCCGGCGATCCAGCCCCACTGCGCGCCGGTCCACGTCCAGTAGCCCGGCACCCACGTCGCCGTATCGCTCGTGCGCGCCGGCTTGGACTCGACGAGCGGTGCCGGCGGCGCACCATGGCTCGGCGCTGGTGGCGGCGCAGCCTGCGCGACGTGCTCGTGATCGTCTTTCGACGGGACGTACGGCTGCGGCGGCTTCGGCTTGTCCTTCGACATCACCTCGCGCACGAGGAAGGTCACGCCCGAAAGATCGTTGGGCACGTCGGACCAGATGCGGACGTGCAGATCGGAGCCGTGCTCGATCACGTTCCAGCCGGTCGTGCGCGTCATCGTCGTCTGGATCAGCAGCGTCTGCGCCGCGACGCCGTACGGCTTGCACAGATCGTCGCCCCAGGCCCCTTCGTCGCCGGTGAACGCCTGCTCGACGAGCACCGGCTGGGTCGCGGTCGCGCTGCCTCCGCCACCACCGCCCGCGACCGTGCTCGTCGCCCCGGATCCGAGCTGCGAGACCACGACCGGTCCACCGACGCAGCGCCCGTTGTCGGCGCTGCCATCGCCGAACGCATTGTCGATGAGGCCGTACGTGCCGACCGAGAGCTCGACGTGCCCGGCGAGCGCGCGTGGCGTGCACGCGACGACCTCGATGCCGTCTTCTGCCGTCGTGCCGTCGGCCGGGATGTGGACGTCGTACGGGCCTTGGCCGCAGGCCGTCGGCGCGGTGAACGCGTGCGTGTGATAGGTGTTCGAGTTACAGGCGACGAGCGCGACTAGCAGCGCAAAGCGAGCCATCGAAACCGATCCCTAGACGGCACCGATCGATCGTAGCTCACAGCTCGAGCGGCTGCACACCGAGCACGACGTGCTCGTTCGAGACCGCGTCGAGCCATAGCAAAAGCCGGCGAACTTCGTGATCCGTGACGTCGATCTCGATGATCCGGCGCACGGGATTGCCCGCCAGGGTGCGCGCGATGTCCTGCTCGGCGCTCGACCACGCGCTCGCGAGCGCCGTCGACTTGACCGGCAGGCCTTCGACCTCGACCGACACGCCCATCACGAACTTCGCGAACGCCGGGTTGGCCGCGACGATCTGACCTTGCGGCGTGAGCAGCGCCAGCGGGAGACGACAGCCGTCGAACGCCGTGCGCGCGAGCTCGTCGCGGCGCGTGACCTTGTCGGCGCCCTGCCCCTTTTGCTCGATCACGACGCGGCGCTGCTGACCGCCACCGCTGCGGCCGCGCCGGCCGAAGCCGAGCATGTCCATCACGGTCCGCAGCTCGTAGATGAACGCGGCCATGTCCTTGTGGCGCTCGGCCGGGCGCTTGGCGAGCGCGTGCAGCACGAGCTTCTCGACGGCGGGGTCGAGCCCTTCGACAGTCTGCGACGGCGGCTTGGGTTTCTCGTCGAGGTGACCGGCGAGGATCTTCTGGACCGGGCCGTCCCACGGCACCGCGCCCGTGATCAGCTCGTACAGCAAGATGCCGACGCCGTAGACGTCGCTCGCCGGCGACGCGGGCTCGCCGCGGATGCGCTCGGGCGCGACGTAGTGCGGCGTGCCCGATAGCGACGTCGACGCACGGCTCGCGACCAGCGGGCGCGCGAGCCCGAAGTCGAGCAGCTTCACCACCATCTTGGTGCGCTTGGCTTCGATCTCTTCTTCGCCGATCAGGATGTTCTCGGTCTTGATGTCGCAGTGGACGACGTTCTGGCGATGGATGTAATGCAGCGCCTCGGCGACCGCGAGCACGATCTCGCACGCCTTGCGCACGCCGATCCGCTTCTCGCGGAACAGGATGCGATTGAGCGGCTCGCCGTCGACGAACTCCATCACCATGAACATCCCGACCTTCTCGTCCTCGCCGAAGTCGACGACCGACGTGATGGCCGGGTGGCTCATCGCAGATGCAAACCGCGCCTCGCGGTAGAACAGCTCGCGCGCTTCGTCGGTCTCCGCGACCTGGTTCGAGATGATCTTGAGTGCGAACCGCCGCGACAGGTGGATGTGGTTGACCTCGTAGACCTTGCCCATCCCGCCCTGGCCGATGCGCTTGACGATCTGATAGCGACCGCCGATCAGCGACGAATGCTGCGCGGTGTGGACGCGGATGTTCGCGCTGCGCGGCGGCGGCGCCGGCGAGAACGTCTCGCGCTTGTTGCGCGGCTGCGGCGCCGGCTGAGGTGCCGGTTGCGGCGCGGGCCGGCCGAACTTCTGCGTCGGATCGTTGCGATCGGTCGCGGCGCGCCCGCCGACGCCGGCGTTCGTGCGCGGGATCTGCCGAGGCCCCGCGGGACGCGCGCGCGCACCCGACAGCGAGTCGCGGTTCGGCGCCAGCGCGCGGTGATCGATGCGCACCTCCGACGAGTCGTCGTTGATGGTCACCTCGGGAAGCCGCGGCAGCTCGTCGGGCGGCGCCGGTAACGGCAGCGCCGGCGCTCGGCGTCCGGACGGATTCCGCGGATCGGGCACCCACGAATGGTACAGTACAGACGGCCGCCGATGCACGAGCTGTGGTCGAGCGCGAGCTACGAGCCGCACCTGCTCTCCCTACCGTTCGCGTTCGCGCCCGCGGCGATGGTCGTGGTGATCGCGTACGCGATCGTCATGCGCGGCGAGCCGCTCCTGCGCGCGTGGCTGCTCGTGCACTTTTGCGCGCTGCTCCCCTATTCCGTGGCGATGGCGCTGTCGCCGTCGGTGACCTCGCCGGTCGCCGCCGAGGCCATGTTCCGCCTGGCCGCCGCGTTCATCCCGACGGCCGCCGCCGCCGGCGCCGCGTTCCAGCTCGTGCTGCTCCGCCGGCGCGCCCGCGCGTTCGGCGTGTTCGTGGTGATCGTCTCGCTCGCGTGGATCGTCGCCGGTGCCACCACGGACGCCGCGGTCGCGGGCGTGTACCGCCTGCCCGCGGGCCTGTGGTACGCGAACGCCGGCCCGTACGCGTGGCTCGCACTCATCACTACCGTGGCGGTCGCGACGCCGGGCTACGTCCTCCTGACCCGCGCCGCGCTCGGCGACAAGCCCAGCGTCGAGCGCCGCCAGTTCCGCGTGATGCTCGTCGCGAACGTGATCACGTATGCGGGGCTCGTCGACGTCGGGCTCGCGTACCACGTCGGCGTGTTCCCGCTCGGCTGGCTGCTGTCGGGCATCGGCAGCGTGATCATGTTGCGCGCGCTGCTATTCGAGGACCTGCTCCGCGTGCGCGCCGTCGACACCAGCGCGCCGCAGCTGCTGCTCCATCTCGCGCTCGCGATCCTGATCGGCTGGATCGCGCTCGCGCTGATCGGCCCGGGCGCGAACTGGTGGCTCGCAGCGGAGACGCTCGTGACCGGGTTCGCGGCAGTGCGCGTGCTGGTCGCCGTGATCGGCCTCATCGCGCGCGGCCCGCGCAGCAACGAAAGCACGCTCGATCGGCTGATCGGCCAGCTCGTGACGCGCGCCCGCAGCCTGCGCGACGAGCCGGAAGTCGCCCGGCTCGCGACCGACATCGTCGAGCTCGGCGTCGGCGTGCGCGTCAGCGCGCTGATCGCCGCCGCCGACGACTGGGGCTGGAGCACCGCCGACGGCACGCGCCTCGCCGACGAGCTCGCGCCCGATCCGCTGCTCGGACCGTGGCTCGCCGAGCAGCGCGGCACGATCCTCCTCGGCGAGCTCGAGGCGCGCGCGCCCGAGGAGCTGCGCGCACCGCTCGCCGACGTGCTCGCGCGTGCCGACGCCGGCGCGGTCGTGCCGGTGACGAGCGGCGACGAGCTGCTCGCGCTGTTGCTCGTGCCCGCCGCCAAGCGCGTGCGCGGCCGTGCGCTCGCGTTTCTCGAGCGCGTCAGCGAGCGGCTCGGCGAGGCGCTCGTCCACGCGCGGATGGCCAAGCACGCCAGCGAGCGTGCGACGCTCGCGCGTGAGGTCGACCTCGCCGCCACCGTGCAGGCGCACCTGTTGCCCGGCCGCGGCCCGCAGGTCCACGGCGACGTCACCGTCGTCGGCTCGTGGCTTCCCGCGACGCGCTGCGCCGGCGATTTCTGGGCCGTGTACCAGCTGGGCGAGCGGCTCCTCGTCGCGATCGGCGACGTCACCGGTCACGGCGTCGCCTCGGCCACGGTCACCGCGGCCGCGTCCGCCGCGTGCGACGTGTGCGCCCGGCGCTACGGCGATGCGCTCGAGCTCGGCGAGCTCGTGACCGCGCTCGAGGCCGCGGTCGCGCGGGTCGGCGGCGGCCAGCTCGCGATGTCGTGCTTCGCGTCGATCCTCGATCCGCCGGCGAAGACGATCAGCTACGTGTCGTGCGGTCATCCGACGCCGTACTTGTGCCGCAACGCCGGCAAGGGCGTCGAGCTGCACGCGCTCGTCGCGCGCGGCAACCCGCTCGGGACCGGCTCGGCGCAAGCGGTAACCAAGCCCCAGCAACGGGCGCTGGAAGCCGGCGATCTTCTCGTCTGGTATACCGACGGAGTGATCGAAGCGCAGGATCCGCACGGCGAGCCGTTCGGCGACCGCCGCATGCAGCGCCTGCTTCGCCGGATCGATCCCGCGCTGACCGCGGTCGCGATCCACGATCTCGTGCACGCGAGCGTCGCAGCGCACCGCGCCGGCCGGCCGCGCAGCGACGACGAGACGCTCGTGGTCGCGCGAGTGAGGCCGCAATGAAGCTGCGCGTCCTCAGCTACAACATCCACAAGTGCATCGGCGGCGTCGACCGCCGCTACGACCCGCAGCGCGTCGCCGAGGTGATCAACCACCAGCACGCCGACGTGCTGTTGCTTCAAGAAGTCGACCACGACGTGCCGCGCTCCAACCGCGATCGCCAGGTCGACGTGCTCGGCGATCTCGTCGGCATGCGCTATCGCTCGTGGTTTCCGAACGTCGACGTCCGCGGCGGCGGCAGCTACGGCAACGCGATCTTGAGCCGCTATCCGATCGTCGAGACCACGAACATCGATCTGTCGATCCGCTTCAAGAAGAAGCGTAGCGTGCTGCACGGCGTGCTGCGCGTGCGGCACGAGGACCTCGACCGCACCGTGCACGTCTACAACATGCACCTCGGGCTCGCGCGGTTCGAACGCAAGATCCAGCTACTCAAGTTTCTCGCGTCACATCCGTTCCAGACGCTGCACCACGACACGCCTGTCGTCGTCGGCGGCGATCTCAACGACGTCTACGGCGGCCTCGGCCAGCTGCTCCAGCCCGCCGGGTTCCGCGGCGTCGATCGCCGGCCGCTCACGTTTCCGGCATGGGGCCCGATGCGCGCGCTCGACGCGATCTTCGTGCGCGGCCGCGTCGACTTCGTGAAGCTCGCGCGCTGCGAGAGCGAGCTCGCGCGACGGGCAAGCGATCACCGGCCGCTCATCGCCGATGTGCGCCTGCATCCGCACGCCGTGTCGACTTGAGCTCGCCGGCCTCGACCGGCGCGATCGCGGCGATCGCATCGACCAGGTCCTTGTCGCCGAAGTGGTCTCCGTAGAGCTCGATCAGCGCTGCGGCGATCGGCACTCGAAGGTCGTCGCCGCCGTCGCCCGCGCGAGCGAGCCCATACGCGGCGCGTGCCATCGCAGCCTGCCAGCGTCTCGTCGTACGAAGCACGCCTGCTTCACGGCGGAGCAGCCCGTCGGCGACGAGCTGCTCGATCCAACTTCGGTCACGCATGTGCGACCTTCGCCGTCGACTTTTGCTGTCGGCGGACGTACGCGAGGATCTCTCGCGTCTCCTTCGTGAACTGATCGTAGTCCGTCAGCTGGGCATTCAAGAAACTGCTGGCGCACATCGTTACTCCGCCCATCAAGCAGGCTTCCGCGATCTCGTCGTCGGTCGCGCCGAATAGCTTCGCCGCTTCGGTGTGAAATAGCGCGCAGTACTTGCAGCGCGTCGCGCCGGAGACGGCTAGCCCGATCAGCTCCTTGTACTTGTTCGGGATCCGCGTTTCCGCGAGATAGAAGTCCTTCATCAACGACCAGAAGCCGAGTAGCCCGGTGTCAGGCCAGTCCTTCAACCACGTCGGAACCTGACCGAGCGTCGCTTCGATGTCGCGATCGATCGCGCTTCGATCGACCATCGTCTTGGCCATGAGGTGTCACCTCCTTCGTAGAGAAGGGCGTGCACCGCGGATACCAACACGGCTAGCGCGTGAGCGGCTTGTACTTGATGCGGTGCGGCTGATCAGCATCCGCGCCGAGCCGGCGTTTCCGATCGGCCTCGTAGTCGGCGAAGTTGCCCTCGAACCACTCGACGTGGCTGTCGCCTTCAAATGCGAGGATGTGCGTCGCGATGCGATCGAGGAACCAGCGATCGTGGCTGATCACGACGGCGCAGCCCGGGAACTGGAGCAGGCCGTCCTCGAGCGCGCGCAGCGTATCGACGTCGAGGTCGTTCGACGGCTCGTCGAGCAGCAAGAGATTGCCGCCGCGCTTGATCATCTTTGCGAGATGCACGCGGTTGCGCTCGCCGCCCGACAGGATGCCGACCCTCTTCTGCTGGTCCTGGCCCTTGAAGTTGAAGCTCGACACGTACGACCGCGAGTTGACCGAGCGCTCGCCGAGCTGCAAGAAGTCGATGCCCTCGCTGATCTCGTCGTAGATCGTCTTGTTGTCGTCGAGCGCGTCGCGCGACTGGTCGACATAGCCGAGCTTGACGGTCTCGCCGACCTTGAGCGTGCCCTTGTCGGGCTTCTCGATGCCCATGATCATGCGGAACAGCGTGGTCTTGCCCGCGCCGTTCGGGCCGATCACGCCGACGATGCCGCCGCGCGGCAGCTTGAACGTGAGGTTCTCGATCAGCGTGCGGTCGCCGAAGCCCTTCGTGACGTTGTCGAATGCGACGACCTCGCCGCCGAGGCGCGGGCCCGGTGGCACCACGATCTCGAGCGAGGGATCGCGCTGCGCCTTTTGCTCCTCGGCCATCATCTCGTCGTAGCGGTTGAGGCGCGCCTTGTTCTTGGCCTGCCGCGCCTTCGGCGACAGCCGCACCCACTCGAGCTCGCGCGCGAGCATCTTGGTGCGCGCGTCGGCCTGGCGCTCTTCGTCCTTGATCCGCTTGGCCTTGAGCTCGAGCCAGCCCGAGTAGTTGCCCTCGAACGGATGGCCCTCGCCGCGGTCGAGCTCGAGGATCCACTTCGCGACGTTGTCGAGGAAGTAGCGGTCGTGCGTGATCGCGACGACCGTGCCCTTGAAGTCTTCGAGCGTCTTCTCGAGCCACGCGACGCTCTCGGCGTCGAGGTGGTTGGTCGGCTCGTCGAGCAGCAGCATGTCGGGCTTCGACAGCAAGAGGCGGCACAGCGCGACGCGGCGCTTCTCGCCGCCCGAGATCTTCGTGACGTCGGCGTCGCCCGGCGGGCAGCGCAGCGCGTCCATCGCCATCTCGACGGTGTGGTCGAGCTCCCACGCGTTCGCGGCCTCGATCTGATCTTGCAGCCGCGACTGCTCCTCGAGCAGCTTGTCCATCTTGTCGGCGGGCATGTCCTCGCCGAGCTTCATCGAGACTTCCTCGAAGCGCGTGAGCAGCGCCTTCGTCTCGGCCACGCCCTCGTCGACGTTCTCCTTGACGGTCTTCGTCGGATCGAGCTGCGGCTCCTGCGGCAGGTAGCCGATCTTCAGGCCCGGCGCCGGCCATGCCTCGCCGAGGAAGTCCTTGTCGACGCCGGCCATGATCCGCAGCAGCGTGCTCTTGCCCGCGCCGTTGTTGCCGAGCACGCCGATCTTCGCGCCCGGATAAAACGACAGGTGGATCCCCTTCAAGATCTCGCGCTTCGGCGGCACGAGCTTGCGCAGGTCTTTCATCACGAACGTGTACTGGGCGGTCATGGCGGCGGCGGTTATACCCTACGAACGCCCGGCCGCGTCGCGTGCTAACGTTGCGGAACCTTGGCGCGTGGATGGCTAGTCGCGTTCGTCGTCCTGTCGTCGTGCGGCGAGGACCGCATCGACGCGACGAAGACCGCCAACGCGATCCGGGCCGGTTTGGCCGCCCACGAGCTGTCGCTCGCCTCGTTGACCTGCCCACCTCGGCCCTACAAACCCGGCGACACGTTCGCCTGCACCGGCACGACGACCGAGCAGCAGGCGGTCACGGTCAACGTCACGCAGCGCGACGGATCCGGGAACCTCGAGTGGGCGCTCGACGGTATGGAGCTCCACGCCTCCAAGATTCGCTCGGAGATCCTGCCCAAGCTCGGCTCGGGCTTCGAGCTCGCCTGCCCGCACGAGGTCGCCGTCGTGAAGATCGGCGACTGGACCCGCTGCACGATCAAGAAGGACGGCCAGACCGCGCACCTCGACGTGAAGGTCGACGACGTCCAAGGCAACGAGTCGTACAAGGTCGATCAGTAAAGCTACCCGATCGACCAGGCTTTGTTTCCGAGCGCACCGTGCCCACCTTGTGAGCATGTGGAAGACGTGGCGACTGGGAACGCTCCTGGGCTTCCCCGTCGAGATCAACCTCAGCTTTTTGCTGCTGCTCGGGTTCGTGTTCATCGCGCTCGGCGGCTTCGCCGGCGTCGTGATCGTGTGCCTGACGTTCGCGAGCGTCGTCGTGCACGAGCTCGGTCACGCGCTCGTCGCGCGCCGGCTCGGCGTGCACACGACCGGCATCGAGCTCGGCTTCTTCGGCGGCGCCGCCAAGATGGTCGATATCCCGCGCAAGGCGTCCGACGAGATCGAGATCGCCGCGGCCGGCCCGATCGTTTCGCTCGCGCTCGCGGGCCTGGGACTCGGGCTCGCGTCGGTGACGCATATCGGCATCTTCGCGTGGATCGGCTGGACCAACCTGATCCTCGCGCTGTTCAACCTGATCCCCGCCCTGCCGATGGACGGCGGCCGCATCCTGCGCGCGGCGCTGACCAAGCGGATGAGCTTCGTGCGTGCGACCGACGTCGCGGTCAAAGTCTCGCGCGTCGCAGCGGTCGCGTTCGCGGTCGGCGGGCTCGCGCTCGGCGCCTACCAGCTCGCGCTGCTCGCGCCGTTCCTGTGGCTGCTCGGCACGCGCGAGCGAGTGATGGCGCGCATGACCGCGCAGATCCCGCGCGGCTTCGCGATGCGCCAGACCGCCGACGGCCGCTTCGTGATCGACGACCGCTATCGCTACTGAGCGCCGCGGAACGACTCGAGATCGATCGTGTAGCGGCGCAGCAGGCGATGGACCTGCGCGCGCGACGTGCTGAGCGCACGCGCGACCGCCGCGAGGTTGCCGCGATGATCGCGGAGCAGCGCGAGCAGCTCGTCGCGCTTGGCCGCCTCGACGGCCGCCGCCGGCGCGCGTCCCGCGACCTGCTCCGGCAGCTGCTGGAGATCGATGCGCTCGCCCGGCGCGACCGCGACCGCCGCGCCGATCGCCTGATCGAGCTCGCGAATGTTGAGCGGCCAGCGATGGCGGCACAGCGCCCACGCCGCGGCCGAAGACAGCCCCAGGCTCGGCCGGCCGTGACGCGCGAGCGACGCGGCGACGAGCGCGCCGAGATCCTCGAGCCGATCGCGCAGCGGCGGCAGCGTGACGCGCAAGCCGGCGAGCCGCGCGTAGAGATCGACGCGGAACCGGCCCGCTTCGACCTCGCGCTCGAGATCCTTGAGCGTCGCGGCGACGAACCGCACGTCGACCGCCACCGGCCGCGTCTCGCCGACCGGCACGACCTCGCGCTCCTGCAGCACGCGCAGCAGCGTGCCCTGCGTCGCGAGCGGCAGATCGCCGACCTCGTCGAGCAGGAGCGTGCCTCTGTGGCTCGCGCGGATCGCGCCGGGCCGATCGTCGATCGCACCGGTGTACGCGCCGCGCGTGTGGCCGAACAGCGTCGACGCGGCGAGCGATTCGACGAGGCCCGCACAGTTCACCGCGACGAACTGGCCGGTGCGCCCCGACGCCGCGTGCACCATGCGCGCCGCGACTTCCTTGCCGGCACCGCTCTCGCCGAGCAGCAGCACCGGGACCATGCTCTGCGCGACGTCGGACAGCCGGCGCAGCGCCTGCTCGACGGAGGGCGCGAGCGACGGCAGCTCGCCGCCGACGACGTCGTCGGCCGACGTCGCCGAGACGCGCAACGTGCGAAACCTCAGGAACGTCTCGCCGACCTCGATCCAGTCACCGTCGGCAAGCGCGCGCTGCGTGGTGCGCTCGCCGTTGACGATCACGCCGTTCTTCGAGCCGAGATCGCGCAGCGTCCAGCCGCCGAGCGCGCGCTCGATGACCGCATGTTCGACCGAGAGATGCGGATCCGGGAGATCGATTCGCAGCGTGGAGCGCTCGCGGATCGCGCTCGGCTTCGCGCCGCGACCGACGATCGCGCGCTCGACGCCGCGCATGAGGTGGCGCGTGCCGGCGCGTGGGCGGCCCGCATCGAGCACGACGAACAAGGCCGCGACCGACACCTGTGCGTCGCGCGCGCGTTCCGGTACGAGCGTGAGCGTATCGACCACAGCTCGACATCATGCATCGACCCGACAAGTTCCAGTCGATCAAACAACATGCGACGGGTGCGACACCGCAATTCGCGCAGTGGTCCGCACTATTTGTAGCCGCGCGAAAGCAGCATCTTGGCCGACGCGGCAAATGCGGCCGCCGGCGGCACCTCGAACGCGAACGTCTCGGCGAGACGATTGATCACGTTGAACGCCCAGCACACGGCGAGCGCGTCGTCGATCTTCGCGCGCGACACGCCGGCCGCGAGCAGCGCACGTGCGTCGTCGGCCGTGACTTCCGAGCGCGTGACCTTGCGCAAGAACTTCAGCGTCGCGCGCAGCGGCTCGCTGATCGGCGCCGCATCGACGTCGGCCAGCACCGCACCGACCTTGTCATCTCCGAGCTCCACCGACGCGACCGCG
>Ga0268266_10004715_pt1 | contig 12970 bp, 10 predicted proteins | sample KBSS13metaG_FD_190356 | JGI IMG/M metagenome (GOLD analysis project Ga0268266, IMG submission 190356) | Switchgrass rhizosphere microbial communities from Kellogg Biological Station, Michigan, USA - KBS S1-3 metaG (SPAdes) (version 2) | ecosystem: Host-associated > Plants > Roots > Rhizosphere...
CCAAGCGTCGATGACGCCAGATTAGACACCGTTCTAAAGCAGTTCCTGGGCCACCAGACCCAGATCCCCCCAATGTATTCCGCTCTGAAGAAGGATGGCCAGCCGCTCTACAAACTGGCGCGGGCTGGAATCGAGGTCGAGCGGGCTGCTCGGCAGATCGAGATTTTCAGCCTTCGGCGAAGCGGGGCAGCCGAGGCCGATTACCTGGACCTCGAGGTTCTGTGCTCCAAAGGCACCTACGTGAGGACGCTCGCGGAAGATATTGCCAAGGCGTTGGGCACCTGCGGGCACGTCCAGGCGCTCCGTCGGGTGTACGTAGAGCCGTTCGATAACGCCCCAATGGAGACATTGGAGTCGATTGCGAGCGCCATTGAGGCGGGTGGCCGGCCTGTGATCCTGCCGGCTGATGCGCCGTTACAACATATGGCGGCGGTGAGGCTCGATTCGACGGCAACAGCAAAGATTTTGCACGGCCAGCCGGTATCTGCAGGGGAGTGCGGAACGGCCGGGCGCGTGCGCCTATACGACGCCCAAGGGGCATTTATAGGCATTGGCGAGTCGGACGGCGCCGGCGGCGTCCGTCCGAAACGGCTTTTTAGTGGTGAACGCTGATCGACGGGTCCAGCATCTGGAGGGCATTGGCCACGTCCGTCTGTCCCGTACGTTCAACGTCTTCTTGGCTGTAGGTTCGCACGGGGCTGGCCGAACATTGCTTCGGAATGCGGGAAGCGGTGCTATTTCCAGGACATCCGGCAGCGGCTGTTCGGGTAGTGGGGGTGGTTGACGCACATGCGGCAAGCATTACGGTCGCGCAGAGCAAGAAAGTTTTGAACATGGCTGCACTCCTGGCAGGTTTTACCTTGTGGCGAAGGCGCTTCACCCGGTAGAATTGGCGGCTTCCCAAAAGGGTTCAAGAGACAAGCATTTAGGTGTATGCGCAATGGCTTTAACAGTTGAAAAGAAGGGCGGAATCGTCGCGCAGTTTCGCCGTGATTCGTCGGATACAGGTTCTCCGGAAGTCCAGGTCGCGCTCCTGTCGGAACGCATCAATGGCCTCGGTGAGCACTTTACCGCACACAAGCGCGATCATTCCTCACGGCGCGGGCTGGTTAAGCTCGTCAACCAACGCCGCAAGCTCCTCGATTATCTGAAATCGACCCAACCTCAGAAGTACCAGGAGCTCGTCGAGCGACTGGGGCTTCGTCGCTGAAGCTATAGCAAGGGCCGCCGCCAAAAGCGAGCGGCCTTTGTGCTTTAGTGCTCCCGGTTTAAAGAAAAATTCCCAATTGAGGATTCAAGCTTGAGTGTTGTGAGCAAGTCTTTTCCATACGGTTCCCACACCGTCACCATTGAAACCGGCGAGCTGGCTCGCCAGGCCGATGGGGCCGTAAAAGTGTCGATGGGCGACACCGTCGTCCTCGTCACTGCCGTCGCTGAGAAAACCGCGAAGGCGGGACGCGACTTCTTTCCTCTGACGGTCAACTACGTTGAGAAGACGTACGCTGCGGGTCGTATCCCCGGCGGGTTCTTCAAGCGTGAAGGCCGCCCGACCGAGAAGGAGACGCTGACCTCGCGTCTCATCGATCGGCCGATTCGTCCGCTGTTCCCGGACGGATTCTTCAACGACGTTCAGGTCGTTGCCACCGTGATCTCCCTGGATCCGGAGATCGATTCGGACATTCCCTCGCTGCTGGGTGCTTCTGCCGCGCTCGCCGTCGCGGGCGTGCCCTTCAACGGACCGATTGGCGCCGCGCGCGTCGGTTACAAGGAAGGCAAGTACCTGTTGAATCCGGATGCCAAGGAGCTGGCGCAGTCCGCGCTGCATCTGGTCGTTGCCGGTACCGAGAAGGCGGTGTTGATGGTCGAGTCGGAAGCCAACGGGCTGTCCGAAGAGATCATGTTGGGTTCCGTGGTGTTCGGCCACGAACAGATGCAGGTTGCGATCAAAGCCATTCGCGAGCTGGCGGCCGAAGCCGGCAAGCCGCGTTGGAAGTGGGAACCGCCTGCTGATAACGCCGATCTCGCCAGTGCTGTTGCGTTGCACGCGCACGCTGCGATGGGCGAAGCATATTCAATCAGCGAAAAGCAGCAGCGTTACGCGCGCATCGGTGAGATCAAGGCTCAGACCGTTGCTACGCTCGCGACGGGCGACAGCCCGAAGTTCACGGAAGAGCAGGTTGATGGCCAGTTGTTCAAGCTGGAAAGCAACATCGTTCGTCAGCGCATTCTGAACGGCGAGCCGCGTATCGACGGCCGCGACGTGAAGACTGTCCGTCCGATCACCGTCAAGGTGGGCGTGCTGCCCCGCACACACGGTTCAGCAGTGTTTACCCGCGGTGAGACCCAGGCGTTGGTTGTTACCACGTTGGGTACGACCCGCGATGCGCAAATCATCGATGCACTGACCGGCGAGCGTCGCGAGCCGTTCATGTTGCATTACAACTTTCCGCCATTCTCGGTCGGTGAGACTGGAATGATGGGCTCGCCCAAGCGTCGGGAAATCGGTCACGGCAATCTGGCGCGCCGCGGTGTTGCCGCGATGATGCCGGACATGGAGACGTTCCCGTACGTCATCCGCGTAGTGTCTGAAATTCTCGAATCCAACGGCTCGAGCTCCATGGCCAGCGTCTGCGGCACTTCGCTGTCGCTGATGGACGCGGGCGTGCCGATCAAGGCACCCGTCGCCGGTGTTGCTATGGGCCTCGTGCTCGAAGGCGGCCGGTTCAAGGTTCTGACCGACATCCTCGGTGACGAGGATCATCTCGGTGACATGGATTTCAAGGTGGCCGGTTCGAAAGATGGGGTCACCGCGCTGCAGATGGACATCAAGGTCGAGGGTGTCACACCCGAGATCATGAAAGTCGCGTTGGAGCAGGCTCGCGAGGGCCGGCTGCACATCCTGGGTGAGATGAACAAGGTCCTCCAGGAGCCGCGCAGCAAGATGTCCGAGTGGGCGCCTTCAATCATCACGTTGAAGATCGACCCCGAGAAGATTCGCGATGTCATCGGCAAGGGCGGCGCCGTGATCCGTCAGATCACGGAAGAAACCGGCACGACCATCGACATCGAGAACGACGGCACCGTGAAGATCGCCTCGGTCAGCGGAGCTGCCGGGCGCGAAGCTCAGCGTCGCGTCGAGTTGATTACGGCCGATGTTGAAGTCGGTCGTGTCTACGAAGGCAAGGTCGCACGGCTGATGGACTTCGGCGCGTTCGTGACCATTCTGCCGGGACGCGACGGCCTGGTGCACATCTCGCAGATCTCCAACGAACGCGTCGAGCGCGTGAGCGACAAGCTCAAGGAAGGCGACGTGATTCGGGTGAAGGTGTTGGAAGTGGACCGTCAGGGCCGCATCCGCCTGTCCATGCGGGACGTCGACGCTGCCTGAACCGCCGATGATGCGATGCCCCCGAGACCCCCAGGGGCATCGTTATCATCGAGAAGACAGCCTAGGTCACTGACCCTCCAATGTCTCGACCTCGGATCTGCCGCGCGCCGCTGCATTCATCAGCGTGCGGTAGATCTCGTCTTGCACCGAACGCCAGCGCTGGTAATTGCGCTGTGCAAGGTGGTTGACGGCTTCAGCGGACTCGGGATCGCCCACGCTCTTGATGCGCTCACGAGCGTCGCGTTGCTGACCCGCAAAGAGCTTCAGGCTCTGTTCGAGGTAGCTTCCGATCATTCCCTGCATCGCACCGCCGTAGGAGCGGATGATCTGCGAGAGAAAGTCCCGACTCATCAATGGTTCGCCGCCATGTTCCTGCTCGGCGATCACTTGCAACAGAATCGAGCGTGTAATGTCCTCCTGCGTTTTCTTGTCCATGACCACGAAATCAATTCGATCGATGACCAACCTCCGAATGTCGGCAAGAGTGATGTAACGACTCTCGACTGTGTCGTACAACCTTCTGTTGGGATACTTTTTGATCGTTCGCGGTTCGCTCATTCTCACAGCCCTCGTGTGTAAGCAGGACGTTCCCAGTCCCAGGGCGTCAGGATCGGCGTGGCTACCTACCTTAGTCCATATTCCGCATCGTACCCAACTATTTTGCGTGCACAGTGTCACGGGCCGTGACACTGCGCACATGTGAGAGCGCTACCATGTTCCAGTTGCGGATCGCCCACGCGAGCAGGCGCGCCGGCGTGTCGTTTTCCAACTCGGGCGGCGGCGGATGGCCGAGCATGCGCAGCACGGTTGTCAGGTAGGCTGACGCATACCGTGGCTCAACAGGAATGGAACGCCTGGATTTCCCGAGTTTTTCTTGTGTTTGCTCCACTACGAGCGGCAGGTGCGCATACCCCGGAGTGGGCAGTGCGAGGGCCCTTTGCAGCAAAATCTGCCACGCCGTACTGAGCAGCAGGTCGGCCCCACGCACCACGTTGGTGATGTGTTGTGAGGCATCGTCCACGATTACGGCGAGTTGGTAAGCGAAAATTCCGTCCTTACGCTTGATTACAATATCGCCAAGCTCAGGTGCGTGAAATGAGCACGGTCCTTGTACTGCATCGTCAAAAAAAACCATAACCTCAGGGGAAACCCTAAAGCGCGTTGCAGTTTCAACCCCCAAACGGGTTGGCCCGTTGCGGCACGTGCCCGGATAACCCGTCTCGTCGTTGCCAGCCAACTCGCGCCGCGAGCAACTGCATTGGAACGTGAGTCCCGCGGTTTGGAGTTGGTCTAACGCTGCAACGTATACGTCGTGGCGTTGACTTTGATATATGACATCACCGTCCCAGTGCAGACCGAACCCCTCCAGCGTGCGCAGGATGCGATCGGCGCTGCCGGGTACGACGCGCGGTGTGTCCAGGTCCTCGATGCGGACGAGCCAGCGGCCGCCGCGGGCGCGTGCATCGAGATAGCTTCCGACCGCAGCCAGGAGTGACCCCAGGTGCAGATCGCCCGTGGGAGAGGGCGCGAAGCGGCCTATATAGGGAGGTATGCGGTGACGCTCGCGGTCCAGAGGCACCGCGAGGTCGGGATCGGCACGCGGCCGATCAGCGGTACCGGTCGTCTCGGTCGCCGTACTGACGTTCGCGGCGTTCGCGCCGCTCCTGAGCTTCGATGCTCAGGGTCGCTACCGGACGGGCCTCGAGGCGCTTCACGCCTATTTCCTCGCCGGTCTCCAGACAGTAGCCGTACGACCCGTCTTCGATCCGTTTCAGCGCTTCGTCGATCTTCCGGATCAGCTTGCGCTCGCGGTCGCGCGTGCGCAGCTCGAGGCTGAATTCCTCTTCCTGCGTCGCTCGATCGTTGGGATCCGGGAAGTTCGCCGCCTCATCCTTCATGTGCGAGACGGTACGATCCACCTCGACCATGAGGTCCTTCTTCCAGCTGTTCAGAATCTGCCGGAAGTGCTCGAGCTGCGGCTTGCCCATGTAGAGCTCGCCACGCTTGACGATGTACGGCTGAACGTTACGGGGGCCGGCCAGCAGGCTTCCCGGCTCAATCGCGTCGCTGTCATCGGAGTCAGCGGCCGATTGGAGAACGGGGTTCGCACGCGGCGGTACGACTATGTGACCCGACGCACCCGGCTCTGGTGCATCGAGGGTCTCGGAATCCGGCTCAACAGCCTTTCGCATCTCGATTGTGTCTTCCGTCGTGGGGGTTGATCGGGGCGGAACGGGCTTTTTAGGCACGACCGCATCCTCGGCGCTGTGGCGATCGTGCGCCGCCGGCGCCATCGCCTGAAAGCGCTCGGCCTGTATGCGCTCGGCGGGCTTGCGGGCCACCGTCGGCTTGTGAACCGGTGGTCGGCTTGCCGCCTTCTTACCCTTCGCGGCTTTTGGCGCGGGTTTCTTGGCCGGCATTTTCGCTCCTCTAAAAAAGCCTCTGGCTCATAAAGGACGCGGGATTATACAAGCGAAGCCCTGTGTGTCTATGGGCTACCTTCGCTAAGGCAGCGTGACGGGTACGGGAGGCTTCCAGGAAGCCTGTCGCCGCTCGACGACGACCGTGGTGTAGATCCCCCCACGGACGTTGAAACGGGCGGTCAGACGCAGGAAGCGCGGGTCCATTACCTGGGTTAAGTAGTCCGCAATTTCGTTCGTCACCGCCTCGTGGAACGCACCGCGATCCCGGAACGACCAGATGTATAACTTGAGTGATTTCAGCTCCACACAGCGTTGATCGGGGACGAATTCGAGATCCAGCGTGGCGAAGTCCGGCTGGCCGGTTTTTGGACACAGGCAGGTGAATTCCGGAATCTGCATGCGGATCGTGTAGTCGCGATCGGATGGATTGGGGAAGGTCTCGAGATCAGAGGAAGGTTTTGAAGGCATGGTAGTTACTCTACACTACGCGGCTAATTTCGAAGCAGGTGCCTAGATGCGGCTGACCAAGATCAAGCTCGCCGGATTCAAATCGTTTGTAGATCCCACCCAAGTCAGCTTTCCCAGCAATCTCACAGGTGTCGTCGGCCCGAACGGGTGCGGCAAGTCGAATGTCATCGACGCCGTGCGCTGGGTGATGGGTGAGTTGTCCGCGAAGCATCTTCGCGGTGACAACATGGCGGACGTTGTCTTTAACGGTTCCACCGCGCGCAAGCCTGTTGGCACGGCGTCCGTGGAGCTCGTGTTCGACAACTCCGACGGCAAGCTCGGTGGCGCGTACGCGGCGTACAACGAGGTGTCGCTGAAGCGCCAGGTTTCGCGCGACGGCTCCTCCGGCTATTTCATCAATTCCGCGCGCTGCCGCCGCAAGGACATTACGAATCTCTTCCTGGGCACCGGCTTGGGCGCGCGCAGCTACGCGATCATCGAGCAAGGCATGATTTCGCGTGTCATCGAGGCTAAGCACGATGACATGCGCGCATTCATCGAAGAGGCCGCCGGCATCTCTCGTTATAAGGAGCGTCGCAAAGAGACGGAGAGCCGCGTCGCGGAAACCCGCGAGAACCTCGAGCGCTTGCAGGATCTACGCGACGAAATCGAAAAGCAGATCCGGCACCTGCAGAGACAAGCCGCTACTGCGCGTCGCTACCAGGGTTTCAAGGAGCAGGAGCGCCGGCTCACCGCGGAGCTGCTCGCGTTGCGATTGCGAGATCTCGATGGCGGGTTTGAAGTGCATGACAGCGCAATGCGTGAGCGCGAGCTGTCGATGCAGTCGGCTTTGGCTGATCAGCGCGCTGCAGAAGCCGCGATTGAAAAGCAGCGCGCGTTTCATACGGAGCAGAGCGATCGCGTATCAGCCGTACAGGGTCGCTATTACGAGATCGGTGCCGAGATTTCCCGACTGGAGCAGAACGTCCAACACGCTCGCACCTTGCGTGAGCGTCAAAAGGCCGATCTTGCGCAAGCGCATGTCACGCTGTCGGATCTTGCGGCGCACATTGAGCGTGACGAACGACAGCTCACTGATCTGCGCGATGAAATTGCGCGCCTCGCGCCTGAGATCGAAGGCGTGCAGTTGGCCGAAGGTGCGGCCGCGGAGGCCCGGGAAGCCGCCGAGCGCCAGTTGCAGGACTGGCAGCAGCGGTGGGAGCAGTTCAATAGGGCGCTGGGTTCAGCCAATCAGACCACGCAGGTCGAGCGCGCTCGTATCGAGCAGTTGGAAAACCAACTGCGTCGCCACGCTGCGCAAGCCGACCGGCTTGCCGTCGAGCGGGATGCACTCGCTGCCCAGGATTCGAGCGAGCAACTTTCACTGCTGACCGAGCAGGAATCGGAAGCGCGCACCGCTGCGGATGAGTTGAATAAGTCGCTCAAGGTCGCCCTCGAGCAGGTTCAGTCACTTCGCGCCGAGCAGCTTGCGGCAGAGAAGCGTTTGGAGACGGCCCGCGGCGAGCGTGAGCGTGCTCGTGCAGAGCAAACGTCCCTGGAAGCACTGCAAAAGGCAGCGCTGACCCGTGATGCGGGAAGCGCAGCCGACTGGCTGGCTGGTGCCGGCCTCTCTCAGCGGCCGCGCGTCGCTGAGACCTTGGAAGTTCAGGAAGGCTGGGAGCGTGCGGTTGAAACGGCGCTCGGTGACTATCTTGAAGCGGTCTGCGTCGATGGACTCGATCCATTGGCTGGTGCCCTGAGCACGCTGGCGAAGGGGCGTGTTGCGCTGGTTGAGCCGGGCGTTGGTGGCACCGCGGTGGAAAGCGCTGCTGGTGAGACTCTTGCCTCCAAGGTGACAGGACCCATGTCCGTTGTGTCACCTCTGGTTGGTGTGTTCACAGCCGAGACATTGTCGGATGCGTTGCTGGCTCGTGGCTCCTTGACGCCTGGCCAGTCGATCATCACTCGCACCGGCGAATGGATTGGACGGGACTGGCTGCGTGTCAGCCGTGGGCCTGATCACCACGCCGGCGTCATTGAACGCGAGCATCGTTTGAAGGGGCTGCGTTCCACGGTCGCTATGACAGAGGAACGTGTAAGGGAGGTGGAGGCCCATCTCGCCGGAGTCCGTGAATCCCTCGTGGAAGCCGAGGCCGAGCGCGATCACGCGCAATCCGGCATCCAAGCAACGCACCGTCGACACGCCGAATTGCTGGGCCAGCTCGAAGCCACCCGTGCAAAAGCGCAGGAAGCGATGCTTCGCAGAGAGCGGCTGGATGAAGAGGCTGCGGATGTTGCGCAGGAGAAGGGCACTGCGGCTGATGCGCTGGCGCGTGCGACTGCGGAATTGGATCGCGGACTGTATTTGTTGAGCGAGCTCGACTCGCGGCGACACGAGCTCGAATCCGAACGCGAGGAGCGCCGTGAAGCGGTGACCGCGGCCCGCAACCGTGCGCAGGCGGCTCAGGTCGCCGCGCGGGACCTGCTGATCAAAATAGAGTCCCGTCGGTCCACGGAGAGCTCGATGGCCGTCGGCGTCAATCGCATGATGGACCAGCGGGCCTCTGCGGCGCGGCGCCGAGACGAGTTGGAAGCTGAGTTGGCCGGCGGCGATGAACCCATACTGCAGCTCGAATCACGACTGGATGACGCGCTCGCAACTCGTGTCGAGGTGGAGTCCGAACTGTCGATCGCACGTGGCGCTCTCGATGAGGCTGACAACGACCTGCGTTCGCTGGATGAGAAGCGTCTGACCGCCGAACGGTTGGTCAACGAAGCACGTGAGGCGATGGAAACCGCACGGCTGGCTGCGCAAGAGACTCGCGTTCGGCGGGAAGGCATCGCGGAACAGTTTGCTGAGACGCAGATGGTCCTGGAGGAGGTCCAACAGAACCTCGCCGAGGATGCCAACGTTCCCAACTGGGAGCATCTGCTGGCCCAGGTGCGTGCGGACGTCGAGAAGCTCGGCCAGGTCAACCTGGCGGCCATTGATGAGCTGAAGGAACAGTCCGAACGCAAGGAATACCTCGATCGCCAGTTCACCGATCTGACCTCGGCGCTGGATACCCTCGATGAGGCCATGCGCCGGATCGACAAGGAGACCCGGACGCGGTTTGAGGAGACCTTCGAGAAGGTCAATGCGGGCATGAAGGAGAAATTTCCGCGCCTGTTCGGTGGCGGTCATGCCTACCTGGAACTGGTCGGCGATGACATCCTCACGGCGGGCGTGGCAGTCATGGCCCGCCCACCGGGAAAGAAGAACAGCACCATCCACCTGCTGTCGGGCGGTGAAAAGGCCCTGACCGCGGTATCGCTGGTGTTCTCCATATTCGACCTCAACCCGGCGCCGTTCTGCCTTCTGGACGAGGTGGACGCGCCTCTGGATGAGCACAATGTCGGTCGATTCTGCGATATCGTGAGAGAGATGTCGCAACGGGTGCAGTTCATCTTCATTACCCACAACAAGACGACGATGGAGCTCGCGTCTCAGCTCGTGGGTGTGACGATGCATGAGCCCGGTGTATCCCGTCTCGTTGCTGTGGACGTGGACGAGGCAATGCGTCTCGCCGCTGTCTAATCGCCTGGGGAAGTGTGATGCCCGAGCTGCGTTGGACGCTGCTCATCATTGGTGTGTTGTTTATCGTCAGTCTCGCGGTGTGGGAAAGACGACGGCCGCATCAGGCGTCTCGCCAGGCGCCGCATATTGGCGAGGACCCGCGGCCCGTTGTTACGGACGGTTGGGATAGCCCCGCCGTCGGCACCGCCGCCGCTCGCGAGCCGTCGCTGACTCTGCCGGAGATTCGGGCGGACGCGCGTACCGACCTGCGTTCGCCAGCACCGACTCCACCGCCGCCAGTGCATTTTGAGCGGGAGCCGACTTCTCCGAAGGAACTCCCTGTCGTTGAAATCGAGGCGGATGAAGACGTCGAGGTCGAACTGGCCCAGGACGTGGGGCCCGTCGTGATTGTGGACCCACCCGCAGTGGACCTGCCGCCACCGCCGACCGAGATTCCGAAGCCCATCGTTGACTGGCCGCCCGAGGATCAGCGGAAGATCGTTTCGCTCCGACTGGTGGCCCGTCCTCCAGACCGTTTCCGCGGCAACCTCCTGCGCCAGGCCTTGGCCGCTGAAGGGTTCCTGTTCGGCGATTTCGAGATCTTCCACAAGCCCGACGTCAACAATCGTGCGGTATTGAGTGCATCGAACCTGTCCAAGCCCGGCACGTTTGACCTGGAGACTATGGATACCCAGCGTTTCGTAGGGTTGAGTCTGATCGCGGTGCTACCAGGACCCAAGTCACCTCAAAAAGCGTTTGAGGATTTGTTGTTGACTGCCCGGATGCTCAATGAGCGTCTCGAAGGGGCGTTGCAGGACGACAAGGGAGGGCCTCTGACTCCCATGCGTATTCAGGCGCTTCGGGATTCTCTGGGGGCTGAGGCGAAATCGTGAAGCGCGACGCCGAACGGCGTGTTGCCGAGCTGCGGCAACAGATTAAGAACGCTGACTACCAATACTACGTCCTCGATAACCCGGAGCTACCGGACGGGGACTACGACAAGTTGATGGTGGAGCTGCGGGCGCTAGAGACGGCGCACCCTGATCTAATTACCGCCGATTCACCTACTCAACATGTGTCCGGTGAGGCTGCGGCGGGGCTGGGCGTGGTCATCCACAAGGTGCCGATGTTGTCGCTGGACAACGCATTTTCGGATGAGGACGTAATAGCGTTTGACCGACGCATTCACGAACGGCTCGGTTCCGCTGCACCCGTGGATCTAGACTACGTAGCCGAGCCCAAACTCGACGGACTGGCTGTCACGGTCATCTACCGCAATGGAGAGTTGGAGACGGCAGCTACTCGTGGCGACGGGGTGAAGGGCGAAGACGTCACTGCCAACGTTCGCACGATTCACAAAGTCCCCCACAAGTTGAAGGGGCGTCCACCGCGAGTGGTGGAAGTGCGTGGCGAAGTGTTCATGCCCATCAAGGGTTTTGAGCGGATGAATCGCGAGCTCGTCGCTAAGGGCGAGAAGACGTACGTTAATCCCCGCAATTCCGCCGCCGGCAGTTTGCGTCAGCTGGATCCGCGCATCACGGCCAGGCGGCCGCTCGACATGTTTTTCTATGCCACCGGAATTGTAGAGGGCGACACGCTTCCCGACACTCAGTGGGAGCTGCTCGAGACCCTGAAGGAGTGGGACCTGCCTGTGTCCCCCGACGCCCACCTGGTTAACGGCGTCAAAGGTCTGCTGGAATATTTCGAGGGAATTGGCAAGAAGCGTAGCTCGCTCAAGTACCAGATCGACGGTGTCGTCTACAAACTCAACAGCCGTCCCGACCAGGAGCGATTGGGGTTTGTCTCGCGTGCGCCGCGATGGGCGACCGCGCACAAGTTCCCTGCGGAAGAAGCGACCACGACGGTTGCCGAGATCAAATTTCAAGTTGGCCGAACCGGGACGCTGACTCCAGTTGCGCGACTGGAGCCGGTGTTCGTCGGAGGCGTGACGGTCACCAACGTGACGCTTCATAACATGGACGAAGTGAAGCGAAAGGACGTACGGGTTGGCGATACAGTCGTCGTGCGTCGTGCGGGGGATGTCATCCCCGAAGTCGTGCGTGTTGTTAAGCACGTTAGCGACGATGCGCCGTCCGTCGAGATGCCTGCCGTGTGTCCAGTGTGTGGATCCGAGGTGGTGCGGGCGGAGGGTGAAGCGGCTGCCCGTTGCACTGGCGGCTTTACTTGCCCGGCTCAGCGACAGGAATCACTGCGGCACTTCGCGGCCCGTCGTGCCATGGATATAGAGGGACTGGGCGATAAGATCGTCGAGCAGCTCGACGCTCAAGGCCTCGTGAAATCGCCCGCTGACTTGTACGCGCTCACTGTTGAGCAGTTGAGTGGGCTGGAGCGGATGGGGGAGAAGTCCGCCGAGAAGCTCGTCAAAGCGATTGCCAAGAGCAAGGACACGACGCTGCCCCGTTTCCTCTTCGCCCTGGGTATTCCCGATGTGGGTGAGGCCACGGCGCTGGCTCTCGCGCAACATTTCGGAAAGCTGGAAAAGCTACTCGACGCTTCCGCTGATGAGATTCAGCAGGTGCAGGATGTCGGACCCATTGTCGCGGCTGAGGTGGCCGCGTTCGTCTCGTCGCCGGACCATCGCAAAGTCATTCACGAGCTGCAGAAGCAGGGCGTGCATTGGCCTGACGTTGAGAAGGTTGAGGGCCTGCCGTTCGCAGGCATGACGTTTGTGGTGACCGGGACATTAGAGTCTATGAGCCGCGAGGAGGCCCAAGGCGCCTTGATCGCGTTGGGGGCTAAGGTATCGGGTAGCGTCTCGAAGAAGACGCGCTATGTCGTCGTAGGAGCTGAGGCGGGGTCTAAGTTGAAGAAGGCCACTGAGTTAGGCGTCGAGACACTGGACGAAGCTCAGTTCACCGCGCTCCTGGCTGACGCAAAAAAGGGACGGGGTTAGCCGTCCCCTGTATTTAGCGCTGCGGCGGTTGCGTGCCCGCGCAGGCCGCACCGCTGTTGCCCCCGGGCTGGCCAGACGGCTGTTGCCCCCGGGCTGGCCAGACGGCTGTTGCCCCCGGGCTGGCCAGACGGGTGTTGGCTACGCAGGCCAGATCGCCAATCACCGGCTGCTGCCCGGGCCCGCGGCCCTTACGCTCCTACTTGGCGCTGTAGCCTCTACCGTCCAAGCAGGCCGTCATTGCG
>Ga0268266_10004716_pt1 | contig 12967 bp, 8 predicted proteins | sample KBSS13metaG_FD_190356 | JGI IMG/M metagenome (GOLD analysis project Ga0268266, IMG submission 190356) | Switchgrass rhizosphere microbial communities from Kellogg Biological Station, Michigan, USA - KBS S1-3 metaG (SPAdes) (version 2) | ecosystem: Host-associated > Plants > Roots > Rhizosphere >...
TAACCGAGCAGAACCATGTGTTCAGCGGTGCGACGTCGGTGAGAACCCGGCCATCATGCGGTCGTAGATCGCGTACCAGCGCGTGTGATCGCGCGCGCGCAGCAGGTAATCGCGCTCGAAGTCCTCGACGACCTCGGCGCTGAAGTACATCGGGAACGGACCGAGCCGATAGTCGGGGTGCTCGCGGATCGCCGTGCGATCGGGAAACACGACCCGCTCGAACGGCTCGCCGCTGTGAATCGCTGCAAGGGTGATCGTGAGGATCACGGTCGTGACGCGATCGCTCCACGCGCCGAGCAGCTTGTAGTGCTCGCTGTGGATCGGGCGCTCGTCGTCGCGCTGGAGCGTGATCTCGTAGCCCTCGCGCCGGAGATCGAAGCGGTGGCCGCCGTGAAACACGCGGTAGTGCTCGGTGCGGCCGATCTGCTCGAACGCGAGCAGCGCGGCATCGCGATCCGGCAGGTGCGGGAAGCCGAGCTCGGCGGCGAGCCGCAGGATGCTCGCGAGCTGATCGGGGTGCGCGAGCCCGCCGGGCGTGGTGCGCTCGAGGTGATCGAGCACGATCAGCTCGCCGCGCCGGTCGCCGCGCGCGATCAGCCAGTCGGCATACACCAGCTTCGGCGATTCGTCGTCGGGCTCCGCGGCGATCGCGGCGAGCAGCTGCGCTTCCTGGTCCACTACTCGCCGACCTCGTCGAAATACTCCTCGGCGTCCGGATCGTCGGCTGCGTCGATGAGCTCGATGCCGGCTGCGCGCAGCGCCGACGCGACGCGCGGCACGATGCGATCGAGTGACAGCTCGATCGTGCGCAGCGTGGCGAACCGCTCGCGGTTGGCGAGCAGCGCGCGCACGCCGTCGTCGGGATCGGTCTGGCTGATGTCGAGCGACACGACGTGCGCGGCCAACGGGCTGTCGGCGAGCGCACTCAGCATCGGATCGACGAGCTCGGGCATGCGCATGCCGAGGTGATCCAGTGTTAGGTCGGTGCGTGCGAACAGTGGCGCGAGCTCGTCCCATGCCGATTGCATCGGCGCCGCCAACAGATCGAGCGACCCGAGCGTCGGCGCGATGCGCGCGATCGCAGCGAGCACGCCCGCCTGCGGCGAGGCGCCGTACGACTTCACGGTGAGCGCGCGCAGCTTCGTGAACCGCGCGAGCCCGTCGAGCGAGATCAGCTGCGCGCCGGTGACGATCGACAGCTCGCGCAGATTCGACGCAACGGCGAGCTCGTCGAGCGCACGCGCGAGACTGCGAGCGTCGTGAACGCGCAGCGCCGCCTCGGTGAGCACGCGCCCCGACGGATGGCGGAGCAGCGCTTTCACCAGCTCCGGCGCAGGATCGTCGTCGGCGACCGCGAGGCGGTGGATGAACCCGAACCGCCAACCGAACGGGCTGTCGCCGTAACGCGCGAGGTTGCCCATCAAGACCTCGCGGTGACGCGCGATGTGCTTTTCGATCGCGTCGCGCACGCGCGGTCGGTGCTCGCGCTCTTCGGCGAGCTGGAGCGCGATCAGCTCGCCGCGCGGATGATGACGCGCCTGGTACCAGTCGCCGTACACCGCGTACGCGTTGCGATCGAACGGATCGGCGACGATCGCCGCTTCGAGCACTGGCTCGCGCGGCTCGCCGTCGGGATGCAGCGCGGGTCCTTCGGTCGTGAGCTCCCAGCCGGCGGCGAGCTTGTCGGCGACGAGCTTGTCGTGCTGGACCTTCGCGTGATCGACCGAGATGAACTTGCGGATCGTCTGCTTGCCGTCGGCGACGATCACCAGGCGCACGCCGTCCTGCGTGATCTCCCACAGCTCGCCGGCTTTGCACAGACGCGGCACGAAGGCGATCTTAGTGGAAGTCGCGGCTGTCGACGTCGACGACCGACCGCGACAGCTCGGGTTGCCACACACGCTCCGCGATCAGGTGCACCACGCCCTCTTGAATTTGCAGCTTGCCGGTGACGCCGAGCAGCGAGGTCGTGCGGATCACGGTCGCGAACTCCTCGAACACGCGCGCCCACACGACGAGGTTGACGAACCCGGTCTCGTCCTCGAGCGTCATGAACACGACGCCCGATGCGGTGCCCGGTTGCTGCCGGCAGATCACGATGCCGACGTAATCGAGGCGCTGGCCGTCGCGTTGCTTGGCGACGGTGCGCGCGTCGGGCCAGCCGCGTGCGGCCAGCTCGCCGCGCAACGGCCCGAGCGGATGACCGCGCGTCGAGTGATCGGTCGACTGGTAATCCCAGTTGATCTCGTCGAATCGCGACAGCTTCGCGAACCGCGCGTCGCCGTGAACGTCGCCGCCGAGCGCGAGCGGCTCGTCCTGGCGGCGCACCCAGCCCGCGACCTGCCACAGCGCATCGCGCCGCTCGCGATGAAGGCCGCCGAGCCCGCCCGCTTCGGCGAGCGCGGCGTGCATTCGCGCCGGCACGCGCGTGCGCCGCACGAAGTCCTCGATCGACGAATACGGCCGCGCGTCGACGATGCGCTGGCCGTCGGCGAGCTGCATGCCCTTGACCCAGCGCAGTCCCATTCGCACCGCGAGGCTCGTGCCGTTCGGCTCGAGCGTGCAATCCCAGTCGCTCGCGTTCACGTCGATCGGCCGCACCTCGATGCCGTGGCGCTGGGCATCGCCGACGATCGTCGACGGCGCGTAGAACCCCATCGGCTGCGCGTTGAGCAGCGAGCACGTGAACTCGGCCGGATAGTGCCGGCGCAGGTACGAGGTCGCGTACGCGATGAGCGCGAAGCTCGTCGCGTGGCTCATCGGGAAGCCGTATTCGCCGAACCCGCGAATCTGCTCGAACACGCGCTCGCCGAACTCGCGCCCGATGCCCTTGGCTTCCATCGCGCCGATCAAGCGCTCGCGGTGCTTCTCGATCCGGCCCGAGCGGCGCCACGCCGCCATGTCGCGCCGCAGCTGATCGGCTTCGCCGGGTGTGTAGTCGGCCGCGACGATCGCGAGCTCCATCACCTGCTCTTGAAACAGCGGCACGCCGAGCGTGGACTCGAGCACCGGCTTCAAACACTCGTGCGGATACTCGACGGGCTCCTGGTTGTTTCGCCGGCGCAGATACGGATGGACCATGCCGCCGGAGATCGGGCCCGGCCGCACGATCGAGATCTGGACCACGAGGTCGTGAAACTTGACGGGCCTCAGCCTCGGCAGCATCGACATCTGCGCGCGGCTCTCGATCTGGAACGTGCCGATCGTGTCGGCGGTGCAGATCATCTCGTAGGTCGCCTTGTCCTCGGCGGGCAGCGTCGCCATCGACCACTGTTTGCCGTGGTGCTTGTGGATCAAGTCGAACGCGAGATGGAGCTGGTACAGCGCGCCGAGCGCGAGCAGATCGACCTTGAACAGCCCGAGATCCTCGAGGTCGTCCTTGTCCCACTGGATCACCGTGCGGCCGGGCATCGCGGCGTTTTCGATCGGCACGATGTCGTGGACCGGCTCGTGACCGAGCAAGAACCCGCCGGGATGCACCGACAGGTGACGCGGAAATTCCTGGAGCTCGTCGGCGAGCCGCGCGAGATGCTCGAGCGCGCCGGTGCGGCCGCCCTCCGCGAGGCCCGCGCGCACGAGCGCGTCCTGCTCGACGGTGCCGTACATCGACAGATACTTCGCGGCGCGATCGAGCGCGGTTTCTGGAATGCCGAGCACCTTGCCGACGTCGCGCACGGCGGAGCGCGGCCGATAGCGGATGATGTTGCACACCATCGCGGCGTGATCGCGGCCGTAGACGTTGTAGACGTGCTGGATCACCTCTTCGCGCCGCTCGTGCTCGATGTCGAGATCGATATCGGGCGGCTCGGCGCGCTCGCGCGACAGGAACCGCTCGAACAGCAGGTGATGCTTGTCGGGATCGACGGCGGTGATGCCGAGGCAGAAGCACACGGCCGAGTTCGCGGCCGAGCCGCGGCCCTGACACAAGATGTCGCGGCGCCGGCAGTACGACACGATCTCGTACATCGTCAGGAAGTAGCCGGGATAGTCGAGGTCGGCGATCACGGCGAGCTCGAAGTCGAGCTGCGCGCGGACCTTCGCGGGCACGCCGGCGGGATAGCGGCCGTCGGCGCCGTCGGCGACGAGCCTGCGCAGGTAATCGCCCGACGTCGAGCCGTCGGGCAAGCGCTCCGACGGATAGCGATAGCGCAGCGCGCCGAGCTCGAACGTGCAGCGCGCGGCGACGTCGAGCGTGCGCGCCACAGAGGCCGGATCGTCGGCGTAGAGCTTGCCGAAGTTGTACGGCGCACGCAGATCGTGCTCGTCGTTGCCGCGGATCCGGCGGCCTGCGGTCGCGAGCGTGACGCCGTGGCGGATACACGTCAGCACGTCTTGCAGCGGACGCCGGCCGCGCGAGTGATAGAGGACTTCCGTCGCGGCGACGAGCGGGATCTTCGCCGCGCGGGCGTGCGCGCGCTGGCGAGCTTCGCGCGGCACGTCGTCGGCTTCGCGGTGGCGCGCGACGATCGCGTACAGCCGATCGCCGTAGGCATCGCGCATGTCGGCGAGCAGCGCGGCCGAATCCGAGAGCTCGGGCCACAGCGCGACGAGGCCCGCGCTGTAGCGGCAGACTTCCGGCCACGACACGAGCGACTCGCCCTTGTCGCAGCGCCGGCGTCCCGCGGTGACGAGCCGCACCAGGTTCGCCCAGCCCGCGCGATCGGTCGCGAGCAGCACGATCCGCGACGGCGGCGACGGTTTCACGTCGAGCGCGAGCTGCGGCTGGCGCGCCTGCGCGCGCTTGGTGCGCCCTCGCCTGCCGGCCACCGGGATCGCCGGCGCGAGCTCGTCGGTGTCGACGCCCCAGCCCGGACCGCGACCGGAAAATTCGTCCTGATGCAGCGACACCGGCGACGCGACGAGCTCGGCGCCGAACGGCGCGACCGTCAGCTGCACGCCGCACAGCAGCTGCACGCCGAGCTCGCGCGCTTTGACGTGTGCGCGCACCATGCCGTAGACGCCGTCGCGATCGGTGATCGCGATCGATCGCAGCCCGAGCCGGTGCGCTTCCTCGACGAGCTCTTCGGGATGACTCGCGCCCTCGAGGAACGAAAAGTTCGATTTGCACCACAGCGGCGCGTACACGCCATGGTACTGTACATCAGTTCAGTTAATCTGGATCGAGATCGTCATCGGCGTGCCGTGTCGATCGATCGAGACGTCGAGGTGCACGGCGTGGCGAAGCTGCGGGTACGCGACGATCGCGAGGTCCGCGCTCGACAGTTGAAGTCCGTTGATCGCGTAGATCGTGTCGCCGTTCTGGAGCCCGAGCCGCTTCGCGATCGACGACGGCCGGACGCCGAAGATCCGGAAGCCGGCCGGCGCGCCGTTGTACGTCGCCGGCACGATGCGCGCGTCGCGCATGAGCTTGTCGGGATCGGCCAGCAACGCCTCGACGGTCGCGCGCGGGAGATGCGCGTGCGTGTCGTCGTCGCGCACGATCGTGTCGAGCAGCGGATCGGGCGGCGGTGGCGCAGGCGGCGGGACCGGCGGAATCACAGCCGTCGCAGCCGCCGAGCCGCTCGGCGGAGCCGGCGACCGGGCCTTGCCGTTGACCTTCCAGCGCTCGAGCACGGCCTGGCCATCGCGCGAGAGCTCCGCGATCACCTCGGCGCCGTCGAGCGTGATCACGCGATGCACGTCGAAGCCATCGTGCATCCGCCGGCCGGAGAGCGCGACGATCACGTCGCCGGCGTGGAGATGCAGCCGCGCCGCGAGCGCGGGATCGTCGACGTGCGCGCCCTGCGGCGTGAACTGCGCGCCGGTCTCGAGTGCCATGACGTCGTCGGCCGCCACCGAGACCGTCTCGACCGCCGCAGGCACCTGCACGATGTCGCGCGACCGCGTCGCGACGACGATCACCGCGACGCCGGCGAGCACGACGGCCACACCGGCAAGCGCGATCGCGAGCGTCTTGCTCGTCATCACCGGCCGCGCGGTACGCCAAACGTCGCGGTGACGGTCTGTTCCTTGCCGTCGCGGATGAACGTGATCTTGACCTCGGTGCCGGGCTTGCCGCCCTGGAGCACGAACATCAGATCGTTGATGCCGCGAATGTCGACCGAGCCGACGCGGATGATCCGATCGCCGCCCTTGAGGCCGGCCTTCGCGGCCGCGCCGCCGGGCACGACGTCGGACAGCTGCACGCCGGGCGGCTGGTTCGGATCCTCGCTGTACGACGGCACGGTGCCGAGCGACGCGCCGGTGTGCCGGATGTCGCCGAACGTCTGCTCGGGCGGCGCCTTCACGTACGTCAGCGGCGCCACGCGATTCGCGACGCGCGTGGCGATGTCGGCGGCGATCTCGGCGACGCGCGCGCCACCGGCGTCGTTGATCTTGTCGGAGTCGTCGGTCGCGGTGTGATAGTCGAGATGGTTGCCGGTGAACATGAACAGCACCGGCACGCCCGCGATGTAGAACGACATGTGATCGGACGGGCCGTAGCCCGAGCCGCCGATCGTGCACTCGACGCGCGCGGCGTCGCACGCGGGCTGCACGAGGTCCCTCCACTCGGCCGCGGATTCGCCGCCGTTGACGTTCAAGTGGTTGTTCCGCATGCGGCCGACCATGTCCATGTTGATCATCGCGACGACGCCCTTCATGTCGCCGTGCTTGACGTAGAAGTCCGAGCCGAGGTCGCCCTCTTCTTCGCCGGAGAACGCGATCACGTAGACGTCGCGCTGGAGCGTCGCCTTTTGCTTCGCGAGCAGCTGCGCCGCTTCGACGAGCGCGGCCACGCCCGACGCGTTGTCGTCGGCGCCGTTGTGCACGGCGTGGACCTGCGGATCGAGCGCGTTGCCGCCGCCGCCCATGCCGAGGTGATCGAGGTGCGCGCCGAGCACGACCACGCCCGGCAGCTTGTTCGGCGAGGTCGAGTGAATCACGCCGATGACGTTGTCGGTCGGCGCGCGCACGGTCTGGAGCTCGACGGTGATCGCCGCCGTGTGCGGCTTGCCGAGCGCCGCGCGCTTGACGACGACGATCGGCATGCCGGCGTCGCCGTGCTGGCCCGCCGATTCGGGCGACAGCGTCGGCAGCGGCGCCTCGTCCTGCTTCAGATCGCCGTCGTCGACGACGATCATGCCGATCGCGCCGTGGTTGTGCGCGACGAACGCTTTCTTGCGCAGGTCGCCGGCCGCCGCTACCGCCATCGCATCGCCCTTGGCAACGCTAGATTCCGGCGGTGCGAAGCGATGGACGAGCACGATCTTGCCCTTGACGTTCTTGCCCTTGTAATCGTCGCGCTTGATCGTCTCGTCGGTGATGCCCCAGCCCATGTCGACGATCGATCCGGTGACCGGCTGCTGCGACGAGAACGCCATCGCCGCGAACTGATCGGCCGCGACGGGCTTGCCGTCGAGGACGAGCGCGGTCTTGTCGCCGCGCTTGATGTCGGTCGTGACGTCGAACGTCTGGCGCCACTTGCCGTCGAGGCCCGGCTCGACGCCGGCCTCCGTCAGCTGCTTCTCCACGTAGTCGGCGGCGTCGGCCAGGCCCTTCGTGCCGATGCCGCGGCCCTCGCGCGCATCGTCGGCGAGGTAGTCGACCAGATCCTTGTAGTGATCGGCCATCGCCGTCTCGGGCTGGTACTCGCCGCGCGGCGTGTCGCTCCACTGCGCGGTGAACACGTTGATGCCCTTGTCGGCGTTGCGCGCCGACGACCACGACAGCGTCTTGCCGTCGGGCGAGAACACCGGGAAGCCGTCGAAGCCTTTGCCGTCGGTGATGCGCTCGAGGTGCGTGCCGTCGCTATCGATCGCGAACAGGTCGAAGTCGGGGCCGCGCGGCGCGAGGTAGTTCGACGCGAAGATGATGCGCTTGCCGTCGGGGTAGAAGTACGGCGCGAACGACGCGCCCGGCAGGTACGTCACCTGATGCGCTTCGGTGCCGTCGGCATTCGCGACCCACAGGTCCATCTTCGTCGGCTTCACCAGGTGCTGCGCGAGCAACGCCTTGTACTCCTCGAGGTCCTTGCCGACGGGCCGCGACGCGCGCCAGACGATCTTGGAGCAATCCTGCGAGAAGAACGCACCGCCGTCGTAGCCCGGCAGGTTCGTGAGCTGGCGCAGGTTGCCGCCGTCGGCGTCCATCCGCCACAGCTCGAGATCGCCCGAGCGCTCCGACGTGAAGATGATCGAGCCGTCCTTCGGGCACACCGTCGCCTCGGCGTCGTAGCCGGGCGCGCCGGCCAGCTTCGTGCGGTTCGTGCCGTCGGCGTTGGCCTTGTAGATGTCGTACTCGAACAGGCCCCAGTAGTAGCCCTTCGACATGTCGGGCGGCGTCGGGCACTCGGGCGCGTGCTCGTCGGTCGACGCGTAGATGATCTGCTGATCGCCCTTCAAGAAGTACGAGCAGGTCGTGCGGCCCTTGCCGGTCGAGATCAGCTTGCTCGCGCCGCCGGCCGCCGGCATCTCCTCGATCTGATCGCACTGATACGGCTTGTGGTTGGTCTGGAAGATCAGCGTGTCGCCGCCGAAGGACCAGTAGGCCTCGGCGTTGTCGCCGCCGAACGTCAGCTGCTTGAGGTCGTGCAGGTGATGCTGCTCGAGCGGCGTCGCCAGCTCCTTGGGCGCCGGCGCGGGCTTATTAGCGGCGACGTTCGTGGCAGGCGTCGGGCAACAACTGGCGACAAGCGCGATCCAGACCCATCTCATGGCCGGCAGAGTATCGTGATATCCAGTCGCCATGCATTCCGTCGAAGAGGCGGCCGCCGCGGTCGCCTCGCGCATCCAGCGGCTCGAGGCCGAGCGCGTGCCGCTCCGCGAGGCGCGCGGGCGGATTCTCGCAGAGCCGATCACCGCGGCGCGCTCGCTGCCCGGCTTCGACAACTCGGCGATGGACGGCTATGCGGTGCGCGCCGAGGAGCTGCCGGCGACGCTGCCCGTGCACAGCACGATCGCCGCCGGTGCGGATGCCAGCGAGCCGATTCCCGAGCGCGTCGTGGTGCGGATCTTCACCGGCGCGCCGATGCCGGTGGGGCTCGACACCGTCGTGATCCAGGAGGACGTGACCGTCGAGGACACCGGCAACGTCACGCTGCCGGTCGCGCCCAAAGGCGACAACGTGCGGTTCGCCGGCGAGGACATCGCCGCCGGCGAGCTCGCGGTGGCTGCCGGCGTTCGGCTCGGACCGGGCGAGCTCGGGTTGCTCGCGGCGCTCGGCGCGACCGACGTGCCGTGCGTGCGCGCGCCACGCGTCGCGGTGATCGCGACCGGCGACGAGCTCGTCGACGTCGCGAGCGCGCTCGGGCCCGGGCAGATCGTCGATTCGTCGGCGCATTCGCTCGCGGCGTTGATCCGCGACGTCGGCGGCGCGCCGAGCTACATCGGCATCGCGAAGGACGACCCGGTGACCATGGCCGCGATGATCGCGAGCGCGCTCGATCACGACGTCGTGATCACGACCGGCGGCGTGTCCGTCGGCGAGCGCGATCACGTGCGCGCCGCGCTCGCCTCCGCGGGCGTCCAGCTCGAGCTGTACAAGGTCGCGATGAAGCCCGGCAAGCCGTTCTCGTTCGCGATGAACGGCCGCGTGCCAGTGTTCGGCTTGCCCGGCAACCCGGTGTCGACGTACGTCGCGTTCGAGCTGTTCGTGCGGCCCGCGCTGCTCGCGCTGCAAGGCGCCGCCGTGACCACGCGGCCGCGCGCGCCGGTCGTGCTCGCCCGCGGCTACCGCAAGCAGGCCGGCCGCGCGCACTACCTTCGCGCGACAGTCGTCCGCAACGGCGAGCACCTGATCGCGCACCCGCATGCAAAGCAGGGCTCGGCGATGCTGTCGTCCCTGGTCGGTTGTAATGCGCTCGTCGAGCTCGGCGCCGAGGTCGAGCTTGTCGAGCCAGATGCGATGATGCCCGCGATCCTGTTCGAGGCTGTATGAAGATCACCGTCGATGTAGATGACCGCGCCGACAAGGCGCTCGCAAAGCACTTCCCCGACGCGGGCCGCCGCCAGCTCGCCGAGCTGTTCGAGGCCGGCGAGGTCCGGATCCGCGGCAAGCGCGCCAAGAAGGGCGACCGCGTCGCTGTTGGCGACGAGATCGAGCTCCTGCGCGAGCCGGTCTGGGGCGACGCGCTGAGGCCCGTCGCGGATCCCGACGTGGCGCTCGAGATCTTGCTCGAGACCCCCGAGCTCGTCGCGGTGAACAAGCCGGCGGGAATCCCGTCGCAACCGCTGCGCGCCGGCGAGAAGGGCACGGTCGCGAACGGGTTGGCGGCGAAGTTCCCGGAGTGCGCTGCGATCGGAGATGACCCGCGCGACGGCGGGCTCGTGCACCGGCTCGACGTCGGCACGTCGGGCGTGCTCGTCGCGGCGCGCACCGAGGCGGCGTATCGCGCGCTGCGCGACGCGTTCGGCAAGGGCGAGGTCGCCAAGACGTATCTCGCGATCACCGATGCGCTGCCGGTATCGCGCGAGTGCGAGGAACCGCTCGCGCAACGCGGCGACCACGTCGCGGTCGATCACACCGACGGGCTCGCCGCGCACACGCTGTTCGCGATCGAGCGCGCCGGCGCCCAGCACGCGCTCGTACGCTGCACCGCGCGCACCGGCCGCATGCATCAGGTTCGCGCGCATCTCGCGCACGTCGGCGCGCCGATCACCGGCGACGTCTTGTACAAGGGCCTGGCGCTCGACGGCTTCGACGGGTTCTTCCTGCACGCCGCGACGCTCGAGTTGCCCGGCGGGCCCAAGCTCGACGCGCCGCTGCCCGCTCGCTTCGCGGCGGCGCTGACTGCCGTCGGCTTGTAGCTCAGCGCCACATCGCGAGCGCGCCGGCGAGCACGCGCTGCTCGCGGATGACCTCGACGCGATCGGCCGGCTCGTCGTGAACGAGCACCGCGTCGCGACCAGTCACGTAGAGCCGGCGCGGCTCGAACACCGCGAGCAACTGCTCGATCGCGCGCAGCGCGCGCTTGTTCCATTTGCGCCGGCCGAGCGCGTCGGCGTTCGCCAGATATTCGGCGTAGGTCATGCCCTTGCGAAAGCGCTGCTTGCCCAGCTCGAAGCGCGGCAGCGGGACGCCGTCGACGAACAGCGCCGCACCGAAGCGCGCGCCGACGGACAGCACGAGCTCGACGCCGCGACCTTCGATCACGCTGCGCGCCGTCAGCTCGAGGACGCCGGCGACGCGGGCCGGCCGGAAGCTGCCGCGCGTCAGGCCCGCAGCGAGCGCGGCGCGTTGCTCCTCGCCCTCACAATCGCAGCCCGCGCTGATCCGCTCGAACTCGCTGCCCAGCTGTTCGACGAGCGGCCACAGTCCGGCGAGCACATGGCGGTCCTCTTCCGCCGCGTGCTCGATCGCGACCCTGCCCCACGGCGTCACCGGCTCCGCCCACGGCCCGATCACGACCGCCGCCAGCTCGCGCTCTTCGATCGCCACGACCAACGTTCGCGGCCTCGTCGAAATAGGGACGCTCTCCACTAGCTCAACTTACACGCACTCAAGTTCCTGAATGTACTGATGCCGCGAGGGACGCACTAAACTAACTGCCCAGATCCGCCTCGCCGACGAACGCCAAAGCGCTCGATCCGGTCCGCCGCGCGGCCCAAGAATCCGCCTCGGTTTAGTCCGTCCCTCGGCGGCTCAATAGATCCGCACAGCTAGGTCGGCTCAGGTTGAGCTAGTGGAGAGCGTCCCTTTGGCGAAGTCGCACGCTTCCAGCAGGCAGAGCATCCGGCCGATGCGCAGCTGAGCGTCGCGGTCGGGCTCGGCTTCGACGAGCTCGGCGATGGAACGCTTGCCGTCGAGCCGCTCGAACAGCTCGACGAGCCCGTGCACCTCGAACCGCTCGGGCCCGACGCGGCGCGTGCGCGCGGAGCGCAGCTTGATCGAGCCGTGCTTCGCGACCCACGCATCGGCGACGTCGTCGGACAGCGCCATCGCGCCGGCTCCGAGAATCTCGAACGCGTTGAAGTCGAGAGGGAACGCCTCGCGCGGGTTCTCGCGCCCCTGGTACCAGGCGAACCCGCCCTTGTTCCACGTGCACACGTCGATGATCTTCGTGCGGACCTGCCGCGTCAGGTGGCGGAAGACCTCCAGCGGCTTGAGCAGGCCCAGCCCGACGAGCGTGTCGCCGAGCTTGCCGCCGTAATGCGGCATCATCGCGAGCGCCATCGCGAGCTCGCCGTCGCTGAGCACGCCCTTGGTCACGAGATAGTTGCCGAACAGCTCGCTCGCGACGTTCGACGACACGTACTCGGGCTGACCATCGCGAACGTAGATCTCCTTCTTGATCCCGCCGACCGCGACGACGAGCAGCCCGGTCGCGCGCGCGGTCATCAACCGGAACAGCACGCGCAGCGGCGACGTTGCGGAGAAGTCGCCGGCGTCGTCGGGATCTTCGGCGATGTCGGCGAGCGCCGGCGGCGTCGGCGGCTTCTTGCGCGCGAGCTCCTCGGGCGTCGGGATCATCATCTCGCGCGAACGCGACTGCGCGGGCTCCTCGCCGAGATCGTCGAACGCGCGCATCTGCGAGTCTTCTTCGCGCCGCGGCAGCTCGCTGTGAATCATCGCGGGCGCGTCGGGCAACACGATCGCCTCGACCGCGGCACTGATCGAATCGGCGATCGGGATCTCGATGGTGCCCGAGCTGTCGTGCGGCGGCGTGCTGCCCATCGGCGAGCGCGACAGCGGCTCGGGCGGGCTCTTCCCGAGCTTCGGCGGAATCTGCACGACCGGTCGCTCGCGCACGGTGTCGGCGCGCTTGCTCGTTGGCGCCGGACTCGACGCGAGCTCCGCCGGCGACACCGTCGAGCGCAGCGCCTGCTTTTCCTCGGCGAGGCTCTGCTCGTACGTCACCGAGATGACCGGCATGCTGACGTCGTCGTTGGGCTCGATCAGGATCTGCGGCACGCCGTCGTCGCTCGGCAGGCGCGGCGGCGGTAGCCCGGCCTCCTCGGTGTGCGTCGGCTGCTCCGCGCGGATGCGGCGCTCGTTCACCGCCGCCTGGAGCTCGGCAACGGCCGGCGCG
>Ga0268266_10004717_pt1 | contig 12966 bp, 3 predicted proteins | sample KBSS13metaG_FD_190356 | JGI IMG/M metagenome (GOLD analysis project Ga0268266, IMG submission 190356) | Switchgrass rhizosphere microbial communities from Kellogg Biological Station, Michigan, USA - KBS S1-3 metaG (SPAdes) (version 2) | ecosystem: Host-associated > Plants > Roots > Rhizosphere >...
CGGCCTGCAGCCGTCCGACTTGATCATCGTCGCCGGCCGTCCGTCGATGGGTAAAACCACCTTTGCGATGAACCTGGTGGAAAACGCCGTGTTGCGCAGCGAGAAGGCGGTTCTGGTGTACTCCCTCGAGATGCCAGGCGAATCGCTGATCATGCGTATGCTCTCCTCGCTGGGGCGCATCGACCAGACCAAAGTGCGTTCCGGTCAACTCGAAGACGATGACTGGCCGCGCCTGACCTCGGCAGTCAACCTGCTCAACGATCGCAAGCTGTTCATCGATGACACTGCCGGTATCAGCCCGTCGGAAATGCGTGCGCGGACCCGGCGTCTGGTGCGTGAACACGGCGACGTCGGCCTGATCATGATCGACTACCTGCAACTGATGCAGATCCCCGGTTCCAGCGGTGACAACCGTACCAACGAAATTTCCGAGATCTCGCGATCCCTGAAAGCGCTGGCCAAGGAATTCAACTGCCCGGTGGTGGCGCTGTCGCAGCTCAACCGCTCCCTGGAACAACGTCCGAACAAGCGTCCAGTGAACTCCGACTTGCGGGAATCCGGAGCGATCGAGCAGGACGCCGACGTGATCATGTTCGTGTATCGCGACGAGGTGTATCACCCCGAAACCGAGCACAAGGGCATCGCCGAAATCATCATCGGCAAGCAGCGTAACGGCCCGATCGGTTTTATCCGCCTGGCGTTTATCGGCAAGTACACCCGCTTCGAAAACCTCGCACCGGGCAGCTACAACTTCGACGACGACGAGTAAAGGCTGGCCGAATCCCGTCGGCCAGCACTCACCTCATTCAGTTACGAACGGGTGCCAGCGGCGTTTTCATCACTGCCGCTGGCCGTGTATTGCGCCAGTTCCTCGCGGCTCAGTTTGTCGATCAGGGCCGCCTCTTCAATCATCCACTCAGCCTGCATCGCTTTCGATTGCGCGTCGTAATCGTCGAACGACAATTCTTTTGCCTCATATGACGCGTCGAGAGCCGCCTGCCGGTCCTGAAACGGCTGACGCTGAGTTTCGAAGGTTTCCTGATATTTATGGGTCAGGTATTTTTGCCAGAACTCCCTCGACACCAATGCCTGAAACTCCTCGACTGAATTATCCCGCGCAATGACCGTTTGATAAGCGTTTTCCAATTGCGTTTTGGAGACGCCGGCGAGATGCGAGAAACCCATTTTTTCCGGTTGCCCAGGCAACTGCAGGCGGTCTTTCAGGCCGTGGCGATAGAACAGCCTGATTTCGATTTCTTCCGGCACATGTGGCGGTGGCAGGTTCGCGGCCTCATGGGACGTTCTGGCCGCGGCAATTGCTGCTTCGCGTTGCGCGATGTCCGCCGAGGCGACTTTGTCGACCTCGTGCAAGCGGAACAAGGCCCTGGACAGCTTGAACAGTTCAGGCCCCTGAGTCTTGTCGCTGGCTCGGGCTACAGCGTTGTGCATCATTGATATGACTTCGAGGTTGGTAAAGGTAAACGCCGCCCGATCACAACAGGCCGCTTCGCCCGCGCGATCGAACACGTCGTTGCGCAAGCGTTCGGACTGCGGCGTGTTTTCGGTGATGCTGTCGATCAGCCTCCAGACTCGTCCCTGAAGTTCGTGGTGACCGGTGGGAGTGTCCAGCAGGCGTTCCAGCGTGTTGAACAAACCGTCCGAGCGCGATTGGTCGCGCAGGGTTTGCCATTGACGTCTGCGATTGGCTACTTGATCGTCGGCGAATCCCGCTGTCCAGCGCTTCATCGGATCATTCCTGATCCAGCGCAAGGGCGCAGGACGTACGATGGCTGTACTGATGATGTTCCTTGCGCCTGTCAGCGGTGTTCCGGCTGCTCTCAGGCGATTTTGGTATTGAAGCAGGCGGGCGTCTGTCGCGTCCGACAGTGGATTGTTCGAAATGTCGGTGATGTTGTTGATGCGCACGGTGTTGGCCAATTGATCATTCGGCGGCGCGATGACGGCGTCGGGAATTTCCGTGATGCGGTTGCTGTTCAGTTCGATGGTATCCAGCCGCGGCTGATGGATGAGGCCAGAGGGAAAGATGTCGATCCCTGTGTGGGCCAGACTGACAGACCGCAGGTCGACGATCTGGCTCATATCCGGGACGATGCCCAGTTGCCGGTTTCCCTGCAGCTCCAATGCTCGCAAGGTGGTGCGGCTTGCTAGAACGCGGGCAGTGTCGACGGTGAGGGTGATGTGATTTCTTTCCAGAGACAGTCGCGTCAGGCCATGCATTTCGCCAATGGCCGGGGGGAGTTCGCGCAGTTGATTTAGTCCCAGATCCAGCCAGCGTATGTGGCGAAAGCGCGTCAGGAAACCCTCCGGAGACGTGCTCAGGTGCATATTGACGAGTTTGAGTGAGCCGACGTGAGTGAAGTCGACGTCTATGTCCGGCAGGCTTGGCAGCCGCAGATTGCTGAGATCGAGTTCCAGGCCGATGGGAGTACCGTCATGGGCGTGAGCTTGCGGCCCCTCTCTTCTCCAGCAACTGATGATCTTGTTGCTGGCCGTGACCCGATCTGCCCGGGTCTGCGCATTGAGCGCCAGCTGGTCGGCGCGAATATACCCGCCCAGATTGCCCCCTCCGGAAAAAACCCAATCGTCGAGCTGGCGTTTCAGTACTTTGAATTCTCGTTCGAGACTGCGCACCTTGATAACTACGGTGTCCGCGTCGAGGCTCCACAGGTATTCCCTGCACTGCTTCATGTTCTTGCCTGGAAACAGCCGTTGGTAACGCTGCGCAACGGAGTTGTCGCTATCGAAGTTGGTGTGAGTCAGCAGCTCGGGAGCGACTGTGCTGGCGCGCCGCCAAAAGTCATCGAACTTCTTCCCGTAACCGGCTGCAAAGCGGTTGCCATTGAGTTGGGTCGCGGCGTTGACCCGGGCGATCGCCAACAGTTGCTCCGCGGGTGGATCAAGGAAGGTCGACGGTACTTCCTTCAAGCGATTGTTGCTTAGATCCACAATGATCAGATCGGGCTTGTCCTGCAATCCGCTCGGCCACTGCTCGATGCCTGTGTTATTGAGCAGCACCTGCCTCAGCCTGGACATACCGCTGAAATCCGGCGTCGAACCGAGGGCCGGATTGTTGCCCAGGTTGATCGCCTCGAGCTGGCTCAGGGTACTGAATATCGCCGCGCTGTCCTTCGTCAATTGCAGGCGATTATTGACCAGATCCAGGTTGACCAGGTTATGCATGGCAGAGATGGGGGCGGGCAGAGCTTCAAGCCCGCAATGATTGATCACCAAGCGTTCCAGATTGGGGAAAGCGGACAGGAAAATGTCGGCGTCGCCCGACCAGGCAGCGGTGTTGATAAACAGCGATTTGACATGACTGAAGTCGGCATTGAGCGGCGGCAGTGGCGCTTTGTTCAACGACAGCCTCAGCGTGTGCGTTGAATCCAGCCAACAGGCTCTGGTGATATCCGCGACACGGCGCGCCTGGATTCTGGCCGGTGTGTCTGCGCCTGACGAGTCGGCCTTGCTGCCGTTGACGTAGCTGTCAAGCTGAGCCTCCAGCGAGTCCAGCGCTGCGACTCGTCGTGCCAGTTGCGCTTTGCCGTCTTCATCCAGAGCGAGGAGAAATGCGCGCAACTGCTTTGGGTCTTTATTGGGGTAGACCCGCTGCGCGCTGGCTGTCTCGGGCATGTCGCTGGGGAGTCTGAATGCATCGGCGGCGGCGTTGTTGCCCAGCTCCGGTTGATCGGTTGCCACGCGTTGCCAAAACCCTTCAAGTTTTGTCCAGTAGCCGGGCGGGAACGGATTGCTCTCCAACAGTGTGACGATGTTGATTCGGGCGAGCGCTTCGAACTGATCGGCTGGCGGATTGAGGTTCGCCTCTGGGACCGCGGTCAGACGGTTGTTGCGCAAGTCCAGATGCGTCAGCCGGGTCTGGCTGAGCAGACCTGCTGGCCACTGATCCAATTGTGCGTTGCTCAGGTTCAGCGTCTTGAGGTTTGGCATCCCGGAGAAATCAGGTGATTTACCCAATGGGTTACCTGACAGGTCGAGGTGCTTGAGATTGCCCAGCGAGCTCAGTTCTGCCGCTGCTCGTTCATCAAGGGCGATACGGTTCGTACTCAGGTCCAGGCTGTGCAGGTTGGGCATCTGTGCAATGGCTGTCGGCACGGCACTTAGGGTTGATCCGCTGATATGCAGACCTTCCAGACCGGAGAAGTTGCCGAGCAATGTACTGGCGGAGTCTGACCAGGCGACCGATTGCAATGTCAGGTGCCGAACATGGCTGAAATCCGCTTTCAGCGCCGGCAGTGGGCCGTTCCCGGCTTCGAGCCAGAGAATGTCGCCGCTCTGATGACGCCAGCAGCGCTTGAGACTTTGGGCGACCTGCTGCGCGTGGCTGGGCGAAACACTGGGGGGCGACGCGCTGACGGATTGCCGCAGCCAGGCATCCAGTTCGATCTTGAGGGATTTGTAGGCGTTTTCGCGATGGGTCAAACCGCCGGTGACATCATCTCCCAAGGACTCGATAAAGCGGCCGAGTTCTTCATCGGTGTGGTCCGGAAACAGTTTTTTTGCGCGCGATTGCGGACTGCGTAACCGGTTGAGCGCCTTAGACAGCCAGTCCCGTATTCCGGGGCCGGCAGAAGCATCTGTGCTATCGCCGCGCTTCATTCCTCCGGCCCCGGCCACGGTGGTCCCCACCCAGCCTTGTATGGCGTCGAAAACGATCGGTTCCGACCGGCCCGGGCGAGTCGCGACATACACGTTGGCGCTGTCGCTGGCGACGGGGTCGTCGCTGCGTACGATGCGCATCACGTTGGCCAGTGGGGTCGAGGCGTCCGGGTCGTGTAGAACCTGATAGGCATGGTTGTCGATCAACGCATACAGTTTGCCGTCGAGGCGATGGAGCCCATCGCTGTCGGGGTCTAAGTGGTTGAAAGCGAGCGGTGTGCGAAACGGTGCCAGACGGGTATCGCTCAGGGGAAAGGTGATCGGTTCGAAGTCGTCCAGCCTGTGCCACCGCCCACTGTCTGGATCGCGCAGCAGAGCGGGGCCGGAAGGCTTCGATTCGCTGGACAGCCTCGCCCGGAACAGACCGCTGTCGGCATCCTTGGCGACTTGCACGGTCCCGACATCGACCACGTCGACATAGGGGCGTCCTTTGTAGATCCTGAAACCCTCGGCATTCGCCGCCGGCAAGCCAACAGGTGCCATGACCCGGTAGTGCTCCAGCGGCGGATCGACAGGGCGCGCCGTTTCGGCGGGTGACGGGGAAGGGTGAACAGTGACCGTGGGCACCGGCGTAATCGCATCGAGGTCAGCGTCGTCCGTCGGCCGGAAGGTGCGTGGCGGCGGACCGATCTCGCTGAAGGTTTCAAAGCCCGGACGCACTGTCGTATCGGCGCGCGCAGGGGGCACGTCTGGCGAGGGGGTGGGTCGAACGTGTGTGTCGTTGGAGGGGGTGCCTTTGCCCGGCAATTTGATTGGCATTTCGTACTTTCCTTGTAGTCGCCAACAACTCTCGCAGACCGGAGTTGCTGGCGTATTCGGCGTCATTGCCTGATTGGAGGTGTTAGCGGATCGCCGCTGTCGCGTCGCTGGCCAGAGCAAAAATCTTCCGTGCGGTCTTGCCATCGAAGGTCTGGCGCCAGATCGCGACATGCGGCAGGCCGGCCTGTTCGTCGCGGCGCTGGGACTCGATGCCGCGCCTGCTCTGTTCGAGGGTTTTCAGATGGCTGCCCCTGATGGTGAAATTCAGCGGCTCGCTGTCGTGTTTGTCGTAGTGAAAGTGCGCTTCCCATAACGGCGCATTGTCGGCGTGATCCCGGATCGAATAGACGTCGAGAAACGACTTGTCCCGGCCTTTGCCCAGCTGTTTGCGATCAACCGTTTTGACGGCACTCAGCTCAGCGTGATCGATCAGATAATTCAGCCGCAAAATGTCCAGCACGTCCTTGTTCTTGTACATCCGCACCAGCACGCTTTGGCCGTGCGCGGACAATGTGTCTGCGGCCGTTTGCAGGCGTTCGGCCAAGTTCTGGATCTCGGCATCCCCGGCCGCGCTTTCGAGGTTTTGCAGGCGGCGTGCCTGCTCGTTGAGCGGGTCGATGGCTTTTTCCAGGTCTTCAAGAATTTCCGTCGGATTGTCTTTAGCGGCTTCTCTGGCCCGCGCTTCGGCACTGTGCTTTTCAACATCAACCAATAAACGATTGGCCTCGGCGATCAGTTCCGGTCGCGGAGTGCTGACAATGGGCGGACGAACAGGCAGCCATTCACCGTGCCTTTTCTCGTATCGCTCGGCCGGGCCATTTGGTTTGAGCGGGTTGGAGACTTTGATGATGGTGCTGCCATCCGTGGCGGTTTCCGTCTCGCCGACGAGGATTCTCGAAGTGCCGTGCCGGCGGGTGCTGAACACTTTTCTCGGCGCTGCCGGGCGGGCTGTCGCGCTGTCGCCTGGTTGTTGTGGAAGGAAGTTGAAGTCGATGTCTTGATCCCGGCTGGGGAGCTCGGCATTGCGATCAAACGTAGCCAGGAGTTCGTTCAGTCGTGTTTCGATTCTGCTTTCGATGGGGTCCGTCAGAGCGAGGATTTCTCTGGCGTACTCGGCTTTGACATGGTCTGCCGACAACCAGGCTTCAAAGCGGCCTCTGTCTCCTCGCAGGTGATCAAGGGTCAGCATCAACGCCAGCGGTTGCGTGCCTGCCGGTATGTTTTCCAGGTCGCCGGAGAACAGATCGATGGAGGAGAGCGAAGGCATGGTCGCGTTTGGCGAGTGGTCCGGCGTGCCCGCAAACAGGTGTACGTACAGACTCAACTTGTTGAAGTTGACACGCTCGGCCGTGGGCACTTCCTGGCTGAGTTCTTCAAGTCTGGGGGCCGCCCCGGGGGACGCTTTTCTGATCTGCCCCATCACCGCATCCCGATCCTCCAGAAGCTTCAGTTTCTTGTTCAGGTGAGTGATCATCTTTTTGCAGGTTTCGGCGTTCAGCGTCTCGAACATCGGCGAGACCCGCAAATCCATCAGCGCCATGAGCCGGTTCAGGTAACTCACTCGATCGAGCCGGAAGGTGTGCAGTTCCTCCTTGAATGCGCCGCCGGCCTTTAAATGAACCATCCAGTCCTTGTTGTCGACGAGTGACTGGACGAAGTCCGTCTGCTTTTTGATGTGCTTGAGCAAATGGACTTCAATGGCGATCAAGGCTGCCGTCTGCGCTGAGCTGGCAGTGGGCAAAGCGCGTGCCTGACTGTAGAGGCTGTTATACCGGGCAGCTGACTCGACAAGTTCCTTGTGAACTGCAGCGAAGGGTGCATAGCGCTGCAACAGAATCGCCAGGTTTGCTTGAACCCTGTCCCCACGACGCATGCCCCCCATCAATCCAGTGGCAACAAATGCCCAGCTGTTTTGCGCGTCACGCGTGATGGCTCGTGATTCGCCGCTACGGCTGGCGTGATAGATATTTTCGCTGTCATTTGCCACGGGGTCTTTGGCGTTGACGATGCGCCATACCTTCTGCACTGGCGTAGATGCATCCGTATCGAGCATGACCTGATACGCATGGCCGTGGACGACCGTGTAGCGTTTGCCATCGTGTCGAAACAAGCCGTCGCTGTCGGGTGCGCTCGTGCTGAAATCCAGATCCGAGCGAAAGACATGCAGGTCGGGATCGGTCAGCGGCACGGTAGTAATTTGGCGATCATCGACGGCATGCCAAAGTCCGCTGTCGGCGTGGCGCAGCAGCATTGGGCCGGAAGGCAGCCGCTCGCTGGCCAGTCTGGCCCGATACAGGCCCGTGTCAGCGTCCACTGCGACCAGCACGATGCCGCCATCGACCATGTCGACATAGCGGCGGCCCTTGTGCGTTCTGAATCCGCTGGCGTCGACAGCAGGCAACGATGCCGACGCAGCCATTCGATAATGTTCGATCGGCTGCTGCACGGATACTTGGTTTTCAGCGTGAGGCGTTGCCGGTTGAATCTTGATGGGCGGGGCCGGGCTGATGGTGTCCGGGTCGTTATCCGAGCCTGTTTTACCCGGCCGCGCCGGCTCTGCGCCCCGGCTTGAGCCGACGCTGATCGTGCTGTCGAGGTGCGGCGTCGGTGTCTCCGGTGTTTGATTCGGACGCGTATGGACGTCGACCGAAACGGTGCCTTTGACGGGCGTTTTTGTAGCCATGGTTATCATCCTTGAATGGTTGTCCCCGGGTGTTGGCCCAGAGACAGGCGTCGTTGGGCTTCCTGCCTTCGGACAAGTTTGCTTGTTCAGTCGCGCTCCTGGTTCAGGTGGCCAGTTCGAAGATTCTCTGAGCGGTTCTGCTGTCGATATCCTCACGCCAGATTTTCACGTGCGTGCGTCCGGCCTGTTCGTCCCTGCGCTGGGACGACGTGCCAAGCCTGTTTTGCTGGCGAGTCTTGAGGTGACCGCGCTTTGCCTGAAAGTCCGCTAAAGGGCTGTCCTTCTGTGCGTAGTGGAAGTGCGCGTACCACAGCACCGTGCCGGACTGACTGTCGTTCAGCGTGTAGACGTCGAGAAATTCCTTTTTGTTGCCCTTGCCCAGCGGTATCCGGCTCTGCGTGCGAGTGGCGCTCAGATGCCCGTGGCGGATCAGATACGCCACGCGGTCGTTGCTCAGGTAGTCGGGGTCTTTGTAGAGCCGCACACGAATGTTTTCACCCTCCTGGAGCAGGCGCTGACTGTCGTGGTGCAGGCGTTGCACCAGCGCGGAGATGTCACTGGCGGCGGGATTTGGCGCTTGTTCGATTTGCCGGGCGAGATCGTCCAGTTCGTCGGCCCGGCCAGTCAGAAATTCGACGATACCGCTGGCGTTGCGTTTGGCCTTCTCATCGCGCCATGCGCTATTCAAATGCGCTTCGGATTGTTCCAGGTGCTGCCGCGCCTGAGCAGTCAGCGTCGACAGGTTTCTTTCTTGCCAGGCCATCTGCCGACGCCATTCGCCCTCCCGGCGTTCGTAGGTTTGCAGGACCTCTGTCGGGTCATGCGGGTTCATCACATCGATCAAGTCTTCACCCGCCGCCGTACGACGTGGCCGTCCGACCCGGATCTTGTAGATCCCGTGGTGCTTGCTGCGGAACATTTTTCTCGGTGCCGCCGCTTGCGGGCTCTGGCCCTGTGCCGGGATGAAATCGAAATCGATCGGTTGTTCGTGGGGTGGCAGCGCGGGAGTGGTTTCCTGCTCCTGATGGTAGCGATCCAGATGCTGTTCCAGCGTGTGCTCGAAATGTTCTATGGCTTCGATGATTTCACTGCGTGAGCTGGCGTGTTGCAGGCCGGGAGGCAGTGGCAGATTTTCGTACGAGGCTTTGACGGCTGACGTCTGATCCAGCAAGTCACTGAGCACTGAAATTCGCGCATGCTGGGGAATTTCCTTGAGCGCACGAAAGGCAAAGGTCACTTCACCGAAACAGAACGCAAGGTATCTGGCACTGGCATTGCTGATATCGACAGACGCATCCGCATCGACGAACAGGCGGCTTTTGGCGTAGATCCAGAAGGCAACATTTTCGTGCAGATCGATCGGATCGTAGACCGTGCCTTGCAAGTCCTCGGGTGACAGGCGCCACTTGTGCAAGAGTTCATCGGCGATTTCCTGACGCTTTTTGAGGATCTCCAGTTTGTTCGACAAATGGGCTGCCACGGCCGCATGGTCGGCAACCGGGCCGCCGAAAATCGGCCCGTCCAGCAACTTTCGCGAATCGCTGGCGATCATCAGCTGGTTGTAGGTCAGCATGCGCCCCTTTTGCAGCACGATGATCTTTTCCCGGTAAGCGACACGCCCCAGGATCGAGACGATGCGTTCCTTTTCGTCGGTGTGCAGGTCGAGGGTTTTTTCCAGTAGCGCCAGCTCCCGCCGATGATGTTCTTCGAGGCGCGCCAAATGGGCGCGCTCACCTTCTTTGCCCTTCAACGCTTGCCAGTGGTGGTGCAACTGCTCTCCCGTGGTCATGGCCTGATTGAATTGCAGTTCCAGCGTCTGTAACTCGAACGTCAGGTCAGCCGCGCGCAGGGCATCCGCCTGATTCGCTCGTCGACGCATGCCTGCCGTGCCGCCCACCAGCGTCCCCACCCAGCCGCGCTGCTCATCAAAGACAATCGGCTCGGATCTTCCCGCACGTGTACCGACGTAAACGTTGGCAGGGTCGGCAGCCACGGGGTCTTCGGGGCGAACGATGCGCATGACCGGCAATGCTGGCGAGGAGGCGTCAAGGTCATGCAGCGCCTGGTAACTCTGATCGCCGATCACTGCGTAGAGTTTGCCGCCGTAACGATACAGTCGGTCCCGGCCGACCTGGACGCCGGTAAAGTCCAGATCGGTCGCAAAATCTTGCAGACGCGTGTCGGACAAGGGGAAGGTGATGCTTTTGCCGTCCTCCAGCGGATGCCAGAGCCCGCTCTCGCGGTCACGCATCAGCAGCGGCCCGGCAGGCGTCAGCTCGCTCGCCAGCCGGGCCCGGTAGAGACCCGATGGCGTATCCGTGACGACCTGCACAATGCCGCCGTTCGGTACATCCACGTAACGACGGCCCTTGAAGGTTCTGACGCCGTGCACATCGGGCGCCGGCAGGGACGCGGGCGCACTGATCCGGTACTGTTCAAGCGAAGGTTCCCGGGCTGACGGACGGATGGACGGAGCCGGGGCCGATGGGGTGATCCTGATCGACGGTGCCGGCCGGATCGCTTCCAGATCGGCGCCTGTCGTGAGGGGGCCCGGCACGCGTACCGTGCCGGCCGACAGGGGAATCGTCGGATGCGGCACGTGGCCGCCCCTCGGGCTGCCGGGGCGTGGATGAACATCAACGGTGGTAGTGCCCCTGATGGGCGATTTCGGTGACATTTCTTCATCCTTGAAGGGTTGTCACATCAGCCGGCACAGGTGCCTGACTGATGAATGTTGGGTTAGAACGATGTTTTTCTGCCTGTTACGTGTTGTCGGGCATGCGCGACGCTGGTTGTAAGAGAAACCGACCATTGCCGTCGGAATTGGTCAAAATTTGTGCTATATTCCGCGCCCGCGATTTTTCACTTCAACACCGGTCGTCGACATGCAAGCAGCCAAGCCGTTATTTGACTATCCAAAATATTGGGCCGAATGTTTCGGGCCAGCGCCATTCCTGCCGATGAGCAGGGAGGAGATGGATCAGCTTGGCTGGGATTCGTGCGACATCATCATTGTTACCGGTGATGCCTACGTCGATCACCCGTCGTTCGGCATGGCGATCATCGGCCGGCTGCTGGAGTCGCAAGGCTTCCGCGTCGGGATCATCGCGCAGCCGAACTGGCAGTCCAAAGACGACTTCATGAAGCTCGGCGAGCCGAACCTGTTCTTCGGCGTTGCAGCGGGCAACATGGACTCGATGATCAACCGCTACACCGCGGACAAGAAAATCCGTTCCGACGACGCCTACACGCCGGGCGGCATGGCCGGCAAGCGTCCGGATCGCGCGAGCCTGGTCTACAGCCAGCGCTGCAAGGAAGCGTACAAGCACGTGCCGATCGTCCTTGGCGGCATCGAAGCTTCCCTGCGCCGCATCGCCCACTACGATTACTGGCAGGATCGTGTGCGTAACTCGATCCTGATCGACGCCAGCGCCGACATCCTGCTGTACGGCAACGCCGAACGCGCCATTGTCGAAGTCGCCCAGCGTCTGTCCTACGGTCACAAGATCGAAGACATCACCGACGTGCGCGGCACCGCGTTCATTCGTCGCGATACGCCGAAAGACTGGTACGAAGTGGACTCCACGCGCATCGATCGTCCGGGCAAGGTCGACAAGATCATCAACCCGTACGTGAACACCCAGGACACCCAGGCCTGCGCCATCGAGCAGGAAAAGGGACCGGTCGAAGATCCGCAGGAAGCCAAGGTCGTACAGATCCTGGCCAGCCCGCGCATGACCCGCGACAAGACCGTGATTCGTCTGCCATCGGTTGAGAAAGTGCGTGGCGACGCCGTTCTGTATGCCCACGCCAACCGCGTGCTGCACCTGGAAACCAACCCGGGCAACGCCCGCGCGCTGGTGCAGAAGCATGGCGAAGTCGACGTCTGGTTCAACCCGCCGCCGATTCCGATGACCACTGAAGAAATGGACTACGTGTTCGGCATGCCTTACGCGCGCGTTCCGCACCCTGCGTATGGCAAGGAAAAGATCCCGGCCTACGACATGATCCGTTTCTCGGTGAACATCATGCGTGGCTGCTTCGGTGGCTGCACCTTCTGCTCGATCACCGAGCACGAAGGCCGGATCATCCAGAACCGTTCCGAAGAGTCGATCATTCGCGAAATCGAAGAGATCCGCGACAAGGTGCCGGGCTTCACCGGCGTCATTTCCGACCTCGGCGGCCCGACTGCGAACATGTACCGCATCGCCTGCAAAACACCGGAAATCGAATCGGCGTGCCGCAAGCCGTCCTGCGTGTTCCCGGGCATCTGCCCGAACCTGAATACCGACCATTCGTCGCTGATTCAGCTGTACCGCAGCGCCCGTGCGTTGCCGGGTGTGAAGAAGATTCTGATCGCCTCCGGCCTGCGTTACGACCTCGCGGTCGAATCGCCGGAGTACGTCAAAGAGCTGGTGACCCACCACGTCGGTGGTTACCTGAAGATCGCCCCGGAACACACCGAGGAAGGTCCGCTCAACCAGATGATGAAACCGGGCATCGGCAGCTATGACAAGTTCAAGCGCATGTTCGAGAAGTACACCAAGGAAGCGGGCAAGGAGCAGTACCTGATTCCGTACTTCATCGCCGCCCACCCGGGCACCACCGACGAAGACATGATGAACCTCGCGCTGTGGCTCAAGGGCAACGGCTTCCGCGCCGACCAGGTGCAGGCGTTCTACCCGTCGCCGATGGCCACCGCTACCGCGATGTACCACTCGGGCAAGAACCCGCTGCGCAAGGTCACTTACAAGAGCGACGGCGTGACCATCGTCAAGAGCGAAGAGCAGCGTCGTCTGCACAAGGCGTTCTTGCGTTATCACGACCCG
>Ga0268266_10004719_pt1 | contig 12964 bp, 8 predicted proteins | sample KBSS13metaG_FD_190356 | JGI IMG/M metagenome (GOLD analysis project Ga0268266, IMG submission 190356) | Switchgrass rhizosphere microbial communities from Kellogg Biological Station, Michigan, USA - KBS S1-3 metaG (SPAdes) (version 2) | ecosystem: Host-associated > Plants > Roots > Rhizosphere >...
AGTAAGCTTTCGGGCCTGCGATTTCAATGGCTTTCCTTCCCCGGAGAGCTCGAAAACCGCTTCGAAGCGGAGACCTCCGCACGGAGGTTGAGACGGCTGTGGCTGGAAGGCCTGCTCGCAATTATTCTGTTTGACCTATTTTTGATCGCAGATTTTTATGGCTCTCCAGAGCGGTTTCGGCGGTCATTCGCGGTACGGCTGCTGATCGTAACCCCGATATGCCTGCTGGTAAATGCAAGCATGCTACGGCGGCCGGGGAAGGTCTTCCGCGAATTGAGCATTGCCGGAGGAGCATCCCTTGCAGGACTTACGCAACTTTATCTGGAGTTTGATCGAAGCAGAGTAGCTTCGGCTTATGTGCAGATGGCGGTGCTGGCAGTCATCCTGTTTGTGAATATCGTCATGCGTCTCAGGCTTCCCTATGCCATCGCCACGTCCATCGTGATGATGGCTGGAGACGGCATCTTTCTATGGAAGGATCAGATGCTGAGCCCGGGCGATAAGGTCTTCGGTCTGGGGCTGGCGATCGGAACGACCATCGTCACGCTGGTTGCCAACTACAGTTCCTGTAGAGAAGAACGATTGAACTTCCTGCTTCATCTGCGTGGGGAGCTTCTGGTGGAGGATCTAAACCGCCTGAACATGCAGCTGCTCCACAGATCAGAGAGCGACGCTCTTACAGGGCTCGCCAATCGGCACTCCTTCGACGCGCAGTATGCGGACCTCTGGAAGAAAGCCACAACTTCGGGCACTTCGTTGTCGGTGATTCTGGTCGATGTGGACTACTTCAAGAAGCTGAACGATCGCTATGGCCATCTCTACGGAGACGAGGTACTCAAGAGAATCGGTTCCCTGCTGCAGCAGGCGCTGCGTGTGAAGGATGATTATGCGGCGCGATTCGGTGGTGAAGAGTTCGTCATCCTGCTGCCGGCCACGCCGGAGACCGCAGCGGTCCAGGTGGCCGAGCGTCTGCGCAAGATGGTGGAGCTGGCGGGCTTTCCTGCCCTCGATCCTTCACAGGGCCCCTACGATATGAGCATTCGGGCAACCGTGAGCTGCGGCGTAGCGACGATCTATCCCACCGCACGCGATGTTCCTGAACGCCTGCTGGAGGCCGCCGACAAGGCGCTATATCAGGCCAAGGCGGAAGGCCGCAACAAAGTTTGCTGCGCCCCGCAGAATGCGCGATTCAGCCTGTCGTAATATCGCTTGCTATCGCGAGGCGTATCGCTCACGGCGCTATTTGATATCGCGCCAGTTCTTTCCGACGCCGATCTCGGCCACTATGGGGACAGAGAACTCGGCCACATTTTCCATCTCCTGCTTGACGAGCTGCTGAATCTCCTCCGATTCCTGTGGAGCAACATCGAACAGAAGCTCGTCGTGGACCTGCAGGGTCATGCGGGAGCGAAGCTTGCGGCGATGAATCTCGGCATCGATCCGAAGCATGGCCAGCTTGATGAGATCGGCTGCGGTTCCCTGTAGCGGCGTGTTGACAGCGGTGCGTTCCGCAAACCCGCGCATGTTGGGATTGCGGGATTGAATGTCGGGAATGGGGCGGACGCGACCGAAAGAGGTACGAACAGCTTGTTCGCGCCTGACCGTCGCGAGCGTCTCTTCAATGAAATGCCGAACTCCCTGGTAGCGCTCGAAGTAGCGTTCAATGTATTCGCGGGCTGTCTTCTGGTCGATGCCGAGCTGCGCAGCGAGGCCGAAGGGAGAGATGCCATAGACGATTCCGAAGTTGACGGCCTTGGCGCGGTTGCGGGTCTCCTTATCCATGGTCGCAGCATCGACCTCGAAGACCTCAGAGGCCGTCAGGGTATGGATGTCCTTGTTGGTGCGATAAGCGTCGAGGAGAAGGGGGTCCTGCGAGAAATGGGCCATCAGGCGTAACTCGATCTGAGAGTAGTCGGCCGACATCAACACGTTGCCCGGGGCTGCGATAAATGCAGCGCGAATCTCGCGACCGATGGAGGTGCGGATAGGAATGTTCTGCAGATTGGGGTTGGTGGACGAAAGACGGCCGGTCGCCGTGCCGACCTGATTGAAGGTGGTGTGGATGCGACCGTCTGAGTCGGCAAGCGAAGGAAGAGCGTCAAGATAGGTCCCCTTCAGCTTCTGAAGCTGACGATGTTCGATTACAAGCGCCGCGATGGGGTGCGATTCGGCGAGCTCTTCCAGAACGTCCTGCGCCGTGGAGACGACCTTGCCTTTGCCATACTTCATGGGTTTGGGCAGGAGCATCTTGTTGAAGAGAACGTCGCCGAGTTGCTTGGGCGAATTGATGTTGAAGCGGTGACCGGAGTCCGAGTAGATCTTCTCTGCAAGATTGTCGATGTCCACGGCAAGACGAGAGGACATCTCGCGGAGAAAATTGGAGTCGACGCGAACGCCTGCCTGCTCCATGCGGAGGAGGACGGGGACGAGAGGAAGATCGATGGTCTCGTAGACCTGCTGCAACGGAGAAATCGCTTTTTCCGCCGCCTCTTTCTTAGTCGATTTCTTGTCGGCGAAGAGCATCTCGGAGGTGACTGCACCGCCGAGTGCAGGATCGTCGGCAGGGATGATGTGCTCGGTTGGCGCATACTCGGCGACCTGTTTGCTGAGGATATCGGCCAGACGGACGATGGCTGCCGCGGCCTCAGGCAGACGCTTCGAATCAGCGGGATTTTCCTTTGTCGGCTGATGGACGAGAGTTCGGCTGGTACTGCGGGCAGCAATATCGGGAAGCGTGTGCGAGCCGTGGGTTGGATTGACGAGATAGCTCAGCAACATGACATCGTTACGAACGCCATTGAGCTGGATGCGATGTGGTTCGAGAGCTCGAAGAACGGCCTTCAGATCATGGACATCTTTGGGGAGAGTGCTGTCGGCGAGCGCTTCCTTGATACCGGACTCATCGAGAGAGACCTCGAGGGCGAAGTGATCGTTGACAGCAAGACCAAGCCGACAGGCAGGGTCTTCTTCCACCTTTGCGGGCTCAACACTCACTGGATCTTGTGCCGCTCCGAAGAGAGACATATTTTCGGCTGGGGCCGGCTCTGGTTCTTCGCTCTCTTCGGAGGGCTCGGCCGCGATCTCTTCCGCGATAGCCTGTGCGTTTTCTGAGATCGCGATAGAGAGGCCATTTGGAAGGCCGGTCGAGGGATCGATGGCGCGAGCCTCTTCGAGCAGATGCTTGATCTGTACCGCTGTAGGTTTGAGCTCGTAGGTGAGTACAGCAGTATCAGCCGCGGGCGCAAGTTCTTTGAGCAACGTGGTGAACTCCAGCTCGGAGAAGAGCTCGCGGCAGGCTGCGAGGTCGGGCTGCTGGGTGCGCATGGCATCGAGCGAGTATTCGATAGGCACCTCAGTGTGGATGGTGACGAGTTCCTTGGACAGCAGGATGTTGTCGCGGTTGTTGGCAAGGGATTCGCGATAGGTCTTGCGCTTGATGGAGTCAGGATTGGCGGTGGCCGCATCGATAGCGGCCTCGACGGTACCGAACTGCTGGATGAGCTCGACGGAGCCCTTGTCTCCGATTCCGGGGGCTCCAGGAATGTTATCGACAGAGTCGCCGCGAAGGGCCATTACATCGATCACGCGTTCAGGAGGAATGCCGAGATTGGCTTCGACGCCGGCAGGATCGAGGATGAGGTTGTCTTTGGTGGGGTTGAGGATGGAGACGTCTTCGGTGACGAGCTGCATCATGTCCTTGTCGGACGATACGACGTAGACGTGGTGGCCGAGCGCGGCAAGTTTGTGCGAGAGCGTGCCGATGACGTCGTCGGCTTCGAAGCCTTCGTAATAGAGAATGGGGATGCGAAAGGCTTCGAGAGCGCGGCGAATATAGGGCTGCTGCTGGATGAGATCGGGTGGGGTCTCGGTACGGTTGGCCTTGTACCCGCCATACTCGATGATCTCGAACTGCTGGGTCTTGATGTTGAACTTCTTGACGTCCTTCATCTGGGAGGCCATCTCATTACGGTGCACAGGGGCGCCGACGTCATAAACCGCGGCAAGGTACTCGGGCTGGAAGTCCTTGCGCAGCTTGTTGATCATGTTGACGAAGACGTAGGTCGCCGCAGTGGGAATGCCGGTGCGCGTGGACATGGGGCGCGAACGCTGCATGGCGTGATAGGCGCGGAAGATGAAGGCCATCGAGTCGAGCAGATAGATGGGTGGCTTCTTGGACTTGGTTGTGGGTGCCTTCGATTCGGCGGGCTTGGTGGGCGTCTTTGCCATAGCCTTTTGATGGTAGCGCGTTATGAGAGAAATGGTCGTCACGACATGGCGACAGCAACTTTCATCCACGCGGTGCCGTCAACTATGAGGAAAATCATCGAAAAGTTGAGAAATATGACGACCCTTGTTGGAAAAATGTATCTGATCTTGGTATTGGGTTTGGGGACAACGCAAACACCGGCTGCAGTAAACCCAGGTTGCACAGTAGAACATGGACAAACAACCTGCAGTTGGTACTGGTTCCAAAAATCTCTCGATGCTGCACATCTAGTTCGGGCGGAATACAAGGAGATGGACCGCAGTACAGGTTCACAGTTAAAAGATCTAGCAAAAGACTTAGGGAAGAATGTAGCAAAGAACGATGAAACAGCAGATCTCACATTCACCGTCGTGCCTGCTGCTATTTCGGGAATGGATGTTGGACCGGCGGATGAAGAAATTCTGGAGTTGCGAATTTATTCGGGCGGAAGCAGCCAGGGAAAATTGGTCTGGCTGGAGACATATCGCGGGCAGAAAGATAAGCCATGGCCGGCTAATGTCCACGCAGCGATCGCGCAATTTAAAGATCGAGTCGCAAAGAAAAGATAAGGGGAAAACTTCAGAGAATCAGCATGCAATCGCCGTAGGAGAAGAAGCGGTATCGTTCGCGTACAGCGTGGTTGTACGCGGCCAGGACGAATTCTCGTCCGGCAAAGGCACTGACCAGCATGAGCAGGGTGGACTCGGGAAGATGGAAGTTCGTCAGAAGGCCGCTGACGACGCGGAACTGATATCCGGGACTGAGGAAGATGGTGGTCTCGCCGGAGTGCGGATGAAGGCTTATTCCCGCGTGAGGTTCAAAGCCGCTCTTTTCGGCTACCTGAGCGCAGTGCTCCAGTGTGCGGGTGGTCGTGGTTCCGGCAGCGATGATGCGGCGCTTTTCGCGGAGCGCTTGGTTGATCGCCTCGGCGGTAGCCGGGGGCAGCGTGTAGTGCTCGGTGTGGAGGTGGATATCTTCGACATTTTTAGCGCGGACCGGCTGGAAGGTCCCAAGACCGACGTGGAGTGTGATGGTTTCGATCTGAACGCCGTGCGCACGGAGTTGATCGAGGATCTCCGGAGTGAAATGAAGTCCCGCAGTAGGAGCCGCGGCAGAGCCGGGCTCGTGCGCAAAGATTGTCTGATACCGTTCGCGATCCGCCTGGGTATCGTCGCGGTGGATGTAGGGCGGCAGGGGCATGTGGCCGATGCGATCCAGGATGGCGCGGAAATCATCGGTCGGGGTGAAGCGCAGGGTGCGTTCCCCGTAGTCAGCAGCATCGGTCACCTCCGCTTCAAGCAAGGGAGTAGCGTTCCCAAGAGCCGAGAAGTGGAGCCGTTCGCCCGGCTGTACCTTGCGCCCGGGGCGAACGAGTGCCGTCCACTCATGCGGACCCACCTGTTGCGTCAGGAGAACTTCGATACGTCCTGTGGGGTCTGGCGAGCTTGCCTGCGTGAATTGACCTCGTGCACGAGTCGCATAGAGCCGAGCAGGGATGACTCGGCTGTCGTTGAGGATCAGCAGATCGCCCGGATGAAGAAGCTCAGGCAGATTGCGAAAGAAGTTGTCGCGATACTCGCCTGCCGTGCGATTGAGAACGAGCATACGGCTCGAGCCACGGACCGGAGGCGGAGACTGCGCGATGAGCTCTTCAGGAAGATCGAAATGGAACTCGGCTACGCGCACTGAATTGATTTTAGTGCTTCGAAGCAGCGAGAGCTGTTGCCCGATCGAGAGCGTCCTGGACGGCCTGTTTTTCCGCAACGACAGGCAGTGTCCAGCCCACCGTCACGCGAGAAAAAGGCTTGGGAATGAGAAAGCGGTCCCAGGAACGGAGAGTCCAGGCGCGGCTGGGGTGCAGATAGACGGCGCCGACGGGGGCTCCTACCAGGGCTGCGAGTTGGGTTACGCCAGGCTTGGCTCTCTGGGCAGGGCCGCGAGGACCATCGGCAGTGATGGCAATGTAGTTCTTCTCTTCGTAAGCTCGCTGGAGATTACGAAGGCCTACGGCTCCATCGCGTGAGCTAGAGCCACGAACCGCTATGAAGCCGAGTCTTTCCACAGTGCGGGCGACCAACTCGCCGTCGAAGCTTCGACTGATCAGGATGTGCAGGTTGCCATTGCGGAAGCGCCAGATACAGGCCAGCAGGCAGCGGTGCCAGATGGCGTAGATCAGCGGCGGAGGAGTATGGTACTGCGGCACCATTCCAGGCTCGCAGATGTCCTCGTATCGCAGCGTGACACCGAGCAGACAGATCACCATATACGCCAGGGGTGGGACGATGGCGAGTATAAGGCGCTGCATGAAGGTATAGCGCGGGGCTGCTGGTTCTGGCACGTGAATGAGTTTACTTCGGGTCCGGCGGTGTTTCGTTAGCTGTACTTGAGCCAGCGCATGATCTCAGGTAGATTGGGCCGCTTGCCGTACATGAGAATTCCGACACGATAGATACGGCTTGCCACCCATAGGATGGCGTAGATCGTTATGAGCATCAGGGCGATGGATAGCCCAATCTCCCAGGCTGGTGGCGTGGCCAGAGAGATACGCAGATACATGATCAGTGGGGCGCAGAACGGAATCATCGAGATGATGCGGGAGATCGGGCCGCTGGGATTACTGATGACTGGAGCCAGGGCGAACATGCAGCCCGCAAGCGGCATTACCAGGAACATATTGAGCTGCTGAAGCTCCTGCTCGGAGTTGACCATAGCGCCAAGGGCGGCAGCGATGGAGGAGTAGAGCAGATAGCCCAGCAAAAAGTAAACGACAAAGAAGATGATCTGCATCGCGTTGAGCGAGACATGGACCTTTCCGCCTGCAACAGCGCCGATCAGCGAGCTACTTGTCAGCAGGATGGCGGTGAGCAGCCAGACCGCGACCTGAGTAAGGCCGACGGAACCCACTCCGATGACCTTGCCGGCCATCATCTCTTCCGGCTTGATAGTCGCCAGAAGCACTTCGAAGACTCGCGAGGTCTTTTCTTCGATGATGGAGCGAGCCACGTTCATTCCGTAAAGCAGGATGACCATATACATCAGGAAAAAGAGAACGTAGATCGCGACAAAGCTCGAGGTCGTATCGGCGTTCTTGCCAGCCTGTGTAGTGTCGACCTCTACCGGCTGCATCAAGGCATCCACATCCTTGGAGACAAGACCATCGTGAGATAGTCGCTCGCGCATCAGGACGGAGCGAAGCGCTGAAGTAATCGCATTTTTCGTGGCAAAGTCTGCCGTTGAGCGTGGAGTATAGGCAAACGTTGGCCGCGCATTGGGTTCGGTCGCGGGAGTGATCCAGAGATAACCATCAATCTGCTTATCGGCCAGCATCGAGTCCAGCGAGGGGCGGGTCGTACTGTTGCCCGGGGAGATGACATCCACTGTCATTCGGCTGTCCTTGCCGTTTTCGAGCTCCTTCTGCAGATCGGTTGCGAGCAGCTGATCGGGCGACACGATCGTAATGTGCGAGGTCGACTTTGCCTTGCCGCCAGCGATGATAGAGCCGACGATGCCTCCGCCCATCAGGAGCGGAATCATCAAGGTGGAGATGAGAAAGGCTTTGGTGCGAACACGCTCCAGGTACTCGCGTTTGGCAATAAGCCAGACATTACGCATCGACGCGGTCTCCTACGGTTTCAATAAAGATCTCTTCCAGAGTGGGCTCCATCACCTCAAACCGTGTAATGCGGGCTCTCGAGATAGCCTCGGCAAGCATCGGTTGTGCATCCACGCCATCACGCAGTTTGATCTCGGCCATGCCGTTGTAGTTCTTTGCACTTTCCACGGAAGGATGGTTCAGGAAAGAGGCATCTCCTTCGAAGACCATCTGAATCCGGTTCTTGGGGTAGCGCGATTTGATCTCCTGCATTGGACCGGAGAGCACGAGGTGGCCGCGATGAATAAGGCAGATCGAATCGCAGAGCTTCTCAACCTGATCCATGCGATGCGTCGAGAAGAGCACGGTTCTTCCCTGCTTATTCAGATCCAGCAGAGTGTCCTGCAACAACGTGGCGTTGACTGGATCGAGGCCGCTGAAAGGCTCATCCATAATGATCAGCTCCGGCTCGTGCAGCAAGGCTGCAATGAACTGAATCTTCTGCTGCATCCCCTTCGACAGTTCCTCAGTCTTCTTGGGAATGGCCTCGGTGATCTCCATACGCTCGCACCAGGCATGAGCACGCTTGCTGGCGGTGATTGCGTCCAGTCCATGCAGCTCACCCAGAAAGATCAGCTGATCGATCACCTTCATCTTTTTGTAAAGCCCGCGTTCTTCCGGCAGGTAGCCGACCCGGTGCAGATTGTTGCGGTCGAAGGGATGATCGAAGAGGGTGACTGAACCGGAGTCCGGAAGCGTCATTCCGATCATCATGCGAATCGAGGAGGTTTTTCCGGACCCGTTCGGTCCGAGCAGGCCGAACATGCTTCCTCGCTCAATGCGAAAACTCAGGCTATCAACAGCGATCTTGGTGTCGTAGGCTTTGCGGACTTTCTCGAGTTCAACGATGGCCATGGAATTCCGAATGTTGAGTTATGGTCAGTTTAGCAGGAGCCCATCCTCCAGGCGCTCCACTATCTGCCTTCGAAAATCACTCGATTCGTGTGTTTTTACTGAAGCTGCCGGTAGAGCGTTTCGAGATCAAAGTGATTCCAGGCCTCCGCAGCTTTTCCGTCCTGAAGCCGGACCAAACACATGCCCGTGAAGCTTACTCGCTTCCCCGTCGCAGGCCATCCCAACCCATCTCCGGTGTGAATTCCCGTCACTTCGCAAAGCGCCATCGTCATATTTCCTTCTGTGACGGTCTGTTTCACTTTGACGTGAATGTCAGCGAAACTGGAACGCAACTGCTTGTGGAAGCTTTTGAACGCCTGCCTTCCGTTCGCCCGAGTTCCATCGGGATGCTGAAGACCATGGGTTTCGATATCGGGAAGCAACATCTCATCGATGGCTTCTTCGCGGCCTTTGTTCCAAACCTCTTCAAACCACTTTTCCAGGAAGGTCATCTACGGGAGGTCTCTCCAAACGAAATCAATCGATTGACTAGCGGGGCCCCACATCTCTACACACAACAAAATTATAGGCCCTGAAGAGAATCAACTATCTGAAGCGAAGCTTGGTAGCATCGATCCGTGGTGGAACTATCGACTCCTGTCCAATTTGTGAAGCGCGTGGGCGATCGAATTGCCTCGGCCCTGGCTCAGCGCGGAGTCGAAACCGTAGAAGACCTGCTTTATCATCTGCCGTTCCGCTACGAAGACCGCCTGAATCCTCTTCCAATTCGTGAGCTCAAGGCCGGTACGATGGCGTCCATCGTCGGTGAGGTGCGTGGCTCGGTGCTGCTGCGCACCCGATCCATGCCCATGTTCGAGATGACCGTGGGTCAAGGTGTGGACACCGTGAAGTGCATCTGGTTTCACGGCAGCTACCTGAAGGACAAGTTCCGAGCGGGGCAGATGGTCGCCCTTTACGGCAAGCTCGAAGCCTCGCGTTCGACCGCAGGCAAGTTCAAAATGATCCAGCCTCAGTTTGAGATTCTCCCCTCTGCTGACTCAGCGGAAGCGGAGTTCGTCTCGCTGGAAGTTGGGCGCATCGTACCCGTCTATGAGTTCCTCGGTGGAACGACGGCGTGGGGAGCTAAACTGACTTCACGATGGCTCCGACGCGTGATCTGGGCTCTGCTGGAAGAGGTGGGCGAGGGAGAGAACAGCGTTCCGGAGACGTTGCCTGCAGGACTTCTGGAACGCTTGAAGCTACCGAGAAGACTGGATGCTCTTCGAGCCGTCCATTTTCCTGAGGCAGGCACGCCGATTCCGCAATTGATGTCGGCATCGACCCCGGGTCATCGTCGCCTTATCTTTGAAGAGCTGTTTTACCTGGAGATGGGGCTGGAGTTGAAACGGCGTCGATTGCGCGAACGCGAAGGAACAGCTTTCATAACCGGCGAGAACGTGCGCAAAGCACTGAAACAGATTCTTCCCTTTCACCCGACGGCCGCGCAGAAACGCGTGCTTGGAGAGATCGCCACCGACATGCGCAGACCACAGCCGATGCGAAGGCTGCTGCAGGGAGATGTAGGCTCGGGCAAAACCATCGTCGCCATGCAGGCAGCGCTCATCGCGATCGAAAACGGTTGCCAGGCCGCGCTGATGGCCCCTACGGAGATCCTGGCGACACAACACTTCCTCTCTGCGCGCAAGCTGCTGAGGGATGCCATCTCGCCGCGCACGGGCCGTCCTTATCGCGTTACCCTGCTGACCGGCTCACTGGATGAAGCGACGAAACGGGAGGCGCGAGGCAGGATCTATCGCGGAGAGACGGAACTTGCAATAGGGACGCATGCTCTGATCGAGGAGAAGGTCGACTTCAACAATCTTGGCCTTGTGATCGTGGACGAGCAACACCGCTTTGGTGTTCAGCAACGTTTCCAGCTCATGAAAAAACCTGGGCCAGATGGAAGGCTTGCAGAGCCGGACGTTCTGGTGATGACGGCAACCCCCATCCCTCGGACACTTGCGCTGACGCTTTATGGCGACCTTGAGACGAGCGTCATCGACGAGCTTCCGCCAGGACGAACCCCCATCGTGACGCGACGAACCACAGAAGAGCGCGCCGAGGATGTATGGCAGTTCATACGCAAGCAGGTCGCAGCCGGACAGCAGGCCTATATCGTCTACCCGGTGATCGAGGGCGCAAAGGATGACCAGCCGGAGCTGGACTTCGCGCATGACGAGACGGCTCAGGAACCGGAGGCCAGCACAGAGGCCGCTGCCTCCAAGAAATCTACCGGGCGTGGAGTGGCGGCGAAGAAAAAGTCGTCAAAGACGGAAAAGCTGTTCCCGAAAAAACCGCTGCGAGCTGCGAGCGATATGTATGAGGAGCTCCGTTCAGGCGCGCTCAAAGGACTACGGCTTGGCCTGCTGCACGGACGTCTGAGCGCCGACGACAAGGAAGTTGCCATGCGGCGCTTCCAGCGTGGTGAGATCGATGTCCTGATCGCAACCACGGTAATCGAAGTCGGCGTCGACGTTCCGAACGCAAGCGTCATGGTGATTGAACACGCCGAACGCTTTGGACTTGCCCAGATGCATCAGCTGCGAGGGCGCGTAGGTCGCGGCTCCGCGAAGAGCTACTGCATCCTGATGACCGGAGGCAGGGTCAGCGAGCAGGCCGAGGCCAGACTGGACGCCATGGTTGCTACCCAGAATGGATTCGAGCTCGCCGAACTGGACCTTGAACAGCGAGGCCCGGGGGAGTTCTTCGGAACGCGCCAGGCAGGCATGCCTGAGTTTCGTGTTGCCAATCTCATACGGGATCGCATGATACTGGAGCTTGCTAAGACCGAAGCCGCACGGTTCGTTGAGAGACCCGATCCGGCGCTCTCGCAAGAGGAGCGCGACCAGGTGTGGACAAGGTTGAAACAGCAATGGCAGCGGCGATATGGGCTGGTGGAAGCGTAGGAACAGAAAACTAACTGGGCGAGCAATCCATCGCCAGAACCGTTTTCTGTTCCCTGTTCCTTGCCTTACGACGCAATCGCGGTTGCACTCATCATGGGGTGCTGCGATGGCTGGAGTTTCTTGGGGCCGCGCTTGCGTGCGACGAGAACGCGGATGCGTTCAATCATCTCGGCCGGCGAACTGGCTCCTTTAGGCAGGAAAACGTCGGCGCAGCAGGCTCGATCATTAGAACCGGTGGTACCTGAGACGATCATGGCGGGCAGGGTGGGCTGCAGCTGCTTAGCGCGACGAACCAGTTCGTTGCCGTCCATCTGAGGCATGTTGAGATCGCTCAACAGAAGATCAAGTGAGCCTGGCATCGATTGTTTTACGACCTCGAGTGCGTGCTGGGGAGAGAGCGCCGGAATAACCCGATAGCCACGGGTTTCCAACAAGAAGGTGCGAACAGAGAGGGCTTGTTCATTGTCATCTACGCAGAGAATCGTCTTTTTTGGACGCAAGGCAGTCTCATTTCTGCCGGTGGTCGCCGGCGGATAGGCCAGGCTACGGATCGGCTGGTTGGCGGTCCGCGGTCCTGGATGGTTCATACTTCCCCGTCAGGCCGGCCCTGGACGATTCGGAGATGCGATGGGTCATCCGTTCCTGAGAGCAGGCGGGAGAGACAAAAGCTCTCCCGTCTGCTCCTCAAAGGAACAGTGCCACCGTCCGAAGTTCAGGCCGGACTGCGGGTCATGAGAGACTCGCGCCGAAGGCAGGTTGCCATGCGAGGATTTCCTTCGAACGCGATCGATCGGTCTGCGTATGTGGCCGTAGTTGCGACGCCTGGTAAGGCGGCTCGCAATCGGCTGCGGATTGCAGACAGCGATGGTGCTTCGAAGACTCGCAACTGCTCAGCAGTCGAGTGTCTCTCAACTCAGGTTGTCAGTAGTACAGGCGAAAGACTCATCAGCGATGCCCCGCACATTGCATGCGGCAACATTCGTTAACGCTTGCCAAGAGTATGAAGAGATAACCGCCAACGCAACGGCGAAGTAAGAGCGAAAAGAGAACCGATTTGACCTTGCGCATCCACCGCACAGTGAAAGAGCCGCGAATTTATTGAGGATTCACACAAGGTGCCTGTTGAAATTAAGTGCATCACGGCAGGAAAAAGCGTCCCGTTGCAACAGGAATGGTGCGCCCACCGACGAACACTTCAGAAACTTTGTCACCGACAAGCTTGGCTGAGAGGTAGAGACGACTCGGACGTTTCATCTCGATCCCTTG
>Ga0268266_10004722_pt1 | contig 12958 bp, 15 predicted proteins | sample KBSS13metaG_FD_190356 | JGI IMG/M metagenome (GOLD analysis project Ga0268266, IMG submission 190356) | Switchgrass rhizosphere microbial communities from Kellogg Biological Station, Michigan, USA - KBS S1-3 metaG (SPAdes) (version 2) | ecosystem: Host-associated > Plants > Roots > Rhizosphere...
CTGAAGATCCCACCTATGCCATCGGAGGCGGCGGAAGCACCGGCCTCTCTCTTCGTCAGACCATCCTTGGTCTCGATGCGCGCGGTCCCAAGGTATTTGGAGCCTCCAGCGATGCCGATGTCCGGGTAGATTTCTTCGCAAACGGATCTCAATCCAACTATGCCGCGAATGGCCTGCTTCGGATGAGGACTGCGCATGCCGGACTCAACTGGAACCATACCCGGGCCTTTATAGCGCTGGATCGCAGCGTCATCGCTCCCTACACGCCCAGCTCTCTCGTCGCGACGGGAGAACCCCCTCTGGCATGGAGCGGCAATCTATGGTCATGGGTTCCGCAGATTGGCGTCTCGCAGCAGATTCCTCTTCGTCATTCCATGATGAAGCTCGCTGCAGGTCTGGTCGATGTGCCCAATCCACCGCGTCTGAATGCAACGACGACTGGCACGGGAACCGTATGGCAAGCTGAGCGAAGTCGTTGGCCTGGCAGCAATGCCCGTGTCGCCTTCGCTATTGGGAGCAATGGAACAGGCCCGGAAGTAGGCATAGGCGGCTACTTCAGCCCTCACATGACCAGCGATGGAACACGCTTCAATGCATGGGCTGGAACCTTGGATCTGCGTGTTCCACTCGGTCCTCGTTTCGAGTTTCTCTCTAACGTCTATCGCGGACAAGCTCTCGGAGGACTGGGCGCTGGAGGATACGTCGACTACATCTATCAATATCTACCCTCAGGCAGGGTCCTCCATCCTCTGGATGACATCGGAGGATGGGCACAGCTTAAATTCAAAGCGACCGAGCGGCTGGAATTCAATACGGCCTACGGCAACGACAATCCTTTCGCGAATGACATCCGTCTAAGCCTTATCGATTCGCCCAATGAAACTTATTCCGGGCTCGCTCGCAACCGGGCAATCTTCGGCAATGTCATTTACAGTCCAAGCGCATATCTGCTCTTATCCCTCGAGTACCGAAAACTCTGGACGAACTTCGCCACCGGACCGACGAACACCAGTGATGTCATCGGCCTTGGCGCTGGATACCGCTTTTGATGGCACGATCTAGGCAAGCCGTAGTTTTCGCCCTCTTGAGCGGCGCCGCTCTCCTTGGTCGCTCCGCTCATCTATATGCCACGGAAGTCTCCGCACATCTTGCTATAGATCGAGCGGCCTCTGCGAAACATAAGCCAAATGAGATCCCTTCTGCGGTCATATGGTTAAAACCTCTGCGTGATGATCCTTCGCGTGTCGTTGCTCCAGGAAGATTCACTCTCGTGCAGAAGAACAAAACCTTCACGCCGCATCTGTTGGTGATTCCACTTGGAAGCAGCGTCGCATTCCCCAATACCGACCCCTTCTTTCACAACGTCTTCTCTCTCTTCGACGGACGACGTTTTGACCTTGGGCTCTACGAGGCCGGCTCAACACGCAGCGTCGTCTTCTCGCGCGAAGGCGTCTCCTACATCTTCTGCAATATTCACTCCGAGATGAGCGCCGTCGTCATAACTTTGACCACGCCCTTTTATGCCATAGCCTCGCAGGGAGAGTTCCGAATCACCGGCGTCCCCGACGGGGATTACGATCTTCACGTATGGATCGAAGGACAGCGGCAGAACGCTCTCGACAAACAAACACGGCGCATTCATGTGGCCGGAGAGAGCGTTGATTTAGGAGAGATACTTCCAGATCAACCCGAGTTGGAGCCGCACCGGAATAAATTCGACCGTCCCTATGATGTTGATACACATCCGATCTACTAATTCTCAAAACACCGTAGACAACAAACTGCATTTTCCCCCACATCTAAAGCACAAACTAGATCGAATCGTGAGTCGGCCCTTTCATCTGAGTTACCTTGCCTTGGAAATTTCCGCATGGTCTTCAAGGAAGTCTCCGTGCAAAATATTGCATCTCTCCTTCGCTACAAACTGCCGGTTCTATCCGCCATTGGGGTAGTGGTATTGGCTTTAACGGTAGGTGTTCATCTACGCGGCAATCTATCGGACGCATGGAACAGAATTCATATTCCGGCAAATTCTCCCCTCTTTTCGGACACTCGAACCATTACCCACGCCATCGATTGCGCCATTCGCGGTCAGGATCCTTACACCGTTAGGTCCTTCGATCCCTGGCATAGGCTCTACAACTACCCTCCGGTATGGCTTCTCGCGCGTTACTTTGGCGTTTCGTCGGCCTCTTCCAATCTGATCGGGTTTGCCTTCGCCGTTGCTGGAATCAGTACTTATCTATTCCTTTTCAACGCTCGGACGCTGATCAGTGGATTCATCGTCTTCTTTGCTCTCGCCTCGCGCTGTGTTCTGTTTTCTATCGAGCGCGGCAACACCGACCAGGTAATCTTTTTTTTCCTCGTCTTCGGATTTTTCTTAATCCATCGTCAGCGTCCTGAGCTCGCATCACGCCTGACGGGAGTTCTCATCGTTTTTCTCACCGTCTTGAAGATTTATCCCATGGTCACGGCGACTGTATTTTTGCAACGTCGGCGTGGATGGATTTCCGCAACCCTTACCGTCGGAGCTTCAATCAGCGCCCTCTTTCTCACAAGCGGCCACGCGCTCTCCTTTGTCTTCGCCAACACACCGCGCGATCCCGATATGTCATTCGGAGCCTTCCCTTTTCTCTACTCCGTCGGCCAGCACACGATGCAATCCATGTCGTCCTTTATAGTTCAGCATCGCGCCACCGCTCCTTTGACAGCGCTTTTTGCCTGCGGCATATGTCTTGTTGTTGGAGCAAAGATGCACGACCGGCTCCATCACTTTCTGCCGCCGCTGGACTCCAGCCAGACTCGCGGAGCAATCGCGATAGCGTGCCTTTCAATCTTCTGTTTCGCGTTTACCGCAGGCTCCAGCTATAACTACCGTCTCATCTATCTCACCGGCCCGCTCGCCTGGCTCGTCGAAGATATCGATAAAGGAAGCGTCCGGCGGTCACTTCCGGCAGCTCTCCTCATTCTCATCCTTCTATGGAAGCCCTTCTCGCTGTCCATGACTGGCGAGCTCTTCGACGGAATGGTCTTCCTCATGAGTAGCCTATGGCTCGGCAATACCCTCTTCGCTCATCGCATCTCTTCAAAGGCGACTTCGCTCCGGTACACCGTACCGACAGCGCCCAGGAGCTATCCCGCAACGCCGTCGTCCCGGTAACCCTTCCTGCTCATTACAGGTCTTCGGTAAGCTCCCGCTCGGCGCGCAGCCAGTCCTCTTCGTGAGAGCCATGTCGCCGTCCACGCGCAACAAAGTAGCCATGAGCTCGCTCTGCGATCTCGGCATTCGTCGGTCGCGGCTTGGAAGCTGCTACCTTTCCATTGGGTGCAGAAGCAGACACTTCACTCACTTTTTTCGCTGACGCTTTTTTCTCTGCAGCCACTGGTTTTGCAGCCGCTGATTTCGGAGCCGCAGCAGTCTTCACCTTGGCAGTTGCGGACGCATCCGCCGTCGACGCGGCTGATGTCTTCTTCTTCGCCGGAGCTTTTCGCGGCTTCTTCTCATCTTCGACACTCATTGCAAACTCTCCTCACCTGGGAATTTTCGCCACAACGTGCCGGGCATCTATCCCTAGTCTAGAAGACAAGCCGCGTTCGTCACTTCACAATCTCGTTTATCGGTCGAAATAGACAGGATTTCGCTCCACCCACCAGCAGGGTTTGCCTCCTGCCTGGGGCAAACCTTCCGGAAGCAGCGATCGCGTACAGCGAACCTCGACCCTTCCATCGGGGTAATACTCCTCTTTATTTCCTTTCAGAGGAGCCACCACGAACCGGTCTACCGAAACCACACCATAGCCCCCGCCCGCCAGTGTTCTTCCCTGCCAGACTAGCCAGTCACAGGCCCACACCCCCGCGGCCGCCGCCAGAACCCACATCATCGCCCTCATGACCAGCCGCGCCACAGCCACCTCCAGCATGGCTGCCTGCTTCGCGCGCCGCCCATGCATCTCTCTCGAAAATAAATCGAAACCAGCCTTGACAAAACTTTGTTCCACGAATTTCCTTGCTCCATGCGCCATCGAAAATCTTTGCCCAGCCCGCTTTGTCTCTGTGTCTGTCTCTTCTGGCTGGCCGGCTGCTCCATCTCTCCCCTGGCTCGCAATACCGCAGAATTTTCCAGCGCTGCCAGCCTCGTCGTCGACAATACACAGAACGCCTACCGCAAGGCAGTTCGCATCAATGAAGACGCCCAGGCATCCCTGCTCGTCGCGCGCTTCGACACCGATCATCCGATGGATCCTCACTCCATCCGTCCGCTTATCGATCAAAAGGGCCTCGAAACGCGAACAAAAGTTCTGGACGGGCTCCGTACCTATGCCCAGACGATCGCCGACCTCGCCAGCGGAGTCTCCTCACCCAAGCTCGACGAAGCTGCAACAGCTTGCGGGTCAAACCTGAAATCTCTCGGCGACGCTCTCGCATCTTCAACCTCCATCGGGATCAACGTCACCTCTGCCGAAGCCAATGCCACCAGCACGGCACTCAAGGCATTAGGTGATTTCCTGGTAAATCGCCAGATCAAATCCTCTGTTCCTAAAATCATTAAAGACATGGACCCCACCGTTGAGGCTCTAGCGAAGCTGCTGATCAGTGACATCGATATCCTTCGCGACCAGTCCGGCCGCGACTACGAGCAGATCCTCGCCCAGGAGGATGGATTCATCCGCCACGCCGGCTCTTCTCTCTCCCCGATCGAGCGCCGCTCCGAAATTCAACGCCTTCCTCGCATCCTCGCCAGCGAAAAGGCCACCGACGACATGCTCGCCGACCTCAAGGACTCCATCAAAAAGCTCGCTGAGACGCACCACGCGCTAGCGGCTGCCGCGGCCAGCAAAGACAGCTCTTCCCTCCATGCTCGTATCGCCGATCTTCGCGCCTCCGCCGAGCAGCTTGCAGACTTCTACGATTCCCTTCCCGACAGCTCAAAATAAAAGGACAAATTCATGGCCGCCGCCAAATCCTCCCAGAAAAAGAAAACTGCAGCCGCACCAGCACCGGATGCTGTCGCCGTCCCTGAGCCACAGCCCGTCACCGCTCCAGCGCTTCCCCCCGCGTTCTCCAACCCCGACACCGTTGAGACCTATAAAGCTCTCTATGACATTCTTGGCCGCGCCTACTGGGAAGCCTCCGACCTGAACGCCAAAGACACAATCCAGGGCGCTCGCGATTCGCTCTACGAGATCCTCACCGATCTAAACCGAGCGAAGCTCGAAGCCAATACCGCACTCTTCCAAAGCCTGAAGACAAAGATTCGCGACAGCAATAAGGCGCTCGATGAGATCAAGGACAAGATCAACAACATCACCAAGAACATCTCCACGGCCTCAAATGTCATCGCCGCAATCACCAAAGTCGTCAGTATCGCTCCCACTCTGCTCTAGATCCTCGACCGGCGATTCTTCGCTGTGCAACAATCTGCATTTTCTCCCTGACGCGAGTCACGAAACCAGGCCGCCTCCCAAACCTTCCTATAATGAGAACCGGAAGGAAGTTACCGAATGGGTCTGTTCAAAAAGAAGATCAAACAGGAGCACAAGGTCATGCTCCAGGCGGAACGCGCAGGCGGCGCGCTCCTGCCTGAGTATCATCGCTCTACCCCTGAGTGCCCCAACCCCGAGCGCTGGCACATGTACGACTCCATGACCGCCGAAGCCGAGGTCCTGGAATTTCTTTACACGCTGGTGACCACCATCAAGCCGTCTCTCGTGGTTGAGACCGGATCCTTCCTCGGAGTCTCCACCCTCTGGATCGCAAAAGCTCTCAAGGCCAACGGCTTCGGCAAAATCGTCTCCTGCGAATTCGACCCCGTCGTCTTCGCCAAGGCAAAGGAGAAGATCGCCTCCTCGGGCCTCGCTGAGTGGATCGAGCTCCGCAACGAGTCGTCGCTGGAGATGCATATCGAGGGCACCATCGACCTCTTTTTCTCCGACTCCGACATGCCCATCCGTGAATCGGAGGTTAAACGTTTCCTCCCTCAGATTCGCCCAACCGGCGTCATCCTCATGCACGATGCCAGTTCACACCTCAAAGTCGTCCGCGATGCTGCTCTCAAAATGGAATCAGAAGGATACCTGTCCTGCATCCTGCTTCCCACACCCCGAGGGCTCGTTCTTGCCCAAAAACGCGAAGGCCGTCTCTAGCTCTCTGGACCGGTCGCATGATCTCGGTTATCTTTCATACGCGACAGTTGTTCAACGTCAAGGAGACTTTCATGGTCCGACGTACCGTACTTTGCATGGCGGCAGCCATTCTTTCTCTTCCTCTTTCAACCTCAACCCCTGTCTTTGCGCAAGCCGTCCAACAGGCTGCTCCTCTATCTCAGGAGGACGGCACCCGCATCGTAAATGAGGTTCGCAAACGACTCGCCGGCCTCAGCAACTTCGGTGTCTTCGACTGGCTTACCTTCGGCTTCAAAGGGAGGACGCTCGTCCTGAATGGCTACGCCTCTCGGCCTACCCTCAAAGACGACGCCGCTCGTGCCGTCAAAAATATTCCGGGTATCACAGGAGTGGACAATGAGATCAAGGTCCTTCCTCTCTCGCCCAACGACGACCGCATCCGTGCCGCAGTCTACAACCGCATCTACACCCAGGCCGCCTTGCGCAAATACAACGCCAACCAGGGATCGTATGCGCAGGCTCTGGGACCCGGTGGCCGCAGCTTCGGAATGATGGCGGGTGGCATCACCAACAATCCTCCCATCGGCTATCACGCCATCCACATCATCGTGAACAACGGCCACGTCACTCTCTATGGAGTCGTCCTCAATCAGAGCGATTCCACAATCGCTTTCATGCAGGCCAACTCCGCCCCCGGCGCCTTCAGCGTCGACAACGACCTCGTCGTCCAGGGACAGGCACCCGGCAAAGAGCCGCAGTAGAGCATTTTTTCGTAGGTGCAGTGCGGAGATTCGACATCCATGGGCGTTTTCCCCAATGAAAACGCCGCTGCACGCCCGTTTGGGATACCCATCAACGAGAAAAATGCTCTAGTCACGCTGCAACACTCACTCCGTCCGCAGTGCCTCGATCGGGTTCACGCTTGAAGCCCGCCACGCAGGCGCTGCGGACGCCATAGCAGCCACAAGCAACAGGGTCGCCACCATCACAACAAACACCATCGGGTCCATCGGTTTGGTTCCGTAAAGCAGTGACCGGATCACGTAACCGACTGCCACACCACCTGCGACACCGACCGCCAGGCCAGCCACCACCGGACCCATCCCATCGCGTAGCACCATCCCAAGTACCTGGCCGCGCTGCGCGCCTAACGCCATCCGTATCCCGATCTCTGTCACCCTTTGCGTGACGACATAGGACAAAACGCCATAAAGGCCAACACCCGCCAGGATCAGCGACAACGCCGCAAACGCGAGCACGAGAGAAGTCGTAAGACTCTGGTTCACAGTCGATTCGCCGACGATCTGCGGGATGGTAAGTACGTCGACTACGGGGAGCCGCGGATCGAGCGCGGCGATCTCTTTCTGAATTGGAATCGCATAGCTTAGCGGGTCGCCCGACGTATGTACTACAAGCGTGCGTCTGTAAGTGTTGTCCCCTGAGAGGACCGGAAAGTATGTCGTCGCCTTCGTCTGCTCGCCCACGCGCCACAACGTGTTGCCAACAACACCGACGATCTCGTACGTCCTCTTCTTATTTGTGATTTCGGTACCCATCACAATGGTGCGCCCAATCACGCTCTCGTTTGGATAATAGCGCTTGACTAACTCCTCAGTGACGATGACCTTGTTGGATTGATCCAGCCGATCGTGTTCGGTAAACACCCTTCCCGCGATCAGGGGAATGCCAAGTGTCTTGAAGTACGCAGGATCGGCATATCTGGTCATCGCATCGGGTTGTTTGTTCGATTCGTAGTTCGGTCGCTCCGGAATGATGAAGACCTGGTCCCCGTCCCAACCGGCACCCGGCACCGTCGATCCCATCCCCGCCGACTCCACACCGGGGATGCGCCTCACGCGCTCCAGAAGCGACTCGGAAAAGGTAATGTTCTGCTCCGGCTTACTGTACTGATCCTTCGGAAGGCTATATGCCACTGTCAGCACGTGATCGCCTGGAATCCCCAGATCGGTCGTCCGCAGCTGAACAAAACTCTTCAGCAGCAGACCGGCGGCAATCAGTAGCACCACGGTCAGCGCAATCTCTACGCTCAACAATACTTTGCGCAGCCGCGCCCGCGACACGCTCCCTCCCGCGGACCGCGATGAATCCTTCAGCGCTCCAAGAATCCCCTTTTGCGTCGACGACAGGGCTGGCAGCAGACCGGCAAGAACAGCGGCCACGCAAATGACGCCGAAAGTAAACAGAACGATAGCTCCGTCTACATGAACCGACTCCGCCCGCGGCAGCCCATGCCAGTGCACCCTCAGCCATGCCGTCCCCGCCAACGCCAACAGCAGGCCCAGCCCGCCCGAGGTCACGCAAAGAAGCATCGTCTCCGTCATCTGCTCGCGCAGCAGCGCAATCCGCCCGGCTCCCAGAGCCCCGCGAATCGCCATCTCCTTCTGCCGTGCCGCGCCGCGAGCGACAAGCAGGTTTGAGACATTCAGGCATCCGATCAGCAGCATGCACGCCACCGCCGCCATCATCATCAGCAGTGGAGTCTTCACATCCTCGACTAAGTCATCAATCATCGGACGCGACATGGCGTCCTCTGCCACCGGCCTGCCGACGTACTCCATGTGCATCCGGTATTGCAGCGCACTTACCTCCTTGGTCGCCGTCTTCAGGCTCACACCAGGCTTCATTCGCGCGACGACAAGGGGGTAGTGATTGTCATGCTCGCCCAGCTTCTCCGCCGTCTTTCCATCGGCGTAGGGAACCCAAAGCTGCGATCGTGCATCCGGATATACAAACCACTTCGGCAAAACACCAACGATCGTGTATGCCTTCAAATCCAGTTGGACGGTCCTCCCCACAATCGATGGGTCACCTCCAAATCGTCGCTGGAAGAAACTCCAGGTCAGCATAGCCACATGATCACCGCCGACCCTGTCTTCTTCTTCTCGAAACGTCCGTCCCAACACCGGCTCGACACCAAGGAGAGAGAAAAAGTTCCACGTACCCTGCTGCGCCTTCACTACCTCAGGCAGCTCTCCATGGTCTCCGCTCACATTAAAGTTCGTCGAGTGGTACGACGCCATGTCCTCAAATCCGTGGGTACTCTTTCGCCACTCGAGGAAATCCCCGGGAGCAACAGGGTTATAGGGATTACCGCCCCCTAGGTTGCCACGCCAGTGCTCGTAGACCATCACAAGGTGATTCGGGTCGCGGAAGGGCAACGGATCGAGCAGTACCGCACGAACCACCGTGAAGAGCGCCGTCGTCGATCCGATGCACAGCGCCATCACGGCAATCGCCGTGATCGAAAATCCAGGAGACCTGCGAAGACCGCGTGCGGCATACTTCACATCCCGCGCGAGCGTCTCCACCCAACCCCAGCTCCAACCGCGCCGAGCCTCATCGCGAAGCAGCGCAGGATTACCGAACCCGCGTAGCGCACCTCGCCGCGCCTCTTCAGGGGAGGCTCCGCGCCCCACACGCTCTGCGATCTCCTGCTCCAGATGGAAGCGCATCTCCTCGTCCAGCCGCGCTGTCTCACGTTCACGCCGAAACAAAGTCGCCAGTGTCCTTCTCGCTCGATCGAACCAACGCATACACACCCCGCTGATTTTGCTGCCTAACTCTCCACCACTAGATCAATCGCCGCCGAAAGCCTCGACCACATCTCGCGCTCCTTCTCCAGCTGCGCCTGCCCCGCCGGTGTCAGCGAATAAAATCTCGCCTGTCGCCCGGTCTCCGTCTCCGCCCACTTCGACCGGATCCAGCCCTGTTGCTCCAACCGCTGCAACGCCGGATAGAGCGAACCCTGCTGCACCTGCAGCACATCGTTCGAGATCTGCTGAATCCTCTTCGCTATCGCCCACCCATGCTTCGGCTCGAGCGAAAGCGTCTTCAGAATCAACAGACCCAGCGTCCCCTGCACAAGATCATTTGGTCTTCCCATACTATGTTTATCTACACTAGTTGAATGTAGATCGTCTAGGTATGCATACGCAGGATGCATTCCCACGGTTCCCCACCTATGGAAATTTCCCCAATCCTGTCAAGCCAAGGTTCACCTAAACATCACAAAATAAACAGAATAAGAGTGGCGATTAGTTACGACCACGATGCTAAGATATTAACTAGAAGTGGCAGTTCTGGATCCCTTGCTATCGAGTTCTTGCCACAAAAAGGGTGTCATCCTGAGCAGTGCGCAGCAGAGTCGAAGAGCCTGCCCTGAGCGAAGGGAATCAACCAGAGCCTAAGCCCTTAGTATGGAATACTTTAGATTTAAGCCATTTATCTAGAAGACTTTACGAGATATACGTCGTGCAAGTATCACAAAAATATATATCTTAGCTAAAAAGATGGGGGAGGGGTACCCTCTACAGATTAAACAACTCGCGCAGCCGCTTCGTCTGCGCGCGGCTCACAGGAATCTCCGTCTTCTTCGGATCATCCATCCGTAGCTGGTAGCTGGACTTGAACCACGGCACGACCTCGCGGATGTGTTGAATGTTAACGAGATACGAACGGTGCGCCCTCCAGAAGGCATCTGGATCGAGCTGATCCAGCAGCTCCTCAAGAGTGCGGCAGTTCGAATGTCCTTCCACAGTCGGTGTCACGACGGTGATCATTCCTTCCTCAATTGCAGCGAAGCAGATCTCCTTCTGATCCACCAGCAACAGACGATTCTGAGCCCGCACGATGACCTTGCTCGTATGCTGTTTTGCAACCGAAGCGACCGCAGGAGCCTGTGCCTGCTCCTCTATCAGCTTCAACAAAGCGTCCAGCTTCGCATCTGTATCCGTGCTTGGGGAAGGCTGCCCGGCTACTTCGCTCCGTTCCGCCTGTGCAGCAGCTACTCGTCCCTGCGCCTTCTCGAGCGTCTGCAATACTCGCTTACGATCGAAAGGCTTCAGAAGATAATCAACCGCATTCACCTCGAAAGCCCGGACTGCATATTGGTTATACGCAGTCGCAAAAACAACCTGCGGCAGCGGAACCTTGCGATCCAGCAACTTCTTCAGTACCCCAAACCCGTCGAGCCCCGGCATCTGCACATCAAGAAACACCACATCCGGCCTGTGCGCCCGAATCAGCTCTACGGCTTCGATTCCGTTGGTTCCCTGAGCGAGCACATCCACGCCACCCGCGCGCTCCAGCAGATACTGCAGCTCCTGCCGCGCCAGCGGTTCATCGTCGATAATCAGGGCAGTCAGTGGCATTTCGACCAGTCAAAGTGCGCAGCCTACAGAAAACGCATCACTAGTCACTATACGCCCGCAACCGGGCCGGAGCATGGTCCTCAGCCAGGTCATGTCCGCACTGCGTGCAGTAGACATCCGTGATCTGCACTCCACGAAAGCAACGACCGCACACCGGCGCCATCTGAAACTGGCACTGCGGGCAGAAGTGGCAGCTCGACGGAATCTCCGTCCTGCAATGAGGGCACGGACGCAGCAGCGGTTGACGCAGAAGAAAGTACACCACGGCCCCGATGCCTCCCGGCATCAGCAGCACAATCAGCATCCAGAGTCCCGCCGGCATCCGGCGACGCTTGACGTCGCGGCTCACATAGCCGATCAGCAGAACATAGCTGGCAAACGCCGTTCCCCACGAGTAGCCCATCAGCAGCCGCATCGGCAGCATCTCGTGCTTATGGTGCGGCATCACCACATGAAAGAGATATTGCACCGCCGCGAAGACTGCGATCGCCACCACGATCGACCAGGCAGGAATCAGGCTAAGCTCATCTTCCTGCCCTGCCTCCGGCATACGATTTTCACTCGAAGCCGAAAACTTCGTCATCGCGCCATCTCTCCGCCGGAACGACGATTACGGAGGCGACGAAATCCTACCATTGCCATCAAAGCCGCCGAAGCCGGCAGGAACCAGAACAGAAGCACCATGTACTGGTCGCTCGCATCCGGCATCCCGCTCGGGCTCAGCTCATACTCATCCAGCAGAGTCCAGACCGCGGTCACAAGAATCACGAGCATCGATGCGCAAACCATAAGCGGAACCCATAAGCTGCGCAACTTATCTCGTCGCGCCGACATCTGTTTGGCCCGTTCGCGCACCACCCTGCGTGTCCGGTTTACCAGCGAGGCCTGCGCTCCCAGATCCAGAGAAGCCATCGCCTCCAGCGCCATCTCGCGCTCGGTCCGCCCATCGATTCTTTCGTTCATCCCCTCGCCTCCGCCACCCCAGGACGATAACTTCTCAACCTCTCCAGATGAGGCTTCAACGATGCCAATCCCCGATACAGGCGCGACTTCACCGTTGAGAGCGGTGCGCGCGTCACCCCGGCAATCTCTTCAAGAGACATCTCTTCGTAGAACCGCAATACCAGAACCTCGCGGTACGAGGCGTCCAGTGTCAACAACACCTCACCCACTTCAGCGGAGTTTTCCTGCTCCGTAAATTGCTCCAGAGGTGAAGGTCCCGTCGTCGCTACCTCGAACGGACGGTCATCCTCGTCGCTCTCGCTCATCTCATCCAGGCTTGCCATCGTGCGCTTGCGGGAGAGATCGATCACCAGATTGCGCGCGATCGTAAACAGCCACGTGTCGAACCTTGCCTTGCCGTTGTATTGCGCGCCGCGAACCAGCACGCGCATCCATGTCTCCTGGAAAAGATCCTCGGCGATGTCGCGACGTCCGGTCAGGAACAGCAGATAGCGCAGCAAACGGTGCTGGTATTGCTCAATCAGCTGATCCAACAGCTCCTGGTCCTGTCGTTTGAGCCCACGGGCGATCGCCGCGTTCTCTTCCTGGACCAGCGCGACCTGCGCCGTTGTCATCGCTTGAGCTCCGCTGTTCACTGTGGTGTTGACGCGAGTTCCATTCAAAAAGTCTCGGTCCGGGGGCCGGGGGCCTAAGAAACTTCGT
>Ga0268266_10004723_pt1 | contig 12958 bp, 10 predicted proteins | sample KBSS13metaG_FD_190356 | JGI IMG/M metagenome (GOLD analysis project Ga0268266, IMG submission 190356) | Switchgrass rhizosphere microbial communities from Kellogg Biological Station, Michigan, USA - KBS S1-3 metaG (SPAdes) (version 2) | ecosystem: Host-associated > Plants > Roots > Rhizosphere...
CCGCGTCCGAGAGCTATCGACTGGCGGACGCGCGCTACAGCAAAGGCGCGGACACGTTTCTCAATGCGTTGGATTCGCAACGAACGCTCTACAGCGCTCAGAAAACACTCGTGGCGACACGGCTGACGGCTCGTATCCGCGGAGGGCTTCCACACCCCGGTCAAGCGACCGGCTTTGCTGTCCGCATCATCCTCGCCGTTATTGTAGTAGCCGTTGTGGCTGAGAACATTGAGGGCCCCGCGCACTGCGAACTGATCATTGACCGGAACATCGAGCGCGGCGAAGGCGTGCACAGTTTGGTAGTTACCGTACTCCACGAACCCTTCGCCACCATATTCCGTGCCCGGCCGCTTCGTGATGACGTTGACGACACCGCCTGTCGCATTGTGACCATAGAGGGTTCCCTGCGGCCCGGGCACGACCTCGGCGCGCTCCACGTCGTAGAACGACACCCCGCTCATCTCCATCGGTACGTAGAGGCCATTGAGATTGACCGCGTTTTGCGGATCGGCATTGGGAGAGTTCAGTGTCTGCCCGACACCCCGGAAGGTGATCGAGGCCTGGGTGCGGATGGTGTTGATCTGCAGGCTCGGAACCAGGGCCGCGAGCGACTGTAGATCCGTCACTCCCAGCTTATCGAGCTCATCGCCGTTCACGGCGGTGACCGCGGCCGGCACGCTTTGCGCCGTTTGCGAGATCTTCAGCGAGGTCACTACGATTTCCGCCAGTGGCTGCTCGCCGTCGGACACCGGCTGCTGCTGGGCCATGGCCGCCCCTGTGACGAGCAAGGCGAGCAGCCCGACGCCGCGGCTGCAACCGGTATTTACATTTGCGCTCATTGTATCCCCCTCGAACGATGGACCGCTGCCGGCGATGCACGGCGCGCATCGGCTCGTTATGGTTTGATGCCCCAGAAAAGCTCCACGCCGCGCCAGTTGAATGACTGCGGCTCGCTCAACAGCCCGGCGAACGCCTCGAGCAGTTCCTCCTTGCTGTAGTAGGAGAAATCGAGCCCTTGCATGCCGGCGCCGAAAAAGAGCTTGTCGAGCCAATACTCGATATGAACGTCCAGCTCGGCCGCCATCTGCAGTTGCGGACTGAAGCCGATCTCAGAGAGCATGAGGACCCTGCCGGGTTTCATGATGCGCAACAGCTCCTGGCCCGTCTCCCGCCAGTCATCCGTATGCTGGATGCCCTGCAAGACCGCGACACAGTCGAAATACGCGTCGGGGACATCGCTGGTGTAGTCATAACGCCAGGTTCCCAACTTGCCGTTGCGGCCCCGCACGTTGCCCATCACCGCATCGCGGGCCTGCTCGATCACATCGATCGCCCGGATCTCCCCCTTCTCGCCCACCCTCGCGCGAATGTCCGTAAGAAAGCCGCAGGACTCCAGGCTCTCTCCCAGGACAAGGACTTTGTCGCCCGGACGCAGCGCAAGCTGCTCATACATCAGCTCGCGCACCACTCCCGCCTTGTGGCGCCACAAGTACGGCAGGCCGCCCACCAACACGGCGTTGCACCAACGCTCACGCTCCTTCGGATCGTTGATGACGGCGCCGAGGCGGCGGGCGTCGTGGGGCTGCAGCCAATTCCATGGATTTTCTTTCTGATTGCGGGAGCTCATGACATGACCTGCGATGATTGACTCGAAAGAAGTGACCTAGCGCGGTCCGAGCCTCATGGACCGGGACGGCGCAGCAGCCTCGCCCGGCCGCGCCGCGATGCCGGCAATGACAATCGAAACGGCTACCGCTGCGCAGAGGGCCGGCACGCTGCCGGCCATGAAGATCTGCCGGGGAGTCCAGGCGCCTTGCAGCGCCCAGCCGCCCAGGAGCGGTCCGATGATCGAGCCGATGCGGCCGATCCCCAGTGCCCAGCCGAGCCCGCTCGAGCGCAAGGCGGGCGGATAAAAAGTGGCGGACAGCGCATTCAGTCCGGCTTGAGCCCCCTGGATGGTCCAGCCGATGGCGAATGCCACTACCCCGACCGCGAGAGCTGACAGCGGGATTTTGGCGAGGAGCATGACGAACAGGACGAATAGTCCGAACTCAAAAGCAAACACCGCAGTGGGCGGCAGCCGTGTAAGCAGCGGACCTTGTGCCAGGGACCCAAGGATGGCGCCCAGGCTGTACGTCGTGATCGCCATGACGCCGACCGACACGGGTAGAGAGGATGCCGTGAGCAGAGCCGGCATCCAACTGATGACGGAATACAGGACGAGCAGGTTCATGAAACAAGCCAACCACAGCGCCACGGTGACGGTGGCACGCCCGTGACGCAGCAGCTCAAACACCGGCGCGTGTGCGATCCTCTGCTCGCGTGTCACGAAGCGGGCCGCGAGATGCCTCGATTCCGGCCAGATGCGGCGCATGAGGACGCGGACCCGCTCCTCCTGCCCGCCTTGCAAGCCCAGCAGGCGAACCGATTCCGGCAAAGCGAAAAGCAACACGACGCCGAGCACGACGGGCGCGGCCCCGCCGACATAGAACACCGAGCGCCAACCCCAATGCGGTAGCAAGCCCGACGCCACGAGCCCCGCGACCATTCCGCCTGCCGGCATGGCCGCAGAGATCAAACATGCCGGAATGGCACGGGCTCGTTGCGGCATGTAATCGGTCGCCAACGCGACGATGTTCGGCAGCACGCCTCCCAACCCGATTCCCGTCAGGAATCGCGCGACCATCAGGTCCGCCAGTCCCCTGCTGAAAGCGGTGCAGAAGGCCAGCACTCCGAAAGTCAGGGTGCTCAGGATCAACATCGGCTTGCGGCCCCACCGGTCCCCCGCCGGACCGATGATCAGCGCTCCGCTCATGATGCCGAGGAGACTGGCCGAAAACATCGGACCGAAGGACTTCACGTCCAGACCGAGCGACTGCGCGATCGGGGGCGCCAGGAAGCCGATCGACTGTGCATCGAAACCATCCAGCATCGCGAGCAGGCAACACAGCCCAACAACCCGCTGCTGCAAGGGACCGATGGGACAACGATCAATCACGTCAGCGACGTCAAAGATGGTTTCCGGTTTTGCGACGCTCGGCCCCATGACGCCAAGCTCCCCCTCTATGGCAGCGTGCATTGCACCCGCTTCATTCTCGACCGCGGGTACACACCTCACAATTGGATTCGGGGCACAAAGCGATAACCTGAGGTTATCGGAACGGTATTGCTCTCAGGCGAGACTCGCCGCCCGAGCCCCCACGCTGCAGAGCTTTTTGATTTCGCGGATCGCCGTCTTCGCCGCGGGCGAGTGCGTCTTGCCCTTGCGCCGGATGATGTACAGCTTGCGCTGCCAGAGAAATTGTTTGACGGGCAGAGCGCTGAAGGCGCGCCCGTGACTCGCCTGTGCCACGAGATGCGGCAGAAAGGCCAGGGCGTCGAACTGATGGAGACAGGACAATGTCAATGTCAGGCTGGAGGACTCGGCCGCGACAATCGGTGCAACGCCACTGCGCGCGCACAAACCATCAAAGATGGTCCGCGATCGGTCCTGGCGCGGCGGCACGACCCAGCGGTACTTCATGAGGTCGCGGGTTCCGATCGCGTCCAGGGCGGCGAGCGGATGACCGGTACGACCCACCACGCCCAGTGGATTTTCGGCGAGAAATTCCGTATCGAGATCGCGCTCGTCGAAATCCTCTTCCAGCGGCACGATGCCAAAGTCGGCCATATCGTGCATGACCGTCGAGATCGTCGCGTGGAACAACCCTTCGTGGATGATCAGGCGCGTACCGGGGCAGTCAGCCAGCAGCGGCTCGATGATTTGCGGCAATGCCGGGGCCAGGGTGGGTCCGATCGCGATTCGCAACAGATTGCGGGCTCCGCCGCGCAGCTCGCCGAGCTCATCCAGCGCCAGGGCCAGCTCGCTGGCAACGAGTTTGGCGTGCGTCGCGAACGCCGCGCCGAAGGCAGTAGGCACCATGCCGCGCGGTTGACGTTCCAACAGCGGAACTTTGAGAAATTCCTCCAGCCGGCGGATGCTCTTGCTGAGCGCAGGTTCCGAAATGTTCAGCTTCTTCGCGGCCCGGTGCAGCGAACCGGTCTCGAGGACCGCCAGGAAATGACGCAGTTGACGCAACTCCAAGTGAGCCTCCGAATGCTGTTATAGCTGCAGCGGCTCACGGGGCGTGTAGCGGCGGGGCCGCAGTCGCTCAAAAGTTACGCCGCAACGTCACACGATACTCGCGCGGCCGGCCGGGCACGGCGTCCACGACGCCGAAGCTCGAATATTGATTCGCCATATTCGCATAGTAGATCTTGTTGGCAAGATTGAATCCTTGCGCCTGCACTTGCCACAGATCATCGTGAGATGCCCAGGTCAGACCGGCATTCCATACACCATAACCGTTCTGCGCTGAGAGCGGCGAGTTCTGTACGTTAAAGAAGACCCGCGACTGGTAAACCCAGTCTACCCGCCCCGTCAATGAGCCGGCCCCGGCGAGATCGACTCGATACTGGGGCCCGATGGTGCCCTTCCACTTCGGGACGTTGACCGTCGTGGCAGACTCGGGCACTGCAGGCACCGCCAGCGTGAGCGTGCGCAGATTCGTGTATCTGAAGTCCAGATAACCCAGCGTGGCATTGATAGTCAGGTGCTCGGCAGGCATGGCGCGGAGCTCCAATTCGGCACCGCGTATCCGCGCATCCGAGTTGGCAACCGTCGACAACGGCAGTGCTTGCGCGTCGGCTCCCTGCAGGTAGGTCTGCAGATTCTTGTAGTTGTTCTGGAATACGGCGCCGTTCAGCCGCAGCGCCTCGCCGAGCAATGTCGACTTGAACCCCAACTCGTACGCGGTCACGGTTTCCGGGTCGAACGTTGTAATTTGATCCGGCAGGATCGGCCGCGGGTTGACACCACCGCCCTTGAAGCCGGTCGCCACTGATGAATAGAGCATCGTCCGGGGGTCGACCTGGTAGCTCAAACCCACCTTCCAGTCGTTGCGGTTGTACACAAAGGCGCGCGGCGGAAACACAAACACGGGAATCCCCGGCGTCGGATAGACCATCACATGGTCATAACCGAAGGTGCGCTTCTCATGGGTAAATCGATATCCGCCCTCGAGGCTCCAGGCATCCGAGAGCTTGTAGATGGCATGCAGGAAGGCCGATTCGTCCTTGGACGTCGCCGGGTCATTCTGGGTAAACGAGAACACCACGGGGATGTCGACCAGGCCGCCCAGTGTCGTGCGGCTATTCAGAAAGTACAGTCCGCCAGCCAGCTCGAGATCCCGGCCGGCCACCGTTGTGGTCGAGGTCAGATCGAGCTCCTGGCTGAACTGATTGTGAGACTGCAGATTGTCCAGGCCCTGCTGTGGGATCGGAGCGCCGCTCACGACGGTGGCGAATTCACCGTCGTACGCTTCGTACGCGGTAATGGACTTCAAGTGCGTAACGCTGCCCAGGTCCCAGTCGATGATGCCGGTCAGACCGGACTCTTTGACATTGGAACGGTTGGGCGTACAGATTCCCGAGACGTAGCTGCAGAAGCCCTGGTAGGTGGTATAGGGACTTCGGGTAACGGCGATGATCGGGCTCGGTCTCGGATTTTCGGCCGCGATGGGCATGCTTCCCTATCTCCTCACGCGCTACTTCGGACTGCGGCACTCCTCTCAGCTGGTGGGGCTTGGGCTTGGCGCCGCTTCGATCAGCATCAGCGCCGGCTCCGTCCTGGTTGGAGCAGTGCGGGACCGGCTCGGGAGTTTCGCACCGATGCTGCCGCTGCTCCTGCTCGCGCTTGGCGCCGGCTTTTTCCTGTCCTTGACGCTGCGCAGCCCGCGCCCACCGATCCGGGTTCGCGGCGCTGACGCTGTCGTCTGACTGAAGGACGAGGCTTGCCGCGGGTCCGGGTCAGTCCCCCTGGTTTCAGCTCAAGGCAGCGCCGCCCGAGCGGCGCCCATTCGAGCGAACTCGCCTCCGCTATCCGCTATAGCCGCCACCGGCGTTGCGCGGGATCCCATGACCCGAGGGCGCGCGCCTGACCGCTGATGATCGGATCGGCGAAGGAAATGACGTTGTCCAACACCACAGAAAACTCGGTTGGGATCGTCGCCTCGAGCCTCTGCTTCTTCAGCCAAGCGGCCCACCGTGTCTGCGCGATTTCGGGATACCCGGCCAACACGGAGGCCAATGGCGCGAGAGCCAGCTTTCGATACTGTGCCACCCGATTCAGCGACGCGTGGAGAGTGGCACCGTTCACCAAATGCCGCATGGCCAGCACATACAGGTCCACGAAATCGCGCCACCGTGTGTTGGCAGTGCCTCGGGCAATTGCTGTTGCCACCTTCTCGGCGAGCACCATTTCCAGCGGGTAGCCCCGCACCAGAAGCACACCATCAAGGAGCCGCGGCAAACTGACGTGCTGGGGCTCGGGCCAAATCGGATCGCCGACATTCACATCGACGTGAAGGCGAATCATGGCACGCGACAACGTCCCGCCGAGAGTCACCCGGACACCGCTGTATTCATGTTCTTCCCGGATCACCTCTGCGGTTGCTTGTTCGGGATCGAACTCAATACCGTCTTCAATCGAGATGCCAGCAATCACGCGAACGACCGTCAGGATCTCGGCCTCCGTGTTCCGGAGCGCTGAAGCGGCTCGGTCAATGTCTCTCGTCGGTCGGCGAGCGTCGAGCGCCGCCAGCAGTACGCCACCCTTGAGAACGAGATTGCTCGCAAAGGCAGACTGCGTCAGGCGATCGAGAAAACACTCCAGCGCGTAGAGCTGTATCAGCTCGTCGGTTGGTCGTCCGGTCTGCCGCGCTTTGCGCTGGAGATCGAGGTAGCGTGCGCCCGCAACTGACGTACGATCAGCGCGCGTCACAGAACGACTTCCAGTGCGGCGCGGATAGCCTTTTCGGCACCGTGAAAGTGCTTCGCCATTGCGAGGAGCGCTGCCGGCTTGGCGCCTTTGCGAGCAAGCCAGCGCCGAAGCGCTTCCCATGCGACATCCGATCCTTCCCGATGACGCAGCCGGATGACGTCGACGAGTGTGCGCTCCGGCGAATAAATACCGACCGAACGCTTGTCGCCGACGGCCAGATGCTCTCGGCCGAGATCGAACGTCTCGCGAGCGAAGATGTGAACGTCAATCGTCTTGCGCAGAGCTGGAATGCGGCTGCCGCGCGGGAGAGCGATGTCGATACGCGCCGGGATGATGTCCGTCAATTCATGGCGAGCAAGTGCAGTGACCAGGCAAAGCGTTCCTCGCGGCGCGCGATGCACGATCTCCAGAAGATCCTGGTCGATCTCGGGCGCATCAGCCCAGCGGTACAGCCCGCGGGCAATCTGCTCGATGAGCCCCTTCGTGCGGTAGGCATAGAGCCGCTCGGCCGAAATACCTGCGGCCCTGGCCTGGGTGTACGTGAAGGCCGGAGGTAACACCTTGCGCTCTGAAATAATGACCTTGGGACTCATCCGATGAAAGTGTATACATGGTCCGAACTCCTGTCTACGGTTTCATCGGACTACGATCGAGCCAAAACTGGCACCCGCGACAAGAGGCCAGCAAGCGACGCTACTTCGGACTGCGGCATTCTTCTCAACTGGTGGGGCTCGGGCTTGGCGCCACTTCCCGTCCTTGGCGCTGCGCAGCCCGCGCCCACCGATCCGGGTTCGCGGCGCTGACGCTGTCGTCTGAGGCAGGCCCCTCGGGTTTCAGCTCAAGGCAGCGCCGCCCGTTGCGTCGAGAACCTGGCCCGTGATCCAGCCCGAGTCGTCGCTCGCGACAAACGCCACGACATTGGCAATGTCAGCAGGTTCGCCCAGGCGGCCGAGCGCCGCCTGGGCGGCGCCGGCTTCGAGGAACTCGGGAGTGTCCGCCATCAGCTTCAGCAGGTCAGCGGTCGCGGTCAGGCCGGGCGCGACGGCGTTGACGGTGATCGCGCGTCCTCCGAAATGGAGTGCGAGTGATTTCGTAAGGGTGTTCAACGCGCCTTTCGCCGCCGAGCAGGCTATAGCACCCGGCGTTGCGATCCGCGCAATTCCCGATGAGATGTTGATGATCCGTCCGCCTTTGCGCATCCGGGAGGAGGCGGCCTGGGTAATGAAGAACGGCGCCTTGAAATCAACCGTGATGGCGGCGTCGAACTCGCTTTCGCTGGTTTCCTCGAGCGTTGCCTGGAGCAGGTGCCCGGCATTGTTGACGAGGATATCCAGATAGGGAGCGTCGCTCCCGCCCAAACGCCGGTCGAGCTCCTCGAACAGGGTCTGCGCCTGTTCGGCCGGACGGCTGAGGTCGGCATGAGCCAGAAACGCGCGGCCCCCGCCGCGTTCGATCAATGCCAGCGTTTCGCGAGCGCCTGACTCGCTTCTTCCGTAGTGGACGATGACCTGTGCACCGTCTGCCGCAAGCCGGCAGGCGATGGCTTGTCCGATTCCCCTGCTCGCGCCGGTAACGAGCGCGGTCTTTCCAGTCAATTTGCCCACCGTTGCCTCCGCCGCAGAACCCATCCCGATCCTGCGGCGGCTGGACTCATTAAAACAGTGGCTGGAATCTCACCGCGACTTCAGATAGATGCGCCCGTCACGCTCATCCAGATCCAGGTGATACATCTTCGCCAGCGCGCGCGCGAATCCCTCATTGTCACCGGTATGGTACAGACCGCTCACAGGGAGCTTGGCGAGCGCCGGGCCTTCGAGGACGAGGGTCGTCTTGTCGTAATGATTCATTTGAGCCACGGCGTCCTCGAGCGGCGTGTCGTTCAAGACGACCTCCCCGCGGCGCCAGGCCAACACGGATTCCAGCGAGGGGACGTCGATCTTTGCGGTCCCGGCGAGCTCGAACGTCAGGCGCTGACCCGCAGAGAGTACCCAGGGATTGGCTCCAACCGCTCCCGTGCGCACTGCGGGGTGCGGCAGCATCACGTCTCTTCCCGGCGGCCCGTCCCGCGGCCCAGGAACGGGTTGGCTCGGTGTCGAGGGGGCATCAATCGCTACCTTTCCTTCAACCAACGTCACGGCGGTGTGGTCCGACTCGTAGCGGACGACAAACGACGTCCCCAAAGCAGTGACGCGGTGCCCGCCGACCACGACCACAAACGGCCTGGGCGCATCCCGGGTCACTTCAAAGAGGGCTTCGCCTCGAATCAACTGCACCTGCCGTTGCCTGCTGTCAAACGCGATACGCACGCGCGTCTCGGAATTCATCCAGATCCGTGACTTGTCTGCCAATTGCACTACGCGCTGCTCGCCAACATCGGTCGTATAGGTCGGCTCGACCCGGTCATGTCGGAGCCAGATGACCGCCAGTACAACTACACATGCCGCCGTAAGCAGCGCAGCTCGCAATCCGCTAGCCCGCCCGCGACGCCTCCTCCCCCACCGATTCGGGACATCCCGCAGCCGGCTACGCAGCTCCTGCAGCTCGCGTGATTCGGCCGAATGCTCCCAACGCTCGAGGCGCGGTGTACCGCCGGCCGGCAGGGTACCAACGGCGGCCCAGATGTCGGTGAGACCTTCGAACTCGGCTCTGTTTTCCGCGCTCTCGCTCAGCCACTTGTGAAACCCCGCTTCCATTTCCGGCGTGCGGTTCGGCCCGTGCAGACGGGTGATCCAGGCCGCCGCCTCGGCCCGCGCGGCAAGCTGCTTGCTCAAGGCTCACTCCTTGCCATCCAATCCCTCAAGAAAAATGCGGCGCGCGCGACGTGCTTTTCGACCATGCTGACGCTGATATCCAACTGTTCCGCGATCTGGAGATAACTGAGGCCTTCTGACCGATGCAGCAGGAACACTTCGCGGGACCGCGGCGTCAGTCGCTGCAAACCCAGCTCCAGCCGGCGCAACCGTTGTTCTCCCGCCAGAATCTCCTCGGCATTCGGCGCAGGGTCAATGACCTCCGGCAGATCGCTCCCAGCTGTGCTGACGTACGCCCGACTCGCGCGACGGCCCTGCTCCGCCGATAGATTCAACACGGTTTTGACGAGGAAGGCTTCCTCATGCTGCACGACATGGTCGCGGCAATAGACCTGCAGTCGCAAGAACGCCTCCTGCATGAGGTCGTCAATGTCATGCGGCGAGCGGCCCCTGCTCCTCAGTAGTCGGCGCAGTTTTGTGAACAACACGAGAACTTCGGGCATGCTCTGCTTATGACATGGGCGAGGCGGTCGAAGCAACTTCCGGGAAGGCGGCAAAAAATGCAGGTGTGGTTATTCCGGTCTGCGGCATCTACGTCAAATGGCCCTCCGCTTTTGTCCACCTCAGGTGCGCATTCAGCCGGCAGCCCATAATCGTTGCAACTGTGCAACAATTCGCCGGTCTGGCGCACATTGTTTGCGCGATCTGAATGGCTTACCTATACTGACGTCCCCTGTGAGGTCCTGCGATTTACGCCTCCTGATCGTCCTCCTGGGCGCCCCTGTGGCTCTCGCGCAGGCCACCCATCAATTCGATCTGCCGGCGCAACCGCTGGCCGAATCGCTGCGCGCCATCGCCGCGCAAACCGGAACCAACATCCTGTTCGACTCGAAGGATGTGAAGGATCTCGAGGCTGCGGCTTTACACGGCAACCTGACCCTCAACGAGGCCATCAAGCGGACGCTCGCGCGATCCCGATTGGAGGCCGAAAGCGCGACGCCGACCACCGTGATCATCCGACCCACCCTCGCGCGCCCCGCCGAGCCGGCTCCCCGCCGCGCGTCGACCGACCCCTCGGCGGATACGCTGGAGGAAGTTGTCATCACGGCGCAGAAACGCGAAGAGTCGCTCGAATCGGTCCCGGTTCCAGTCAGCGTGCTCAACGCCCCCGCTCTCGCGCATCAAAGCCGGTTCCGCATCCAGGACTACGCCCAGCAAGTGCCGGGGTTGACAGTCACTCCGAACGAATTCAACGGATCCTCGACCATCGCCATCCGCGGCATCATCTCCGGAGACGTGACCAATCCCACAGTGGGTGCCACGTTGGACGATGTTGCACTGGGATCATCCACCTCCATAGGGGGTGGTTACGTGGTCCCGGACCTGGACCCGAGCGACCTCGCCAGGATCGAGATCTTGCGCGGCCCCCAGGGGACCCTATACGGGGCGAGCAGTATCGGTGGACTCCTGAAGTACGTCACGGCGGAGCCCTCCACGGAAGCGCTCAGCGCACGCCTGGAAGCGGGGGCCAACGACGTCTATTCAGGTAAGAGCGCCGGATACAACGCCAGCGCTGGTCTCAACGTGCCATTGAGTGATTCCCTGGCAGTGCGCGGCAGTCTTTCCTCCCGTGGGAGTCCCGGATATATTGATAACGTCCAGGCGAGCCGCAATGACGTCAACAGCACGAGGGTCTTCGGCGGCCATCTTGCAGCCCTCTGGCGCCCTTCGGACCAACTCACGCTCAAGCTCAGTGCCCTATATCAGCACAATGAGGCGTTCGGATCCGCTTACGTCACCCTGACACCGGGGCTCGGCGACCTGCAGCAAACTTTCCTGCCGAGGACCGGCACCGTCGAGCGGCAGCTCGGGGCGGTCGTCGCCACATTGAACGCCAGGCTCGGCTCCTTCGACCTGACTTCCGTTACCGGCTACACGGTGAACAAGTACGTGGACCGGCTGGACTACTCCGCGCCGAGCGGCACGTTCACCCTGGCCATCTTCAATACGCCCTACGCTATCAACACGGACGACAACACGACGCGCAAAGTCAGCGAAGAACTGCGTTTGACGACGCACGTAGGTGCCCACCTTGACTGGCTCGTAGGAGGATATTTCACGCGGGAGTCATCCCCCTACACGCTACAGCTTCTCGCTGCGGACGCGGCGGGGAGCTCCATCGGCCGCGGTCAGCTGGGGATTCTCTCGAGTCACTACGGCGAGTGGGCCGAATTCACCGACCTGACTTATCACTTCAGCGATCGCTTCGACATTCAGCTCGGCGGGCGCGCCAGTCAAATCCTGCAGACCTACACGGAGGAGGACGTGGGCCCCTTGATAGATTATCTGCGGGCTCCCCACCTCATTCCCGAATCCGCCATCCACGCACGCGCGCTGACCTACTTGGTGACGCCGCGCCTGCGCCTGACGCCTGATTCGATGATCTACGTGAGGGCGGCATCCGGCTATCGCCCCGGGGGCATCAATCCGGCGTACTTTCCCGGAATCCCCCAGAACTTCAAGCCGGACAGAACCGAGAACTACGAGGTGGGCCTCAAGGCCGACTTCCTCGACAGACATCTCTCGATCGACGGCTCGCTGTACCACATCGACTGGCGGGGTATTCAGCTGTCGCTCACCGACCCGGCGAGCGGGGAAAATTACTTCACCAACGGTAGCGCCGCCAAGAGCGAGGGCATCGAGCTGACTGCGGAGCTCAAACCGGCGAATGGGTTGCGGTTGGCGGGATGGGTGACTTATGACAACGCGGTTTTGACGCAAGCCATGCCCCACAACAGCACGGTATACGGCCAGGCAGGTGACCGTCTTCCTTACGGCACCCGAGTCGCAGCGAATCTGTCGTGGGATTACCAGTTTCCGCTCGGGCGCCTTACCGCATCCTGCGGATCTACAGTCAGCTATGTAGGCCAGCGCGTCGGTGCGTTCGTCGCCGCCACCCCGGATGGGACGCCGGAGCGCCAGGTATTTCCGGGTTACACCCAGCTTGATGGGCGAGCGACTCTGAGTGAGGCCGAGCTATGGTCGGTCGACTTTTATATCAACAACGCAGCGGACCGGCGTGGAATCATCGGAGGCGGCATTGGCACGCAAATCCCCACGGCATTCGAGCTCATCCAACCGCGCACGATTGGCTTCACCTTGTCGCGATACTTCTGACCAAATGTCACGAGCACGATCTAGACTCGTCCTTGTCCTCGCGTGCTCCTGGTGCGCGCTGGCCGGCGCAGAGGTACCGCCATTACCTGTAGTGACCCCAGTGCCTTCTACGGGTCAGGCGCCGCTGTCCTCTGCCTATCGTCCCGGCAACGAATATGCCGACCTCGACGAGGTGGCTACACCGAGAAGGAGTTTTATATTTCCGGTGTCG
>Ga0268266_10004724_pt1 | contig 12958 bp, 9 predicted proteins | sample KBSS13metaG_FD_190356 | JGI IMG/M metagenome (GOLD analysis project Ga0268266, IMG submission 190356) | Switchgrass rhizosphere microbial communities from Kellogg Biological Station, Michigan, USA - KBS S1-3 metaG (SPAdes) (version 2) | ecosystem: Host-associated > Plants > Roots > Rhizosphere >...
GGTCGACGCCCTGTGCGCCGCAGTTGATGACCGGGGCTAGTGCTGATCGAAACCCGGGCGCCGAAACCTCGAGCCACGGCCGGAAGTGGAACAACACCACCCACACTGCAGCGACGATGCGCAAGCCGGATAGGGCTTTGATCTCTCCGGTGCGCACAAAACTCTTTTCGTGAGGGACTCTGCAGTTTCGGGTCAGGCTGCCAGCAGTTATACCTACCGGCGCTAGGCAGAATATCAGCGCAATAGACCGAATCGCGCGACCGGAAAGCTGTGCGATTCCTGCGAACCGGTGTGTAGCGGGCCGTCAGCTAAAGCAGTCCGCCGAGTAGCCCGCCGCGTTGGTTGTTATTGCCGGGCGTCTGCTGATTCGGAAACGGCGTGCGCGTTTCGGGGCTGACGCTGATCGGTGCGCGCGTCGTCGGCGCGGGCGGCATCGTGGCGGCAGGCTCGCTGACAACGGTGGTCGGCAGCTGTGCCGGCTGCGGTGGTGGCTGCTGAACGGAAGGGGTCGCGGTCGGTGCCTGCGCCGCGGACGTACTGACCGTGGCAGGCAGGACGGGTACCGGCGGAACCGTCGCGGTGGGCGTTGGACTGGGCAATGCGGAAGACGTCAGCGCCGGTGTGGACATTGGTGTGGCGTCGGTCGGCGTGACAATCTGCGGGGCGGGCTCGGCCGGCTGAAGCATTACGACGGCCGTGGCGGCGGCTGCTGCAAGAGTTGCTACGACGACGCCCGTTAGCACTATTCGGCGCGACCAGCGACCCTCGTCAGCGTTCGTTGCGGGCGCACTGGGATCCTCGTCGGGGCCGTCACCGGCCGACTTGTCGACCTCCAGCGGCTCGAACAGGTAGTCGAACCGGCCGGAGAGGTCCTCCCGGAGCATGTGCCGATGGTACGCGTATTGTTTGCCGCCGGTTGCGCATCTGCAAGAACAGCGGCGAGCGGGCAGAGTGGATATGCTTGCGCCTTCTTGACGGAGGACGACTATGTCTGCTGAACCTGGCGCCGCCGCGCCCCCTCCTGCCAATTCGAACAGCGCCTCCGGCCATATCCGCCTGACGTCTCATAGCGGCGGTCTTGACGCCCCACCGATTCGCTGGGCCGCGCCGACGGCGGCCGAGCGCGGACCGCTCATCGGCACAACCACCAAGCGTGCCCATCGCAATGTGATCGGCACGCACAGCGGGTCCTACAGCGTGTACCGGGCGCTGGCGGTCGCATCGGGCGCGTTGTCGCGTCAGCATAAGGCGGACCTCACCGACACATCGCCCACCGACGTCATCGGCCCGTATCCGCAGTGGAGTGAGCCCGACAGGATCGTCAGCCTCGATCCGTGGGGCGCGATGGTGGCCGACGTATTCGCCCCTGCCCTGGCCGAGGGCTACGACATCCGCCCCACCATCGCGATCACCAAGGCGCATGTGATCGTGCCGGAGGTCATCGACGCCGTTCAGAAGGGACGCCTGGTCCCCGACGGCCGCATCTTGCTGCCCAACGGCGCCGCGCTGGTCACCAAGGCGGCTGTCGAGCCCGTGTGGTACCTGCCCGGCGTGGCACACCGATTCGGCTGCAGCGAAACGGATCTGCGCCGGGTGCTGTTCGAAGAGACCGGCGGCATGTATCCCGAACTCGTCACACGCTCGGACCTCGAGGTGTTCCTGCCGCCGATCGGCGGGCAGACCATCTACATCTTCGGCAACGGCGGCGACTTGGGTGATCCCAGTGTGGAACTGACCGCGCGCGTGCACGACGAGTGCAACGGCTCCGACGTATTCGGGTCGGACATCTGCACGTGCCGCCCCTACCTGACGCATGCCATCGAGGAATGCATCCAGGGCGCGCAACGCGGCGGCGTCGGGTTGGTGGCCTACTCCCGCAAGGAGGGCCGCGCGCTGGGCGAGGTGACCAAGTTCCTTGTCTACAACGCCCGCAAGCGCCAAGTCGGCGGCGATACCGCCGAGGCCTACTTCGCCCGCACCGAGTGCGTGGCCGGCGTGCAGGACATGCGGTTCCAGGAGCTGATGCCCGACGTACTGCACTGGTTGGGCATCCGCAAGATCCACCGCCTGGTGTCGATGAGCAATATGAAGTACGACGCGATCACCGGTTCGGGAATCGAGGTCGGGGAACGGGTGAACATCCCGGATGAGCTGATCCCCGCCGACGCGCGGGTGGAGATCGACGCCAAGATGGCGGCCGGCTACTTCACCCCTGGACCGGTGCCCGACATCGAGGAACTGCGCAAGGTCAAGGGCCGGGAGCTCGACGGATGAGCCTCGCGGGCGTCGACGTCAAGCACGACACCGGAGAGCCGGCTGGCGCGGCGGCGGCGTTGCGCAGCACCGTTGCGATACGTGAGCGCGCGCAGTTCCTGTTGTGCCGCGCGCGGGCCGGAGACTCCCCCTGGTTCGTTGTCGATGGCGGCTCTCTCGCTGATGCGGCGGCCGAAGTCGCCGACCTGACCCTGGCCCGCTACCCCGATTTGCGCATCCCGTTTCACAGCCGCTGGCGTCACTTCGAGGCCGGCGGCGTGGAGCGCAAGGCCGAGCTTGACGGGCCGGCCATGGTCGATCTGACCGTGGTCAGCGTGCTGCTCGACGCGGGTGCCGGGCCGGATTGGTCATACCTGGAGGCCTCTTCCGGGCAGCGCTTCAGCCGATCCGAGGGGCTGGGCGTGGCGAGCTGGCACGCATTCTGCAGCGGACTGTTCTCCAGCGATGCGACGCGGCCGTCGCAGGCGGACTCCGCCGGCCTATGCGGCGTCACAGCCGAGCGGCTGGCCGAGGCGTTCCAGTGCGGACCCACGAATCCGCTGGTCGGCCTGGGCGGTCGGGTGTCGGTGTTGCACAGGCTCGGCGATGCGCTGGGTCCACAAGGCCGGCCCAGCGATCTGTTCGACCTCACCGAAGGGAACAGGATCGCCGCACACGACATTCTCAGTCGGTTGCTCGCCTCGCTGTCGGGGATCTGGTTGGCGGACAACAGCATTGGTGACGAGGCGCTCGGCGACTGCTGGCGACATGATGGGCTGCCCGGGCCGGGGCTGACGCAGGGTTGGATGCCGTTCCACAAGCTGTCGCAGTGGCTGACGTACTCGCTACTGGAGCCCTTCGAGTGGGCGGGTGTGCGCGTCGAGAGTCTGGACGCGCTGACCGGCCTGCCCGAGTACCGCAATGGCGGTCTGCTGCTCGACACCGGTGTGTTGCGCCTGCGCGACCCGGGCTGGGCGGAACAGTCCTGGAATGTCAGCGATGAACTGGTGGTGGAGTGGCGAGCCCTGACGGTGGCGCTTCTGGACGAACTGGCCCCGCTGGTGCGCGAGCGCCTGGGCGTGAATGCTGAGCAGATGCCGCTGGCGTGCGTGCTCGAAGGCGGAACATGGGCGGCGGGCCGCGCGATCGCCGCGCGCCTGCGGGACGGTCGTCCGCCGCTGTCGGTCATAAGCGACGGGACGGTTTTCTGAGGCCATGGCAGGCGTGCATCTGATCGACCATCCCCTGGTTCAGCACAAGCTCACCCTGATGCGTCGAAAAGACGCCTCCACCAATAGTTTTCGGCTGCTTTTGCACGAGCTTTCGGCCCTGATGGCCTACGAGGTGCTCAGAGACATGCCGATGCACGAAATCGAGATCGACACTCCACTGGAAAGCACCACCGGAATGGTCATCGACGGTAAGAAGCTGGTGTTCGTCTCGATCCTGCGGGCAGGCAGCGGAATTTTGGACGGCATGCTGACCGTCGTGCCCGGGGCCCGCGTCGGGCACATTGGCCTGTATCGCGATCCCAAAACACTTGTTGCCGTTGAGTATTACTTCAAAATGCCCGGCGAGCTCGAGGAACGCGACGTGGTGGTGGTCGATCCGATGCTGGCCACCGGTAACTCAGCCGTGGCGGCGGTGGACCGGCTGAAGGAATGCGGCCCGAAGTCGATCAAGTTCGTCTGCCTGCTCACCTGTCCCGAGGGGCTGGACGCGATGCAGACCGCCCATCCCGACGTGTCGATCTACACCGCCGCGATCGATCGTCAACTCGACGAGCACGGTTATATCCTGCCCGGCCTCGGCGACGCCGGGGACCGCATCTTCGGCACCAAGTAAACATCCCCTAATCCCCCAACGTCACGCACGCGCAAACGCCCAGGGTGCGCCTGCACGGGAGGGGTTCATCGCCCGTTTCGATAGGTCTTTCGGCTGCATACCGTGGTTTCACACGAGTACATCGCCAAGGGAAAGGAGTTGAAGCCATGGCGCACTGTCGATACTGCAATCGTTTCCGGTTGACCCGGATGGCGGGCCCGGGCGCCTGGCTCCTGGAATGCGGCCACACCTACCTGCCTTTGCCCAGCGAGGCGCAGACATGGGCGGCCTACACGCAGGGCACCCGCCGCCGGGGTTAGCGGCGGCGTCGCGTGGGCAGACTCCGGCTATGCAGACGCTGGACTACGCCCCGGGCAGAGGTGTCGACGTGTTTGGCGAGGGAGCGCCTGCTGTGTTGATGTGGCACGGCGCGCAGACGGATGCCCGCAGCGCAATGCGACCGCTCGCCGAATTGGTCGCCGGTCACGGGCTCACGGTGGTGGTGCCGGATTGGAACTCGCACGCCGACGACGGCGGGCGTAGTGACCTGCTCGGATCGGTTGAATTCACCCGCGAGCGCCTCGGCTCCGGCGGCCTTGTTGTGGTCGGTTGGTCGCTGGGTGATGCCGCCGCAGCAGGCTTGGCCATATCCGCTCACCGACTCGATGTGCCTGTCGTACATACCATCTGCCTTGCCGGCGCGTTCACTGCGCGCAATCCGATCAGCGGAGCGCCCCTGCCGACGAAGTTGCCGCCGGAGCCCTCGGCGTTCACCCTGCTGCATGGCACCGCCGATGATGTGGTGCCTGCCGAGGTGAGTCGGTCGTTCGCGGCGACGCTTGAGGACAACGAGTGGCCGGTCGAATATGTCGAGCTGGCCGCCGACCACGGAGCGATCGCAGGCGCGGCATACGACCGCGCTCACGATCGCTATGTGGCGGCGGAGGATCCCGAGGCGTTGGCTGTCGCTGCCGATGTAGCCCGGCGCATCGCCTCTGTCGTCGCCTAACCGTCCTTAGGGGGCGGACGTTGATCGTTCGGGTCATTCGGATCGGGTTCGCCGAACCAGCGCGACGGGTCCTTAGTGCCGTATTCGTCGTGCCAGTCCCACCATTCGTACGGCGGGCTCTGCGGATATCCTTCTGGCGAGTCTTCCCATTCCTCTTGTCGCCCAAGGGCTGTCATGTCCAGGAGGTTCCACGTGGCAACGAAGGCCTCGTCGCCACGGTTGTTGACGAAGTACGTCTTGAACACCCGGTCTCCGTCACGAATGAACGCGATCGTGCCGTGCCACTCGTCGACGCCGAAGTCCTTGTCGAAGTCGTCGGTGATGGTGTACCACGGGATGTGTTGCCATCCCATCCGAGCCTTCACGCGCGCGATGTCGGCCTGCGACGCTGGTGACGCGTAGACAAACGTGGTGTCGCGAGTGTTGAGGTGGGCAAGGTTGGGAACGTGGTCCGCCATCAAAGAGCAACCGACACACGCATGTTCGGGCCAACCGTGAACGTCGGACTGGAAGAACGCTCGGTATACGAGCAGCTGTCGGCGGCCGGCGAAGAGATCGAGCAGCGTCGCCTTGCCATCGGGCCCGTCGAATACGTACTCCTTCTCCACGGGCGTCCATGGCATCCGTCGGCGTTGCGCAGCCAGTGCATCCTTGGCGCGCATGAAGGCCTTTTCCTTCGTCAACATCTCTTCGTAGGCGGTGTCCCATTCATGCGCCGACACAATCGGTGGTGTTTGCATTTGCCTTGTCTCCCTTCGCTAGTCAGCTCAGCGCATCGGAGCGGCCCGCTTCGAGGCGGGACCACTGGGCGATCGGTCGTCCATTCATGCGCACGCGTTCGCTGTTGTTGGCCACGGGCCGTACCGGCCAGTCGGATGGCGAGTCTTCCCACTCCTCCTGGCGTCCGTATGGCGTGAGGTCCATCAGCGCGAAGCTGTAGTCCATCGCTTCGACGCCGCGGTAGTTCGTCCAGTACGTCTCGAACACGCGGTCGCCGTCGCGCAGGTAGCACACCAGATGCATCAGGCCCCTCTGGCGCCCGACGAGCAGGGTGTCGAGAGAATCCTGCGCCGAGTACCACGGCATCTCCCAGCCCATGAAGTCGCGGTAGCGGCTGCTCTCGTCGAACGGCCCCTGGCAGAACACCGCGTAGGTGATGTCGCGGGAATGTAGGTAGGACAACTCGGCGACATGGGTGGTGCACCAGGTGCAGCCTTCGCACTGTTCCGCGGCGGGATGGCCGGTGTGCCACATGAGGTAGTACGCGATCAGTTGCGAGCGACCTTCGAACGCGTCGAGCAGTGTGACGGTTCCCGCGGGCCCGACGAGCGGAGTCCTCGCGTCCACTTCGACCATCGGCAGTCGCCGACGGGCCGCGGCGATCGCGTCTCCCTCACGCGTGTGCGCCTTCTCGCGGACTCGCAGCGCATCGAGTTCGGTCTGGAACGTCGCCCGGTCGACAAGCCGAGGCAGCGTGCTCATGACTGTTCGAGGGCGCTCTTGAGGTTGGAGAGCTTCCACGGCCAGCCGCCGGAGATCAGTCCGAGCACCGTGCTGTCCGGGCCGAAGTCGTCGTGGATGACGGTCAGCTTGACCATGTCGCCCTCGGGTTCGAGGTCGAAGGACACCTTCGAGCGCCGTTCGGCCGCGCAGGTGGCGACGGTCTTCTCGTCGAGTTGTTCGACGGCAGTTGCCAGTTCGGGGACGAACGTGTGGAAGGTGAACGCCAGCCGGCGATACGGGTCGGATTCGAGGATCACCTGCTCGGGGTGTTCGATCTTCAGCCCGTGGTCCTCCCAGGCGTACGTCGACCCCTTCTGGAAGTCGGACACCATCGCGTGGCCCATGTAGCGGTGGGAGAACGCGGGGTCGGTTATTGCCTGCCACAGCTTCTCCGGCGTGGTGCGGATGTAGGTGGTGTAGACGAATTCTCCACTGCTGCTCATTGATTCGGTCTCCAATGCTGTTTTCAAGTCCGCGAGTGCCTGTACCCGCGCACGGTCGTATTGAGTGATCCAGCGATCGGCGATCGCATTGATCGGCTCTGCGTTGAGGTAGTGCAGCTTTTCCCTCCCCCGCCACACGGTGGTGACCAGGTTGGCTGCTTCGAGGACGGCAAGATGCTTGCTGACCGACTGCCGCGCCATCGACAGTCCCGCGCACAACTCCTGCAGGTTCTGCCCGTTGCGCTGATTGAGGCTGTCGAGCAGAAGCCGTCGGCTCGGATCGGCCAGCGCTTTGAATACCTCGTCCATCTTTGTCATTTTCCCTAACATGCAGCTGATTGGCTGCATGTCCGACTATATGCAGCCCTCCGGCTGCATGTCAACCATTTCAGGTTGGTCGGGTCAATTCATCGAATCGGGCCAGCGCCAGATCGCGCTGGTCAGGGTCGAAGGTTTCGAGGTGGGTAAGCCGATCGCCGTCGAACAAACCCAGCATCAGCATCGGGATCTCAACGTCTGCGCCGTCAGACGACGTGCCTTTCGCCAGTAGGTCACCTACTGCTCCCGACGCCGAGTAGCGGAGAATATTCGTCGGCTCCACCCAAAAATTGGGGATGAGGGACGCCACCGTGTCGACGGATCTGATGAAATCGGCGATCGTCGCGCCGGCTCCCAGTTGGCGGTGGTTGACGCCTGTGGCGTCTGCGAGTCTCGCCCGGTACGTATCCCAGTCATGGCGATTCAATACCTGCAGAATCTTCAGGTGCGCCTCGATGGCTTGCGGATGCTCGACTTCTCCGGATGCGATCCAGCGAGCCGTCAACTCTGAGAACGCTCCGTTGATGTCATCAGGATCGAAGCTCACGGTACTGCGGATGAGATCGCCGTCCCCGACTTCCGTCAGCGCCAAGAGTTCGACGGTAATGGGTTGGTCAGGCTCACTGGCGTCGCGCCAACAGGTGCGGGACAGCGCGAAGTGAGCACCCCTGATCGCGATCGGCTGCACGTCCAATCGCCAGCCGGCCGGCGCCTCGAACGTCGCCTGCGCGGCATTCAATCGGGCTGGACCCTCGAACATGGCACGCAGGCCTTTTCGCCGATCCTCCACTCGGCAGTCTGCGGTGGTAAGAGCAAGAAAATCGCCCAAGTCGCGGCGGTTGAACGCGGCGGCTTGACGCGCCCAGGCCCGGGACGCAGCGTTCTCAAGTTGCGGCACTTGATGATTGAGCTCGTCGAATCGTGCGAGCGCGGCGTCGCGGTCGGTCTCGTCGAAGATTTCGAAACGGCTGAGCCGGTCGCCTTCGACGATTGCGACTATGACCATGCGCCACTCAGCGTCGAAACCGTCTGATGTCCCAATCCCGACATGGGTGAGCACCGCGCCGAGGAGCGACAGTCGATGGACAGCCTCGATGTAAGTCGTGAAGTTTTGCGTGAGTTCCATCGTTGACCAGATGTATGCCTTGAGGTCACCTGGTCCGATCGGTGCAAGCGCCCGATGGTCGACGTCTACGAAATCTGTTGTCGTGGCGGGAAGCTCGCGCCGGCGGATCGCTGCGTAACTCGCAACTATCACCGACCATGTTTCCGAGTGCACTGCCGCTTCACCGGCAAGATAGCGGGCGTCGAGTTCCTCGATTGCGTCGACGATGTCGTCGGGATCGAACAGGACGCCCGCCACGATCCGTCCGGCGGTATCGATCTCGATGATCGACAGCATCTCAGCATCGAACTCGCCGTGCTGGAGATCCTTGTTCGTCGAGGAGAAACGGCTGAGGACCAGACGCTGCCCGCGCGTCGCAACGGCGGTCCACGTAACGTTCGCCCCGATATCAGCGAGGCTTCGCATGTTTGCGAGTTCGTTATCGCGTCCTCGTTGGGTCCCGGCATTCACGACACGACGTCGATCATCGGTGGAGATATCGTCGGCCAACGTCTTCCCGATAGCGCCCCAGTCGCGAGCATCGTAGGAGGCCCAAAAACGCTCGTACACTTGGGTTGCCGCGTTCAGCAGTCGCGGTACGGTCGGCTGCAACTCATCAAAGCGGGCGAGTGCGGCTTCTAGCTCTGCCTCGTCAAAGGTTTCAGAGCGCTTCATCTGGTCGCCCTCGAACGTCAACAGATCGATTGATCGCCACTCGACGTCGAATCCCTCCTGCGAGATTGCGCGCATTGAGTGGGTGACAACAGCTCCAAGGTCGCTCAGTCGATGAACAGTGTCGATATAGATGCTGCCTTGCGGCGCGAGATCCCACCCCACCCTGAACGACGCGCCCATCGTTCCCGTGTCGACCATCGCGAGCTGTCGGTGGTCGACGAATTCGCAATCTGTCGTCCGCATCGCCAATTCATGCCGGTTGACAGCTGCGAAGGCGTGCGTGACGAGTGACCAGATGCGGGCGTGCGCTGCCGCTTCGCCTACGAGGTATCGAGTGTCGAGTTCCTGGAATGCGGCATCGATGTCGTCGAGATCGAAACTGACACCCGCTGAGATCCGGTTATCAGCCTCGATTTCGATGAGTGTGAACATTTCGAGCCCGAACGCGTCGGCCGGCTGTCCCGCACCCGATACGCGCGAACGAGTGAGCGCAAGCCGGTCCCCGCGGGTCGCGACAACAGTTGACTCGTAATTTCTGACGCCGACGCCGACGATGGCACGCAAGTTCTCCATCTGGGCGTCCCGGCCGCGTCGGACGCCACCGCTCACCACCCGACGACGATCGTCATCGCAGACGTCGTCAGTCACCATCTGCGCCATGGCATCCCAGTCACGAGCCGCCAGGTACATGTTGAAGCGATCAAACATTCTGCTCGCCGTGTTTTCCAGTCGCCGCGAGGGTCGGTTCAGTTCATCCAAGCGGTCAAGCGCGGTCTCGAGATGTGTCTCATCGACTAGTTCGCACCGGCCGATTTGGTCGCCGTCGACGGTTAGAATTGCGATCATCCGCCACTCGGCCTCGAAGCCATCCTGCGAGATCCCACATGCTGTGTGCGTGACGACCGCTCCCGAAGTGGCCAACCGATGCACAGCCGCGACGCGAATTCTGAAACCTGGCGTGAGATTCCAACCGGCGCCTAGGTACGCGGTCAAGTCACCTGCCTCGATCGTCGTACGCAGCGAGTGGTCGATGTTGACCCAGTTGGGCGTGATCGCGGGGATTTCACCCTGGTTGATCGCCGCGTAGGCGCCCGTGATGATCGACCATGTGCGCGCATGTGCGGCCGCTTCACCAGCGATATAACGCGCGTCGAGTTCTTCGAAGGCGGCGTCGATGTCGTCGAGGTCGAACGTGGTACCCGCCGCGATCCGGCTCTCGGTGTTGATTTCGATGACGGTCAGCATCTCGGCCTCGAACACATCGGGTCTGCCGCCGCCCGATACATGCGTTCGCGTGAGCACCAGGCGCTCCCCGCGAGTCGCGATGACGACCGACTCGATAGTCGTCACTCCGACGTCGACGATCGACCGAAAATTCGCGATCTGGGCATCCCGGCCGACTTGGATGCCGCCGCTCACCACTCGACGACGGTCGTCGTTGCAAACGTCGTCGGCGACGATCTCCGCGAGCGCATCCCAGTCATGTGCCACGATGTAACCGTTGAAGCGCTTGTACATTCGGCTCGCCGCGTTTTCCAACAGGAGTGCCGGCCTATTGAGCTCGTCGAAACGCGCGATTGCCGCATCGAGGTCTGTCTCATCGAAGATCTCCGCGCGGCTGATCAGGTCACCTTCGACCATCATGATCTGGGCAATACGCCATTCGGCGGCGAATCCCTCTTGCGAGGTGCCCTTCAACACTTGTGTATAGACCGCTCCCAACTCGCTGAGCCGATGCACATTTTCAATGCGAAAACTCAAGTTCGGAAGTTGATTCCAGGAAGCCGTGAGGTAGCTGATGAGTTCGCCGGGTGCAAATGCCATAGCGCCGCGACGGTGGTCGATACTCACCAAGTACGAAGCCGCTGGGTATACCTCATGACTGTTGAGATCGACGTAGGCCGCGGTGATTACAGACCACGTGTGCGCGTGGGCCGCCCCTTCGCTCGCAACGTACCGCGCTTCGAGTTCCGCGAAGGCGGCGTCCAGGTCGTCGGGTTCGAACACCACATGTCTAGAAATCTGACCGTCGGCAGTGATCTCGGCTAGGTCCACCACCGCGAAATCTTCGCTGGGCCAATCGGGTACGGAAAATGAGCTCCCAAAAAGAACAAGGTGCTCCCCGCGGGTCGCGATGACGGTCGTCGTGATGTTCTCAAACCCCACCTCGGCTATGGCGCGCATATTGGCCATTTCGACATCCCGACCATGTTGAATCCCCGCGCTTACCACCCGGCGACGATCGTCAGTCGTCAAGCTGTCGGCCACCAAGCCGGCCATGGCGTCCCAGTTGCGAGCTGCGAAAAGCGCCGCGTAACGCTCCACGACTCGGCTTGCCGCGTTTTCCAATTGCGGTGATGGCTGACTGAGCTCATCGAACTTCGCGAGCGCAGCGTCGAGGTCGGTCTCGTCGAAGATTTCGGTGCGATTGATCAAGCCGCCTTCGACTGTGACGATTTCGACGAAACGCCACTCGGCGTGCAAGCCATCGTGTGAGGTTCCGTTCAGCACCAAGGTGTAGACGGTTCCCAGGTCGCTTAGCCGATGCACAGCCTCGATGAAGAAGCAGAGGTCCGGAATCTGATCCCAGGTGGCGCGGATGTACGCGACAAGGTCGCCGGGTGCGAATGCAATTCCGCGGCGGTGATCGATATTGACGAAGTCCTTTAGTGTCGGGTGTATCTCGTGTCGATGCAAGGCGGCGGCGTGGCGTTCCGTTATAAGCGACCATGTATGCGCGTGCGCCGCGGCTTCGCCTGCAAGATAACGGCTTTCGAGCTCCGCGATGGCGGCTTCAAGGTCATCGAAGTCGAATACGACAGCCGTTGCGATACGTCCCCCGGAGTCGATCTCGAAGATGATCAGGGACTCGACTTGGAACCCTCCGGGTTGCTGGTCTCGAGTCGAGAAGCGTGCACGCGTAAGGGTAAGGCCCTCGCCACGGGTCGCAATGACTGTCGATGTCATGTCTGCAATTCCGACGTCGGCGGCCGTTCTCAAATCCTCGAGTTCAGCATCGCGGCCGCGTCGCATCCCCGCATTCGTGATCCGTCGGCGATCATCGACGCTATATCCGTCTGTCAGTAAGTGCGCCATTGCCTCCCAGTCGCGGGCGACGAAGGACGATTGGAATCGCTCGATTACTTGGCTTGCATGGTTTTCCAGCTGCGGTGTGCGTCGAATGAGCTGTTCAAACGCGGCGAGCGCCGCGTCGAGGTCGTCCTCTTCGTACACGTCCATCCGCTGTTCGTCGGGAACAAGCGCAACGATGCGAGGCCATTGCAGTTCATTCCCAATTGTGTCGGTGCCTTCGATGACGAGGCTGGCGACGGTGCCGTGCGCGTCAAGCGCATGTATTGCCGTCACCCGATACCGGGCGTCTGGCACGAGTGCCCACAGCTCCTCAACCGCCCGCCCGAAGTCATTAGACCCGAACGAAATCCGGCGATGATCGACGTACCTGAGTCCGCCCATGATGGGTCCCAGCTCATGACGATTCACCTCGCCCAGCGTATCCACCACTGTCTGCCAGGCAATTGCATACGGTGCCGCCTCGCCGGCGAGGTAGCGGGTATCGAGCTCGTTGAAGGCAGCGTCGAGGTCGTCGGGGTCAAACACCACGTGCGACGCAAGCCGGTTGTCGGCGTCGATTTCGACAATGCCGACCATCTCGTTGCAGAATCTCTCGCGCTGTCGGTCCTGCTCCGAGAAACGAAGAACACGGAGGGCGAGGCGGTCACCGCGGGTGGCAATGGTATTGCACGTTACGTTCCCACTGTCGGCGAGTTCGGCCATGGCCTTGAGGTTCTCGATTTCGAAATCGCGGCC
>Ga0268266_10004725_pt1 | contig 12957 bp, 11 predicted proteins | sample KBSS13metaG_FD_190356 | JGI IMG/M metagenome (GOLD analysis project Ga0268266, IMG submission 190356) | Switchgrass rhizosphere microbial communities from Kellogg Biological Station, Michigan, USA - KBS S1-3 metaG (SPAdes) (version 2) | ecosystem: Host-associated > Plants > Roots > Rhizosphere...
TGCGAGCTGGAACCGCGGCGCCAAGGGTGGCGGCTGGTCGGCGCCCACTTCGGGTCCGGTCGATCCGCAGACCCTGCCGTACGCGATGGAGCGCCTCACCAACATCGAGGCGGGCTTCAAATCCACCTTCTGGGATGGACGCGCGCGCCTGAACGGCTCGGTGTTCCACTACGACTACAAGAACTACCAGGGCTTCTTCCTGGATGTGGCCACCCAGGTCGTCGAGAATATCGACGCCAAGGTCAAAGGCGGTGAGCTGGAATTCTCGGTCATTCCGGTCCACGGACTGAACGTCCAGCTGGGTGTCTCACACCTCGAATCGATGGCCCCGCACGTTCCGACACCCTCAGGCGAGTTTGTCCCAGCGGAGCTGCCGCAGGCTCCCCATTGGACCCTCAACGCCCTCGCCCGCTACGAGTGGCCGATGCTCGGTGGCATGGCTTCGATCGAAGGCGATGCCAAATGGAACAGCCGGCAGTACCTCGAGCTGATCAATGCGCCGGTTGACCTGCAACCTTCCTACGCCGTTATCAATGCGCGTGTTGGATTCGGCAGCGTCGATGACCGCTGGCAGGTCAACGCATTCGTCAAGAACGCAGCTGACAAATGGTACCGGATCTACAACCTGGATCTCTCGGGCTTCATTGGCAGCAATCAGGGCGTGTACGCGCCACCGCGCGAGTACGGATTGGAGCTGCGGTATCACTTCGGAGGATGACTTCATGAGCTTCTCTTTGACGATCGGCGGCAAGGCCGCAGCCACGGGTAAGACATTCAACGTCCTCAATCCTGTCGACGAGAGTGTAGTAGCGGCTTGTCCGGAAGGAACGCCGGCGCTGGTGGATGAAGCAGTTGCCAGTGCGCGTAAGGCTTTTGCTTCCTGGGCCGGCTTGCCGGATGCCGAGCGCGTCAACAAGCTGCTGGCGATTGCCGATCTCATCGAGAAGCATCACGCGGAGTTGTCCGAGCTCATTACCCGTGAGCAGGGCAAAACTCAGAGCGGCCCCGGCGCCAACCTGGAAGTGGGCGGCGCGGTCGCCTGGACCCGTGCGACGGCCAGCCTGTCGCTGCCCGAACAGACCATCCAGGACGATGCCAAGGGCAAGATCGTCATACGGCGCAAGCCGGTCGGTGTGGTGGCCTCCATCACACCCTGGAACTGGCCGATGATGATCGCCGTGTGGCACATCATGCCGGCGCTGCGTGTTGGTTGCACTGTTGTCATAAAGCCCTCCCCGTTCACACCGCTGTCGACCTTGCGCATGGTCGAGCTCATGAACCAAGTACTCCCCCCAGGCGTGATCAACGCCGTGACGGGCGGCGCCGATGTGGGAACCCGGCTCGTCAATCATCCTGACGTCAACAAAGTTGTGTTTACCGGCTCCATTCCCACCGGCAAGAAGGTCATGGAGGGAGCTGCTCACACGCTCAAACGCGTGACCCTGGAGCTGGGTGGCAATGATGCCGGCATCATCCTGCCGGGCACTCGCATCGATCCACTGCTCGAAAACCTCTTCTGGGGCTGTTTCATCAATGCGGGTCAAACCTGCGCGGCCCTGAAGCGCTTGTATGTTCACGAGGACCAGTACGAAGAAGTCGTGCAGAAGTTCGCCGCCTATGTGGCCAAGATACCCGTGGGGAACGGGCTCGATCCGAACAACCTCATCGGGCCGGTGGCCAACAAGATGCAGTTCGACAAGGTCGCTGACCTCGTTGAGGACGCGCGTAAGAGCGGAGCGAAGATTGTTGTCGGCGGGAATCCTGAGCGCGGGCCGGGGTACTTCTACCCGTTGACGGTGATTTCAGAGGCAACGGATGCCATGCGGGTGGTCAAGGAAGAACAGTTCGGCCCCGTCATCCCGATTGTGAAGTACAAGACGGTGGAAGAAGCCATCGCCCGCGCCAACTCACTCGAAGTGGGCCTCGGCGGGTCCGTCTGGGGGAACGATCCCCAGGAGGCCGCAGGCTACGCCAGCCGGCTCGAGTGCGGAACGGCCTGGGTCAATCAGCATGGCACCTTGCACCCCATGGCACCCTTCGGAGGCGTAAAGTGCTCGGGGATCGGTGTGGAATTCAATGTGGATGGATTGAAGGAATACACCACAGTGCAAGTCATCAACGTAGCGCTCTAGTTTGATTGGCGCGGCACTGGCCGCGCGGAGCCCGGGTTCTTTTCCGCCGGCGCTGGTTTGATTGGCGCGGCACTGGCCGCGCGGAGCCCGGGTTCTTTTCCGTCGGCGCTGGTTTGATTGGCGCGGCGCCGGCCGCGTGGACTTCGGCCACTTTGCGGAGTAGATGTGTCAACAGGTCCTAGCTCGCCTGCACCGTCGGTCGACCGGCGTGGGTTGATTGCCGCCATATTGGTTGGCGTCATCGGCCCTGAGGTGTTCATTGTCCAGCCCGGGTTTGTGCAGGGGTTGGTTGAGCACCTGGGCTTCGATGATCAAAGCGCCGGTTACGCCGCGTCCATCGAGGTGTGGGGAATCACGGCCACCACCGTGTTGATGACCTTCTTCGCGCATCATTTCAACTGGCGCAAGGTCATCACGGTCTCCCTGATTCTCGTGGCTGTGAGCAACCTCGCCTGCATGGCGGTTCACGACAAGACGCTGTTTGTGGTGCTGCGGTTCTTCGCGGGGCTGGGCTGCGGCAGCCTGATTTCTTTGAGCTTCACGACCGTGGGGCTGACGAGCAACCCGGACCGCAACTTTGGCTATTTGATCATGTGGGTGCTGCTGTACGGCGCGGTTGTGTTGTTCGCCATGCCAGCGGCATTTTCCGTGAGCGGGATGACCGGGCCCCTGCTGTTCTTCGCGCTCTTCCCGCTGGTGGCTTTGCCCTTCGTCAAGGCATTTCCGGTGAGCGGCGAGACGGTGGCCGCGGTGGAGGCGGATGCTGTCAACCTCTCCGCCCTGCTCAAAGGCTCCGCACTCGCAGCGATGTTCGCGTATTTCATCGCGCAGGGGGTCGCCTGGGCCTATTTGTTCTTGATTGGGACTGCAGGCGGACTGTCCGAGCAGAAGGTCGCGAACGCGCTGACCTTGTCGCAGTTTGCCGGGGTTGCAGGAGCGTTGTTGCCGGCGATGTTGGGCTCGCGTTTCGGACGCTGGCGTCCCCTGTCGATTGGCATCTCCGGCGGCGCGGTGGCGCTGGTATTCCTGATCGGCCACTTCGAGTACCTGCCCTTCACGATCTGGGTCTGCGTCTATAACTTCTTCTGGAACATGACCCACCCCTACCTGCTCGGCTCCATGGCTAGCTTCGATCGGCGCGGACGGGTGGTTGTGTATGCAGTGGCGCTGCAGATGTTGGGGCTCGCCATCGGGCCCGCCCTCGCCGCGAGCGTGATTTCCCCGGACCACTATGACCGCGTGAACTGGCTGTCTATCGGCTTCTTCATGGTCAGTTGGATTTGCATTCTGCCGCCCGTGCTCGCGCAACAGCGCAGCACCCAGGGCGCCAAACTCGGATGGAGAACCTCATGATTGGAGATCTCAAGGGCAAGGTTGCGATCGTCACGGGCGCAGGCCAGGGCATCGGCGAAGGCATCGCACGCTGCTTCGCGAAAGCCGGCGCCAAGATTTTGATCGCTACGCGGACCGCGAAGAACGGTCAGGCGGTCGCCGACTCGATTGTAAAAGACGGCGGCGTAGCCAGCTTGTTGCAGGTGGATGTCGGCCAGCACGAGCAGGTGAAACGCACTGTGGCGCACGCGGTATCGACCTACGGCAGGCTCGATATCGTGGTGCATAACGCTGCTGTGTATCCGGTGTTGCCGATTGAAGAATTGAGCGACACGGACCTCGACATGACGCTGTCGGTGAATCTGAAGGCGGGGTTCTGGTTCATCCAGGCCGCCCTGCCACACCTGCGCAAGCAGGGCGGCGGCCGTTTCCTCTTTACCTCGTCTGTTACCGGCCCCAACGTCGCCATGCCGGGGACCGCCCATTACGCGGCCTCCAAGAGCGGCATGAACGGCCTGATCCGGACGGCCGCCCTGGAATTTGCTCGCGAGAACATCACCGTCAACGGTGTCGAGCCGGGTTACATTCGGACACCCGCAATGGAGGCTTTGGGCAGCGAGGCCGAGATCGCAGAGATGGCCAAGTGCATTCCGCTGGGCAAGCTCGGCAATCCCATCGACATCGCCAACACGATGCTGTTCCTGGCCTCGGATGAAGCCCACTACATCACCGGTCAGACAATCGTCGTCGACGGCGGGTCGACGCTCCCTGAGAGTCCGGTTGTGCTGGACGCCTACTACAACTCAAAGAAATGAACACGCAATCCCTCCTGGAGCGCCGCTTCAACGTTCTGGGGCGCCACTCACCCCTCTTCTACGAGAAGCCTTTGCAGCTCGTTCGAGGTGAGGGAGTGTGGGTCTGGGATGCTGACGGCAAGCGCTACCTGGATGCCTATAACAATGTCCCGCACGTTGGACATTGCCATCCGCGCGTAGTCGAGGCGCTGCGCCGCCAGGCTGGCATCCTCAACAGTCACACTCGCTATCTGGATGAGACCGTCGTCAACTATGCCGAAGACTTGCTATCTACGTTTCATCCCAGTCTGGCCCGAGTGTTCCTGACGTGCACCGGCAGTGAATCGAATGAGCTGGCGCTGCGGATCGCGCGCGAGACGACCGGGCACATGGGTGTCATCTCCACCGACTTTGCCTACCATGGCAACACGGCCGCGGTTTCTCAAATCAGCTCAGTGTTCACGCCCGCCTCCAAACGGGGTCCCTACGTCCGCTATGTTCCGGTGATCGATCCGTACCGGCAGCGTAACGGTCGCAGTGACGAGGCGTTGGCTGATGTTTATGTGCAGGAATTGCAGAACGCAATCGACGACCTCGAGCGCAATGGTGTGAAACTCGCAGCCGTATTGTTTTGTACTGCGTTCTCGAGCGAGGGTCTGCCTGACATCCCGAAGACCTACTTCCCCAAAGTCGCCGCTGCCGTGCATGCGGCGGGCGGTCTGGTGATCGCAGATGAGGTGCAGGCGGGGTTTGGTCGCTTTGGCTCCCACATGTGGGGCCACGCCCGTCATGCGATGGTTCCGGACATCGTCACCATGGGCAAACCCATGGGCAACGGTCATCCGCTGGCCGGCGTCGTGACGACTGCAGCGCTCATGGAAGACTTCACGAGCCAGAACATGTACTTCAACACCTTTGGCGGAAACGAAGTATCGGCAGCCGTTGGGCATGCGATGTTGAATGTCCTTCGCGATGAGAAGTTGCTGGAGAATGCGCTGACTGTCGGGGAGTACGTGCTGAGCGGGATGCGCCGGTTGCAGCAGAAGTATCCGATCATTGGCGATGTTCGCGGCCAGGGGATGTTTTTCGCTGTCGAAATTGTCTCGGACGGAAAACCGGATGCCGCCAGGACCCGGAAGATTGTGAATACAATGCGCGAGCGCGGTGTCCTGATCAGCCGGATTGGTCCGCACGACAACATCCTCAAGATTCGGCCGCCCATGGTGTTCACCCGGGAGAACGCCGACGTTCTGTTATCCACGCTTGACAGTGTGTTGGCCTGATGGATGCCCTGTTGCACAGACTTCTGACGCTCGTTGAGTCCCGCTGGCCTCTCCAGTGCGCCTCCATTCAACCGATCAAAGTCCGCGAGAACGCTGTCTACGCTGTGCACCTGCGTGATGGGAGCAAGGTTGTTCTGCGGGTCCACCGTTGTGGGTATCACTGCGACGAGGCACTTCAGTCGGAGCGGACCTGGATGCAGGCGCTGGAGGAATATGGGATCGAGGTGCCACGGCACGTCCTGTCCAACGGCGGCAGGTCGTTCGAGCGGTCTCACATCCAAGGCTTCGAGGGTGAGCGCCAGGTCGATGTGTTTCACTGGATTGCAGGGCAGCAGCTGGGTTCGGTTGAGCAGGGAGTGGCTGCCGAGGATGTTGCCGATATCTATCGCAAGGTGGGCCGCTTGGCGGCACGCTTGCACAACCAGTCTTCCGCGTGGAACGCACCTGGGGGCTTCCTGCGCCATGCATGGGATGCTGAAGGGCTGGCGGGGGAGCGGCCGTTTTGGGGCCGCTTCTGGGAGCTGGAGGCGCTGACGGGGTCCCAGCGGCAGCTGCTCATAGAGCTGCGGCAGTCGCTCTGGCGGGACCTCAATGCATTCGGGTTTGGGTCTGATCGGTACGGGTTGATACACGCCGACCTCGTGCCGGAAAACATCCTGGTGGACGGGGACTCGCTACAGGTCATCGATTTCGATGACGCCGGCTACGGGTGGCACTTGTTTGAGATTGCCACGTCGCTGTATTTCATCCGCCGTGACTCGATTTATGTCCAGGCGCGCGAGGCGGTGATTGAGGGCTATCGCCAGCAAAGGATGCTCCCTGACGAGCACCTGGAGTTGCTACCCATGTTCCTGGCCGCCCGCGGTACAACCTATCTCGGTTGGGTGCATACGCGCGCGGGCGAACCCGCAGCCGCAGAAATGACGCCGGCGTTGATTGAGATGGCCACGGCTGCAGCCGAGGACTACCTCAGCGCCTAGTAAACGATGCTGCCCACTGACGTGCCACCGCAAACATACAACGTCTGACCGGTGATGAACCCGGCTTGCGGGTCCACGAAAAACAGGATGGCGCGGGCGACATCCTCCGGCAGCCCCAGGCGCTTCACGGGGATGGATTGCACGATCGCCGGTAATCGCGGGCTGTCCTTCGGGATGATCTCGTGGAACACCTCCGTGGCCTCAATAGGCCCCGGAGCGATCACATTAGCCGTGATCCCATCCGCCCCCAACTCGAGCGCCCAGGTCCGCGCCAGACCCAACATGGCCGCTTTGGTGGCGGAATACACGGTGCGTTGTGCCAGCCCGAGCACCGCTCTGGATGAGACCAGCACGATGCGCCCAAAGTGGCGCTCCCTCATGGCAGGCAATGCCGCCTGTACCAGCGCAATCGGCGCAGCGATGTGCAGATTGGCCAGCGTTTGATAGTCGTCCTCGGTGACCTTCTCCAGCGACTGCTGTCTCACCGCCCCCGCATTGTGAATGACAGTAGTTATCGGATACTGCTCGGCAAGCTCATGTGCCGTCGCCGCCGTGGCGCGCGTGTCCGACAGATCGACCTGAACCTGCTTCAGGTTGGGCGAAGTGCTGCCCGCCGGCTTGCGATCCAGAGAGATGACCCGGTGCCCGGCCGCCAACAGCTTCTCACAGGTCGCTGCCCCGATTCCCGAGCTGCCGCCCGTGATCAACGTGAATGAGTCGCTCATCGGGCCACCAGCACTGCGTATCCCTCTTGCAGTCTCATGCTGACCTCGACATCCGCGGGTGCCGTCGACACTGTCTTCTCGACATAAGTCAGCGCAACCGGTCCACACCGCAAGTGGACGAGACCGATTCGCAATGGCAGTTGCTCGGTGAACTTCGCCAGATGGCTGTGGGACAACGTCGTCTCCGATATCAGACGCCCCGCTCCAGGCTGCAGTGTCCATTCCAACCCGACCGAGAGGCATCGGTGACACGCATCGCGCGGCGGATATTGGACAGTGCCGCATTCCTTGCACTGCTGCAGCTCAAACCGCCCTGCCGCAGCAGCCTCGGTCATTCGCAGTGCAGCCCGACTATGTAGCTGCAAGGATGGTTGCTCCACAACACAGGCCCCTATCGTAGTTGATCATCCCAAACCCACTTACCAGCGCCAGCTTCGCAGCGGCGACAGGCTTCCCCAATGCAGCGCCTGTCAGCTGTCGAACAGCATCCGTCATTCCCAGAAAGCCACCCGCCGCACCTGCCTGCCCGCAAGACAGCTGGCCGCCCGACGTGTTGTGCGGGAAGGTGCCATCGTTGGTAAAGGTGTGGTCGCGAATAAACTGCGGCCCCTCGCCCTTGGCGCAGAACCCCAGGTCCTCCATCTGTAGCAGGCTGATGACGGGATAGTCGTCGTAGGTTTGCAGCAGGTCGATTTGGTTATGTCCGACCCCTGCTCGCGAGAACAGCGCATCCCGATCCAACGCCCAGCCGCCGCGCATCTGGATGGGGTCGTCAGGGAAGGCATTGTGTCGCTCGGAGGTCGATAGCACTGCGACGGCTCTCAGGCCAAGCTCGCGCGCGCGTTGTTCGGGCATGACCAGGAAGCCCTCCGCTCCTGCGCAGGGCATGACGCAATCAAACAGGTGAATCGGGTCAGCAATCGGGCGGGCGTTGAGGTACTGGTTCAACGTCAGAGGCTTGCGAAACAGCGCGGCCGGAAAGCTCAGCGCATTCTCGCGCTGGGCCACGCAGAGCTTGCCAAAGTCTTCTCTCTGGGCGCCGTACTCCCTCATGTAGTACGACGTCAGCAGCGCGAAGCTGGCGTTGGGGCCACCGGCCCCGTAGGACCAAACAGCGTCCTGCGTGAATCGACTGAAGTTGCCCAGCGTCGATCCGAAAGCGTCAGGCGCGTTTGTGTCGGCCCCGACACAGGCAACCACTTCTGCATCCCCCGCCTCAACTGCCCGCACTGCGCGTCTCAACGCAACAATGCCGGCCGCGCCACCCATCGGGATGTGGTCCAGCCATCGCAGCGACAAACCCAGATGCTGAGTCAAGCCAACGGCCGTATCAGGTGCAAGCGTGAAGCTGGAGAAGCAAAGCCCGTCGAGGGCCGCCTTCTCCAGGTGGGCTGCCTGGAGCATCTCCTTCAGCGCCCGGGCGGCAAACCAATGGGCAGTGTTCTCGCTGAACCGGATGTAGGGGATCGTGACAGGTGCCGTGATGACGGCTTTCATGGGGCGCGCTTTTTCATGGACCGCAGGTCCAGTGTGCCGCTGAGGGCCACACGCTCACGCGCCAGCTCGCCCAGCCGGGCGCGTTGGATCTTCTCTGTCGCGGTGAGTGGCAGCTGGTCACAGAAGGCAATGTAGCCGGGCGCTTTGAAGTACGCGAGCTTCTGCAGGCAGAACTCAACGAGTTCCTTCGCCAGCCGCGGTGGGTCCTCCACTGCCCCTCGCGCCACAACACAGGCCATGACCTCATCGCCGCGTACATCATCCGGCACCGCCGCAACACCTACGCTGGCAATGCGGGGGTGTTGCAGGAGCACACCTTCAACCTCAACGGCCGCGATGTTTTCACCGCTGCGGCGGATGACGTTTTTCTTTCGATCCACAAAGTGGAAATCACCGTCCGCGTCTACGAAGACAATATCGCCGGTGTGAAAGTAGCCGCCCTGCCACGCCTGGGCCGTTGCCTCGGGGTCCTTCAGATACTCGCGGAAGAATCCACGCCTGGGTCTATCGCCCGCGGCGCGCACCCATAGCTCGCCGTGCTCCCCTGGCGCGGCATCGTTCCCTTCCGGGGTTACGACACGACATTGCACCTTGGATGACGGCCGCCCGAAGCAGGCCGTGCCGATCTTGCGAGGCTCATGGCTGGCAATGATGGCGGCCGCACAGCCGGTTTCCGTCATCGCCCACGCCTCGATCAATGGGAAACCGAATCGCTGCTCAAAGGCGGCGTGCAGCCGGGGGCTGACACCGGCCCCAAAGCCAAAGCGGATCGTGTGCTCCTTGTCGTCCGCCGACGCCTCGCTACCCAACAACATCGCCGGCATCACGCCCAAGTAGTGCAGCACAGTTGCCTTCGACCGGCGAACGCTGTCCCACCAGGTACGGGGATGAAACCGATCCAGAGGGATGATGCATCCCCCCGTCAACAACATGGCCATGGTGGAACAAGCCATGGCATTCATGTGTGTCATCGGCAGAGGCGTCAACAACCGCTCCACCCCTTCCTCCAACGCGCACAACCCGCCGATCCCGGCGTACCAGGCCCCCGCCCCCAGGAAATACTCGTTAGTGAGTACGCACCCCTTAGGCCGCCCCGTCGTACCCGAGGTATAAAGCAGCGCACACTCGGTGTTGACATCCGGCCGGCAGGCAGCGGCGATCACAGGCGGCACCGTGCGCTGGGTATCGCTGGCTCCGTTCACCACACCTTGTAGGGTGTCCGCGGTGCCCACGATCAGGCGGGTACCAATCCGCTCTGCGGCACGGCGGACCTCCTCCGCACGTGGCGAGGGCACGATGGCGGCGACCATTTCGGAGTGGGCGATGACGTATTCCAACTCGGCTTCGCGCCAGTCGGTGTTCAGCGGCACGGCTGACACGCCCAAGGCGTTGAGCGCCAGCCAATGAAAAAACATGGCCGGCCGATTCTCGAGCATCAGCCCAACACGGTGCCCGGTGCTCAACCCGGCTGCAGCGTATCGCTGGGCCAAGGCGGAGATTTCGTCAGCCGCGGCAGCGTAGGTGTAGCTGCGCGCCTCGACGCCGTAGTGATGGGCCGTCTCCGGCAGGATCGACAGGAACTCCCGATCCCCATGACGCTCCACCGTCCGTTGGAATGCTTCGTAGACCGTGCCGCTGACCATGATTACAGCAGCAGTTGTATGGAAGGAAGAGCCGATTCCCGATTCAGCAGCTCGATCTTCTTCATCTGAATTTTCCACTGGCCCGCGTGGCTGCGCAGATGATGGAAGGCCACACCCGCCAGCACGATCTGCTGATCGAGCTGCGCCTCCGCATACAGGAACGGAGTGCGCAGCACGCACTGCTGCTCTCCAGACTCAACCACGGCAGGCTGCTGCAACACATGCTGGCAGAAGCTCGGTTGCTGCTGCGAAAACGCATTCGGATGCCGCAGCCGCTCAATCCGCACCTTCAACAGCAACTTGTCTTCATAAAACAGCGAAGTATGCGTTTCCCCAATCGGCTGATCCCGCGTCAGCGGCATCCAATACAGCGCATCGTCAGTGAACAGCTCATACCACTCATCAAAGCGCTTCTCGTCAATCAACCGCGCTTCGTGATACACGAAATCAATGGCTGACGTCACGGCTGCACGTCCTCAGACCGGGTCATCAGATCCACCCACGCTCGATATTGCCCGCGCATGGGCGCCTCATTCGTAGCGCCGTACACTCCAGCAATCGACTCAGCCTCAGCGGCGGAGTAATTGCGATGCAGACTCACCCAGTCGGAACTTTGCGAGCTCAACCCCTCCTGCATCGCACGGTAGCAGTGCAAGTCATCGTGCCCAACCATCGACGTAGGCGCGTTGATCAACCGCGAATACGTTGCCGTACGTGCCAGCATCTCTTCCGGTGCACCCACCAGTCGAAACGTCCAACTCTCGATGACCGTCTTGTCCACCGCCAACGGACGCGCCACGCGAATTGTCTGGATCGCGCCCTTGATGGTCAGACTCGGGTAATAAACCGTGTTGTGCCGGGCTTCCGCGAGAATGGCCTTCGCCCGCTCCTCCCCGTAAGCGGCAAACATCCGCCGCTCATACTCACCCACGCTCGAGTACTTGGAGTGAATCGAGAAATTCACGCCGGTGTAGCTGTGGCCGTTGGGATAAACCTTCACGCCCATCTTCTCGAAAAACTCGTAGTCGTTCACAAAGGGCGTGAACTGCTCGATCACCATGGGCTTGGGGGCGCCCGCGGCCGGTGCCGAGGAGTCCCATAGTTTCTTGGCCGTGCCGGCTGACGACTCATGCGCCACCATTGGATGCATCGCGTCGTTCAGGTTTTCGACATACATCTTCCAGTTGCAGTCGTGCATGTACCGCAACGGCGCACTGGCCACCTCCAGCCGGCCCTCTGGAGAGCGATCCACCATGTTGTCGATGGAGGTCAGCGAGTCGCCGAAGAACTCCTGGAATCCGCTGCCCTGCGCGGCCAGGCGGACGAACACAAACCCACGATAGTTGTGTGAGGTCAGCTCGCCGATACCGTGCAGAGCCTCGGCCTGGGCCGCTTCGTCGTAACCACCTTTGAGCGGAACGGAGCGCAGAGTGCCGTCCAGGCGATAGATCCAACCATGGTAGGGACAGCGCAGCAGGCCGCCCTGGCACTTGCCGTGCTGGGCGCTGACCAACTTGGTTCCCTTGTGGGCGCAGCGATTGGGCAACACCCGGACCCTGGAGTCATTCCCACGAACCATGATGACGGGTTCGTGGCCGATCTGGGCGCTATAGAAGTCGCCGGTCTTGGGGACCTGGCTGTCGTGGCCCACATAGATCCAGGCATTGCGCCACAGGTGGCGCATCTCCAGCTCGAAAACGGCCGGGTCGACGTACACGTCGCGGTGGACACGGTCGGGACGGACCAGCTCGCGCACGGAAGCAGGATCGGCGTAGCGATTCATGAGGGACCCCTATGCCATAATAGTATCCCCATCACGTGATTTTGCAAGTAATTATGGCCCGAGCCGATGCCAAGCGCCGCGGAGACCCGGCGCACCCGGAATTCAAGATCGCGGACTGGCCTTTCTACCTGATTGCGCGCACGGCGCGGCGTTATGAGATGGATATGGAAGAGGCTCTGCGCCGGATCGACATGGATGTGCCGAGCTGGCGTGCCATCATGTTGGTGCACGAGCAGAACCCCAGCAGCGTCAGTGAGATTGCCGAGCGGGCTGTGACCCGGTTGTCCACGATGACGCGCGTGATACAGCGGCTGGAGAAGCGCGGGTTGGTGAAGTTGGCTACCCGCGCGGCGGATGCGCGGGTGACCGAGGTGTTTATCACGCCGGCGGGGGAGGAAATTGTTGAGCAGGTGCGGACAGTGGCCAGCCGGATTTATCAGGCTGTGTTCAAGGACATGAGCGCCAGTGAGATTGAAACGTTGAACGGGTTGCTGCTGAGGGTGTTCAACAGCTTGTGATCAACCGGACGAACACCCGCCGGATCGCTATTGCGTTGGCGCTCGGTGGCGCGCTGCTCGTCAGTTACCCGGCTGTCTCCGGCGGCCTGTTATGGGATCTCGGCGCCGCCTGCGGCTATGTGTGCCTGATCCTGTTTGTATGCCTATACGTCTTCCCCGTCCGCGGCGACGGCCTCCCCCACGTCCGCCTCCTTGGCTTATCGCAGCACAAAACCATCGGTTGGTGTGTCCTGAGCACCGCCGTCGCCCACGTCGCCGCAGTCCTCCTAG
>Ga0268266_10004734_pt1 | contig 12936 bp, 12 predicted proteins | sample KBSS13metaG_FD_190356 | JGI IMG/M metagenome (GOLD analysis project Ga0268266, IMG submission 190356) | Switchgrass rhizosphere microbial communities from Kellogg Biological Station, Michigan, USA - KBS S1-3 metaG (SPAdes) (version 2) | ecosystem: Host-associated > Plants > Roots > Rhizosphere...
TCAGTTCACTTCGCGAGCTTGGCGATCGCGTGCGTCAGGCGGGACACCTTCCGGCTCGCATTGTTCCTGTGAATGATGTTGCGCTGCGCGGCTTGCATCAGTTCCGGTTCCGCGCGCTTCATCGCTTCCAGCGCCGCATTGCGATCGCCGCTCTTGATCGCTTCCTCGACGGTGCGGACCGCGCCACGCATCTGGGTGCGGCGCGACTTGTTGACGATGGTGCGGCGGGCAATCTTGCGGGTCGCCTTCTTGGCGGAAGTGGTATTGGCCATGTTCTCAACTATCCTTCGGCTGTCATCGCTCGGGTGGTCGGGCTCGAGCGCGCCGGCCGTTCAAATTGCGTGATGGACGCTGGTTGTATTTTCCAGGGTGTTCGTAAACCTAAGCCGTTCTTGAGGGCGCCATGTACGGAAGCCGAAATGCCCCCGAAAGCGGCGCTGCGCAAAGAACAGCGGCGGCGGGATTGCGCCCGCCGCCATTGGGGGTCTTATAGAGGGCGAGTTCTGCACCGTCAACGCTTTCTGCCTCCCGGAAAGGCCGGTATGGGGGTGGAAATGGGTGCGTAAGGTGCTGATGAGGTTGAATTTCCGGGGAGCCCCCGGTATTGGCTGACGGCCCCTTGGGGCGACAAATGTCAAGGTGACGCATGATCCGCGGTTTTTTCCGGCTAATCGGCCTGCTGCTCCTGGCCGGCGGATTCATCTTCATGGTCTATGACGGGGCCCGTTTCGTCGCCGACCAGACCCTGCGTTTCACCCGGTTTGGCCAGTTCTGGAACGACATCCATCAGTCCAGCCAGCTTGCGTTCCGGAACTGGCTCGAGGGTATCGCGCCCTGGCTCTGGACCAGCGTGATCAAGGTTCTCCTGGATCAACCGGTTTTCGCCGTGCTCGGTGTGGTCGGCATTCTGCTTATGCTGCTGTTCCGGCCCCGCAAGCCGCTGATCGGCTATTCGCGGGACTGACCGCGGCTCTCCCGCCAAGGCGCCATAACAGGGCTGCGGTATCCGGCGTAAGCACATATATAGAAGTGGAATGGCCGACACCGTCGTCGCGTCCGCAGATCTCCCGCCCTGGAGGTGTTCCATGTTGTTCATGCGCAAGACCACCGCATTGCCGAGTGCCGCGGAAGCGCTGCCGGGCCGCCCCAGTCCGATACCGACCGCCACCACGCACTTCGTCAACGGCCGCAAGCTGCCGCCGCCCTATCCTGCCGGCCTCGAGCAGGCGGTGTTCGGACTAGGCTGTTTCTGGGGCGCAGAGCGCAAGTTTTGGGAGCTCGGCGACGGCATCTATGCGACCGCCGTTGGCTATGCCGGCGGACATACGCCCAATCCGACGTATGAGGAGGTCTGTTCGGGCCGCACAGGTCATACCGAAGTGGTGCTGGTCGTGTTTGATCCGAAGAAGATCTCCTACGAGCAACTCCTGAAGACGTTTTGGGAAAGCCACAACCCGACGCAGGGCATGCGCCAGGGCAACGATGTCGGCACCCAGTATCGCTCGGCGATCTACACCTTTGGCGATGCGCAACGCCAAGCCGCCGACGCGTCGAAGGCAACGTACCAGAAGGCGCTGGCGGCGAAGGGGCTCAGCAGCATCACTACCGAAATCTCGCCGTCGGGCGAATTCTATTTCGCCGAGGACTATCATCAGCAATATCTCGCCAAGAACCCGGCGGGCTATTGCGGATTGGGCGGCACCGGTGTGGCGTGCCCGATCGGTCTCGGCGTGACTGCCTGATCGGCTCTCTTGTTTGCTCGCTCCGCAAGGCGGGGCGAGCGGCTCTGCCTTAAGTTTGCAAAATACCCTTTGTTAACCATACCCGGTGCAAGACTATAGCTGTCTCGCTTTGAGGGATGGCTCCGGTGCGGGTTGTGCGCGCGTTTCGAATACCGATAACTGCGATCATCACCGCATTCGTTTTGTCGGGCTGCATGCGCACGACCGGGCCGGTCGCGGCCGGGCCGCAAGGCGATCTCGATTCAATGGCCTATGGCGACGGCTCGCCGCCGCAGGCGGTCGCTTCTTCCGGTGGCGCTATCGGCGCGCTTCGCGCGGCCTTTGCCGCTGCGCCAGGCCCAGCACCAGCACCCGCCGTCGTTGCCGCACCCGTTGCCTATGCCGAACGCGCACCCATGCGATACGACACGGCCTATCATCTTGATGCCGGCGACAGGCTGCGCGTCGTTGTGTACGGCCAGGAAGGTCTCACCAATACCTACGCGGTCAGCGCCGGCGGCTCGATCACGATGCCGCTGATCGGTTCGGTGCCGGCGCGCGGCCGCACCACGGCCGGACTGGCGGCGGAGATATCGGCGAAGCTGCGCCGCGGCTTCATTAGGGAGCCGTCGGTCGCGGTGGAGATCGAGGCGTACCGGCCGTTCTTCATTCTCGGCGAGGTCGCTGCACCCGGGCAATATCCGTACGTCCCGAACATGACGGTCGAAAGCGCAGTGGCGATCGCCGGCGGCTATTCGCCGCGCGCGCGCCGCGACAGTGTCACGGTCACGCACACGGATGCCTCGGGAACGGAGCGCTTCGTCGTTCCACCCGGCAGCCCGATCAGTCCCGGGGACACCGTGCTCGTCAGCGAGCGCTGGTTCTAGCGCGCGAAGGCGCTTCTCTTTGATGCATGCGCGGGTCGAGCCCGCGCATGACAATTCACATCACTTCAGATGTTTCGCGAAGAACGCCAGGCTGCGCGGCCAGGCGATGTCGGCGCTGGCCTTGTCGTAGCTCGCGCGCTCGTCGCAATGAAAGCCGTGCTGGGCGCCGGGATAGATGTGGACCTCGACGTCGGGCCGCTTGGTCTTGATGGTTTCGACATCGGTCAGCGGAATGCCCGTATCCTTTTCGCCGAAATGCAGTTGCGTCGGCACCTTGGGTTTTTCGTCGGCAAAGCGCACCACGGCGCCGCCGTAATAGCCGACCGCAGCTGACAAGCCGGACAGCTTGGTCGCGGCCGCGTATGCGATGCTGCCGCCGAGGCAGAAGCCGATGATGCCGACCGGCCCGACATCCTTCACCGTATCGATCGCGGCCTGGGTATCGCGCAGCATCGCCTCCCAATCCGGATTGGCGATGAACGTGCGCGCGTTTGCAATCTCGTCAGGCGAATAGCCGCTCTGGAAGCCCGGCTGGATGCGATCGAAGATCGACGGCGCAATCGCGACATAGCCCTCGGCCGCCAGCCGGTCGCAGACCGAGCGGATGTGGTGGTTGACGCCAAAGATTTCCTGGATCACCACGATGGCCGCCTTCGGCTTGCCTGAGGGATCGGCGCGATAGCCGCCGAGTTTGAATCCATCCGAAGCCGTCAGTTTGATATCCTGTCCCACGGGTCATCCCTTTTTGTTTTGCGTTGTACGAAGTTGGTTGCGTGAATTGGCGGAACCGCGGCTATTGCCACATCCAGTTGTGGCCCCAGTCGCCCTTCCAGCCGGCCAGCCTGCCCTTGCGGAACTGCAGAAACAGCCGGTCCTTCTTGTAGAACAATCCGCTGCCGCCGATGTTGCGGAATGTAAGATAGATTTCCTCGCCCGGTCGTCCCCGGACGTAATTGAGCGGTGTGCCCAGCGCACGCGCGGCTTCCTCGGCGTCCATGCCGAACGCCAAGGGTATATTATTGGACAGCGTTTCAGTGAAAGGCGGCGGGTAGGGGCCGCCGGTCGGCGGCAGTTTTTGCGCGGCAGCGTTCGTGACGCTGCCCGCGATCAAGGCGAGGACCATCGCGGTTTTCTTCATGAAGCGGCTTTCGTGGTTGCCTTGGCGTCCAGGCCGTCGAGGAACGGCAGCACGGCATCGATGAAGGCCTGCGGCTGGTCGATGTTGACGGCGTGGCCGGCGGCCGGGATCACCACCTTCTGCGCGCCGGGAATCTTGGCGGCCATGTAGTCGGAGGCGGCAAGGAAAGGCGTGTCGTCGGCGCCGACCACGATCAGCGATGGCACCTTGATGTCCGGCAGGGATTCGATCACGCGGGCGTCGCGCTGGGTCAGCATGCCGCGCGCGGCGCGCGCGAGTCCCGACGCATCGCGATGGGTGACGCTGGAGCGCTCCCGGCTGGCCGATTTCAGAACCTCCAGTCCTTCTCGCTCGAAGCGGTCGCCGGTGTCGTGCGCGCGCTTGTTCCAGACCTCACGGGCCTCGTCCTTCTTGAAGCCCGGACCGGTGTCGATGATCAAGAGCGCGCGGACGCGGTCCGGATGGGCGCGATAAAACGCCAGCGACATGTAGCCGCCAAGCGAGAGCCCGCCCACGATCGCCTTCTCGGCGCCGACGACGTCGAGCAGCGCCGCCATGTCGCCTACCGTCAGCGCCTCGCTGTAGGCCGAACCATCCTCGGGATAATCGGATTGGCCGTGGCCACGCATGTCCCACAACACGAGCTTGTAATGCTTCGACAGGGCCGCGATCTGGCCCTGCCACATCCCACTGGTCGACGAATAGCCGTGGGTCAGCAGCAGCGGTGGGCCCGCGCCGTGGACCTCGTAGTAGATCTTGACCCCGTCACGATCGATTGTCGGCATGCTCGATTTCCCAAAGCAGATGTGGCGAAATTCCGGCGCGCGCTGTCGTCGCCCGTCGATATCCTAGCGCGATCCATTCGGGCTTGGGAAATGCGGAAATGCAGGATGCACCCGCGGTGCGCGCGTGTGATCGGCAGGCCAGAAGTAGCGCCGCTATCGCAGCGCACATGCAGCAACTTCAAAATTTTATTTCTCTCGAACAATTCCAAATTGCATTGCCTCCTGAAAAGATCGGGATCATTGTGCACGCCAACCGGCATTACCCGGTGGTGCCGGCCAATACCCAAAAGTGAGATGCCGCCGTAAGCGGCTTCATACACCGGAAGGGGAGCGCCAATGCCTAATCTGAATATCAACGGGCGGAATATGTCCGTCGAGGCGTCCAACGATACGCCGCTGCTCTGGGTGATCCGCGAACAACTGCAGATGACCGGTACGAAATTCGGTTGCGGCGCAGGTCTCTGCGGCGCCTGCACGGTCCACCTCAACGGCGAAGCCGTTCGTTCCTGCCAGACCCTGGTCAGCGAGGCTGCAGGCAAGAAGATCACCACCATCGAAGGCCTTTCCGCCAAGGGCGATCACCCGCTGCAGAAGGCCTGGATTCTCGAGCAGGTTCCGCAATGCGGTTACTGCCAGTCCGGCCAGATCATGCAGGCGGCAGCCCTGCTTTCCAAGAATTCCAACCCGACCAAGGATGAAGTGGTCGCGCATATGGACGGCAATCTGTGCCGCTGCATGACCTATTCGCGCATTCAGAAGGCGATCATGCGTGCCGCATCCGAAATGCGTACCGCCTCGAACGCCAGCACCGAAAGGAGGGCCACATGAACACGCATGTGAAGATCTCCGGCAGCGCGCCCGCCGATCTCAGCCGCCGCTCGTTCCTGGTCGGCTCGGCCGCCACTGGCCTCCTGCTCGGTTATGCCGCTGTGCCCGGTATCGACCAGGCTCTGGCGGCGCCTTCCGCTTTCGAACCCTCGGTCTGGTATTCGATCGGTCCCGATGGTCTCGTCACGGTCACCTGCGGCAAGGCCGACATGGGCCAGCACATCGCCTCCACCATGGCGCAGATCGTTTCCGAAGAACTCGGTTCGAGCTGGAAGGATATGCGGGTCCAGCTTGCCTCCAATGATCCGAAGTTCAACGATCCCGTGCTCGGCGCGCAGATTACCGGCGGTAGCTGGAGCACGATGATGAACTTCGATGCCATGAGCCGCGCGGGCGCCGCTGGCCGCATGGCGCTGACGGAAGCCGCTGCCGGCATCATGGGCGTGCCGGCCGGCGAGCTGGTGGTGCGCAATTCCACCGTCTTGCATCCGAAGTCGAAGAAGTCGATGAGCTTTGCCGATATCGTCAAGAGCGGCAAGATTACCAAGACCTTCACGCCGGACGAGCTCAAGGCGATCAAGCTGAAGACGCCCGACCAGTACACCATGATCGGCGTCTCGGTTCCGCAGCTCGACATCCCACCCAAGATCAACGGCACGGCGAAATACGGCATCGACGTCATGCTGCCGGGCATGGTCTACGGCAAGGTGGTGACGCCGCCGGTGCGGTATGGCGCCACGGTGAAGTCGGTCGACGACACTGCCGCCAAAAAGGTGCCGGGCTTCATCAAGGCGGTGACGCTCGACGACAAGACGGGAAGCACGACCGGCTGGGTGGTGGCGGTGGCCAATACCTATGCCAACGCCCGCAAGGCGGCCGACGCGCTGAAGATCACCTATGACAACGGCCCGAACGCCAAGCTGTCGAGCCAGTCGTTGATCGACGAGGCCAGGCGGCTGCAGGCGCTCGACGATTCCGGGCAGTTTTTCGTCAAGGACGGCGATACGGCGGCGGCCTTCGGGACCGCGGCCAAGGTGATGGAGGCGGAATACACCACCAGCATCAACATCCATGCGCCGCTGGAGCCGATGAACGCGACCGCGGAGTTCAAGGGCGACATCCTGCACATGTATTCCGGCAACCAGTTCGCGACGCGCTCCGGCGCCATCGCGGCGGGTGCTGCCGGGATCGATCCCAAGTTTGTCGTGATGCACCAGATGTGGCTGGGCGGCGGCTTCGGCCGGCGGCTTGACGCCGACATGATGGTGCCTGCCGTGCAGGCGGCGAAGGCCGTCGGCAAGCCGGTCAAGGTCATCTACTCACGCGAAAACGACATGACCATGGACTATTCGCGTCCGCTGACCTTCCAGAAGGTGAAGGCGGGTGTCGATGGCGACGGCAAGCTGATCGCGCTCAACCACGACGTGGTCTCGGCCTGGCCGACCGCGCGCTGGGGAATCCCCGATTTCCTGACGCCCTCGGTCGACAAGAAGGGACCACTGGACTCGTTCACGGTGAATGGCTCGGACTTCTTCTATTCCGTCCCCAATCACAATGTCCGCGCGATCAAGAACGAGATGGCGCACACCGCCACCCCGTCGGGCCAATTGCGCTCGGTGGCGCCCGGCTGGACCTTCTGGGCGATCGAAAGCATGATCGATGAACTCGCTCATGCGGCCGGCACGGATCCCGCCGAGTACCGGATCGCGTTGCTGGACGGTAAAGGCAAGAACGACGGTGGCGCGCAACGCCTGCGCAACACGCTGTTGGCGGCGATGGGCATGGCCGGCTACGGCTCCACCAAATTGCCGAAAGGCGAGGGCATGGGCATCGCCTGCGTCTCGTCGCAGGAGCGGGCGACCGCGAGCTGGACTGCCTGCGTGGCGCATGTCGCGGTGTCGCCGTCCGGCGAGGTCAAGGTCAAGAAGCTGACCGTAGCCACCGACGTCGGCATGCAGGTGCATCCCGACAACATCCGCGCCCAGGTCGAGGGCGCAGCGCTGTGGGGCCTTTCGCTCGCCATGTACGAAAAGGCGACGCTGAAGGACGGCGGTATCGAGCAGACCAACTTCGATACCTACACGCCGCTGCGGATGAGCCAAACGCCGGAAGTCGCCGTCAACGTCATCGCCAACGGCGAGAAGCCGACCGGCGTCGGCGAGCCGGCGGTGACGGTGATCGCGCCCGCGCTCGGCAACGCCATCTTCAATGCCTGCGGCGCGCGCATCCGCTCATTGCCGATCACGGCAGAAGCGGTGAAGGCGAGCATGAAGGCGTAAAGCGAGCGCGTGATCGATCGATGAATGATCCGCCGGGAGGCAATCCTCCCGGCGGACTTTTTGTCGCGCTACCGTCATGCCGGGTATCGGCGAGCCGCGACAGCGCGGCTTGCAACAGCAGTACGTTGATGAATCAACCGCTTGCGGGGAGTTTCAGTCCAGGTTCGGCGCATCACGAACGAGATCGCTAAAATTGTAACTTCCGCGGTAGTTCATGTTCAGGATGCCTCTTAAGCCCCGGGGAACCGGTTACAGGCTAGCCTCTACAGCAAATCATAACGGCTACGGGTCTGGGGTTCATGACAACGGCAACCAACAAGACTTCGACCAAACGTCGGCTGCTGCTGGCTTCGGATCGGAACGATCACAGCAGCGAACTCGCCAGCATTCTGCGATCCGTCGGTCAGGTCGATACCATCGCGACATCTGATATTCCCGACGCGCCGGAGCGCGACCTGGCGGGTATCGTAGTCGACATCAACTTGCGCTCCGCCGAGAGCGTACAGTTGGTTCGCAACAAGCTGCGCGCCGAAGCCTATCGCGAAATGCCGCGGCTGTTCGTGCTGGCGGATGCGCTGCATCACGGATCGATGCAGGCCTGGGCGCTTGGAGCTACCGACACGATCGCGCGGCCGTTCGACGCGCAGGGTATCCTGCAGCGGATCCGCGCCGCGTTTCCGGACAGCGACGGATTTGACGACACCGATCGCGGCAAGGCCCTCAACAGGGGCGTCGAAGCAGCGCATTCTGTGATGGTCAAGATCTTCGAGAAGATTCCGGCCGGCGTTCCCCTGAAATTCAACGACATCGTCGAGGCCGAGAACAAGATTCTCAAGGCGATCAAGCATTCGTCATTGCGAGAATGGCTGACGACGGTCGGCTGCCACCACGCCGGCAGCTACCGCCATTGCCTGTTCGTCACCGGTTTTGCGGTTGCATACGCGCAGCATCTCGGCATGCGCGAGGACGACCAGCGCCGTCTCGCCCGCGCGGCCCTGCTGCACGACGTCGGCAAGGCGTTCATTCCGGTGGGCATCCTCGACAAGCCGGGCCCACTGACGCTCGAAGAAATGGAAGAGATGCGCCAGCATCCGCGCCGCGGCTATGAAGCGCTGTCCGAGCAAGGCGGCTTCCCGCCCGAAATGCTCGACGTGGTGCTGCATCACCACGAGTTCCTCGACGGCACCGGCTATCCCAACGGCCTGAGCGGCAAGCAGATCAGCGATATCGTCAGGCTGACCACGATCGTGGATATCTATGCCGCCCTGGTCGAGAAGCGCGCCTACCGGCTGCAATTCACCCACGCCAAGGCGTTCGGCATGATGGAAGAAATGGGCGACAAGCTCGACCAGCATCTGCTGCACGCCTTCCGCCCGGTGGCGTTCGGGTATTATTGATTTTCGAACGCCCGCCGTCATTGCGCGAAGCTCGCGACAAAATTGCTAAGCAATTTTGCGCCGAAGCAGCCACCTTTGCGCCAGAAGAATGGATTACTTCGCTTCGCTCGCAATGACGCGAGAATCGAGTAGCCGATCAACGCAAGCTTGTGACTTTCCTGCCCGCTAGTGATCTGGCATTCATCGGCCTTTGATGACCCACGATCGCTGGCAGGAAATCCATGGACACGACAGCGACCTCAAGCGGCAACCGCGAGATTCCCGCCGACATCGCGGCGACAATTGTCGATCCGGCCGCCTATGCCGATCAGCGCATTCATGACAGTTACCGCTGGCTGCGCGCCAACAATCCGCTCGGCATCGCCAGGCCGGAGGGATTCGATCCGTTCTGGGTGGTGACAAAACACGCGCATATCCTCGCCATCAGCCGCCAGAACGAGCTGTTCCACAATGCCGACCGCCCGACCACGCTGACCAACCGTGGGGTGGAAGAGCGCGTCCGCAAGATCACCGGCGGACCCAATCTGGTGCGCACGCTGGTACAGATGGATGCGCCCGATCATCCGAAGTATCGCGCGCTGACGCAGGGCTGGTTCATGCCGGCCAATCTCGGAAAATTCGAGAGCCGGGTGCGCGAGATCGCGCGCGCCACCGTGCAGCGCATGCTCGACAAGGGCGGCGCCTGCGATTTTGTCGAAGATGTCGCCCTCGGCTACCCCCTGCACGTCATCATGGAAATTCTCGGCGTGCCCGAAAAGGACGAGCCGCGCATGCTCAAGCTGACGCAGGAGCTGTTCGGCCCGCAGGATCCTGATACGGCGCGGATCAGGGACCAACTCACGGCGGAGCAGTTCTTGGGCATGATCCAGGCGGTGGTGGCTGATTTCGGCGCCTATTTCCGCGCCATCACCGAGGATCGGCGACGCAGTCCGCGCGAGGATCTCGCGACCGTCATCGCAAACGCCAGGATCGGCGGCGACTACATGCCGGATCACGACGCGATGAGCTATTACATCATCGTCGCCACCGCCGGCCACGATACGACGTCATCCTCGACCGCCGGCGCGATCTGGGCGCTGGCGGAAGACCCCGCGGAATTCGCTAAGGTGAAGGCCAACCCCGAACTGATCCCGGGCCTGGTCGACGAGGCCATTCGCTGGATGACGCCCGTGAAGCATTTCATGCGTTCGGCAACGTCGGACACCGAACTCGGCGGACGCAAGATCGCCAAAGGCGATTGGCTGATGCTGTGCTATGCGTCCGGCAATCGCGACGAGGACGTGTTCGAGGATCCGTACACATTTCGCTCCGACCGCAAGCCCAATCGCCATGTCGCCTTCGGCTACGGCGCGCATCTCTGCCTCGGGCAATATCTGGCGAAAATGGAAATGCGCATCCTGTTCGAGGAGTTGTTGCCGCGGCTGAAGTCGATTGCGCTCGACGGCGAAGTCAGGATGACGCAGGCCACTTTCGTCAATGGCCCGAAAAAGCTGCCGATCAGGTTTGAGGCGAGTTAACGCCCCTCGGCAAATGGCGGTGCCGCAAACACCACCTTGCCGCCGATCATCGTGAGCACTGATCTGATCTTGCCGATCTCCTTCACGGATGCGGTCATATAGTCCGCCGACAGCACCGCGAGGTCAGCAAGCTTGCCGGCCTCCAGCGTGCCGCGCTTGTCGTCGTCATTTGCCATGAAGGCGGTGTTGCGCGTGTACATCTCCAGCGCCTGGCGGCGGCTGGGCGCTTCCTCGTCGCCACGGGTCTTGGTGCCGCCGATCGTGGTGCCGTCGAGATACCATTGCAGCGACACGAACGGATTGTAGGACGACACGCGATGCGCGTCGGTGCCGCCGCCGACCACGAGCCCGAGCTTCATCGCGGTGGCGATTCGCGGCATCGCCTTGGCCTGCTCGACGCCGACTTCTTTCTGCAGCCGCTCGCCGCCGAAATAGAGGCCGTCCTGCACGCCCCAGACGAGGCCGAGCGCCTTCATGCGCTTCAGGCTGTCTTCAGAAGCATTGTAGAGATGCAGCACGGCCCAGCGCAGGTCGCGCACCGGAAAATCCTTGTTGATGTCCTCCACCACGTCGAGCAGGTCACGGACCGTGCGGTCCGGATTCCAGTGCAGCTGGATGGTGTAACGTTTTGACGCCGCCCAGCGCAGCAGTTCGGCGAGCTTCGCCTTGCCGTCCGGCGTGATGTCGCCGTCGGTCCAGTCGGCCCAGATCAGGATTTCGCCGGGGCCGTTGAAGTGCAGCATGGCGTCGCCGAATCCCGGCGGCGAGAGTTGCGTCAGGTTCTGCAGGTCGGCGAGTTCGCTGCCGGGCTTTGGCGCGCAGAGGTGATAGGCGACGCGCACGGTGAGCTGCTTGTCCTGCCATAGCCTGAACACCGCCTGGTAGTTTGCCGGATACATGCTGACGCCACCGCCATCGACGATGCCGGTGATGCCGAGACTGTTCATCTCGCGGAAGAACTTTTTGGAGCCGTCGATCTGCTGATCCATGGTCGGCTTTGGCAGCTTGTCGAAAATCCTGCCGAGCGCAGCGCCGCTGGCCTCGATGATGCCGGTCGGCTTGTTGTCGCCGTCGCGCGCGAGCTTGCCGCCCGGCGCCACATCGCCGTCGTCGCGGATGTTCAGCGTCTCCATCGCCTTCGGCGACAGCAGCAGCCAGTCATAGAGATGTTGGATGTAGACGGGATTGTCGGGCGCAACTGCTGCGATCTCCGCAGATGTCGGACGGCGTTTCTCGGCAAACTGCTCCTCCGTCCAGCCGCCGGCGACGACGATCCAGGATCCGGGCTGTTGCACCTTTGCCGCCCGACCAATCTTCTCCAGCGCTTCTTTGAGTGTGGGGATGCCGATCCAGTTGACCTCGGTGCCGAAGGTCAGCGCGGCGCGGATGCCGTGGATGTGTCCGTCGGTGAGCCCGGGAATCACAGTGCGCCCGCCGAGATCGATCAGCTTCGCGCTCTTACCGGCGAGCTTCTTCATCGTGGTTGAAGCGCCGGTGGCGACGATCTTGCCATCCGCAATCGCTATCGCCTGCTGGGTGGAGAAATCCTTGTCGACGGTGAGGATATTGCCGTTGAAGAGGATCGTGTCGGCAGTCTGGGCCGACGCGACGCCGATCGGTGACGTGATGACGAAAGCCGCCGCAAGACAAGAAGCAAATCCGGTAGATCTCGATCCCAGCCCCAGCATCACGCGCTCCCCTGTTTTTGTCTTCTTTTTCGAACGGCTGCTCGCAATGAAGAGCAAATCTACCCCAGCATCTTCCGCAGCTCCGCTTTCGCCACCTTTTCCAGCGTTGAACGCGGCATGTCATCGACGAAGTGAATTTCGCGCGGCACCTTGAAGTCCGCCAGTCCCTTGCGGCAGGCGGCCATTACGGTGTCATGAAGTTCGGCCGGCGCGCCCTCGACGCCCGCCTGCGGAATGATGAATACGACGGGCACTTCATCCAGCATGGCATGCTTCTTCGCCACTACGGCGGCCTCGCGCACGCCGGGCACGACCGCGATCACCTGCTCGATCTCGGATGCTGCGACATTCTCGCCGCCGACCTTGAGCATGTCCTTGGTACGGTCGCCGAACTTGATAAAGCCATTCTCCAGCAGCGTGACGCGGTCGCCGGTGATGAAATAGCCGTGCTCGTCAAAGCTTTCGCGGGTGGCTTTTTCATTGTGCAGATATTCCGCAAACAGCGACAGGCCGGGAATGCCCTTGATCAGGAGATTGCCGGTGCCGCCGACGGGCGTCGAAGTGCCGTCGTCTTCGACGATGCGGATCTGATATTCCGACGCGGCGCGCCCGATCGACATCGGCGTATTCGGCTGGTCGACCTCGCCGACGATGCCGTGGGTGATTGTTTCCGTCATGCCCCACCAGCCGATCGTC
>Ga0268266_10004736_pt1 | contig 12935 bp, 19 predicted proteins | sample KBSS13metaG_FD_190356 | JGI IMG/M metagenome (GOLD analysis project Ga0268266, IMG submission 190356) | Switchgrass rhizosphere microbial communities from Kellogg Biological Station, Michigan, USA - KBS S1-3 metaG (SPAdes) (version 2) | ecosystem: Host-associated > Plants > Roots > Rhizosphere...
AATCAAGACAAAATTGCGAACGTCGTTCAGGTCGGGTATTTCCAAGGAGAACTCCTGAGGTTGGAACAGAGCGATGATCACTTCGGAACAGATAATCGGTTCGCCTTCGGTTCATATTACCGGAGTGTTGCGTGGATGCAACCCCGCTTTGCTCATGTGAACAGTTCGCCGGCTTGTCGCAGCGCGTCTCATATACGAAGCACATATGCATCGACGAACCAGCGACAAATCAAAATACGTGGAGGGGCAATGAAAATTCTAGTAACTGGCGCAACAGGCAATGTGGGCAGTTTGGTAGTCACCGAACTCATCAAGCGTGGCGCCGAGGTTCGGGCGCTTGTGCGTAAACAACCTGACGCGGGCAAGCTGCCCGCTGAGGTGGAAGTCGCCGTCGGAGATCTGCTTGATCCGGTTTCGGTGGAAAAGGCAATGCAGGGGGTCGACAAGCTTTTCTTGCTCAATGCTGTTGTGACAGATGAGCTGACGCAGGCTCTGATCGCTTACGGAATCGCGAAACGCATAGGCTTGAAACATGTAACCTACCTGTCCGTTTTTAAGGTCGACGAGTTCCGTGACGTTCCGCATTTTGCATCGAAGCTGGCGGTTGAAAACGCATTGCGTGAATTCGGTGTTCTATTCACCATCCTGCGGCCGGGTTATTACATCCAAAACGACATCAATTTGAAGGCCGCTCTCACCGGAGCGGGAATCTATCCGATGCCCATCGGAACTTCCGGCATCGCCACCGCCGACGTGCGGGACATTGCGGAAGCTGCGGCGATTTCACTCACCGAACAAGGCCACGAGCAGCAGACGTATGACATCGTGGGACCGACGTTGATTAACGGCCCGGGAAATGCCGCCCTGTGGAGCAAACTGCTGGGCAAGGAGATCAAGTACACAGGACACAACTTCGATCAATGGGAGCAAAGCATGCGCGCTAATATGCCGAGCTGGAGCGCATACGATCTGCGCATGATGTTCCAGGGCTATTTCGACCGCGGCTTCGCATCTACAGAGACGGAGGTTGCTCGCCTCACAAAGCTGTTTGGTCGCGCGCCGCGCAGCTATGAAGATTTCGCCGCGGAAACAGCCAGGCTTTGGAAGGCGTGACTCATCCAAAGGCGCCGTAACAACTCAAGGAGACGCAACGTGCCAGATACTCACTCAGGGTTCCCTCCTGTTCCACCGGACGATCTCAACCGTGCTTTGACCACCTCGAACGCCGATCATGCAGGAAAGCATCCACACATCGGCCTCGTCGGCGATACCTACACCATCACTGTCGATGGAGAAGATACAAATGGCCGCTTCTGCGTGGTCGATATGCACATCCCACCGGGTGGCGGCCCGGGCCCTCATCGTCATGATTTTGAGGAGACCTTCATCGTGCTGGAAGGGGAGATCGAAGCAACTTTTAGAGGAAGCAAATCTCTAGTCCACGCAGGCGAGACCGTAAACATTCCCGCCAATGCTCCCCACCAGTTCCATAACGCAGCCGCGAATCCTGCTCGCCTGATCTGCGTCTGCTCGCCGGCAGGGCAGGAGAAGTTCTTTCAGGAAGTTGGTGTGCCCGTGGCAACACGCACCACCGCTCCACCCAAATTAGACGAAAAGCAGATGGCTGCTTTTCTCGAGCGCGCAGCGGCACTTGCGCCCAAGTACCGCACTGAACTGCTCAAAGAGGTTTAGTCGCCCCCAATGCCTGATGATCACAAGCTTTCACGGAGGGGTGCTTCGATTATTGCGCCTTTCGGGGCGTCAACTGCATTGATGGCAGCGACACGCGCAGCCGGTAAATAGCTTGCCAAGGCTGGAGTCCACGTTCGTCTCTGAGGTAATTTGCGGATTCTGCGCGTGGGCTGATGCCACAGAGCAGGAAAAGAAAGCCAACGCGATCACGCATACAACCGGAATGGTACCGTTAATCCGTTTCATCGAAGTCACTAATGGTTTAGACACCGAAGAGCCGAAAACTTGCTTGCGTGGGTTCGAACCCCACCGCCCGCTCCATTCGCCGCAGACCGAGGTGGTATTGTGAATTCCAAAAAAAGACAATCCGAGCTCTACGCAAACTGCGTGATCGGCTTTCGGCACAGGTACCCCACACTGCTGAGAGAATCCGGTACGCCCCTCGAGGTGCGGCAGAAACTTCTGCGGCATGCCGACATTCGCACGACGACGCTTTACGGCGTGCCCATGGCGAACAAGCGTGCCGCCAATAGCAACGTGGTCCGGGAGATTCTGATACGAAAATCGTCTCATAGGCCCCAAAAGCGAACCGGGCGCCCTTGGCGCCCGGATTTCCGATGGATTGGGAAATGAGTCGAAATTTCCAAATTGGTTGCGGGGGCTGGATTTGAACCAGCGACCTTTGGGTTATGAGCCGCTACGATTTTTCCCGAAAACCCATCCATTCTTTTCTCGTACATACCTCAGAATCAAGCAGTTCCAAGCAACATCATTTCATCGAGGTCGCTGTCAGCAGCGCGATGCGTAAAACTCTGCGTAAATGCTTCTGACAGTTGTCTGCCGAATACTGCCGCGACGTTGGCGTCATCCTCGCCTACGGCGTGGGTGTAAAGCATGGTTGTCGGTTCTTCAGAGTGACCGAGCCGATTCATCCGAGTCGCCATCGGTACTTTCATTCGGTCAAGCTCAGTCGCCGCGCCATGCCGGAGCCCATGGAGAGCAGTTCCTTTCACCTTGACGCCCATCTTTTTCAGTAGCGGGTTGAGTCTACGTTTGACCAAATTCTCCGGGTGCAACCGCTTCCCATTCGGCGATAAGAATAGCGACTCCGCAGATGAGCGACCGTCCAACAATGGCCGTAATGCTTCGCACAATTCTTCGCTGATGGTAAACACTCGGGGCTTCCTCGCCTTCGTACACTTGACAGTTGACATTACACGGTTGCGCCGAACCGTCACCTGCCTAGTGGTCACGTTTATGTGGCCTACGTCCAAACCACAAATCTCGCCCCGACGAACGTGCAACTCGTACGTCAACCACCATACGAGGTTGTACGGAAACTCGGATTGAGCAACAAGTTCCTTGGCTACTTTCATGTCATAGGCAGGTCGCCCCGCCTTAGCCTCGTCCTTGTCCCAGAACGGCAACCGCAAGTGGATTGGAAACGGCGTCCGCGTGAAGTTCCAGTCAATTGCGTATTTCCATGCACTCCGAAGTGAACCCACGCGATTTTTAATCGTCTTTGCATTCACCCGTTTGAGGCCGCTGCCTGTATGCCAGCGGGTTGTGATGTTCTGAATTATGCTGCTGTTGATTTCCTTCATCTGCATCGACAACGGTTGACCTTCCCTTTCTATCCGGAGGGCCGCTTTCCATGCTTTGAATTCGCTCCTCAGCGCCGATTGTGTTGAGAGAGACATCGTAGGAAGAACGTCTTGCGTGTACTTCCTGACGAATTCTTCGAAGGTGCCAATGCGAGAGGGGCAATAAGCTTCACTCTTGACACCGGACACTTCCAGAATTCGGTCGCGTTCACGTTTGGCTAAGGATTTTGTTGGAAATTCTGCCTTTGGGATGGACTTTGAGCGGTGATGTCGAATGACTATGCCGTTCCGTTCTACGTCCTCCTTCCAGCGGATTTCCCAAGCATTTCCCCTCTCCCTGATGCTCCCTTCTTGGTATCTCCGACGAGCCATGGTTCCTGCTTCCCACGGCATCGACGACTCTACGCGAAATTCTACCTTGGGCAACTGGACACCGGCCTCGATTTGAGGCCGACCCCCAGATTCCGTGGGAATATTAGGATTTAGTGCCGAAAAATCCGCACACATCGAGGCAAATCCTTAAGTGGATTTGCTCAAGTCGCGCCTCGGGCCCCCCGGACTCCACAGCCTGAATCACTGTCTATGGCACGTCCCCTCACCAAGGGGTTCCCTCAAGCGCAAGTGCCAGTACCGGACCCGTGCATCGCGTAGAGCCGGTCTTGGTTGACCGCGCAATGCATCATTGAAATTGTTTTGGCTCATTTGAGCCTTTGCGTAAAATCTTTGCTACACCTGTTAATAGCCTTGAATGGCAGTGTGCTTCAGGCCATCGTCAATCATCTTTGCCCAAGCGTTGTACTGGTCCACCGTGCAACCAGTCAGAGCGGTCTTGGCAGCTTCACGGCTGCGGCCATGCTGGAATAGCACGAAGGTATTCGTGAGGGACATCAAGCACGCCGAACTCACCTTCGCGATGCTTGCTCTTGCGTTTCATACAACGGACGACAAACCGCTTGACTTTGTTCCCGTTATCAACCTCAAACATTTCATCCTTCAACATGCTTTCCATTTTGTCTTCTCCATTCGGTTGAGGCCGGTGGGACGCACCGGCGTGTGATGGTTACGAGACTGTGTGCAGAGCCTTCTCCAATTGGGTCATGATGGAGTCGTCCAGACGATTTGTCGTGCCGTTCTGACTCTTGATGATGGCGACAAAAGTCGTGATGAGGTTGTCTTGCGCTTCAATGAGGTCGTCCTGCGCTTTAATGAGCCTGCCCTTAAGGTTGCTGAGGTCGCCGAGCACCTTAATGATGTACTCCTGAATCTTCATGACGCGGAGCGCGTTCTCGGCCTGATTCGGCAGTTCCGACCTGTTGGGAGCCGATACGGTGGCGTTCTCTAGCAACTTAATTGCCGTTTGTTCCGCAGCCGCAGTGGGTTCGGTTACGTTCCTGCTCGTGATTTTCATATGACTGTCCCTTCCCTATGGGCGATTGCCAGCTAAACGCTGACTTGGTTGTGGCCGGATGCGATACCGGCCTTGGTTGGTCATCATTGAGCCCCAGAGTCAAATCGACAAAAGGGCATAGTCTCGCCAAGCCCTAGCTGGCGTTTCTTTGGCGTGACTAATTGTGAGGGGCTACCTGTTCTCCGGAGGGCGATAAGTCGCGGTCTACGCCGTTTTCTTTACACCACATCGTGATGGAGCCATACCGTCCCTGTTTCCCCGTCACCGCGACAAGGCTGTCCCAATCGCAGGCGAGGCTCCCGTCATCCTTGTCTTAGGCGTTCTTCCACCTATCTAGGAGGAATTAGTAGCTAAGAACCGACGAGCTATATCTACTTTCTCACCGGCGCAATTGCGGTGCAAGCCGTTCCAAGCAGTCGCTGTCGCATACACTAATGCGTATGAAACTAATACGTAACTCAGCAGATATTTAGATAAAAAATTGCAGCCGCGACTAGCTTATGTTTACGTGTACCCCATGAGGAGTGGTTGAACTATCACTGTCAGAAAATGTACTCGGAAATGGTACTTAAAAATAAATATTTGAGTGAGTGCCGTGCTGCAACTTGCTGTCTTCAACGAATTAAATGACCCTCCCATTACCTAGAGCCGTCCTTGTCAGCGGTACCTGTCTCCCAACCGGAACTTGTGCCATTGATGATTTCCAATTCGAACTCGCGAATGCTGTCGATGACCAAGTAGCGATATTCCTGTCCCTTACCGTCTCGTCCACGGGCGACCATCCCATTGGTCACCAACCATTCAACAGACCGCTGAACGGAACTCCAGCTACAGTGCAGGTCACTGGCAATGTAAGTAAAGGAAACAGGGTTCGCTCCTGCGACCATTCCATAGATGTTCGGGTCATCCTCATACTTGAGGTTCCCGGTCATGCGATTTGTCAGCCACCAATAAACCCGCCATGCATTGCTCGGCACCTTCTTGTTTGACCAAATGGGATTTGTAACCAACTGCATGGACATCGGCACCCAGTTGCCTTGGTGACCGGCTACAGTGGACTTCTTCGGTTTTTCTTTGGCGTGTGCACTTGTCTTGGGAGGCATGTTTATACCTCCACTACGGACGAAAGGCTGTTCTTCTTCCGTCCACGGGTACGGGTTAATGAATGCTTCTTGGAAAGAGCGACAACCGTGGCATAGCCGACTTTGTGTAAGTAGGCGATGTGCAGGTAAGTGAGACGGAGGTTAAGAAGGTCGGATACTATCGCGGCCTCTAGTGCGTGTTTCTCTTCTTTGGTCATACGTTCCTCGACTGTGAAATGTGTTTACACAGGAGGAAACGGATATTAAAGAAACTGTTTATGGTTTTATTGGCAGGTTAGAGCAAATCGCTTTAGTAAAGTCCTTTACTCAGTCGAAAGATTGACTGGAGGAACTAATGTCACTGGCGTTAAGATGTGAACCCCTTCATTGAGACTCTGAGGAACTCCCATCTCAAGCTCCAGAGAGGTTTCACGGGTTTTCCCACGAGTCATGCGCCTCAGCTATAAGGTCATACGGGTTAGCTATGCCCCCATCGGCATCGGCTATAACCCAATAGCTCATTCGCATGACCTCATCCGAATTAGCTATAAGGGTTATCGGAATGAGCTATCAGGGTTATGCGAATCAGCCGCACCTATATAAGGAAGTAAACAGGTATAGACAGCGTTAGACAGGTTTAAGACAGATGTAGACAGCAGGAGAGGTGTTGCCGCTTTCTGCACCAAGACCATTCCCTACCGGATACCTAAACGGGAAGAGACGAAGACCCGTAGAGCGAACAGTAAAGGCTGACGAGTAGAGCAGAGGCCGGGGGGCGTCCTGTGAGTCCCGCCCCCCAACACGCGGCCCCCCCCCGCTGGCTCCCGCTGACTGCTTAGACATTTCCTTTCAATGTGAACACTTCGATGGAATATGTTGGATAACCGCTCGTGTGCCGAGTCCCCTGCGTCAACTCGACGGGAGCCTCTCGGTACACTTCCTGCTCATAGAGAATGGTGTAGACCCTGAACGTTAGGAGTCTGCGATTGAATGCCTCAGTTGGTCTCCCGCCGTTGTACCACTGTCGAACGCTGTCTGCGTCCAGTTCTACTTCAAAAAGAAGCGTCTCCAGCTTGCGACAGTCAAATGACCCCGCAAAACGTGTGCCGTTCTCATTGAATAATTCGACCCTCGTCGGAGTGACTGCTGTGTCTCGCATAATCAAGCGGACCGCCATCTGGTCGCCAACATCGGCTCGGCCGGTGATGCTCAGGGATATTTGACGAGCCCTTGCCTGTACTGCCTCTCGCTCCTCTTGACGGTCAAGCCGGGTATCCATTCGAGTGATGCTAGACTTCACTTCTTCAAGATGGTACACGTGCCCTTCGACGCGCTTTAGGTCTTCTTTGGTCGGAGCATCTTTGCCATATTTCGCAGCAGCCGTTGCTGCAATCCCGCCCCAGACTGCACACAACGCAGCCACGACTGTAGCAATAAATCCCCACCACACAATCTGGTCGGCGGATAACCCAAACGGGAACAAGAGGAGCATCATCTGGCGGGTGATTCCTGCTTCGACAGCGGCCCGTTCAACACGCACCAGTCCCAACTATAGCTTCCTGTAATGCGGGTTGGTTTCAGCAAGCCAAGTTCGACAGCGTTGTTCAAATCAGGTTCGAAGAACGTGGTGGGTGAATCCGTATACGGCGAACCCGGAGTCCGGAGTACGACCTGACTCTGCATGAGTAATAGCCCGGAGTTCATCCCCGCTTTTTCCAGCAGTTCCGCAAGCATTTTGGCCCGTTGTTCCTGTATGGCTTCCATGCCCGGATTATAATCCGCACAATATGCCACCTGATTACAGCCAATGTTGGGCAAACTGCCTTGGCGAATGCAAGGAAGGCATGTCTCAAGAGCATTTGGTATCTGAGTGTCTGTTTGATGGACTGGTAAAGGTCAAAGGGCTCCCGTGGTGCAAGGAGAAAGAGAAGGAAGTTGGAATCGGCAAACTTACGGCTCCGATTCTGTGCCGACATCACAATCGTGTTCTTGGCGAAGTAGATGCTGGAGCAAAGCGAACCCTAAAAACTCTCAGGGAGGCGTCTGAACTCTGGCGAAAACGGAAGGATGTCGTCACCAAAAGCTGGTCGTTCAAGCCTCGCTATACAGCCGACATGCTCATGCTCGAACGCTGGTGCCTGAAGACACTCATCAACATCAACCTGAATAAGAAGCCGACCCTCCCGTTTGATGTTCACGGGTCAATGATGCCGACCGAAGAGTTGGTGAGAGTCGCATATGGGCTGGAGAGATTCAAATCACCAATGGGTCTGTACAGAATCGCGGTGAACGGGGATGTTGGTGATGCGGATGAACTCGGAGACGAACGCATACATCTAGTCACCAAGAGTCGGAACGACATCCTTGCTGCTGCGGAGTTCAGGCTATGGGGATTGCGATTCTTCCTGAGCCTAGTGCAAGACCAGATTCGATGGGAGGGTGGAGACCTGATGAGAGGTCACAAGCAGTGGTTCTGCACCCGTGATAGAAAGCAACGTATGGTGCAGTCACACCTGATGACGTTCACATATCCGAAGGATTGAAGCTGAACCTGAGGGCTACTTGAAGATTGGGTTTACAGGTCGCGGCTTCCGCCCCTCGCTCTTGCAAGTGACGCAACCGCCGATGTGGTGTTCTGCCATATCGTTTCAGCCGCACCCCGTCCTGACGTTGCTGAATGTCCCTGAAGAAACGGAGCCCTTGTAGCCGTCGTGGTGGAAGTCTCCGCGTTCAGCTTTAGCTCAATCGCGTTGCAGCCTGTCATGTACTTCGCATGGCATGGGGCCGATTTGCCTCCTTTGGCGTTCTGACGATGCCAAAGCGTGGGGTATCTCCAGTATCTCGATGTCCCGTATATAGACAACATCCGTGACAAGCGTGCTGTATCCATTCCGGACCTACAAAGCTTGGCTGCGATTGCGATATTCGGGGCTCGGCCAAATTGGATGCGGCCGTTGTCGATTTTTACGTTTCACGACTTTCAAATCATTGATTAGAGCTACAAACATCAAGCTTGTATCTCCGGAGGAAATCAATGAAAGATGGAAAATCAAGCCTCATTCACGCGGTTCGTGCTGTACGCGATGAAATCTACACGGCGATTAAGGAACAACTATCCGACGAAGCCCGGACATACTCAACAATCGCCGATTCTGTTGGAGTAAGTTTGGCGACCGTTCAAAGAGTGGCAAAAATGGAACATATTTCAAGGCCAGTTGGGCCACGACCGAAGGCGTCTACGTCGGAGGTCAGCAATGGAAATGAGTGAGAAATCCATACCAACGTTCGTCCTTGAGGATTTGCTTTTTCAAAGACGACTGCAACGAAACCTAAACACCGAACTTGAACGGCTGAACGACCTGCTGGCCGAACAAAACCGGCTGCTTCAGGAACGCAAGGCTCTGATGGTCGAAGCTCATGAGGCAGTGCAACAACGATGGAATGATGAAGAACAATCCACGTCGCTGGTCATAGAGCAGGACACAGAAGAGAACGGCCACGATGAATAAGCATCAGATGTTGCAAGACGGTTTCATCGAGTTGCGTCTTCGCTGTCCGGGCATTCGTTACGTTGCACTCTTGGGACCTCGCTCCGAAGAGTACGGCTTCGAGCGCATCTTCAATCCATTCCGAGTCGGGCGTGAATATTTGCCAGATGGGAGTAAGGAAGAAGTTCATCATCTGCCTAATGAGGATTGGGTATACGAGGTCCAAAGGGCTGAAGACGGGAAGCTCGTCCAGAGGTACTTTGCGACTCTGAAAAATGACCCCACGTTGCATCGCATCAGCCGCTATGGGGCCCAAATGTTCGCCGGAAGACGGATGCCGCTTCATAAAGTTATTGAGGAGCATCCAGAAATGCCACCAATTGAAGTAGAGGATGACTGACGCGGTGTTGTGTTATTCGTTTAGTCATGAACAACTTGTTGAACGAGGCGAGGAAGGCCAGCCGCGATACGCGAGACTGCCTCAATACAATCGACTCACTGCAAGCCATCGGGTTGAACGACGAGGCATTCAGGGCGGTTCATCACCATCACCGCAGCAAGGCTGAATTCTACAGTTTCAGCGAGGGCGTCCAACGGTACAGAGATGACAGAACAATCACCCAGTACATCAATGCTTGATGTATGTGCTGTTGTCTTGCCCCAATGGTGTCCTGCCGATGAATAAGTGTTCGCAGACTCTGGCCGAAGAGGCGTCAATGGTGATTCCGCGAGTACGATGAATTGAGCGATGGAGATGCGCCGATGAAGTATTTACTTCGTTTTGCATTGGTATTTGCCTTCGCCAGTGCTCCCAGAGCGTTCTTGTCCAGTTGCGGACCGGATACACCAACCAAGCCGACGCAATTACGGGGCAATTTCGCGGAAGCCGCCCTACCTGTATTGAACACAATCGAGAGAGCGCATCTGCACATCTTAAAGATTCGGGAAGAGACACCACAAGCTGCCGTCGAACGGCTTCTCACTTACGCGCACACTGACGTTGAAAAGGAAGTGGCTAAAAAGCTGGGTCACCTTTTGGTAATCGTGGAAGCTAACAGTGACGAATACTTTGGGTGCGACGCCAAGATTAAGACCGCTCTACTTTCGCGTGAATGGCCGAATAGTTTCTATCCCGAGTGCAGGTAAGTCAGTTTCACAACATTAGGTACGGTGTTCGCGTTCCAAGGAGCACAAGAAAAGATGGACCATTGTTCACGAATCGGTCCAGCGGCGATGAAGAGACGAAGAGGGCTGAAGTTTACGAGGGTCATGTTTTGGGGTTAATAACGGCAAAATGAGCCCCTCCCTGACCCTCGTTCCGCAGAGCCTCGCACAGCGTTCTGGCGTCTGGGAATGGGCGGATGGGTGGTTCGGCCTATGCAAATTAGCTCTGCGGGGTTTATTGACCACCCCACAGTGCGTCTCCTACTGTTCAGCGACCAATGTTGGTAATGCCGTCGCGGGGAACGCCGCAGAACGCCGCAATGCTCTTTTGGGTGCCGCCTATGAGGACTATTCTGTACCCAGCAAGCGCACGGACGAAAGGGGAACAATGCCTCAGCTACAAACGCTTTTGGGTGAGGGTTGCGCGGTCGTTGTGGGATTGCCAAAGAGTTTCAACCTGTCCGGAGCACTTCGGTCGGCAACGCATATAAGGTTGGCGACAGCTTTTGCTCACAGGAGTGGCTGGGGGTTCTTGCAGTCTGACGTAAAGGCCTGTTCTGGAGATGTGTCTCTCCTAACCGGCCTCGAATATAACCAAACCGAACCATCCTTACTCAGGGACTGGCTGGATTTGAAACTGAAGAGAAGCGACAAAGTGACTGTGAATCTGGCTTGCAGTAAACCCTTCTTCCATCCGAAGGTTCTCATCGTGCTCAGTCCCAAGAAACGATTTGCAGTCGTCGGTTCGGGTAACTTGTCCAAAGGCGGGGTTCAGAACAATTGCGAATGCGGCGTTTTTGTCGCAGACGCCTCTACTATCGCTACGCTTTGCCGTTGGTTTGATGACCAATTTAAGGCGGGGAAGCCTCTCACCCAGCAGATGATTGAGAAGTACGAACCCGAGTACAAGAAGGCGAAGAAATGGACCGCTGCATTAGAGCGGCATCAAAAGGAAACAGAAGAAAAGATTGCCGAACTGGGCGAGGCGTCGTTTGCTAAATGGAACCGGGCGTTGCGGTTGGCTGAATCGTACTTCCGCAACAAGGACTTCAACGCCAAGTATCGACGGCGGAAGAAGTCAGCCAATGAAATGCTTCAGTACCTCAATCCGCCAACATTCGAGTTTGACGAACATAGTTGGTTCATGTTTTACCAGAAGACTGTCTTGGGAGCACTTGATTCTCGTTCCCGTGACAAAGTGTTCAAATCAAAGTTCCATCTCACAAATGCACTGCGGGAACTAGCGAGTGACCCGGAACGGGCAATACCGGATGTAATGGGGAGGAAGGGCAAACTCCGAATTAAAGGATTCGGCGTGAATACTGTGACCAAGATTTTGGCTGCGAAATTTCCTGACGAGTGGCCGGTCTACAATTCGAGAGTGGCTGGGGTACTCGCCGATTTTGGATACACCGCTCCACGTGGGGTGGGGCTCGACGGGCGTTACATCGTCTTTCGTAACACCATGAAAAAGTTCATGACCGCGTGCAAAGAACGTGGTCTGTCGCACGTCGATGCTATAAGTCTCGATGCATTCTTTTTAGAACGCTCGAAGGAACTGGGATTCTAATCATGGGGCTTCAACTAACGACCGGGGATTCACAACGGAGGCTCGTTGCCCCTAGTGTGGATTCAAGGTGAATCTTGCACCTTGGTCTTCCGCATTAGTTGTCCAAGCTTGACCCAGTACTCGTTGCCTAATCCCCTCGTGACGGGATGAAGCGCAGTGGCAGCGATAGTGTTTCCCATCCGGCAAATCCCATTGGCGTCGAACTTGCTTCCTGCAATCTGTTCCCATTCCCCACGATTTCCCTGACCGTACATAACGATGAACGCAGGAGCGTTCTTCAGTGCCTCCTGCCGAATCCGCTCAATTCTCCGGGACAGAAAACTAGTTCGGTCTTGCGCTATCCCCATGTTTGGGGCCGGGACGCCCGAGAGTTCAATGACACAGGTCTCGCCAACCTCACTTCCCCATCTGTGCCACTGATACGTGCGAATGACTTCAACGCCGGTTGCCTCTCCCTTATACGCCAGCAGTAGTCGAATCAGTTGCCGCCATGTCGGCTGGGTGGGCGGTCGAGGGTCGTGCCATTTCGTGAATCCAAAGCCACGATGATGTGCGGCACAATCCACGACGCCACCACCGCCGAGACGTTGCCACGATTCGAATCGTGCCGCAATGCTGTCGATGCCGTCTTTGCCCATTCCGGCTTCCGGGCCAATAAACCAGAAAGGAGTGTCCCATCTGCCGTAGCCGTAGAAGTGCTCGGCCATGGCGGCGAGTTCAGAATCTTTCTGAGAGGACATACCGATTGCCAGTTCCGGGATGTTCATGACCGATTCACGAGCATCGGGCCTCGCGGAGCGAAGGAGTTGCCGTACGGCTTCTTTTTGACATAAGGCACGAACTCGCCTACGTGCATTCGTTCCGCATCCGGAATCTCCTCCAACAGGTCAACCTCCCAGAAAAGGAGCCAGTCACCGCCCTCGTTGT
>Ga0268266_10004740_pt1 | contig 12931 bp, 7 predicted proteins | sample KBSS13metaG_FD_190356 | JGI IMG/M metagenome (GOLD analysis project Ga0268266, IMG submission 190356) | Switchgrass rhizosphere microbial communities from Kellogg Biological Station, Michigan, USA - KBS S1-3 metaG (SPAdes) (version 2) | ecosystem: Host-associated > Plants > Roots > Rhizosphere >...
ATTTCGTTCATGATGTAGCGCTGGGTAGATTCAACACCTTGCAAGCGCATCAGCTCGTGCAGGTTGATAGAACCGTTAGTCAGGCGCTGACCGGCAACAACGTTGTCTCCATCGCTAATTTGTAGCTGCTTGAAGCCAGGGATTTCGTAGCGAACTACACTCTGACCAGCTGGAACGATTATGATCTGCTTGTCGGTTACTTCGGCTTTGCCGGCCATTGGTGAGATGAGTGGTTCGGCACCGCCATCAGTCGTAGCCAATACGTCACCGATGGCGACGTCGGTACCCGTTGCGATAGAGGCCTTGCGCTCACCTAGTTCGAGCACCAGGTTGTCTTTTTCGTTAGCCGTGACCTGGATTACGTAGTGGTCACCCTCTTCCCAGGTGTTTGCAACACCCGAGATGTCAGTCAGGTAAGCCTGACCCTTTGGCGTACGGACTTCGAAGAGCTCTTCGATACGGGACAGACCTTGCGCAGTATCGTCACCGACCACAGCACCAGAACGGTGCTTGGAGTCGAGCGATAGCTGCGTACCAGGCTCACCAATACTCTGTGCCGCAATTACACCGATTGGGTTATGAGGCGTTACGAGCAGACCAGTAGCTGGATCAGTACCGTAGCTCTTCTGCGGCACACCACGGACGTTGCTAGCACTCAGGGCACTCATTATCTTTATGCCATCAATAGCTTCGTCAGCATCAATAGCTTCGGCAATCTGCTTTGTAAACAGTTCGCCAGCCTTCAGGTGACCCTTCACGTCGACGGCTGCATAGCGGCCCTCTAGGCGGGAACCGTAGCTAACACCGATAGCTTTCGCATCAGTACGTAGCATAGCGAAGCCTGGGTCAGTTGCATCGTCTTCTTCACCAAAGGTGAAGACATCTTGCGATACATCTACCAAACGGCGAGTCAGGTAACCTGCGTCGGCAGTCTTCAGCGCGATGTCAATGACGGCCTTACGGGTACCGCGGGTACCGGTGAAGTATTCCAGCGGAGTCAGACCGTGGAGGTAGCCAGATTTGACCGGCAGCTCAATGACGTTACCACCGGCATCCTGGAACACACCAAGCATACCGACAGACATTTTCATCTGAGAGACGTTACCACGAGCACCAGAGGTGATGGCAATAGCCATCGAACCATCCTGGTCCTGCATCTGCTCGGCGAGCATGTTCTGTACCTGCGTGTCGATCTTGGTCCAGCTGTCAATGATGAGACGGTGACGCTCGTCGTCGGTAATGAAGCCCTGCTCGTACTGGTCACTAATGTTTGCACTGCGGGTCTCACCACTTTCGATGACTTCTTTGAGGCCCTTGATGGGCTCAAAGTCCTGCATACCCATGCTGAGGCCAGACATGGTAGCGAAGCGGAACCCAACGTCCTTCAGAGTGTCGGCGATATCGGCAGTCTGAGCCTGACCGTACTTCCGGTAGACAGCAGCCATGACCTTCTGCAAGCGCTTCTTGGTCATAGGTTCGTCCTGGTAGGTGAAATCTTCGGGGAACGTTTCGTTGAAGTAGAGCCGACCAAGCGTGGTTTCGCGGATTTCGCCGCGGAATGGTACGCGTACACGACTCTGGAGCTGGATGACGCCAGCGTCGAAGACCATGCTAGCTTCGTCGAGGCTACTGAATGGCTTGGCCGTAGCGTCAGCGCCTGGACGTTCGTAGGTCAGGTAGTAACAACCAAGCACGATGTCCTGTTCGATGTGCAAGATTGGTGAACCATCGGCTGGTTTCAGCAAGTTCATGTTGGCAGCCATTATGTTCTTGGCCTCCGCCTGAGCGGCGTCGCTCAGTGGCAAGTGGACAGCCATCTGGTCACCATCGAAGTCGGCGTTAAAGCCCTTACAGACCAATGGGTGCAGCTGGATAGCGCGGCCTTCGATCAATACCGGCTGGAACGCCTGAATTGACAGACGGTGCAATGATGGAGCACGGTTCAGGAGCACGTATTTGCCCTTGATTACGGTGTCCAGGGCGTCCCAGACGGCAGTTTCGCCGGTTTCAATCATGCGGGTTGCCGAGCGGATGTTGTGTGCTTCTTCGCGGGCGATCAGCTCACCAATCACGAATGGTTTGAACAATTCAAGCGCCATCATCTTTGGCAGTCCGCACTCAGAAATCTTGAGTTCTGGGCCTGCCACAATAACGGAACGACCGGAGTAGTCTACACGCTTACCCAGCAAGTTCTGGCGGAAGCGACCCTGCTTACCTTTGAGCATATCGCTCAGGGACTTCAGGCGGCGGCGCTGACCGGTTGCGGCTACAGCGCGGCCACTGCGAGCGTTGTTGTTGTCGATAAGTGCATCGACAGCCTCCTGGAGCATACGCTGCTCGTTGCGGCGAATGACTTCTGGAGCGTTGAGCTCGATAAGCTTCTTTAGACGGTTGTTGCGGTTGATGACGCGGCGGTAGAGGTCGTTTAGGTCGGAAGTCGCAAAGCGGCCACCGGTCAGCTGGACCATTGGGCGAAGGTCCGGAGGAATCACCGGCAGGACGCTTAGACACATGCTGCCTGGTTTGATGTCAGCACGCTCCATGCTTTCGAGCAGGCGCAAGCGCTTCAACAGCTTCTTCTTGCGCTGCCCCTTAGCTTCTTCGGCCTCTAGGGTCAGATCAGCGATCAGCTGGTGCAAGTCGATGTCATCAAGCAGCTCCTTGAGCGCCGCACCACCCATACCAACGGTGATGAGTTTGCGCAGCTCGTCGGGCAGGTTGCGGTAGTCGGTCTCGTTCATCAAGCTCAGTTTGACCAAGCTGTCGAGCTGGCTCTTCAGCAAGTCAAAGTCCTTGGCAAGCTCTTCGAGCTCTTTGGTCTGTGCTTCGGCTAGAGCCTTAACATCGGCGTTTTCGGCTTTTGCGTCATGCTCGTAACGCAGTTTGATAGCCTCGTTAGCAGCTTTGAACTCAGCTTCTTTGTCGGCGCGGTATTGGTCGCGCTTGGCAACGTCTACACTCTTTACAACATAGCTCGCAAAGTAAGCCACGCGCTCCAAGCTCTTTACGGTCATGCCAAGCAGCAGACCAACCGCACTTGGGGTGCCACGGAGGAACCAAATGTGTGCCACCGGCACAGCCAGCTCAATGTGACCCATGCGCTCACGGCGGACAATGCTGCGCGTAACGAGCTCACCATTCTTATCAACGGCAGCCTCGCGACTGCGCACGCCCTTGTATTTAGCGTCGTGCGGGTTAATATCTTTTACCGGCCCAAAGATGCGCTCGCAGAACAAGCCATCACGCTCGGGCTTTTGGGTACGGTAGTTAATGGTTTCGGGCTTGATGATCTCACCATAACTCCAGCCGCGGATGTCTTTGTCACTAGCGACCGCTAGGCGGACAGCATCAAAATCGGCGATGTCGGTTCCGTATGAATAGCGTCGCATATTTACGCCTCCTCCTCTTCGTTAATACTCAGGTCATCATCGTCAGCACTAACTAGTACGGTGCCTTCGTCATCGGTTTCTACTACCATGAAGTCTTCACTGGCCGCTTCTTCGTCGCTGACATCAATGTCAGAGATAGTCGGCGTCGGCACAGTGACCTCGGATGGATGGGTTGCTTCCTCGTGGATGTTGGTAGCTAGGATAGCTTCGGCATCAACAGCTTCACTCTGGGCAACCAGATCGACCTTCAGGCCAAGACCCTGGAGTTCCTTCACGAGCACGTTGAAGCTTTCTGGGACCTTTGGACCAACAATTTCGGTCTTCTTGATGATGCTTTCGTAAGCCTTCGAGCGTCCGTAAACGTCGTCGGACTTGATGGTAAGCATTTCTTGGAGCGTGTTTGCAGCACCGTAAGCTTCGAGTGCCCACACCTCCATCTCACCAAAGCGCTGGCCACCGTTCTGGGCCTTACCACCAAGCGGCTGCTGGGTAACCATAGTGTATGGACCAGTTGAGCGGGCGTGGATCTTGTCAGCCACCATGTGGTTCAGCTTGATCATGTACATACTACCGACAGTAGTGCGCTCCTTGAAGGCACCACCGGTGCGGCCGTCGTACAGTTGCTGCTTGCCGTCTTCGGGGAAGCCGGCTTCTTTGAGCAGTTCCTGGATCTTTTCGGTAGGTACGCCGTTGAACGATGGGCTAGCAACCTTCATGCCAAGCGCGCGTGCAGCCATACCGAGGTGAGCCTCAAACAGCTGGCCGACGTTCATACGAGATGGCACACCAAGTGGGTTCAAAACGATGTCTACTGGAGTACCGTCTTCCATGAATGGCATGTCCTCAGTTGGCAAGATGCGGGCGATAACACCCTTGTTACCGTGACGACCACCCAACTTGTCACCGACAGATACTTTGCGCATCTGAGCCACGAAGACCTGGATCTGCATCAGCACACCAGCCTTCAGTTCGTGGCCATTTTCGCGGCTAAAGATCTTAACGCCAACCACTTTACCGTGCTTGCCGTTGCTCATGCGCTGCGAGGTGTCACGGACTTCCTTGGCTTTTTCACCGAAGATAGCGCGCAATAGACGCTCCTCAGAGCTCAGCTCCTGCTCACCCTTCGGCGTAATCTTACCGACCAAGATGTCACCGGGGTGTACTTCGGCACCGATGCGGACAATACCGTCGTCGTCGAGGTGGCGCAGTGCGTCTTCTGATACGTTCGGGATGTCACGGGTGACGATTTCTGGCCCCAGCTTGGTTTCACGGACTTCAATCATGTAGTCCACAATGTGTACAGAGGTAAGCGTGTCGTTTTCGACTAGCTTGCGGCTGATGATGATAGCGTCTTCGAAGTTGTAACCCGCCCATGGCATGAATGCCACTACCAAGTCCTTACCGAGAGCCAGTTCACCGCCCTCGATCGACATACCTTCGATCAGGATGTCACCTTCTTTTACCTTATCGCCAGTGTTGACTACAACGCTCTGGTTGATGCTAGTACCTTCGTTGGAGCGCACAAAGTGCTGTGGCTCGTAGGTCACATTGCCTTCTTTGTACTTAACGACGACTGCAGCACCGTCGGCACGGATGACTTCACCGTCGCCTTCAGCCACTATGATCTGACCAGTGTTACGGGCGGCAGCCGCTTCTACACCGGTACCCACGATTGGGCTCTGTGGCTTGATGAGTGGTACAGCCTGACGCTGCTGGTTACTACCCATCAATGCGCGGTACACGTAGTCTTTCTCGATGAATGGAATCAAGCCAGCGGACGAGCCGATAATCTGGTTCTGAGCGGCGTCGATGTGCGTTACATCGTTGCTGTCGGCTTCACCAGACTTCAGGTTGATGCGGGCACTTACGCGCTCATCTACGAAGTAGCCATCAGCATCCGTAGAGATACCGGCACCAGCGATGACCGCAGACTCTTCGGCAGCAGCGTCGAGATAGACGATTTCACTCGTTACCTTAGCCTTAACCGGCCACGTGACTTGTTTGGTGACCTTGGCAAGCTTGTCGGCATCAGCCTTGGTGATTTCCTTGCCGGCCTTTACGATAACCTTGCCGTCTTCGTCTTCCAGGTTGACACTAGCGATGTGGCCAGCGGCGTCCTTGGCAGTAACAGCGTTCACGACCTTGCGGTACGGAGTTTCGATGAAGCCATAGTCGTTTACACGAGCGAAGTTAGCCAGGTTCAGTACCAAGCCCACGTTCGCACCTTCTGGGGTTTCCACGGCACAGATACGACCGTAGTGGGTAGCGTGCGCGTCACGGACTTCAAAGCCGGCGCGTTCGCGGGAGAGACCACCAGGACCCATGGAGCTCAGGCGGCGCTTGTGTGCCAGCTCGCTGAGTGGGTTGATCTGGTCCATGAACTGAGACAGCTGTGAGCTAGCAAAGAATTCGCGGACGGCAGCCACGACCGGGCGGGCGTTGATGAGTTGGCCAGGTTGGACGGTCTCGATCTCGCTCATAGACATACGGTCCTGCGTATTGCGAACCATGCGCAGCAGACCAATGCGGAACTGGCGCTGCACCAACTCGCCGACCATCTTGATACGGCGGTTTGCCAGGCTGTCGATGTCATCACCACGTTCCTGTGTAATGTTCAGACGGATCAGCTCGGCTACGATAGCCACCAGGTCTTCGAGGCGCATGATGCGGTTCTCGGCAGTGTTTGGCACATCGAGGTTCAGGCGTTTGTTAAGCTTGTAGCGGCCTACACGGCTAAAATCGAAGCGCTTAAAGTTGTAGAACATGTTTTCGAGCAGGCTACGAGCGTTGTCGACAGTGGCCAGGTCGCCCGGGCGAAGGCGGCGGTACACCTCGATAAGCGCTTCAGAGTGGCCCTTGGTTGGGTCTTTGTCGAGAGTAGCTTCCAGGTGGCTGTTCTTGCCCTGATCAACATGCTTGAAGGCTTCTTTCATCTGGGCTTCAGTCATGCCAAGCGCGCGAAGCAAGGTGGTAACGGGGATTTTGCGCTTGCGGTCAATCTTTACGTACAGCGCACCGTTTGCAGCAGTCTCAAACTCCAACCATGCACCGCGACCAGGGATAACCTTGGCACTGTACAGGTTGTGCGTGCCGTGTAGTTCACCACTGTAAAAAACACCAGCTGAGCGGATCAGCTGGCTGACAACTACACGCTCCGCGCCGTTAATGATGAATGTGCCGCGCTCGGTCATCCATGGGTAGTCACCCAGGTAGATTTCCTGCTCTTTGACTTCACCGGTAACTTTGTTGGTCAGCTCTACCATCGCCTTCAGTGGCGCCTCGTAGCTGATGTTATTCTCGCGGGCGTCTGCCTCACTGATCTTTGGCTCCTCAAAGTGGTAATCTTTGAACCGCAAAGACAATTTAGTGTTGGTATAGTCATCTATCGGGCTGATCTCGGCCAAGAGCTCACCAAGCCCCTCGTCTACGAGCCACTGGAATGATTTATTCTGATGATCTACCAAGTTTGGCAGAGAGAGATTGTCGTCGCCGGCGTCTGTAAAAAAGACGCGCGTGCCCTTGCTAGCTGATGCTTTCGCCATACGCGTGTAAAGTCCCCTTACTTTATAGTTGTTTATAACTGATACAGCGGCAGTCGATGATACGCATTTTAGCCTACGGTTCTAGTCCAAAAGTCGCAACACCTGCTACCTATACTCGCTTTTGATTGTTTCGCCCGAAGAAAACTAAGCTGAGATTTTGGTGCCGACCTGATTGGCGTAGTGTTTACCAATGCAGCACAGCCCAACTTACACTACTTCTTGTGTACAAGTATGATGGACCTCTCGTATAATGTCAACAATTTTACTACGATTTTTGCCACTGGAAGGTGCTACCTAGGTGGGTCTACAGAGAATTCATCTTCAATGCGCTCAAGCACAGCAGTCGCATCGCCTACCATATAAGTTCCCGGATCACCCCACTGTAGCCCTTGCCTTAATTCCATGCCTAACTGCTCAGTGAAGAAACCTCCTTCTCTACCTTCTGCTATACTCCCGCGGGTATGTATTCGCACACCGTTGATGCGCTCAGCGACAGCCGCACTAATGGCAGGGTGCAATGCTGTCGCTGCAGCAATACGGCAATCCCTTTGACTCTCTGGAGTAGCATTTTTAGGATCAAAGTTAAAAGCCTCCAGTCCAGTCACGTGGAGTACGCTACGCCCAATGCCACGATGCGCCATAGCATATACGTAGGCATCCATGCTCAGAGTACGCACCCCACGAGCAACGTAAAAGGTTCCTGGGCGCTCACTTAACTGTCGCGCTAGTCCCTCTGCACCCACCTCAGTTAGTGTGCGGTGGTGAACATTGCGTATTTGAGCTGCCAGCTGCAACGCATCCTGGCTATATCTCGCAGGCAGAGCACTGTCAGCCGGTGCACGCAAACCTCCGGGTCCATATATATCCACTCTGTACTGAGTGCTATTAAAATTCTCCGAGATTTGTCGCGCCCTAGCCATGCCTATTATGCCTCGCTTAATAAACACGCATGTTACAACTATTGACTAGTAACATCAACTAGAAATGTGCACTTAGATCTTAGGGGGTATGGTTACGACTTTGTCGACGATGCCGTATTTGAGCGCTTCGTCGGCGGTCATCCAGCGGTCGCGCTCCATGTCTTCGTGGATGCGCTCCGGCTTCTGGCCGGTGTTTTTGGCCATAATTTCCTCGAGCAGCTTTTTGATACGCAGCGATTCACGCAGGTCGATTTCCTGGTCGGTTACCTTGCCACGCGTACCACTGCTTGGCTGGTGGATCATCACAGTGCTATTTGGAAGCAGCAAGCGCTTGCCTTTTGTGCCGCTGCTGAGCAGGAATGCTGCAGCGCTGGCTTGCACGCCAATGCCTACCGTTTGCACATCATTAGTGATGTACTGCATAGTGTCGTAAATGGCCAAGGCGTCGTACACGCTGCCACCAGGGCTGTTAATGTACAGAAAGATATCCTTTTTGGCATCTTCGGCCTGCAGAAACAGCAATTGTGCCACAATAACGTTAGCGCTTGCCTCGTTTACATCAGCACCCAGGAAGATAATGCGATCTTTGAGTAATCGAGAATAAATATCGTAGGCCCGCTCATAGCGGCCTTCACTTTCGACAACGGTTGGAACTAATACACTCATACATTCGATCCAATCTGCCCTCTCCGTCATCCTGAACTTGTTTCAGGGTCCATGCCTGCTTGCGGGCTTAGATTTGCCGCATGGATGCTGAAACACGCGCCCTGCATTCGCGGGGCTGTTCAGCATGACAAGATTTGTACTTACATGATATGAAATTGGCACTCGACTGTCAAGAGTGCTAATTCTACCTCTTGCCACCTCACTCAAACTTAGGATGGCTGCTATTTAGCGCTAGCGTAGCTGCTAAGCTTGGCGATGGTCTTTTCGGTGAGCAAGCGGCTACCCAGTTCGCGGCGGTTCTCGGGCTTGTTCAGCTCGGCTTGCATCTGCTTGTCGGTGTACTGTGCTTTGAGGCCAGCAACGTACACGTCGAGCTCTTCGGCTGTAACATTGATCTTCTCGGCTTCGGCTACTTCGCCGAGCACCAGCCCAGTCTTCACACGAGCTTCAGCCGACTCCCGGAGGCCTTCACGGTGCTGTTCGTCGGTTTTGCCCTCCGCCTTCAGGTGCTCCTGCCAGGTTTGGCCTCGGTACAGCAGATTGCGCTTTTCCTCGAGCTCCATGCGGTCGATCTCTTCGTCGATCAGCACGGTAGGAATGTCGGCCTTGGCTTTTTCGGCCAGAGTTGCCAGTAATTCGTTCTCGAAGCTGCGCTGCGCCTGATTCTCTTTTTCGGCCTGTAGCTGCTTCTTCACATCCGCTTTCAGTTCGGCCACGGTCTTGAATGGACCAACGCCAGCAGCAAATGCATCATCCAGCGTGGCCAACTGCACTTCGCGCACAGTCCTTACCTTCACGGTAAAGGTTACCTTCTTGTTCTGCAAGTCTGCGCTGCCGTAGTCAGCTGGGAACGTGACGTCAAACGTCTTTTCCTCGCCGGCCTTCAGGCCAACCAGTTCTGGCTCAAAACCTGGGATAAACGTACCACTGCCAAGTACCAATGGGTAATCACCGCCTGTAGCGCCTTCGATAGCTTGCTTGGTCTTGGCGTCGACACCGCTAAAATCAATAACGACTTCGTCACCATCTTTAGCGGCCCGCTTCACTTCTTCTTTTTTACTATCACGACGGCGCAGATCATCGAGCACAGCAGTCACATCTTTGTCGGTAGTAGCTTCTACCTTCTTTTCCAGCTTGATCTTTTTGTAGTCTGGCAGAGTTATCTTGCCGACCACCTCTACGGTAGCCTTGAACTCCAGCTCGGTAAATGGCACAAACTTAGTCACACTGACTTCCGGCTGAGCCACAGGACGCAGCTTCTGCTCGGTGAGCGCTTCAACGTACATGTCGTTGATAGCGTCGTCTAGGAAGCGGCTCTGCAACACGGTAGGGTCGACATTCTTTTCTACCAGTGCCTTTGGTGCGTGGCCCTTGCGGAAACCAGCCATGTTCACATCCTTGGCCAGATCGGCCAGTACGCGCTCTTTGGTGGCGTCCAGCAATGCCTGGTCGGCGCTAATGGTCAGTTCGACCTTGGTAGGGGCTAGATTGTTGAGAGTAATTTGCATAGTGACCCACTGTAACAGATGAGAGCGCTAATTTCTATAGCATTACAAACAAGAGCCCAGCAAAAACCACAAACCAGACCGCTTCCACCAATAGCAGATGTGGTCCGGTGCGCCACTGAATCCATGAGTGAAATTTTAAAAACCCGTTAGTAGGCGGCCGATCTTTGCCTGTACGTTTACTGTGTAGAAAGCGTGGAATCCAAAACAGATCTGGGCTCGCCGCCAGAAATGCACACCCAGCCGCCGTTAGCCAATGCTTTGGGTGCGCCAGCGCTAGCAGCAGCACCAACAAAAAGCACAAAAACGCACCGGCGACCAAAAATTCGTATAGAAACCGGCGCGATGTGAGCCGCTTGGCCTGGTCGGTTTCGGGTGGATCGTAATGCGGAATCGCATCACAGGCAAAGTGAGACAAAAACGCCAAAGGCAAAGCCACAGCCGGATTTGATATGCTCAGGCCAATCAACGCCCCAGTTAGGGCATGGTTCGGTGCGGTCATAGACCTTCGTTGTCGCGCGGTGCCGAGCTGACCCGGCGCCGGTCCTTCACAATGCTCACGATACGCTGAGCACTGTGTGATTCCTCGGTACCATCTACCAGATTACGCAGCTTGTACTGCCCGCTTGCCAGTTCAGCCTCACCTATAAAGAGTACGTAGTGCATGCCCTTTTTTACAGCCGTCTTTATCTGCTTGTCCATCTTGCGGCCGGTGGTATCAACGGCCAAGTTCAGGCCCATTTCACGGAGCTCGCCCAGCACGTGCTGTGCCCGTTCGTAGATGGTATCTCCCACCAAAACTACATACGCATCGGTTTCAGATTGCATCGCGGGCAGTAGCTCATGACTTTCCAGGAAATTCTGTAAGGTAACGTCACCCATACCAAAGCCCACAGTCGCCACCGGCTCCACCCCAAACAACCCCACCAATCCATCGTAGCGGCCACCGCCGAACATGCTTCGGTTATTTTCTGGATCGGTATCTACTACCTCGAACACGATGTCAGTGTAGTAGTCAAATCCACGCATCAGCGTGATATCGAACACACAGTTGCTTACCCGGCTGTTAGCCAGCATATCCATAAGGTTGCGCAGGCGTAGCACCGAAGGCTTGCTCTCGAATCCTGCCGGTAGGTCTTCCAGCCGCCGTGCTTTCAGCAGCTGCAACAAACTGTCCAACACGCCCTTTTCACGCTGCGATGGCGTCAGGATAGCATCTGCCTGGGCCACAAACTGCTCCGGTGCCATCTTCTTCTTGCGGTCTACTAGCCGGATAAGTGTCTCACGCTGGGTGTTATCGAGCCCTAAGTAATCACCAAAAAGCTCTTCGGTAAGCTTGCGGCTGCTGAGCTGGATAGTGTACATATCGTGTTTGGCACCATAGCTCTTCATGATCTGGTCGGCCAAGACGATTATCTCGTGCTCGGCTTCTACGCCCTCCACGCCGAAAATGTCGACGTTGAGCTGCCAGTGCTCACGCAGGCGACCCCTCTGAGGGCGTTCATAACGCCAGAGATTAGGTATCGCGTACAAGCGCATAGGATAGGGCAATTCCTGGCGCTTGGCGGCAATCATACGGCTAACGGTCGGTGTCATTTCCGGCCGTATCACCACGTTGCGCCCGCCCCTATCCTGGAATAGATAGGTTTCTTCGTTTACGATTTCCTGACTGCTTTTTGCCAGATAGAGCTCCACCGGCTCCAGGATAGGCGCGTCGTATTCTTCGTAGCCAAAGCGTTCGGCGACTTCTCGCATCTTAGCGAACATATATTTTTGGACACGCTTGTCTTCGGGGTAAAAATCCCGTGCGCCTTTGTAGGGTTGTGTAGATAGACTCATAACTTCCTCAATATTTTAACAGATTAAACTGTGGTTGGTTATTCTTGGTAGATATCGATACCGCTCCACCTATCGGCAGTGTTAGCATCGGCCAGGTATGTCCAAAATCCACATCTGCTATCACCGGCATTGTACCCAACTCCGCACGCCGCACTATGTCGATAATATCCGGCATAGTAACTTTGCTACTTGGTTGGAATCTGCCAACAAGTAAGCCGCATAGATGCTGGCGCATCCCCGGCAATTGCAAAAGCGAGGCAAATCGCCGCTCAAATTCGCGAGCACTGTATACTCCAGCTTCGTCATCGTCCTCCACCGCCAGAATGGTCGGCTCATCAAACTGTGGCTGATAGGGTGTGCCCTGCAACAAGTAGAATGTGCCCAGATTTCCACCCAGCAACACCCCCTCGGCCGTGCCTTTTTGTAGGACCTTCCAGGGTCGAGTCTTGGCCAGTGCCTTACCCCGTTCCCTCTCCCACGTCCGGCTTCGCCGCAGCTGCAGTTCGTCTGTGCTTGTCAATATATCCATCAGACTTTTTAGACTATAGTCACGAGCCGCTACATGCCCAAGACTAGCAAAATTAGGCCCCAGGTACTGCACCCTACCAGTCTGTGCGTAGAGGGCATTCAGGAGCACGGTAACGTCAGAAAAGCCGATGAGTGGCTTGGGATTTGCCGCCACCAATTGCCAATCAATGCCCGGCAACACCGCGTTAGCCGACCAGCCACCATGGAGCGCCATGATAGCTTTGACAGTGGTATCACGATACGCATCATGAAAGTCCTCCAGTCGAGCGGCGACAGAGCCGGTCAAAAACCTTTCCGTGTCGCGTATGTTTCTACCGAACGATACACGGAAGCCAAGACCTTCCAGCAAACGCGTCGCCCTATCATATGAGTCGACACGCTTTCGCTGCCAGCCTGTGGATGGCGCTACAACACGAATTTCGTCTCCAGGACGGAAGGATGGGTAGACATTCATAATCCTACCCCTATTCTGCCACAGTTTTGCAATTGCACCGCGATATTCAACAGATTCCATGATACCCCTCTTAAAAGCTAGCTACTAA
>Ga0268266_10004741_pt1 | contig 12931 bp, 12 predicted proteins | sample KBSS13metaG_FD_190356 | JGI IMG/M metagenome (GOLD analysis project Ga0268266, IMG submission 190356) | Switchgrass rhizosphere microbial communities from Kellogg Biological Station, Michigan, USA - KBS S1-3 metaG (SPAdes) (version 2) | ecosystem: Host-associated > Plants > Roots > Rhizosphere...
GAGGCGATGCAGGCCTAGTCTGAGGCTTCTCGCCCGTCCCCTTCTGTCCTCGGCAAATGACCCGGCTTCGGTGATCAATCAAACCTTCGGCAAACACGCAGCAGCGTTTTTACACAGCCTCGGGCGTTTTCGGTCGGTCTGATCTTAGCGGCCCCGAAGGCAAACCGAACATTCATCCTTCGGTCGAACCCGGCCGGATATGACCCGGAGCAGACATCAACCTGACCGATTGCAAGGGGCAGCTTCTCTGGCAAGTCGGTCGGCGATGCGACGTATTTCGGTCGACTCGCAGGGCGGGCGAGCGCGGACATTGTCATGTAGAATGTGCCCCCGTTCCGCGAGGGAAAGAGACGTGGAGTGCTGGGCCGGCAATGCTTGACTATGGGGCAAGTCGAATCGTTGTGTGGGAAATCATTGGCCCCACATGAGGACGCAGCAAATCCCATCTACTCAGCCAGGTGCTTGGTCGCGAGATCCGCGAAGGCGCGAAGACGATGTAGTCTTCTGAGGTCGCGATGGTAGCCCATCCATATCTCACGTGGAGGCGGGTCGTCATTCAGGTCCAGCCGGCGAACGCTCGCGAGTTGATCTCCAACCGGGCGCGGGAGCACCGCGATCCCAAGCCCCATACCGCACATCTGCGCTTGAACATTGCGATTGTTCGACCGCAGCACCACGCTAGCGTTCGGGAATCGCCTTTTTAGCCAGTCAATGTCCGGAAAGGCGCCGGTTGATGTATCCATAGCGATTAGACGGTATCCTGCACCATCACCATCGACCGGATCCACGCCTTTGGCAGCCACGTAGACCCCATATCGCATGTGGATCAGCCGTCGTTGCACGATGTCCGAAGCTTCGAAAGGAACGATGCGGAACGCGATGTCCGCTTCCCTCTGTGCCAGATTAAACAGGCGCGTTCCTGTGAGCACCTCGATGTCCACGTGAGGATAGAGTCGCGCGTAGTCGGCGACGACCGGCGGCAGCACGTAAGCACCGAACCAGTCGGCCGAGGACACCCTAAGCGTGCCTTCAAGTTTTTGCTGCTCACCGGTCAGGCGACGCTCCATGGCAAGCGCCCCGTCCTCCATCCCTTCGGCAAGAGGTAGCACGGCGGCGCCTTCTTCGGTGAGGACGTAGCCGTCGGCCGTTCTTTGGAAGAGTACCTGTCCCGTCGCGTCCTCGAGAGCGCGAAGCCTGCGTCCAATTGTGGGGTGACTGAGATGAAGCATGCGCGCGGCTGCGCCGAGCGTGCCCGTGCGTGCCACTGCGAGAAAGATCCTAACGTCGCTCCATTCCATTTGATCAGCCCCACAGATTTGAACGGAGACTGTGCAATCCTGTTAGTTGTCGAACAATTCTGCAACCCGCATGTAATCGGCAGAAGACTGGCCCGCTTTGGGGCCGTCGCTTGAAGGCGAGGCTGTCCGCATCCTCGCCAGATGGATTGCTGAGGCGAACCGCGATGGTGTCGCGGCGATCAGCAAGACGAGAATGGAGGCATTTATGAAGACTTGGCTCATCACTGGGTGTTCGACGGGGCTCGGCAAGCACCTCGCCGCCGCCGTCGCGTCCCGCGGCGATCAGGTTGTGGCCACGGCGCGAGACGCGTCCGCCCTCGCCGGTTTGGCCGCCCGCTATCCTGACACAGTGCGCACGGTTGCCGTTGACGTGACCCGTGAGGGTGATGCCGCAACGGCCGTCGCGGTCGCCGAGCAGGCTTTCAGCGGATTAGACATTCTTGTGAATAATGCCGGCTTCGGTTTCATGGGCGCGATCGAGGAGGCCGAGCCGGCGGAATACCGGCCGTTGTTCGACGTCAACGTGTTCGGCTTGATAGAGACCACGCGTGCGGCGCTGCCGCTGATGCGGCGCACGCGCGGAGGACGGATCGTCAACATGTCGTCGGGCGCCGGCCTCATCGGCCTGGGCGGCCACGGTTACTATAACGCGACGAAATTTGCAGTCGAAGGCTTGTCGGAGGCGCTCGCGCAGGAGGTCGCTCCTTTCGCGATCCGCGTGATCATCGTCGAACCCGGCCCGTTCCGTACCGAATTCCTCGGCAGGTCCATGGCGGTCGCGAAACGCCAAATGGACGACTACACGGCCACGGGGGGCGGTGCGCGGACCTATCGGGGGAACAACGATGGGCGCCAACCAGGTGATCCTGCCAAGGCGGTGGCCGTGATGATGAAGGCGATCGACTCGGACAGCCCGCCGCTGCACCTACCGCTCGGGCCTCGCGCTTATGAGCTTGCCGAACGCAAACTCGCCGCCTTCGCGGCAGACATGGCAACTTGGCGCGGTATCGCGATCGCAACCGATTTCGAATGATCGGCAGCCTGTCCCAAGCGGCAAGTGTCAACCTGCAAGGAAGGGCCATGACCACGACCAATACATCTATCACCGTCTACGTGACCTACCAGGGCACGCCCGAGACGCGCTTCGATCGGGATTACTACGTCCAACATCATCTGCCACTGGTGATGAAGGCATGGCGACCCTATGGCCTGGAAAGCGTCGCTGCCTTCTTTCCGGCGATCGCGGCGGCCGGAACCATCGCGATCTGCGAGTGCCGGTTCCGAGACGAGGCGGCAGTCGATGCCGCATTCGGATCGCCGGCGACGTCCGGTGTCAGAAACGACGTTCCTCGCTTCACGGACGCCGCCCCCGCGCGGGCGCGCGCCGTGCCACTCTGAAGGATCCCCGCAGAGAGCTGGTATCTTTGCACCGTTTTTGGCCAGCGCTTCTAGTAGGGCAGAAGAAGCAGCATGTCCGGCCTCATTGTAAGGCCATTGCCATGGGAAGGGGCTGTCGGTCCGCGCGGGCTCGTCTTGCCGCAGAACGCGGGAAATTGCATTGTGACAGCTGCAATATAGGCCATCCAAGAAAGGATGGTTGCTGCGGGAGGGATCATGGCTGTCGCCGCCTCGGAGGGTGAGCTTTCAGATGCCCAGCATAGTGCTGCATTGCGCAAAGCGGTGATCGCCGCCACCGTCGGCACGACGATCGAGTGGTATGACTTTTTCCTCTACGGCACGGCCGCCGGGCTGATTTTCCCGAAACTCTTCTTTCCAAACGAAGGTCCGTTGACCGGAACCCTAGCAGCCTTCGGTACCTACTTCGTCGGCTTCAGAATGTCCGGTTCTAAGATGGCTTGATTTCTCTGCTGTCGACTGCCTTGAGTCGAACCTGGCCTACCAAGAGATCGTATTCAGGCATCTTTCGTCGCAAATGAGCCGGGCTGCGGGGGCCCGCAACCAACCTAAGTCATTCGGCCGATTTAGCGGCACGACCGTGCGGGGGCAAGCGCGGGGGTTACACGCAAAAACCTAAAATTATCCTTTAGTATCAACGCTATCTGGCAGACCCTCTCGCCGCATTACGGGGCCTTCGCTGTTGGCGATCGAGAGGGCCGCGGGGAAACCGCGCCATTAGGCGATTCGATTCATCGAAGCAGATGTGAAACGGGCTCTCCCGCGGCTCCTGAGATGTGCCGGTGAACAAGCGACAGTTTGTGGAAGGATTTGTGGGCACCATCCCTGAGATTTATTTTTTCCCCTTATTATCAAAGAGTTATGGTGGAGGGGGGAAGACCCTAATCCCCAGGATTTCTGCGGATTCTAGAGCTTCGCATTTAGCTTACCCACACATTTACCCACACAAAAAACGAGCTTGCTCTAGCAGTCCCAAACGGTCTCTAGCCCTCGTCGAGATCCGCATTCAGCGCATCCACCCACTCCGTCGGAGCAGTATCGGGGATGACGCGGTAACCATCCGCGAGAAGATGCTTCGTCCAGCCCTCGGCCGCCCCGGCGATCGACTCTGGGTCGGGGAAAAACGGTGTCCGGTTCTTTGCAACCGAGCTCGGACTACGACGCTGAGGGTCGTCGGCGGCCACGATGGTTTCGGCGGTATAAATGCCGGTGTTCGCAAGGCACTGTAGCGTGGCCTCGTCGACATGGATGCGGAAGGCGCCAATCATCGTGCCATTCACCAGCACGGGATCTCCAAGGACATCGCAGCGCCAGCCCATCGCCAGAATCTGCGACAGCCAGCTTGTCCGGGCGACCCCAGTCAGCGTCGTGATCCCTTGCGCCAGGGCGTAGTCGGTCAATGCCGAAATCAGCCGGTCGCGAACCCAGCGGCGCTCGCGGGCGCGCGACGGGGCGAGAGGCAAAGCCGGGTGACTTCGAACGTCCCCCGCCCCCTGGGCGCGCCGTCAGCGCACAAATACTCGAAAAAGCTGCCGAGAATATGCGGCCGGTCGGTGGTACCGGAGACTTCCGCGCCGGTCGGCAACGTGACTTTGGCCGGCAGCGCTGAAAGCGCTTCGTATCGTCGACAACCTCGAGACGATCCCGGCGATCGAATTGATCGCCGCATGCCAGGCCTACGAATTCCAGGACGAAGCCTGGACGAGGGCCATGATCACAGATGCAGTCTATCGCGATTTCCGCAGCCGCGTGCCGCCTTACCACGACGACCGCCCGCTGGCCTCGGACTTCGCCAAGGCCATCGCGCCGGCCCGCACCCACAGTCAGCGGCCTGGCCGAACCCCTGTGACAGCGTCAGAACGCCATCAGGTTGTCACGGAAATGGTCGTAGCCGTACTCCGTGCGCGTCAGCTGGCGCTTTTGTAGGGCCGGCACGAGCTCGTCGACGATCGAGGCCAGGTATTTCGGCTTGAAATGCGCGGCGATCAGGAAACCATCGCCGCCCACTTCCTCCATCGTGTCCTGCATCAGCCCGGCGAGCGAATCCGCGGTGCCGACCATGGTTGTGAATTCGTTGGGCCGATTCATGATCTGGCGCAACGAATCGTTCGGATTGCCGAAGCTCTTCAACATCGTTTGCATCCCGTTGGTCTTGATCTCGCCGACCGGCGCATCGACGTCGAATTTCGAGAAATCGATGCCCGACAGGAAAGACATCGCGGCGAGCCCATGCTCTATCCGCTTTTCCTTGCCCTTCTGGATCGTCTCCTTCATCGGCTCGATGTCGCTCTTGCTCTGCACGACCGTCGGCACGCAGGTGAACAGCGTCTTTATTGTGGTCGGGTCGCGTCCGTAGGCGACGGCGTTGCGCAGCACCTCGTCGCGGTAATCCTTCATGTCGGCGGGCGTCGCGCCGCCGGCCAGGACGATTTCGGCATTGCGCCCGCTGAACTTGCGGCCGCGCGAGGAACCGCCGGGCGCCACGAAGACCGGCTTGCCCTGCGGCGAGCGCGGCACGTTCAACGGCCCGCGGGTCTTGTAGTACTTGCCCTCGAAATGGATGGCCTTGACCTTGGCCGGATCGATGAAGGTCCCGGTCGCCTCATCCATCATCACGGCGTCGGGCTCCCACGCCTCCCACAGCTGGGATACGCAATCGACGAATTCATCGGCCATGTCGTAACGCAGGTCGTGTTCGAACTGCTTGTCATAGCCGTAATTCTGCGCGGCGGCGTCGCTGGTCGCGGTGACGATGTTCCAGCCGATGCGACCGTTGGAATAATGGTCCAGCGTGGCGATGGAGCGGGCCAGAAGCCAGGGTGGATAGAAGGTGGTGGTGAGCGTCGGCGCAAGCCCGATCTTGGATGTCGCGGCGATCAGATAAGGCGTCAGCATGACCGGATCGAATTTCGGCGTCATCGCGGCGTGCTGGAGATAGAAATCCATGCTGCCTTTATAAGTATACGGTATCGCCGAGGTGTCCTCGAGGATCAGCAGGTCGAAGCAGGCCCGTTCCAACGCCTTGACGGCATCGACGAACAGGTCCGGCTTGGTCCAGTCATAGCCGTTACCATAACCCGGCTCGTTCCAGCCCTGGATCGTGATTCCCGGCCCAAGAAACCAACCCAGGTGAAATTTGCTCATCACGAACCTCCAATCGGTGTCTGCCGCGGCCCCGTCCCAGATCGGGATTAGCATCCGGCGAGACGGTCGGAGTCATTCAAACTCTATGCGGTTGCGATAAAAAACCGTGGAGGATTGCCGGACGGCCCACCGGTGAAACGGGCCGCCGCCCTAGGAAACATGCGCCGGCACGGCCTGACGCTGCATAATCGGATTGACGCCCGTTTGCGGCCGTTCGGCGCTGCCGAGGAAAGCCAGCCGCAGCTCATCGAGGAAATTGCGTTCCGCCGGCGTACTCGGCTTAACCCGGGAGCGGGCGAGGCACATTGTACGGACAATTCGCGGCTCACGGATTTCATGGACCGACAGCCGGCGGCGATCGGAGCTTTTATACATCGAGCCCATCGGCAGGACGGTTGCATAGCGGGCGATCTTCACGAAGCTGAGGCAGCCGGCCATCGAATCGACCTCGATCCGCGGCTGGAGGATGAGCCCGCGCTGCCGCAGCGTCTGCGCCAGGAGCGTCCGCAGCCCATGGCGGGGCGACGGAAGAACAAGCGGAAGCTGGGCAAGCTGCTCAACCGTCACCGGGCCCGGCCGGATCAGCCCCGAAGTACTGTCCACGACGACCGCCATCGTATCCTCGGCAATCGGTTCGAAGATCAGCGCGGGATCGGCGAAGACACGATCGATCAAGGCGAAATCGATCTTTCCCGAATGAAGCCACCGCACCAGGGTTCCGGAATAACCTTCCATCACCTGGACGATCCCGTCGCCATAAGTCCGGGACCATTTTTCCAGCGCTGCGGCGAAACCCTCTGCCATCAGGCTTTCTTCGTCCAGCGCCGGAATCAACCCGACACGGACCGGCGTGGACCCGTTGTTCACCGCGGTGCGCAGATGCACCAGGGCAGCGTTGAATTCGGCGATCAGCTGACGCAGCAGCCCGTAAAGCGCGTCGGCGCGCTCGTTCGCCTGCAGCCCATGATGGGAGCGCGCGAATAAGGAGCAGCCGACCTGCTCCTCGATATGATGCAGCTGCACCGTGAGCGCGGGCTGGACGATCGACAGGCGCTGCGCCGCTCGCCGGACATTGCCTTCCTCGTACAGTGCGAGAAAGGAGCGGCAATGCTTGAGCGACAGCGTTTCCGGCTCCTGCACCACCCGATCGTCGGCGAAGGCAATACCGTTGACCGCCTGCGCTTTGAGACAGGACAGCAATTCCGCGTGCAGTTCCGTTGCCAAGCCCGGCTGGCTGCCGTGGAAGATCGATATCCTTGGGTCGAACTCCGTGGATTCGAGCGCGGAGCACTCGAAATATTCAGCCGCCATCCCCCCGTTCAACAGGCTTTCCGGAACGATGGCGCAAAAATTCTGTTGCTGCGACGCCTTTGCGAGAATCCACTGGATGCCCCCTTCCGACCACTCCAGCGAAACATGCGAGGCTTCGGCCAGCGTCAGGAGATCGTCGTACAGTTCCGGCGGCAGCTTCGGCACCTGGATATGCTGGCCGGAGAGCTCGCCGCAGCGAACGGGACGGTCGTTCCAGCCCGTATTCGCGCCGGAGCGGATGAGTATCCAGCGATCGCGGACCGTGAACGCATCAGCCTCATGATCGCCATAGTAAAAGCCGAGACCGTCGCCGCTTGGCGAAACCTGCCCGAAGGACGGCAGCAGGCAAGTCTCCGGCGACGTTCGTGCCAGTTTCTCAGCGGCGGCCTTGACCGCCATGTCCAGCACGGAACCCGGAAACCCACCCGGCATCGCCACCGTGACGAAGTTCGGCGGCGCGGCAAGGTCGGTGCGGAAATAATTGATGCAGAAGCTGGCGTGCGAGGCGAAGGCGCGAAAGCGGCCATAAGTCTCAAGCCCGGCCGGCGTGACCACGAACCCACCGGCCGCGCGCGTGAACTGGTCACACCCGACCTCCTCCGCGATCAACTTGCTGTGCGCGCTGACCGTGGAATGACCGACCCCCAGCCGCCTCGTCGCCCGCGCCACACCACCTTCTTCGACCAGGGCGAGGAAGGTATGGATCTGGGTGAGGCTAATCACCGATCTGGGGGGACGGTCGATCTCGCTGGGCATCAGTCGTCGCCGAAATCCTTTCGCAGCTTTATCCGAAACACTCTCTGCTGCAACGCACCATGACACGGTAACCCGGTCTGGCGCAGCCGTAAAGGCAAGGTTTCGGCCAAGCTGCCGCAGGTCACGCAATCGCCACACAAGAAAAGCGATCTATTTCGTCGGCAATTACTATTACCCACCGGTTGATCGCCTGCCTAATCTGGACTGATCCACAATTCCTCGGGGAAGTCCTCCCCGACCGAACCTGACAGCAAGAACCAACAGGTTGACGGTATGGCTGATTTTGACCTGGTGATACGCGGAAACATCGTCACCGCCGATACGATCATCGAGAGCGGCTTCGTCGCCGTCGCTGACGGAAAGATCGCCAAGGTCGGCGCGGGCGCGCCCCCCGCGGGCAAGGACAGCATCGATGTCGCGGGGCAGTGGGTGCTCCCCGGCGTGGTCGACGGCCAGGTCCATTCCGGCAGCCAAGCCAATCAGGAAGGCATCGGCAGGGCCTCGCGCGCCGCGGCCGCAGGCGGCGTCACGACAATGGTCGACATGCCGTATGACGATCCCGAGCCAGTCTGGCATGCCGAGTTGATGCGGGCCAAGATCGCGCTGGTCGAAGCCGAATCCCATGTCGATGTCGCGCTCTACGCCACGATCTCGGAGGCAGGCGGCACCAAGACCATTCCCAGCCTGATCGAAGCCGGTGCCTGCGGCTTCAAGTTCTCCACCTTCGAGGCGTCGCCGGTGCGCTTTCCGCGGATCCCCGAGGATGTCCTCTACGACGCCTTCAGCATGATCGCGCCGGCCGGCCTCGCCTGCGGCGTCCATAACCAGGACCAGGAACTGACCCGCAAGAACATCGCCCGGCTGACCGAAGCCGGCGATACCGGCTGGGACGCGTTTGGCCGGGCGCATCCGCCACTGGTCGAACACCTGGCAACGGTCGCGATCTATGAGCTGGGGGCGCTGACCGGCGCCCGCGCTGCGGTCGTCCATTGCTCGCTGGCGCGCGGCTTCGAGGTCTGCGAGCAATACAAGGCCGCAGGTCACAAGGTCGCGATCGAGACTTGCGTCCAATATCTGATGCTGGACCATGAGACCGACATGAAACGGCTGGGCGCGAAGCTGAAGCATTATCCGCCCGTCCGTCCGCGCGACGAGGTCGAGCGACTATGGGCTCATGTCGCGGCCGGGCATTGCGATTTCGTTTCGTCGGATCACGTGTCGTGGGGCCTGGAGCGCAAATCCAATCCCAATATCTTCAAGAATGCATCGGGCGGTCCCGGGCTGGAAACGTTGCTGCCGGCCTTCTGGACCGGCTGCGAGGAACGTGGCCTGTCGCCCACCCTGGCGGTCAGGATGCTGTGCGACGGGCCGGCGCGGCATTTCCTGCTGCGAGACCGCAAGGGCTCGTTTGATATCGGAGCCGACGCCGACATCGTGATCCTGGAGCCGGGCCGCTTCTCGTTCGACGCCTCCAAAAGCCTGTCGGCCGTGCAATGGAGCTCATTCGACGGCCGCGAAATGCGGGTGCGCGTGGGCGCGACCTATGTCCGCGGCATCCTCGCCTATGATGGAGGCCGGGTAGTGAACGCCGCCGGCTTCGGCAGCTTCTTGCGGCCACACCCCGCGAACGCATGAGCCGGCTTCGCTAAACCGCCGGCAATTCGTCCAAATGACAGGCCGATTGCTGCGTCGCGCCGAAATGGGCGGCGACTGGGCGCTCGCGAAGCTTGGGGACCTCGGCGCGGCAACGGTCGAAGGCGTAGGGGCAGCGTGTGTGAAAGCGGCAGCCGGCCGGCGGATCGATCGGGCTGGGGACCTCGCCTTTCAGCACGATACGGCGGCTCTGCGTCGGGGCGGGCGCCGGAACGGAGGATAGCAGCGCCCGGCTGTAGGGGTGGGTCGGGTGCGAGAAGAAGGAGCGGCGGTCGGCGATCTCGACGATCGAGCCCAGATACATCACCGCCACCCGATGGGTCATATGTTCCACGATCGCCAGGTCGTGGCTGATGAACAGCATCGCCAAACCGAGCTCGTCCTGCAAATCCGTTAGCAGATTGACGATCTGCGCCTTGAACGACACGTCCAGGGCCGACACCGCCTCGTCGCAGATGATCAGGGCGGGCTCCGGCGCCAGGGCGCGGGCGATGCAGATGCGCTGACGCTGGCCGCCCGAGAATTCGTGTGGCCGCCGGCACATCGCGTCGCGCGGCAGCCTCACCTTGTCGAGCAGCACCGCCACCCGATCGTCGATCTCCGCCCGGCCCCTGGCGAGGCCGAAATTGATCAGCGGCTCGGCGATGATGTCGCGCACGGTCATGCGCGGGCTGAGGCTGGAGAACGGGTCCTGGAACACGACCTGCATATGCCGCCGAAGCTTTCTGAGCTGCGGCACGGGAATCCTGTCGATCCGCCATCCGTCGAGCAATATCTGTCCGGCCGTCGGCTCGATCAGGCGCAGTATCGCACGGCCGACGGTGGACTTGCCGCAGCCGCTCTCGCCGACGATCGATAGAGTCTCGCCCTTGCCGATGTCGAAGCTGACATCGTCGACCGCCTGGACATGGCCGCGCCGGCCGGGCAGCAGCCCCCCGGGAACGGGGTAATATTTTTTCAGCGAATGGACTTCCAGGATCGGGTTCATGCCGCGGTCCGTATTTCGGCATGGTGACAGGCGACCTGATGGTCCGGTCCGGTGGCGACGGTGGGCGGCGGGGTTGTCTGGCAGATCGTCGTGCTATGGGCGCAACGCGGGGCGAAGGCGCAGCCGGCGATCCGTTCGCGCAGGCTGGGCACGACACCGGGGATTTCGACCAGCCGCCGGCGCGGCCCCTCGCAGGCGCAGCTGCCGGCGCGCAGATGCGGGATCGCGCCGAGCAGGCCTTTGGTGTAGGGGTGCATCGGCGCGGTCAGGATTCGCCGCATCGTTCCCTGCTCCACGATCCGGCCGGCATACATGATCATGACCCGGTCGGCGATCTCAGCCACTACGCCGAGATCGTGCGAGATCAGGATGATGGCAGAGCCCAGCTCAGCCTTCAGCGCGCGCATCAGGTCCAGTATCTGGGCCTGGACGGTAACGTCGAGCGCCGTCGTCGGCTCATCCGCGATCAGCAGTTCCGGGTTGCAGGCCAATGCGATGGCGATCATCACCCGCTGGCGCATGCCGCCCGACAGCTGGTGCGGATATTCGCGCATCCGCCGCTCCGGCGCCGGAATGCCGACGCGCGACAGCAGATCGAGCGCGCGGGCCCGGGCCCGGGCGCGGGAAACACCCTGATGCAGCCGGACCGATTCCGCGATCTGGGCGCCGACCGCCATGACCGGGTTCAGCGAGGACATCGGCTCCTGGAAGATCATGCCGATCTTGTTGCCGCGGAGACCCCGCATCTCCGCCTCCGGCAGGGCGAACAGGTCGCGGCCCCTGAACAGCGCCCGTCCGGTAATCCGCGCCGGCGGGGACTTGAGGAGCCGCAAGACCGACATGGCGGTGACCGACTTGCCCGAGCCGGATTCGCCGACGATGGCCAGCGTCTCGCCGGCGGCAACCGAGAAGGACAGCCCGTTGACGGCGTTGAGGTCGCCCTGCTCGGAGCCGAAGCGGACCCGAAGATCGTCGATCTCGAGCAGCGCCACCGGTCAGATCCCCCTCGACAGGCGCGGATCGAGCAGGTCGCGCAGACCGTCGCCGAGAAGATTGACCGCCAGAAGCGAGACCGACAGGAAACCCGCCGGGATGAAGATCAGGAACGGCTTGATCTGCCACAGCGCCTTGCCGTCCGACATGATATTGCCCCAGGACGGGATGCTGGGCGGCGTACCGGCACCGATGAAGGACAGCGCCGCCTCCAGCATCATCGCCGTCGCCCACACGAAGGTCGCCTGAACGATCAGCGGCCCGACAATGCCGGGCAGCAGGTGGCGGATGACGATCATCGGCATCGACGAGCCGGCGGCGATGGCCGCCTCGACATAAGGCTGCTGGCTGAGCGAGAGGACGACGCCGCGGATCAGCCGGGCCACGCGCGGCGCTTCGACGATGGTGACGGCAAGGACCACATTCTCAACCGACGCCCCGGCCACCGCCATCAGCGCGATCGCCAGAAGCACGGCGGGGATCGACATGATGCCGTCCATGACGCGCATGATGACGGCGTCGATGAGCGCACCGAAGGCTGAGGTCAGCCCGATCACCGTGCCGAACAGCGCGGAAAGGACGGCCGACGACACGCCGATGGTCAGGGAGATACGGCCGCCATACAGCACCCGGGAATACAGGTCGCGGCCCAGCATGTCGGTGCCGAACCAATGCTCGGCCGAAGGCGGCCTCAGCCGGCTGGCGGTCGAAATCGCGCGCGGGTCCATGGTGCCGAGCAGCGGCGCCGCGATCGACAGCAGCGCTATCAACGCCAGCAGGAACCCGCCCCAGGCAATCTCCGGATTGCGGCGCACGAAGCGGAGGAAACGCGAGGGCGCCCGCGCGCGCCCCGGCATCGCGATCGCGGCGTAGTCGCCGACCGCGCTCAATAGCTGATCCTTGGATCGACCAGCGTGTAGAGCAGATCGACGATCAGGTTGATGAGCACATAGACAGCGCTCGCCAGCAGGACCACGCCTTGGATGATCGGATAGTCGCGATGCAGGATGGCATCGACGGTCAGCCGCCCCAGCCCTGGAATGGCGAACACGCTCTCGGTCACCACGGTGGCACCGAACAAGGTGGCGATGCCGATGCCGATGATCGTCACCACCGGCACGGCGGCGTTCTTCAAGGCATGGCGGAACAGGATCGGCATCGGCCCGACGCCTTTGGCCTGGGCGGTGCGGATATAGTCCTGGCTGAGCACCTCCAGCATCGCGGCGCGTGTCACCCGGGCGATGACGGCGGAATAGATCAGGCTCAGCGTCACTGCCGGCAGGATCAGGCTGCGCAGAAACGGCCAGAATCCGTCTTCGATCGGGCTGTAGCCCTGGACCGGCAGCCAGTGCAGGGTGGAGGCGAATAGAAA
>Ga0268266_10004742_pt1 | contig 12930 bp, 10 predicted proteins | sample KBSS13metaG_FD_190356 | JGI IMG/M metagenome (GOLD analysis project Ga0268266, IMG submission 190356) | Switchgrass rhizosphere microbial communities from Kellogg Biological Station, Michigan, USA - KBS S1-3 metaG (SPAdes) (version 2) | ecosystem: Host-associated > Plants > Roots > Rhizosphere...
ACCAAGTTGCAAATCCCCGGCCACCGCCTATAAAGACCGCGCAACTTCCCCCGGAAACCCAAATGTTTGAGACGCTCGAAAAGGCCACGCTGGACAAGATTTTTGTCCTCATGGCCGAATATGCCGCCGATCCCCGCACCAACAAGATCGATCTCGGCGTCGGCGTCTATAAAGACGACAAAAACGTTACCCCGATCATGTCGGCGGTGAAAAAGGCCGAGCAGCGCATCCACGATGCGGCCAAGACCAAGACCTATATGGGCGTGGTCGGCAACAAGGGCTTTTCGGCCGGCGTCGTGAAGCTGGTATTCGATGGCAAGATCGATGAAAGCCGCATCCGCACCGTCAACGGTCCGGGCGGCACCGGCGCGCTGTCGATCCTGATGAACGTGCTGTCGCGGGCGCGCAAGGGCGGCAAAATCTGGATTTCCGACCCGAGCTGGCCGAACCACTGGCCGATGGCCGAGCTGGTTGGCCTCAAGCCGCACTATTATCCGTATTTCGATGCCAAGACCCGGCATGTCGATTTCCCGGCGATGCTCAAGACTCTCGATGGTCTCGGGCCCGACGACATCGTGCTGCTCCACGCCTGCTGCCACAACCCGACGGGTGCGAACCTGACGCCGGCGCAGTGGGATCAGGTCGCGGCGTCGCTGAAGAAGACCGGCGCGTTCCCGCTGCTCGATCTTGCCTATCTCGGTTTCGGCGACGGCCTTGAAGCCGATGCCTATGGTGTCCGCAAAGTGGTCACCACCGTACCGGAATCGATGATCGCGTTCTCGGGCAGCAAGAATTTCGGCCTCTACCGCGAGCGGGCAGGGGTGGCGATCGCCATCGCCAGGGATGCTGCCTCTGCCGATATCGTTTCGAGCCAGATGCAGAACGTCATCCGCGCCACGATTTCGCAGCCGCCCGACCACGGCGCCGAGATCATCCGCGTCATCCTCGAAGACCCCGAACTGACGGCCGAGTGGAAAGCCGAGCTCGAGCAGATGCGCAATCGCATGATCCGGCTCCGCCAGAAGCTGGTCGAAGCGATCCGTAGCCGCTCCAACTCGACCGATTACGATTTCATCGCCGACCATCGCGGCATGTTCTCGCTGCTCGGCCTGCCACAGGATGTCGTCGAAAAGCTGAAATTCGAGGACGGCGTCTATATGATCAACGACAGTCGCATCAATGTCGCAGGCATCCCGGAGGATCGGGTCGGGGAACTGGCAGATGCGCTGCTGGCGGCGACGCGCTGACCTTAAGGGAACCAAAGCTGAAGCAAAGGCGTCCAATAGGCGCAACCACCTTGCCGCCGCCCTTGCACTGAGCCTAAATCGACGTCACATCCATAGCGGACAAGGATTGGAGGAACAAAAATGAAGTTCTTCGCAGATACGGCAGAAGTTAAGGACATCCAGGAGCTTTACGACCTGGGGCTGCTCGACGGCATCACCACGAACCCGTCGCTGATCGCCAAATCCGGCCGCAATATCAAGGAAGTGATCAAGGAAATCTGCGGCATCGTGCCGGGCCCGGTATCGGCCGAGGTGGCCTCGACCAACTTCGATGGCATGATGGCCGAAGCCGCGGTGCTGCGGAAACTGGCCGATAACGTCGTCATCAAGGTGCCGCTGACCCTCGATGGCCTAAAGGCCTGCAAAAAACTCTCGGGTGAAGGCACCAAAGTCAACGTCACGCTCTGCTTCTCCGCCAATCAGGCGCTGCTCGCGGCCAAATGCGGCGCGACCTATATCTCGCCCTTCATCGGTCGGCTGGACGACATCAACATTGAAGGCATGGACCTGATCCGCGACATCCGCACGATCTACGACAACTACGCCTATACGACCGAAATCCTCGCGGCCTCGATCCGCACCGCCAACCACGTGACGCAGGCGGCGCTTGCCGGTGCCGACGTAGCGACGATCCCACCCGCCGTGATCAAGAAGCTCGCCGATCACCCGCTGACCAAGGCGGGCCTCGACGCCTTCGTCAAAGATTGGGCCTCGACGGGCCAGACGATCGTCTGATTGATGGAGACGTTGCTGCGGCAGCTCGCCGAGCTGCCGGTTGGTGTAGGCGAGGGAGCTCTGTTCTCCGGCCGCGCCGAACGGCGCCTCGGCAAGGCCGTTGGCCTGACGCAGTTTGGTGTCAACCACGTCACGCTCGCGCCGGGTTCACGCACGGCCTCCCGCCACTGGCACGAAGCTGAGGATGAGTTTGTGCTCGTCCTCTCCGGCATCCCGACGCTGATCGATGAAAACGGCCGCCACGATCTCAAGGCTGGGGCAATTGTCGGCTTTCCCGCCGGGGTCGCAAATGCCCACCACATCCTCAATGACTCTGACGCGCCAGCCGAGCTTGTCGTAGTTGGATCACGGCGTCCCGGCGCCGAGACGATCCACTACCCGGACGACAATTTCGGCCCTATCCGCAAATAATGGCCGCTTGGAGCGCCTATGCCTGACACCGATCTCGCTGCCCGTATCAAGACCGCTTTTGCCGGGGTGGAAATCCCCGGCGGCGGCAACCTTGCGGGCTTTTCTGGCCTTTCCGACATCATCGTCACGCAAAGCGCCATCGCGGCGGCGATTTCGATCGCGCCGGGCATGGAAGCGGCGTTCGGCCCGGCGCGCGCCGAGGCGCAGCGGATTGTCGAAGGGCTGGCCGAAGGCCGCAAGGTGATGATTTCGCTCACCGCCGACAAAACAACGGCCGCGCACGCTCACGCTCGCCAGCCTGGACCGCCGGCCAAGGAAGTGGTGCCGGGCGTAAAGCACATCATCGCGGTGGCGTCGGGCAAGGGCGGCGTCGGCAAATCCACCACCGCCGTCAATCTGGCGCTGGCGCTGGCGGCAGAGGGTCTGCGAACCGGCCTGCTCGATGCCGATCTCTACGGCCCCTCCATACCAAAATTGCTCGGTATCGAAGGCAAGCCGGCGGTGCGCTCTGACGGCATCTTTTCGCCCCATCTCGCTTATGGCCTCAAGGCCATTTCTATTGGCTCGATGCTGACTGCGGATCAGGCCGTGGTGTGGCGTGGGCCGATGGCGACGGCGGCGCTGCGCCAGCTTCTCCGGGAGACCGATTGGGGTGGGCTCGATGTGCTGGTGGTCGATCTGCCGCCCGGCACCGGCGACATCCAGATTTCGCTCTGCCAGCAGGTGCCGCTCGCGGGCGCCGTGATCGTCTCGACGCCGCAGGACTTGGCGCTGATCGATGCCAAAAAGGCCATCGATATGCTGAAACGCCTGCAGATCCCGCTGCTCGGGCTCGTCGAGAACATGAGCTATTTCATCGCCCCCGACACCGGCAAGCGCTACGACATTTTTGGACACGGCGGTGCGCAGGCTGCCGCCGGCCGTATGGGCATGCCGTTTCTCGGCGAAGTGCCGCTCGTCATGTCGATCCGCGAAACTTCGGATGCCGGCACGCCGGTCGTAGCAACAGCGCCGGATGGTGCCGAAGCACAGGCCTATCGGGCGATCGTCGCGGAACTGTTGCGGACGACCCCAGCGCTGCGAGCCTGAGGGGCGGGGCTGTGCCCCCGTCGTGACATCGCCACTCCGGCTTGCTACGCCAACAACCGACCATGCGAGGAGGGACTTATGTTTACCGTCAACCGCCAGGATTTCGGGCCGAACTTCACCTTTGGCGTCGCCACTGCGAGCTATCAGATCGAGGGCGCGATCGGAGAAGGCCGTGGTCCCTCCATCTGGGACACATTCTCGCAGACGCCAGGCAACGTTAAGGGCGGCGATACCGGCGCGGTTGCCGACGACCACTATCATCTCTGGCCGGCCGATCTCGACCTGATCCGCGACGGCGGCTTTGACGCGTACCGCTTCTCCATCGCGTGGCCGCGGCTGATCCCCGAGGGGACCGGCGCGATCAACCAGGCCGGCATCGATTTCTACGACAAGCTCATCGATGGCATGCTGGAGCGAAACATCAAGCCGTTCCTCACCCTCTACCACTGGGATTTGCCCTCCGCCCTCCAGGACAAGGGCGGTTGGATGAATCGCGACATCGCCGGCTGGTTCGCCGACTATGCCGAGCTCGTGGCCAAGCATTACGGCGATCGCGTTTCCGCCGTCGCGACCATCAACGAGCCGTGGTGCGTGGCCTTCCTCAGCCACTATCTCGGCATCCACGCGCCGGGTTATCGCGACATGCGCGCCGCCGCCCGCGCCATGCACCATGTCCTCTTCGCGCACGGCACGGCGGTTGCGGCGCTCCGCGCCAACGGCGTCAAGAACATCGGCATTGTCACGAACCTGCAGAAGATCGAGCCGGTGAGCGGCAGCGATGCCGACGCCACCGCTGTGGAGCTGTTCGATGGCATTTTCAACGGCTGGTATCTCGGCGGGCTCTATAAAGGCCAGTACCCGGTGCCGGTGGTAAAGATGTTCGAGCCCTACCTGCCGCAGGGCTACGAGAAGGACATGCCGGTGGTCTCCGCGCCGCTCGACTGGGCGGGCGTCAACTACTACTCGCGCACTCTGATCGCGGCCGATCCGAACGGCCCGACCGGTTTCAAGCAGGTCGAGGGCAATCTCGAAAAGACCGACATCGGCTGGGAAATCTACCCGAAAGGCCTGACCGACCTGCTCGTGCGCGTCTCGACGGATTACACAAAAGTGCCGATCTACGTCACCGAGAACGGCATGGCCGAGGTGATGGGCGACAACGATCCGCGTCGCGTCACCTATTACGACGATCACCTGAAGGCCGTGATCGCAGCGCAGAAGGCCGGCGCCGATGTCCGCGGCTATTTCGCTTGGTCGCTGATGGACAATTTCGAATGGGCCGAAGGCTACTCAAAGCGCTTCGGCATCGTCAGCGTCGACTACAAGACGCAGACGCGTACGCCGCGGTCATCGTATCGGGCGTTCCAGGGAATGCTGCACAATACGAAGTAAGCTACGGCACCGCCTGGGTTCATCGACCTTACCCATCGGTCGTCATGGCCGGACTTGATCCGGCCACCCAACCAGACCTACCGCAGCCTCAGGATTTCGTGGTGAGGTTTGCTGGGTCCCCGGGTCAAGCCCGGGGATGACGACTGCGAGGTAGGTGGTTGTGGGGAAAAGGGAGAGGTGGTTTAGCCCGCCAAGTGTGCTCCGGTCGCCATTGACGCCCATCTCCCTGCCTCGCTAAAACTGCTCTCCAAAGCGCTTTGAAACGCACTGCCAACCTTGGGAAATTTCATATGAGCACCGGCCTGCCGATGACCGAAACCTTGCAGCAGGCCGCCCCCGAGGTGGACAAGGATTGGTGGCGCGGCGCGGTGATCTACCAGATTTATCCGCGCTCGTTTCAGGACCATAACGGCGACGGCATAGGCGATCTCGTCGGCATCACCGAGCGGCTGGATTACGTCGCCGATCTCGGCGTCGATGCCATCTGGCTGTCGCCGGTCTTCACCTCGCCGATGAAAGATTTCGGTTACGACGTTTCAAACTATCGCGATATCGACCCGGTGTTCGGCACGCTCGGCGATTTCGATCGGCTGGTCGAGAAGGCGCATAGCCTCAACCTCAAGGTGATCATCGACCAGGTGATCTCCCACTCATCCGACAAGCATCCATGGTTTGCCGAAAGCCGCGCCTCGCGCGACAATCCCAAGGCCGATTGGTATGTCTGGGCCGACCCAAAGCCTGATGGCACGCCGCCCAACAACTGGCTGTCGATCTTCGGCGGCTCAGCGTGGGCCTGGGATTCTCGGCGCATGCAGTACTACCTGCACAATTTTCTCGTCAGCCAGCCGGACTTCAACTTCCACAGCCAAGCTGTGCAGGACGAGCATCTCGATACGATGCGGTTCTGGCTCGAGCGCGGTGTCGACGGCTTCCGGCTCGACACCGTCAACTTCTATTTCCACTCGCAAAAGCTTGAGTCCAACCCGCCGATCCGGCCGGAGGATTTCAACGATTCGACCGCGCCGGCGGTCAATCCCTACAATTTCCAGGAACACATCTACGACAAGACCCAGCCGGAAAATCTGGTGTTTTTGCAGCGGCTGCGCGCGCTGCTCGACGAGTATCCGGGGACGACAACTGTCGGCGAAATCGGCGATGCGCAGCGCCAGCTCCAGGTGATGGCGGACTACACGTCCGGCAACGACCGGCTCCATATGGCCTACACCTTCGATTTTCTCGGCGGCAAGTTCAGTGCCGAGCATTTCAAGACCTCGATCGCCGCAACTGAAGCAGCGGCGCCTGATGGCTGGATCTGCCTTGCCTTCTCCAACCACGATTGCGTGCGCCACATCTCGCGCTGGGCGACGCACGAGCACCAGGATGCGCTGGCGCGGCTCGCCTCGACGATGATCATGACGATGCGCGGCTCGGTCTGTCTTTACGAGGGCGAGGAACTGGGCCTCACCGAAGCCAATCTGGCCTTCGAGGATCTCGTCGATCCCTACGGCATCGAGTTCTGGCCCGAGTTCAAGGGCCGCGACGGCTGCCGCACGCCGATGGTCTGGCAATCGGCATCACACCTCGGCGCCTTCACCACGGCCCCGCGCTCGTGGCTGCCGGTGCCGGCCGACCATCTGCCCAAGGCCGTGGATGAGCAGCTCAAGGCCAATGACTCGGTGCTGATGCACTACCGGGCGATGGTCGCGTTCCGCAAACAGCATCCCGCCTTGGCGAAGGGTGCGATCACCCTGCTCGATGCTCAGGACGGCGTCTTGGCGTTCACCCGGCAGGATGGCGGCTCGAAGCTGCTCTGCGTCTTCAACATGACAGAGACCGACAGCGTCTTCGCCATCCCCGCGGGAATGACGCCAAAGGGCATCGACGCGCCGGGATCGCTCGCCGGCCCGCAGGATGGCGTGCTGAAGATGCCGGCTTATTCGGGATATGTCGGGGCGCTCTAGTCCGAGTTGGTGATAAACGGGGCCGGCCCAACCTGCGGCTGGCTGGTGTCGCCAGCCCATTTGATGCCTGCGAGCGGCACGGCCTCGACCGGCGCATCCACCCACATGCCGCTGAGCTGGCTGTTCCAGACGCCCGTTCGAGGCTGCTTGTCAGGGCCGGTGCCGGTGGTGATCTGCACCGCAGTGTTCGACTTCAACGCCGCCAGCGCATCGGGCGCCGGAAACACCGGATAGCCGTCGATCTCATTGCCCACGAGGGCCGCGATGCCCGCCGCCGGATCCGCGATGAACACCAGCGTCGCCTGGCTGATCAGCGGGTGGACGCCCCAATAATCCTCGTTGCGATCGAAGAGAATGCGCTGGCCGTGATCCCATTGGGTCAGCACAAACGGCCCGGTGCCGATTGGCACATTGCGGTTGTTGTCGGCGCTTTCCGGCGCCACGATCGAAGCCTCGGCACGGCCGAGATTGAACAGGAACGCCTCATCCTTCTGCTTCAGCACGATGTTGATCGTGGTATCGTCCGGCGCGGTGGCGCTGGCGATCCCGGCGAACAGCGCGCGCTGCGGGTTGCCGGCATTCGGATCGAGCAGGCGGTTGAGGGTGAAAATCACATGCTGCGCGTCGAACGCTGTGCCGTCGTGGTAGCGGACCTCGCTCTGCAGCGCGAACGTATAGGTCAATCCGTCAGGCGACACTGCCCAGCTTTTGGCTAGGGCAGGCTGCACGCCGCCATGCTCATCGATCCTGGTCAGGCCCTCGAAAAGATTCTGGAAACTTGTCTGCATCGTCGCGGCTGACGGCTCGGCGGTCGGATCGAGATGCGGCGGTTCGGCTTGCAGCGCGACGCGCAACTGGCCTGTGGCGGCAAAGCTCGGCCGGGGCAGCAGCCCGCCTGCAGCCACAGCCGCGCCGGCCGCCAATATCGCTCGCCTCGTCCACATGCGCTGTTCTCCGCCGGAGCCCAGCGGATTTATAGGCGGTATCGGGCGAAAAGACGAACGGGAGCTACGGCTTGCCGGCAGGCAGGCTCTTCGTCATCACCACGCTCTCGGGCGGAACAACCACCGAAAACAGCGTACCGGCGCCTGCTGCCGGATCGACCGTCAAAGTCATGCCGTTGACCCCGAGCAATGCGCGGGTGAGCGCGAGGCCGACGCTTGAGCGTATCGGCGTCAACGTCTCGCCGTTTTTCCCGATCCCGTCGCGGAACACCACGAACCGCTCGCCGAGATCGGCGATGTTCTGCGCAGAGTCCCGCACGTTGATGCTGATGCCGCCAAAATCGTCGACCTGTGCCGAGAGCACCACCGAGCCGCCCTGCGGCGTCTGGTCGATGGCGCTGGCGAGGAGGTTGAGCACAGCCTGGGCCAGCGAAGCCCGGTCGGCGCGGATGCGGGGCAGCCGCTCGGAGATCCCGCTCCTGACCAGCACGCGTGACGTGTTGGCCTGCCCACGCACTCGCGTGATCGAGGATTCGAGCAGTCCCGCGAGGTCGATATCGGTATGCCGCGGCGTGTAGCGGCCGTCCCGCAGGCGGGCGAAATCGTCGAGCTCATCGACCAGCGCGGCGATCTCGAGACCGGCGGTTTTGATGTCGCGCGCATATTCGAGATAGCGCTCGTTTTCGATTTTGCCGAAGGCCGCCGTGCCGATGAGATCAGAGAAGCCGATAACGGTGTTGAGCGGACGCCTGACGCCGCGGCTCAGCCGGGCCAGCAGCGCCGGATCGGTATCGCGCGAGGGGGCGGCGAGCGCGGGCAGGGGCGCCCCGTCGGTGCGGCGCACAAAGCCAAAATAGCCACCGACAATACCGGCCTGTCCCTGCGCAAACAGCATGAGTTCGAGGCCCGGATCGGTTCCCTTGAGCGTGATCGCCGGCCGGGCCGTTTCGGCAAAGCGCGCCGGGCGCTCGAGGAACTCGCGCAGCGCCGGCAGTTCGCCCGGGCTTACGAATTGCGAGACGGGCCGGCCGATCAACTGATCTTCCTCGCGCCCGAAGATAATCCGCGCATCACCGGAGATGGCGGTGAACACCCCCGTGCGCGATGCCTCGATAAATCCGTCGGACCGTGCACCTGCCAGCAACTCGGCAAAGGCGCGGACCGCGGCTTCGTGGCCGGTGCGCACTTCCGTGGCGCTGGCCGACAGCATCAGGGCCGGCTTCCCCTGCCACGACACCGATTGCAGCCGCGCCGTGACTGGAACCAATGCCCCGTCGCGCTGCACGAGGTGATTGACCGGGCCCGCCTGCGGCTGCTCGTCACCGGCCGAGGGGAAGATCGCGGAAAGCCCGGCGGCGCGCAGGTTCTCGACCGAATCGTAGCCGATCATCTGGGTGATGGCGCGGTTGGCGAACAGCACCTGCTGATCGCGAAAAACCAGAATGCCGAGCGGCAGCCGGTTGAGTACCAGCGTCTCACCGCCGAGCGTGACCAGCGCGCCTTCCGGCGTCGCGGAAGGAACGATGGGCAGCGGCGACCGTGGGACGAAAGGCGTGCCGGCGTCGCCCTGAGCAGCAGCGGCATTGCCGTTCCCGTTGCCGACGCGATCATTGAGGATGCGGCTCAACTCGTCGAAATTGTAGCGTGAGACCCGCTCGACGTTTTCGGCATCGGGCGGCTGGCTTTCAGCGCCCGGCTCGCCGGTTGGCTGGGAGGCCGGCTCACTGGCAGTCGGCACGACAGCCGGCGGCAATATTTCTATCACCCGGGGCGCGGATGCATCGGCTTCCGGCGAGGACTCGCTCCCAGCCGGCTCCGCCGGTCCTTCTACGGCGGTATCGCTTTTCTCGCCGGCCGGAATGTCCGCCAGCGCTGCGACAGCGGTCTCGACTTCCGCCTCGCTTGGCGTCGGTTCGGGCGATGGCTGCGCGCCTTCGTACGATTGACCATCCGCAGCAGTGTCCGGCTGAGCTATCTCCGAGGGCACAGGCGCGACACCCGTGGCCGCCTCCGCCTCTATCGGGGTAAAATAGCGGCCGATGATCCGATAGAGCATCCGATCTTCGGACGAGGTGTCCAGTGCCGTTGCTGGCGCGGGGAGGACGGTAACCGGGGATTCCGCCAAACTATCGTCCGCCGCCACGGCGGTTGCCGGATGTAGTTCCGCCTCGACAGGCCCGGGCTCAATTTCGGCCGGAGCCTCGGAAGGCGCAGCCGTCGGCTCGGGTGGCACGAAATCCTCGTCGGGCCGCAGCGGCGCAAAGAGCGCGCTGTCGTCCGCCAGCCGGTCAAACAGCGAGGTGAGCCCGCCGCCGGACGGCTCCTTCAGCGGCTCGACCCAGTGATCCTCGGCTTCGGCAGGCTCTTCCGATCTGGCTTCAATCGGCGGCAAACCCATCGGCAGCATCGGCTCGGCCAGATGCGCCGGCTCGGTATGCGGTGAAATCGGCGCGGAGCTGGTGGTCGCCGCTGGTTCCTGCGCCGGTTGCTCTCCGGCGAGGCCGAACAGCAGAAGGCTCGCCTGATGCGCGCTGGCCTTGAAGCGAACGAAGGTCTGGCGCTCGCCATCGATTTCGATGGATCCTCCGCCCGCGTCGTCCAGCGGCGGCAGGCCCGCCGATTCGAGCGCCGGCGCGTAACGCTCAACCGCGCGCGGCGATCCGCCGGCAAAATGCGCGTCGTCGTCGATCAGGAGATAGTCTGTACCCGGCGGAAACAGCGCCTCGGCGTGGGCGTCGCGCTTATATACCCGGTCCAGCAATTCCGGATCGATCGGGTCGACGCCGACCACCAGCAACCCGGTTTCGTCATTGGCGAGGCCCAGCGGCGTACAGGCACAGGTGGCCGAAACCGGCCGGTCGCCGACCAAAAACTGCATGCGGCTGAGGCTGGCCCGGTTGAGCGAACCCAGCCGAATCAACCGCGCGACTTGTCCACGGATCGGCACCGTGGCGCTTGAGCCCCCGCGATCCTTGCCCTTTGCACGGCCGTTAAACAGCCGCGCCGCGGCATTTCGCCAGAGCAGAGTGTCGCCGTCGGCCGACCATAGCCACGCCGGCCGGGGATCAGCCCAATGTTCGAGGACGCGGCGCCCCGTCGGTGATTTAATCCACTGCGCGTCCATACGTCCCGGGGTCCTGCCGCGCCCAAGGACGCGGGGTTCATACGCCGAACTTAACGATTTCCTAATTATAGTGCGGCTAGCGGGCGGTCCATACGCCCAACCCCCCAATCCTGCCGCCAAACGCCCGGATGGTTAAGTCACGAACAGGGCGATTCTGAGTAGGCAAGGGCGACAAATCCGCTCTTGTCAGGATCGGACGCACGACATATGGTCCGCCCGATTTTGAAGGACGCCCGGCCCAAGCGGCCCGGCTCGCTTCCTTTGCCGCCTTAGCTCAGTTGGTTAGAGCGCTAGATTGTGGATCTAGAGGTCCCCCGTTCGATCCGGGGAGGCGGTACCATCCAAATTGCCAGAATGGCGTCGCGAGAGGGCCTTGCCGCGCGCCGAGGCGTACATTTTCCCCCCAACGCTATTCCATCCGTTCGACGAGATGCGCACGCGACGGTCCGGGCTCGAACGGGTCGGCAAAGTACTGAGTTTCTCGGGCAACCTTGCCATCCTGGAACTCCATGATGCTCACCGTGTAGGATGGCTTGCCGTCATAGGTGAGGATGAACTCCGTGACCCAAAGGTCGCCGGCCCCGACGATCCGGCGCACCTTGAAGCGCTTGTTGCTGGGCTGCGCGACCCGTGAGGCCTGGATATTGTGCCGGCCCCTGATCCGCTCGCCCGACTGAGGATATTCGAGGACGGCGTCGTCCCAGTAGATGTCGTGCTCGACATCGAACGCGTTTGCATCCGAGGCCACCCAATGCCGGTCGAGCGCCTCGCGTATCCGGTCTTCGTCGACCTTGCCGTCCCCAACTACTGCCATCGAGCTCTCCCGGACACGGTCCGTCTGACAAGAATAGCGCGATCGGTAACAGCGGTCGACGAACGGCTATGCGAGCCCTTTACGTGCTCTCGCGAATGACCAGCTCCGGATCAATCAGCGTGACGCGGGGTTCGGGGAGCTGGTCGTCTGAGGCGATGAGGCGGAGGACGCGGTCGACGGCCATACGCGCGACGGCATCGACGTCGTAGTTGACCGTCGATAGCGGCGGCTCGGCGAATTCGGTGAACTCGATGTTGTCGTAGCCCATCAGGGCGAGGTCCGCCGGCACCCGCACGCCGTGCTTATGGCACCAGCGCAGCGCGCCCAGCGCGATCGAGTCGTTGTCGCTGAACACCGCCGTTGGCCGATTGGGCAGGCTCATCAGATTGTCCAGCGCGAAATAGCCGTGGGTGGCGTAGTGCCCGTTGGTAGGGGCGATCAACGTAGGGTCAATGGGAATGCCGGCCTCGCTCAGGGCGCGCCGATAGCCATCCAGTTTTTCGTCGTTGCCGTTGGGATGGGAGGCATCGAGAAAGCCGATCCGCCGATGGCCGAGTCCGATCAGGTGCCGCGTCGCCTTGAGGCCGCCGCTGCGGTCGTTGACGCTTACACCGTCGATACCGGCGTCGGGATCGGCAATCAGCAGGACGATGGGAAAGTTGGCGCGCCTCAGCGGCCGAAGATATTCAAAATTGGAGTGGCGCGACGGGTAAATCAGGATGCCGTCGACCTGGCGGGAGCGAAACATCTCCACCACCTTGATCTCTTCGGCGAGCGTGTTGTTGGAGGTAGCGAACAGTGTGCCATAGCCACGGCCAGCGAGAGCGATTTCTATCGCCTGTGCCGTCTGCGTCAGAGTGGGGTTCATGATGTCGGTTAGAACAAGGCCGATGGTGCGCGTTTCGCGGCTGACCAGCGACTTGGCGACATGGTTGGGGAGATAGTTGAGCTCGAGAGCTGCGCTCCGGATAACAGAGCGCGTCTCCTGCGGAATACGCGGACTTTCGCGCAGCGCCAGCGAAACGGTGTTGGTCGAAAACCCGGTCTTTTCGGCGATGTCCTTGAGACGCGCTCTTGCCTTAGCCAAGCCATCCACCCACTCGCCGCATCATCCTTCCGCTGCCAGGGCCGCGGTATCGCGTTTGCGGGCAGGGGTCAAACGATGGGCGCCCCT
>Ga0268266_10004743_pt1 | contig 12929 bp, 9 predicted proteins | sample KBSS13metaG_FD_190356 | JGI IMG/M metagenome (GOLD analysis project Ga0268266, IMG submission 190356) | Switchgrass rhizosphere microbial communities from Kellogg Biological Station, Michigan, USA - KBS S1-3 metaG (SPAdes) (version 2) | ecosystem: Host-associated > Plants > Roots > Rhizosphere >...
GCCAGGGGGGACGGCAGGCAATCCTGGCGCCTCGAGATGGACAACCTCTGGGAACTGGCGGCCATCGGTATCACGGCCGGCACGCTCCGCCCGGGAGACCGCGTGCGCGTGAGCGGCAGCCTCGCCCGTGCGCAGGATCAGCGCCTGTATCTCCTCAGGCTCGATCGCCCGGCTGACGGCTTCTGGTACGAGCAGGTGGGACAGAGTCCGAAAATCGGTGGCGCGCCGCCGCGCTGAGCTTCACGGTCCTTCGGCGTCAGTGGGATAGTCGGGAAGATGCGCCTTGAGGCACGCGGGGCAGAAGCCGTGCGAGAAGCGCGCCTCGGAGCGTTCAGAGATGACCTTTTCGAGGCGCTCCCATTCTCCATGCTCGTTGCGGATGTTCTTGCAGTACGAGCAGATGCTGAGCAGTCCTTCCAGGGTCTTGACGCGCCGCTCGAGTTCCTGCTCGTGCTCCGCGAGCCGCGCAAACCACAGCGCCATCACGACGATCACGGCGCCGCGCACCAGGGACATGGAGACGAATTGCGGCAGCGGTTCGCCGATCGCGCCGCGCGCCACCAGGATCGCCGTATGCGCCAGCGGCGAACCGATCGCGATGATGAGGGCGGTCCACAGGCCCGAATACCAGGCGGCGAGCGCCACCGGGATGATGTACAGCGCCGGCCCGATCGAATAGAGGCCGGTGAAGTAGTCGATCACGAGCAGTACGGCCGCGATCCCGATCCACCACCACGGGTTCAGCCGTCCGGACGGTAGCAGCCACCAGGGTTTGTCAGCGGGACGCCTGCTCACGACCGCCCTAGAAGTTGCTCAGCTCGGCGGGGACAATCGCCAGGCAATTGGGACAGACCACCAGCCGGCCGCGGCGGGGCAGCGTCGACGTGAAGTTGACGTGCGCGCGCAGCAGGCGGACCGCCTTGAGCGACGACACGGTGTCGCCGCAGGCGGGGCAGCGCACGGGGCATTCGAGCGAGTACTCGGCGTCGATGTTGTCCAGCGCCGTCTGCAGCTCGGTGGATGTCGACGGCGCCGCGTCCGCGATGACGGGCATCTCCTCGAGCGTGGCCATCGCGCGGCGAACGGCATCGCGCAGCTGCTTCTGCGAGATCGGCTTCGTCAGGTAGTCGAACGCTCCCAGTCCCCGGCACGCCGAGATCGTCTCCTCGTCCTCGAGCGCGGTGATCATGATGACGGGCACGTCGGGCCAGCGCGCGCGCAACTGCTCGGTGAGCCACAGGCCGTTGTTGACGGGCATCCTGACGTCGCACAACACGACGGAGGCCGCCGCCGTCGCCATCAGCTCGAGCGCGATGAGGGCGCTTCCGGCCTGCTTGACGGCGAAGCCGGAACCCTCGAGGCTACGCTTCAGGAAGTCGCGAACGACCTGCTGATCGTCGACGACCAGCACGTAAGGGCCATCCGGCGCCATGCGCTGCAGATTGCGCGACGCATCGAGCGTGGAAGCGCCGTTGAGGGCTGGCTGTTCCATGTCCCCCGTATCGGCCGATCGGGGCGGCGGCTGACCGTGCAGACCTGCGCAGTTCTGCGCCCGGGCTCACTTTTTCTTGGGGTATTTCAGCACCAGATCGTGCACCGCTTCGCGAATGCGGGCGTGGCGCTGCTCGTCGGTTCTCTCGCTGTCGATTTCCGCCTGCGCGATCCCGCGCCAGATGATGCGCTTGGCAGAGGTCGAGATGAGGTCGAGCACGATCGAGCCGGTCGAGATGATCTCGTACGCCTGGTTGCCTCCGGCAAACGGCGGGATGCCCCATTCCGGCACGGCCGGGAGGAACTGCCCGAACTGCTGCGTGTTGAAGCCGACCGCGACGAGCAGGTAGTAGTGCGCGTGGAGATCGGCGCTCGCCGCGTCGCCCGTCGCGAGGCCGCGAAGGCCCAGTTCCTTTGAAATGGCGTCGGTGATCGTCGGGCCGAACGTCTTCTCGATCGGCTTGGGATCGTCCTGCGAACTGCGGGCCATGATGACCTGGCCCGGGCCGTCGGCTGCCCACGCCCACGTCCGGAGGCCGGCGCCGTCGAATTTCGGCGGTGCCTGGACGCTGATCTTGATCTTGGCGGCCGACAGGCCAATCGAAGAGAGCACGGCCGCGAGGACCACCAACGCTCCCGCCAGTTTGATACGCATACTGGGGATTGTATTACTATCGACGTTGGCTCGCTGTGGCCCGTCAGGGCGAGCGTGGGTACTCTCCAAGGGGTTGAGATGATGAAGGCAGCTTACGGCGTCATTGGCGTGGTAGTGGCCTGCTCTGTGTCCGTCGCAGCGCAGTGGGCCAAGGTTCCCGACCCGAGTGTCCCGCGCGATGCCCAGGGCAACGTGCGCAAGGGCGCCCCGCCACCGCGTACCGCCGACGGCAAGATCGACTTTTCGGGAATGTGGATGCGCGCCAACAGCGGACCGCCGAACGAAGGGCGGGGCGGACGCGGGCGCGGCGCCGAGGCGGCACCGGCCGGCGGCGCACCGGCAGCGGCGGCCCCGGCAGCCCCGGCGGCGGGGGCGGCGCCCGCAACGCCCGGCGACGGCAACACCAGCGCGCCCTTCTCAGGCGGACGGGGTGGCGTGACGCTCGAGCCGCAGACCGATCGGTTCCCCTACGATCCGGCTGGTCCGCCCGTCGCGACGTTCTTTGAGGCCGGCGGCAACATGACCGGCGGCCTGCCGTACACGCAGTGGTCGCGCGACATCCGGAAACAGCGCTTCGACGTGGACAAAGCCAAGGACAACCCGGACGCGAACTGCATGCCGATGGGCTTCCTGCAATTCCATCAGCAGCCGCAGCCTCGCAAGATCATCCAGACGCCGAAGATGATCCTGATCGAGTACGAAGCGAACTACGGCCTGCGTCACATTTACCTCGACCGCCCGCTCCCGAAACAGGGCGACCCGCAGCCGTGGTGGTACGGCTACTCGGTCGGTCACTACGAGGGTGACACGCTCGTGGTCGAAACAAACAACCTGCGCGGCGCGGAGGCGGGCCCATACGACGGATGGCTCGACGTGAACGGCAGCCCCTACAGCGGCGAGGCGAAATTCACGGAGCGCTTCCGCCGGCCGACGTTCGATCACCTGCAGATCGACATCACGCTCGAGGATCCGAAGGCGTACACCAAGGCCTGGACCGTCCGCGTCGATCAGCGCTTCCTCGCCGACGAAGAGCCCATCGAGTTCGTCTGCAACGAGAACCAGCAGTTCCGCCGGCGGATCAAGATCGATTAGCTTGAATCTGAACCACAAAGATCACGAAGTTCACAAAGCAGCCTTGAATGCCTTCGTGAGCGTTGTGATCTTCGTGGTTCCAGGATCGGCTGGCTACTGCGGTGCGACCCGGAAGTCCCTCACGTTTGGCGGCACCACCGCCCGTTCCATCGGTCGCTGCAGCTGCGGGATCCAGTCGTACGGCACGCGGTAGGCGCGGTACACACGGTTGCTCGTGCCGTTCGGCGTGAAATAGGGGCTGACATATTCCCACACGATTTCGCCCCCGGCCGTCACTTCGAAGATGCGTCCGTCGGCGCCCTCAGTGATCATCGTGTTGCCGTTCGCGAGCCGCTGCGCGCCGCTGACGTAGTGGCTGTAGAACCGGTAGCTCTCCTGGCCGGCCACCGCATACTCCCAGACCTTCTCGAACGTCACCGGGTTTACTTCGACAACTCGCGACGAGCCGCGCCGCAGGGAGTCGCGTCCATCCGGGGCCGCGGGGTTGGCGAAGCCGTAACCGGACGTGCCGCCATTGTCGAACACCAGCAGGTCGCCGGCGCCGTTCAAGCCCTTCGGGATGATGTGCGGGTTGTGTTGCCCGATGATCTGCCCGAGTTTTTTCAGCGCCTCCGATTCGCGGTAGTCGGGGCCCATCCGCCACACGACTTTGCCGGTGCGGCCGACAATTGCGATGAAGCTCGCCTCACGGCTGCTGATGATGACGTTGTCCGGCGCGAACCGCGCATCGCCTTCGTCGTACCAGTGGTTCGGGCCGACATAGGCCGCCGCGTTGATGTGCAGCCAGTCGTCGCTGTCGCGCGCGCGGTTGAACCCGAGGTTCTGCCGAATCACGCTGCGTGCGTCGGCCGAGAACCCGAACTCGTCGGCATGATCGCTCGCGCGCCAGTCCCACAGGATCTTCCCGTCCCAGGAAACCTCCATGAGCCGGTCGTCTTCCAGTCGCCGCTCGCCGATCTGCCGGTTGACGACGTTGCTGTGCGTCAGCACCAGCGTCGGCGTGTTGGTGATCGCCGGCTGGACGCCCGGCGCGAAGTATCCCGCCGCGTATCCCGGGCGCTGCCAGTCGTGATGCTGGCGCGCCGACCAGACCATCGCGCCGTCGCGATTGGGAATCTGCTCGGCGCGATCGAAGCGCCACACTTCCTTGCCGTCCCAGTCGAGCTGTACGAGCGCCGGGGCCTCCTGGTGCGGCAACCCGTTCCCGGTGCCCGCGATCACGTACCCGCCCGGGAGGATCCTCGCGGGCCCGCCAGCCGCGCCCGACAGGCTCAGCCACTGCTTGACGACGCGGCCGTTCATGTCGATGAGGATGACGCCGTCAGAGTCCGGCGTGATGAAGGCGGTGTAGCCGCTCCAGGTCTTGTCGGGATGGAAGATCGTGGTGCCGGTCGGGTAGACCGAAGGTACTCCTGAGAGAGTGGCCGACACACCACCGAAAACGAGAACGGCCAGCAGGCTCGCGAGCCCCAAACGTGTGTCTGAGGACGTCATGGGCACCTCATTCATTTCGACGGACTGTGGGGTTCGGGCGGCGGCGGAGTCACCGCCCAGTGCGACATGATTGTGGTCTGCGTGTCGCAGAAGGATTCGATCATCTCGGTGTCCGCCATCAGGTTGAGCGTCGTCTTGATCGTCCACGGCTTCAGGTACGCCTTGGGGTCGTCGACGGTGACGGTCAGCGCCGTGTGGCCGAGATCCGTCCGCTGAAATCGTTCGGTCACGTGCAGCGCATCGCTGTGAGGGCGGGCTTTGCGTGTGTCCAGCCATCCCGCGTCCCGGAATCCCGTGGACTCGACGACGAAGACGTCGCCGTCCCATCGTCCGATTGAATACCCCAGCCACGTCGGTTCAATCACGGCCGGAAGCGGTCTCCCGTCGGTGAACACCTGGCGGAACACCATGCCGACCGCCGTTTCCGCGAGGATGGCCGTGACGCCCGGCGTGACGAGGATCTTGAACGGCGCGCTCACGGTCATTCGCGGCACCCCCATCGGCAGGCAGTAGCCGTACGGGTCGTCGATGTGGTCGCGGTCCACGCGCTGCTTCTGAATCGCCGCCGCCCACGGCGTCATCTGCACGGCGGCCGGTTCCAGGTCGAAGGCGAGGTCGAAGAATCCGGCGCACCCGTTCGTGAACCCGCACGCCGCCTGCCACAGCCCCGACAGATCAGGTTTCCCGTCGACGGCCCGCGGCGCGGGCGCGGCAAGATTCGGCCTGCCGTTGGCGAGCCGCACCATGCCGGGTGTCGGGTAGTTCAACCACTGCGCGTGCGCGGTGGCTGACAGCGTGGCGAGTACTGCAAACGCGAGCAGCGCTGATCTCATGTGTCCTCCCACGAAAGCAGGGCAGCCCGAGTCGTCCGCCTGAAGGCGGACGCTACGGGACAGAGCGCGCGGCAAGCGCGGCGGTGAGGTCGTAGGCCGATACGCTGTTCGCGTTCAAGAACGGCACGATGGCGATTCGACGTCCCGCGATGTAGCCGAAGTCCGCGCCCGCGCCGGGAAACGCCAGCAGGGTCCGCGCCGTGCCCGATGCGCTCACCTGCAGCAGCCGTGAGCCGAATACGTCGGTGACGAGGTAGCCGCCGCTGCCGTCAGGTTCGATGCCGTCGATCCCGCCGATGGGCTGCGGCGTGATGACCGTGCGTACCTTCGTGGTGCGATCGAACGCGAACAGCCGCCCGCCCGCCGGCGCGCCCGCGCCGCGGCCTCTGCCTCCGGGCGGACCGAACACGCCGAGCCCCAGTGAGCCGACGATCACGCGATTGCCGTCCACGAGCACGCCGTTCGGCGTCTCGATGGCGTCCTCGCCCTCCACGAAGATCGACGCCTTCCCGTCCTTGACGACGTAGATTCGCGGGCCCATCGAGTCGGACACGTAGACGGTGCCGTCGGGCGCGGTCGCCAGATCGTTGAGAAACGTCGCGCCGTCGATCTTCACGCGCGAGGTGATGCGCCCGCTGGCGATCTCGATGCCGACGACCTCGTCGATGTCGGCCGCCCACAGCGTCCCGCCGGCGCTGCGGAGCCCTTTCGGCCCGTTGAGGCCGGTCACCCACTTCGCGCTGACGACACGTCCTTCCGGCGTGAGTCGCGAGATGTAGCCGTTGCCGTCCTTGTCGGTCACGCCGCCGTTGATGTTGGACACGAAGACGCTGTTCGACGCGGCGTCGTAGAACGCGCTCTCGGGCGCCGCGATCTCCGCCGTCACGGTCCACAGCGCAGGCGGCGCGGGCTTCGCCGGGTTCGGCGGCGTCTGCGCGAGGACGGGGACGAGACTGGCCGCGGCGAAGGCGGCGCAGGGGACAGCGATACCGAGCCTGTGCAAGTTCTTCATGGCGCACACGTTACGTGAGGCAGCCGCGGGTGGCAAGTTCGATGTCGAGCAAAACAAAAAAAGGAAAGTCGGAGGACCGCCCGGACAAATAGCCAGTACACTCCACTGGGCTCCGTTCGACGTCGGTTGCCTTGACAGGCGTGTCGGCTGGTTATAATACCGCCCCCTCGGGGATGAAAAATCTAAAGGAGCTTCCGGCGATCCACGACGCCCCCGCGGCTGACTGTTATGAGTTTGGCCCGTTCCACCTCGACCTGCGCCGGCGCCAGCTGCTGCGCGGCGAAGAGGTCCTCGCGCTGACGCCCAAAGCCTTCGACCTGCTGCAAGTGCTCGTGACCCACGCGGACCGCGTGGTCGAGAAGGACGAGCTGATGCGGCGCATCTGGCCCGACAGCTACGTCGGCGAAGACAGCCTGACGCAGAACGTCGCGGTGCTCCGGAAGGTGCTCGGCGACGCGTCCGACAGCCCGAGGTACATCGCCACGATTCACAAGCACGGTTACCGTTTCGTGGCTGCGCTCCGCGAACGGCATGCTCCGGAAGCTGGGGTCCCGCCAGCGCCACCCCGTCCGGCTGTTGCGCTTGCGCTGGCACCCGCAGCGGCGGCGCCGATCTCTGTGGCGGAGGACCGCGGCGAGCCGCCTGCACCCGCGCGGGAGGCGCTCGCGGGTTGGCGGGTTGTCCGATGGGTGGCGGCCGGCGCGGCGGGCGCCGCGCTCCTTTTCGGCGGCATGTGGCTCGGCATCGTTCGAAGCCGCGAGCCTGGTCCGGCGCCGATGCGGTTCGTGGTGACGGCGCCCGAAAGCACGACCCTCGCCTCGGCCGGTTTCCCGGCGCCTGACGGCCGCCATGTGGCGTTCATCGCCGACCGCGGTGGCCGTTCGCTCCTCTGGATCCGTTCCCTCGAGTCTGTGGACGCGCACCCGCTGCTCGGCACCGAGGGCGTGACGTCGCCGTTCTGGTCGCCGGATGGCCGCGCGGTCGGATTCTTCGCCGGTGGAAAGCTGAAGGCGGTGAACCTTGCCGGCGGGCCGCCCCAGACGCTCGCGGTCATGTCGACGTCGACCAACAGCGCCGGCGGCACGTGGAACGCCGAAGGCGTCGTGCTCTATGCGGAAGGGCGTTCGGCACTCAAGTCGGTGCCGGCTTCCGGGGGCCCGAGCACCAGCGTGACGACGCTCGATGCGGCGGCGCAGGAGACCGGGCACCAATGGCCGCAGTTCCTGCCTGGCGGCAGACGTTTTCTCTATGGTGTTCGCAGCGCCAACCCCGACCGAAACGGGATCTACGTCGGGTCCCTGGACTCGACGGAGAAAATCCGCGTGCTGGCGTTGCCGGCATCGCGCGCCACGTACGCCGGCGGATACCTGGTGTTTGCACAGGATCGCGCGCTGGCCGCGCGCCCGTTCGATCCGAAGACCCTGAAGGTGGGCGTCACGCAGCAGATCATCGCCAGCGACATCGCCGCCGCTGGGTTCGCGCCTCCAAACGAAAGTCTTCTGACGTATCTGCCTGGCAATGGCCAGGGCCGGGCCGTCTGGTTCGATCGGTCGGGAGTGAGAGTCGGCAGCCTCGAAACGCCGTCCGAGGTATACGCCGTGGCGCTCTCGCCCGACGAGCGGCAGATCGCGGCCGGCGATGCCGTCAGCCCGACCGCCGGCATCTGGCTGTTCGACCTGCGCCGCCACGCCCGCGGCCGGCTGACGACGATCGGCAACAGCCCGGTCTGGTCGCCGGACGGCAGCCGTGTGGTCTTCTCGTCGTCCCAGGCTAACGGGGTGCTCGAGCTGTATCAGAAGGCGTCCTTCGGCAACGAGCGCGAAGAGCTGCTGCTCGCGAGCGGACCCAGCGGACGCCCGGCCTGGCCGCACGACTGGTCGCCCGATGGCCGCTACATTGTCTATACCAGCGCGAGCCCCACGTCGAAGATGGACATCTGGCTGCTGTCCATGGCCGACCGAAAGCCCATTCCGTATCTGCAGACGGATTTCAACGAGTTGCACGGCCAGGTGTCGCCAGACGGCCAGTGGCTGGCCTACACGTCCGACGAGTCCGGCACCTGGGAGGTGTACGTCCAGTCGTTCCCGGTGCTTGGACACCGCCGCACCATTTCGACCAACGGCGGCGCCCAGCCACGCTGGCGAAAGGACGGCAAAGAGCTGTTCTACCTCGCGTCCGACCGCCGCCTCATGACCGTCAAGATCCAACCGAAGCTCGACGCCCAGGGCATGCTCGACGTCAGCGAGCCCGAACCGCTCTTCCAGACCAGCATCCGCGGGCCCCTCGAGCGCCAGTGGCTCGATTACGCGGTGGCGGGCAACGGCCAGCGATTCCTGATCTGCGAAACCGAACGCACGGACCCGTCGATGACCGTCCTCCTCAACTGGACGGCCGCGCTCGGCCGATAGACCGGCCCTCAGAACTTTCACCCAAAACTCAGGGCTTTCTCAGCAGTCATTCACGACTCGCCGGGCGTCCGGCCTTACCGTCCGCTTCCTGCACCCGCTGTGCCCCGGGCGCCGCCGCTCCGGGCATGGCGAAAGAGAGGTTGGACGGAATGGCTATCAAGCGAGCCGCGGTCTCCGGATTGGCAATCGCAGTACTCCTCCTGTGTCTCCCCATGTCCGCACTGGCGCAAGGCTCCGGCGGCGCCAGCGTGACGGGAGTCGTCAAAGACTCATCGGGCGCGGTGCTTCCCGGCGTGACGGTCGAAGCGTCCAGCCCGGTGTTGATTGAAAAGGTCCGCACCGCGGTGACCGATGCGTCCGGGAATTACCGGATCATCGAGCTGCGGCCGGGCACCTACATCGTGACCTACACACTGCCCGGGTTCACGACGCTCAGGCGCGAGGGCATCGAGCTCAGCACCAACTTCACGGCGACGCTGAACATCGACATGAAGGTGGGCGCGGTGGCCGAAACGGTGACGGTCACCGGCGAGACGCCGCTCATCGACGTGAAGGGCGTCACCCGCGAACAGGTGATCACCAAGTCGATGATGGATGCGCTGCCGACCAGCAAGAGCATGGGCGGGCTGATTGCCCTGGTGCCGGGCGCGGTGTCGCCGGCCAACGGCCTCGACGTGGGCGGATCCAAGGGCGAGCAGTCGGTCCGCATCTCGGTGCACGGCGCCAGGACCGGCGACATGCGCCAGATGGTGGACGGCATGCTGTTCAGCAACCTGAACAGCGACGGCGCGGGCCGCCTGTATTTCGTCAACCCCATCACCGTGCAGGAGAACGTCATCGACCTGGGCACAGCCGGCTCGGCGCAGTACCAGCTGGGCGGCGCCGTGATCAACAGCATCCCGCGGGACGGGGGGAACCGGTTCACTGCGACGGCCTTCGTCGCGGCGACGGGACACAACCTCCAGTCGAACAACCTGACCGATGAGCTGGAGGCCCAGAAAGTCACGCAGGTCAACGGCGTGCGTAACATCTACGACTTCAGCGGCCTGGTCGGAGGCCCCGCGATCCGCGACCGCCTGTGGTGGGTGGTGTCGGCCCGTCTCAACGGCAGCACGACGCGCAGCGCGAACCAGTTCCACGATGCGAATCTCGACGACTGGAGGTTCACGCCCGATCCGAGTCAGCCGGTCGATCCCGAAGAAAAGACCCGGAGCAATCAGTTCCGCATGACCTGGCAGGCGTCCCAGAAAGACAAAATCACCGGCTTCTTCGACATCCAGAAACATTTCCGCCAGCAGGCGTTCGGGGAGCTCGACCGCGGCGAGGCCGTCATCGAAAGCGGCGCCGCCATGTGTCACAACGATTCGCTGACTCAGTTCACCTGGGCCCGGCCCCAGTCGCAGAAGGTGCTGTTCGAGGGCGGCGGCACGGTTGGCCTGAACACGTTCGGACGTCCGAGTTTCGGCACCGAACTCGACGGCTCCGATTATCAGCGCTGCGGCATCAGCGAGCCGCTGCGGGTGCTCGTCATCGATGCGCCTGCGGGTTACACGGCCGGCTATCACGGATTCGGCAGCGTCGGCATCGGCATCGCGAACCAGTTCGCCGGGCGCTTCTCGACGTCGGTCGTGACCGGCTCGCACACCTTCAAGGCCGGCATGAACATCCTCAAGGGCTACATCAAGGGCAACACCTATCGCAACCCGCAGGATGTGCGAGGCCTTCCGCTGCAGTACGCGTTCACCAACGGCGTGCCCTCGGCCGTCACCGAGTTCACCTCGCAGTACACCGAAGTCGATCTGGACCACGACCTCGGGTTGTTCGCGCAGGATCAGTGGTCGCTCGGCCGCCTGACGGTGAACGCAGGCCTGCGCTTCGACTGGATCACGGCGCACGACCCGACGATCGTCGAGCCGGCCAACGCGCTCTTCCCGTCGTTCACCGCGCCGGGCGTCGAGAACGTGCCCGACTGGAAGGATCTCAGCCCGCGGGTCGGCGTCGCCTGGGACGTCATGGGCGACGGCAGGACCGTCGTCAAGGGCGGCGTCAACCGGTACGTCACGACGCTGACGACCTCCGTCGCTTCGTTGTTCGGCCCCACGGCCAACTTCTCGACGGCCCGGAACTGGAGCGACACGAACGGGAATTTCTTTCCCGATTGCAACCTGCAGAGCGCGGCAGCGAACGGCGAGTGCGGAGCCTTTCTGAACCCGAGCGTCGGCACGTTCGGGCCCGCCACGGCGAAGCCGGATCCGGAATGGGTCACCGGCTGGGGCAAGCGCGGATACAACTGGCAGACCTCGATCAGCGTGGACCGCCAGATCGGCAGCCGCGCTGCGTTGAACGTCGGGTACTACCACACGATTTACGGGAACTTCTACACCACCGAGAACCTGAACCTGGCGCCGAGCGACTTCGACCCCTTCTGCGTCACGGTGCCGGTCGATGCGCGGCTCCCGAATTCGGGACAGCAGCTGTGCGGCCTCTACAACGCGCGCATCACGCCGGCGACGAGCAACTACACGACGTTCTCCGGCAACTACGTCAACAAGTATCCGTTGTCGGGCTATACGCAGTCGCCCGAGACGGAACACTTCAACGGCGTCGACGTCGGCTTCAACGCGCGGTACGCCCGCGGCGCCATGCTCGGCGGCGGCTGGAGCATCGGCAACGCGGTCCAGCAGGGCTCGGTCTCGGTGGCGGGCGGCGTCGTGAACTCGAACACGACCCGCTGCTTCATCGTCGACAACCCGCAGCAGCTGGTGACAAACCTCAGCAACACGGCCGGCGTGAACTCGTCGCCGGCGGGGTCGTGCGACACGCAGACGCCGTATCAGAACCGGTTCCGGCTGAACTCGTCGTACACGCTGCCGTGGGGCGGCATCATGGTCGCGGGCGTCTACCAGGATTTGCCGGGCGCCAACTTCCAGGCGAACCAGACGTACACGAGCGCCCAGATCAACGCCCAGCCAACGGGGAAGTTGATCAACCAGTTGACGGGCCAGCCCCGCAACCTGACGACGGCAGGCGGGGTCATCACCGTCGATCTGCTGTCGCCGCTCACGAATTACGCGCCGCGCATCCGCCAGCTCGACCTCCGCGGCAGCAAGACGTTCAAGATGGGCGCCGGCCATCGCCTGCAGGCGAACGTGGACCTCTACAACTTGTTCAACCAGAGCACGGCGACCTTCCTGCGCGCGGCGTATACGACGCCGTCGCAGGTGACGGCGACGCCGTGGCTGCAGCCGACGCAGATTCTGGACGGCCGGCTGGTGAAGTTCGGCCTTCAGTACGACTTCTAAGAGGGGCGAGGACTTCATGGCGAAGCCCGGCGAGCAAACACGGTGGAGTCGGCGGAAGCTGATGGGCGCGCTCGGTGCGGGCGTCGGTCTCGGAATCGGGTCGCGGTGGGAGCCGTCCGGGGGGCTCGCTGCCGGCGCGCCCGCGCAGGCCGGCGCGGTGGCCACGCCGCGCGGCGCGATCATCCGCACGATCACCGGCGACATCGATCCAGGCGCCATCACCGGCGCGACGTTGATGCACGAGCATCTCGGCAACGGGCGGCGGCCGCCGGCGCGCGGCGCGGCGCCCGGCACGCCGCCCGGTCCGCCGGACAACCCCACGCAGGACGTGGACTGGATGGCGACGGAGCTGACCGGCGCCCGGAAAGCGGGCGTCGGCTGTATCGTGTCGGCGTCCACGGGCGGGGCGGGCGCCGAGATTCCGGCCTACCTGAAGACGCTGTCCGAGCGCACGGGCATGCATCTCCTGAACGCCGGCGCGTACTACACGAAGCAGCAGTATCCCGCCGACTTCGGGACGAAGAGCGAAGACGAGATCGCGGACGGACTCGTGCAGATGGCAACGGCCGGGCGCCTGGGCGCCTACGGCGAGTTCGGAGTGGCCAACGGCGAAGCCGAGATCGATCCGATCGAGAAGAAAGT
>Ga0268266_10004748_pt1 | contig 12923 bp, 12 predicted proteins | sample KBSS13metaG_FD_190356 | JGI IMG/M metagenome (GOLD analysis project Ga0268266, IMG submission 190356) | Switchgrass rhizosphere microbial communities from Kellogg Biological Station, Michigan, USA - KBS S1-3 metaG (SPAdes) (version 2) | ecosystem: Host-associated > Plants > Roots > Rhizosphere...
GACGGGGATGCCCAGCTTGCGGGCCTCACCGACGGCGATGTGCTCCTTGTTGGTGTCGACGACCCAGACAGCCGAGGGCACCTTCTGCATGTCGCGGATACCACCGAGGCTGCGCTCGAGCTTGTTCTTCTCGCGGGTCAGCATCAGGATTTCCTTCTTGGTGCGACCCTCGAAACCACCGGTCTGCTCCATCGCCTCGAGCTCCTTGAGGCGCTGCAGCCGCTTGTGCACGGTGGAGAAGTTGGTGAGCATGCCGCCCAGCCAGCGCTGGTTCACATAGGGCATGCCGACGCGGGTCGCCTCCTCGGCGATGGATTCCTGCGCCTGCTTCTTGGTGCCGACGAACATGATGCTGCCGCCGTGGGCGACAGTCTCTTTGACGAACTCGTAGGCCTTGTCGATGTAGGTCAGCGTCTGCTGCAGGTCGATGATGTAGATGCCGTTGCGGTCGGTGAAGATGAACCGCTTCATCTTGGGGTTCCAGCGACGGGTCTGGTGCCCGAAGTGGGTGCCGCTGTCCAGCAGCTGCTTCATGGTCACTACGGCCATGGGTTTATGCCTCTTTTGTTGTCGGTTGACGCGCGGCGCCGGGTGACGCCGAGCCCTGGTGTCTGCGGGATGCCGAACCCGTCCTGAGTACGGGACCGACGGCATCCGGATATGACCGCCATTGGGCGGCCATGCGTAGACACGCGAAGTCAGCCCGCGCGAGCGAGCTGCGGTTAGGAGTTTACACGCTGGACAGGGGTGCTTTTTCCACGTCTGGAGGGCAGGAGCGAAGCGACCCGGGATTTCCACACTGCGGCAGCCATCCACAGTTTGGCGATCAGGGCTGGATTTCTCCAGGGTCGGCGCGCTGAGCTGGGAGTATGCGGTTTCTGGCGGTGTTGACGGCGATGGTCCTGCTATGCGCACCGGCGGTCCGGGCCGACGACGGCAGGCTGGACTGGCCGCTGCGGCCGCGACCAGCCGTGCTGCGGGTATTCGACGCGCCGTCACCGAACTGGAACCGCGGTCACCGCGGCGTCGACCTCGCGGGGGTCGCCCGCCAGCCGGTGTACGCCGCCGCCGCAGGCACGGTCGTGTTCGCCGGTGACTTGGCCGGGCGGTCGCTGGTGTCGATCGCGCACCCCGGCGGGCTGCGGACCACCTACGAACCGGTGCGGCCCACGGTGCGCCCGGGGCAGCTCGTCGACGCCGGGGCGGTGATCGGCGAGCTGCTGGCCGGCCACGCCGGTTGCTCGACCGCCGCATGTCTGCACTGGGGCGCGATGTGGGGTGCGGCGTCGCAGGCCGATTACGTCGACCCGCTGGGCCTGCTGGCCAGCACCGAGATCCGCCTCAAGCCGCTCCACTAGCGATTTCGGCGCGCTAATCCACGCTCAGCGACGGTTTGCGCGCCGAAATCACTTAAGCCCGCGGGTGGGCCTGGTCGTGCACCGCGCGCAGGCGGGCGACCGTGACATGGGTGTACAGCTGCGTGGTGGCCAGCGTCGAATGGCCAAGAAGTTCCTGCACGACGCGAAGGTCCGCCCCACCCTCGAGCAGATGCGTTGCGGCGCTATGCCGCAACCCATGTGGACCGATGTCGGGTGCGCCGTCGACCGCGGTCATCGTCTGGTGCACCACAGTGCGGGCTTGCCGCGGATCAAGTCGACGACCGCGCGCACCCAACAGCAGCGCCGGCCCCGAATCGGAGGTGGCCAGCGCGGGGCGTCCATCGGATAGCCACGCCGTCAACGCCGCCTGCGCCGGTTCGCCGAACGGCACGGTCCGCTGCTTGTTGCCCTTGCCGAGAACGCGCAGCAGGCGTCGCGGCCCGTCGACGTCATCGATGTCGAGTCCGCACAGCTCGCTGACGCGAATCCCGGTGGCGTACAACAACTCAACGATCAACTGGTCACGCAATGCGAGCGGATCGCCTTGCTGTGCACCGGATTTCGCCGCGGCCATGGCATCCAACGCCTGATCCTGCCGCAACACCGACGGCAACGTGCGTCGCGCCTTGGGCATCTGCAAGCGCGTTGCGGGATCACTCGCCATCAGACCGCGGCGCATAGCCCACTTCGTGAAGGTCTTGACCGCTGACGTCCGTCTGGCCAACGTGGTGCGCGCGGCGCCTGCCGACGCCTGGGCCGCGAGCCAGGACCGAAGGATCGGCAGGCTCAGCCCGTCCAGCCCGGTGCCGGGAGCCTGTTCGGCCAGAAAGTCGAACAGCGAACGCAGGTCACTCAGATACGCCCGACGGGTGTGGTCGGAGCGGCCGCGCTGCAGCTCGAGATACTCGTCGAACTCCTCGAGAACCGCCTCCACTCCTCTACCGTCGCAGACGCGGGCGCCGCGCCTCAGGTGACGCGCCGCAGCACGTCTGGCGTCAGGTCCTTCAGAGTCGGATAACCATCGACGGCCATGATGAGGTCCGTCTCGGCCAATAGCGAGCGCAGCACGTGCACAACGCCATCCTCGCCGCCGATGGCCAGCCCGAATGCGTAGGGGCGACCAATACCCACGGCCGTGGCGCCCAGCGCCAGCGCCTTGACGATGTCGGCGCCGCTGCGAATGCCGGAATCGAACAGCACCGGCAGGCCATCGGAGGCCGCCACCACACCCGGCAGGCAGTCGATGGCCGGAATGCCGCCATTGGCCTGACGTCCGCCGTGGTTCGAGCAGTAGATGCCGTCGACGCCGCCGTCCCTCGCGCGTCGCGCGTCGTCGGGATGACAAATGCCCTTCACGATCAGCGGCAGCTGCGTCAGCGATCGCAACCATGGCAGGTCGTCCCAAGTCAGCGGATTGCCGAAGACCGAAACCCAGCGCAGCACGGCGGCTTGTGGATTCTCTTCGGGTGGTTGTTGCAGGCCGGCGCGAAACACTGGATCGCTTGTGTAGTTCGCCAGACAGCGGCCGCGAAGTTGCGGGAAGTTCGATGTCGACAGATCGCGCGGTCGCCAACCCGGCACCCAGGTGTCCAGCGTGACGATGATGGCCTTGTAGCCGGCGGCCTCCGCACGCGCGACGAGGCTTTCGGCCAGTTCGCGATCGGTCGGCGTGTAGAGCTGGAAAAAGCCTGGGGTGTCACCGAATTCGGCGGCGATGTCCTCCATCGGATCCTCGGTCAGCGTCGAGATGACCATCGGCACACCGGTGCGCGCGGCGGCTCGTGCCGTGGCGAGGTCGCCGTGGCCGTCTCGCGTGCAGATGCCGGTGACGCCGATGGGCGCCATGAATACGGGCGACGGCAGCGTCAGACCGAACACCTCCACCGTAAGGTCGCGCTCGCGGTGGGCGTTGAACATCCGCGGCATCAAGCCCCAGTTGTCGAAGGCCGTGCGATTCACCCGCTGGGTACGTTCGTCGCCTGCGCCGCCGGCCACATACGACCAGATCGAGGGCGGCATCGCCGCTTCGGCCTTCGCCTCCCATTCCGCGTAGGCCATGGGGAGCGACGGCACGATGCCCGATAAGCCCTGTAGGTAGATCTCGAACTGGTAATCGCCAAATGCCATCCGCCTAGCGTGCCAGCCGGACGGGGCGACGGTCAGCGAACCAGTCGCTCCGCCACCCCTGCGTACACGAGACCGAGCTTCTCGGCGTCGCGATGCTGGCGCGACGGGAACCACCGGCAGACGTCGACGCACAGCGACGAGATCGCCATCACCACCTCGTCGACGTTGTCGACGTCGAATTCCCCCGCGGCCACACCGCCGGCGACGATCTCGGTGAGCACGTCGGTCACCTGGTGTCGAAGCGGTGCGATGGTGCGGTAGTGAGCCGCGGTCAGGCCGTGCAGTTCGTATTGCACGACGCGGGCCTGCTTGTGGTTCTCGGCGTGCCATGACGCGAACGCCGCGACGACTGCGCGCAACCGCTCTGCGAAAGGAGCGACGGGCCTATCGGCCTTTTTCAATGCTGCCAGCAGACTGCTGTGGCCCTCCAAAGCGATCGCGTAGAGCAGCTCTTCTTTGGAGCGGTAATGCGGGTACATGGCCGTCGCGCTCATGTTGAGTCGTTTGGCGATCTGGCGCGTGGAGCTGCCGCCGTATCCCGACTCCGCGAAGGCTTCGATTGCGGCGCGCCGCATGCGTTCCGCGGCAGCTGAATCCGCAGCTCGATCGATGGTCATGACGGTCGGGATCCTACACGTGATTGACATATTCCGACGGTCGGCGCATTATTAGCGAGCGCTCATAAAATGAGCGCTCGCTAATGTGATGTACATCTCGGAAAGGCTGTCCCGACATGGCGGAGTTCTTCTCCAGGCGTGATGTCGACTTCCTGCTCTACGAATGGCTCGACGTGGTCCAGCTGACCAAGCGCGACCACTTCGCCGAGCACTCCCGCGACACCTTCGACGCCGTCATCGACCTGTCGGCCGACATCGCGACGAAATGCTTTGCGCCACATAACAAGAAGGGCGACCAGAACGAGCCGACCGTCGGCCCCGACGGGAAGGTCGTGCTGATCGACGAGATCAAGGACGCGCTGAACACGTTCAGCGAAGCGGGCTTGCTGGCCGGATCGTTCGACGAGGCGGTCGGCGGCATGCAGCTGCCGACGGTGGTGTCGCAGGCCTGCATGGCGTTCTTCCGGGCCGCCAACCCCAGCACCACGTCGTACGCGTTTTTGACCGTCGGCAACGCCAACCTGCTTGTCGAGTACGCGACCGAAGAACAGATCGACACCTGGGTCCGCCCGATGCTCGAGGGACGGTATTTCGGCACCATGTGCCTGTCGGAGCCCGACGCCGGATCCTCATTGACCGACATCACGACCAAGGCCATGCCCGCAGCCGACGGCACCTACCGGATCACCGGAACCAAGATGTGGATCACCGGCGGCGACCATGAGCTGACCGAGAACATCGTGCACCTCGTGCTGGCCAAAGCGCCGGGCGGCGGCCCAGGCGTCAAGGGCATCTCGCTGTTCATCGTGCCGAAGTACCTCCCCGATGGCACCCGCAACGACGTCGCATTGGTCAGCCTGAACCACAAGATGGGCAACCACGCCACCACGAACGCGCTGCTGAATTTCGGCGACGGCACGCACCAACCTGCTGAAGAGCCCGGCGCAGTCGGCTATCTCGTCGGTGAGGAGCACAAGGGCCTGGCCTACATGTTCCACATGATGAACGAGGCGCGGGTCGCCGTCGGCTTCCAGGCGATGGCCACGGGATACGCCGGTTACCTCGCGTCCCTCGAATATGCCAAGCAGCGTACGCAGGGTCGGCCCGTTGGCGACAAGGACCCCAACCGCCCGCAGGTGGCGTTGATCGAGCACGCCGACGTCAAGCGAATGCTGTTGGCGCAGAAGTCTTATGTCGAAGGCGCGTTCGCGCTCGGTCTCTACTGCTGGATGCTGGTGGATGAGGGGCGCACCAGCGCCGGGGCCGATCGCGAACGCGCCAATCTTCTGCTCGAGGTGCTGACTCCGATCGCCAAGAGTTGGCCGTCGCAGTGGTGCCTCGAAGCGAACAGCCTGGCGATCCAGGTGCACGGCGGCTATGGCTACACCAAGGAGTTCGACGTCGAGCAGTGCTACCGCGACAACCGTCTCAACGCGATCCACGAAGGCACGCACGGCATCCACGGCCTGGATCTGCTGGGCCGCAAGGTGATCATGCAAGATGGTGCGGGTCTGAGGTTGTTGGCCGAGCGGATCAACGAGACCGTCGACAAGGCGTTGAAGACCGAGAGCACGGCAGGCTATGCCCAGCAATTGCGCGAGGCGGTGCAACGGCTGGTCGACGTCACCGAGACGCTCTGGGCCGCAGGCGATGTCGCCACCACGCTCGCCAATTCCAGCGTCTACCTCGAGGCCACCGGGCATGTCGTGATGGCGTGGATGTGGCTGGAGCAGCTGATAGCCGCGAACGACCACCAGGGCGACTTCTACGACGGCAAACGCGCTGCGGCACAGTACTTCTACGCCTTCGAGCTGCCGAAGGTCGGCCCGCAGTTCGACCTGCTGGCCAGCCTGGACCGCACCACGGTGGACGCGCAGCCAAGCTGGTTCTAGGCGGACGACTCCGCTTCGGCCAGCTCGCGCTTCCACTGGCGGAAGGTCTCCTCGGTGCGGCCGCGTCGCCAGTAGCCAGAGATCGAAGCGGCCCACTTGGCGTCGACGCCGCGTTCCTTGCGGATGTAGGGCCGCAAGTTGTGCATCACGGCCTGGGCCTCGCCATGGATGAACACCTGCACCTGGCCTGGCAGCCAGGCGGCCTCCTTGACCGCGGTGATCAGCGGCGCGTTGTCCCCCGCGACGTCTTCGGGTACCAGGTCGGCGCGGCCACCGCGGTAGACCCATCTGACCTCGACACCCTCAGGTGCGCTTAGCGCGATCTCGTCCTCGGGACCGGCGACCTCGATGAAGACTTGGCCAATTGCGTTGTCGGGCAGCGATTCCAATGCGGCGCTGATGGCCGGCACGGCGGCCTCGTCGCCAGCGAACAGGTGCCAGTCGGCAGCGGGGTCCGGCGTGTACGCGCCGTTGGGGCTCGTCAGGTAGGCGGGTTGTCCCGGTGTGGCCGATGCAGCCCACGGTCCGGCCACACCGTGCTCGCCGTGCACGACGAAGTCGATCCAGATATGGCGGTGCTCGGTGTCGACACGGCGCACGGTGTAGGTGCGCACCGTGGGCCGATCATGGGCAGGTAGTTCGTTGAAGCTGTCCATCGTCAGCGGCTGCGGCAGCGCGGCGACGTCGACGTCATCGGGGACAAATGCGATCTTGACGTAGGCGTCGGTGTTCTCGTTCGGAACGAATGTGTCAAAGCCTTTGCCGCCCAGGACAACACGGATGAGGTGCGGGGTCAACTGCTCGGTGCGCACCACCTCGAACGTATTCAACGGACGTCCTGCCACAACTCCTCCAAATTGATTAGCCAAACTTATGGTTGTGTTTTCACAACTATAAGCGATGGGGCGTCCGCTTGGTCGGCTACCTCGCCAGCACGCTGGCCCCTGCTATCTGGCCAGCACGCTGGCCGTCACCTTCGGCTGCCAGTCCGACGTCAGCAGCGCGCCGAAGTTGTCCTGCTCGTTGTCCTGGTCAGCGGTATCGACGTCACGGATCGAGAAGATGAACGCCGGACCACTGAACCCTGACTCCGCGGCCTTCCAGAGAAGGTCGGTGATCTGGCGGGCCTGCTCCTGCTGGCTGACGCCCGCGGCCGACGGCGCACTTGTCGGCGCGCCGATTTCGGTCATCCAGATCTTCTTTCCGCCGTCGCCGTTGTCGACCATGAGCTCGTGTACGCGCTCGACGTCGGACCACCCGTTGTGATCGTCGACGGCCAAACCGTTGGGATAGACGTACGGGTGCATCGCCATCGCGTCGAACGAGCCCTTCGCGCCAAGTTCGTACATCGATTTCACGAATGCGGGCGGGTCGTCGGGCGCCCATGCACGGCTCAGCCCCGCAGCGATCACGGTGCTGTCCGGTTGGGACGCCTTGATCGCGGGATAGGCCACCTTCAGCAGTTCGGTGTATCGCGCCGCGCGATCGGGGACCTGCCCGAAGAACAACGGGACATTGGGCTCATTCCAGATCTCCCAGTCGCTGACACGGTCGCGGTACCGCTGCACCACCTTTTCGGCGAAGGCCGCGAACGTGTTGGGATCGATCGGTGGAGCGCTGAAGTAGCTTCCCGGCGCCCGCGCCCAGTCGGGGGTATAGGCAATCAGGCCAAGCACTTTCAGGCCGCGATGCCGGGCGCCGTTCACCCAGTGGTCGACATAGCCCCAATTGAACGCGCCGGGCATCGGTTCGACGAGGTGCCAGTCGATGAGCACGCGCAACCACGAGGCGTTGGTCTTGGCCGCGGCGTCGAGTTCGCGGTCGGCATCGACGGTACTCATGTACGTCATCGGCGCGCCGACGCTGAACCCGTAGCCGTCCTGCGGCGGGGTCACTGCTTCGGCGATCTCCGCGCGCTGGCCGACGACCGTCATCGCGGCGACGAGCAGGACGATGGTTGCGACGCGGGCAACGATCCTGCTCGTCGCGCTATGCATGGAGTCAACCTACCGGAGCGCCAACTTCCAACGCCCACCGTGACAGACGACCAGACCTGCGATCTCCAGCATGGAAAGCGGGCCCAGTACCTGCGTCGGTGGCAAACCAGATCCGACGGCGATTTCGTCGACGGTGCGTGCTCCGCGGGCGGGGAACGCCTCATAGACCCGACGCTCGTCGTCGGCGAGACCGTCCAGAGGTGACGTCGGACGCGCGGGATCGGCTGCCAACTCGCCCGCGTGGCCAACCTGTTCCACTACCTCGTCTGCGCGCGTGACGAGAATAGCGCCGCCGCGCACCAACACATGGCAGCCGACGGACGCCGAGGACGTGACCGGGCCCGGCACCGCGCACACCCCGCGGCCCAGCGCATGGGCCCACGCGGCGGTGTTGGCGGCGCCGCTACGGGCACCGGCCTCGACAACAACCGTGGCTCCGGACAGTGCCGCCACGAGCCGGTTGCGGGTCAGAAAACGGTGCCGCTGGGGACGCAGGCCCGGCGGGTACTCGGTGACGATCAATCCCGCTTCGCGGATCCGCTGCAACAGCGCAGCGTGGCCCGCAGGGTAGGACACGTCCATGCCACCGGCGAGCACCGCGGCAGTCAATCCGTCGGCCGCCAGCGCTGCACGGTGCGCCGCGCCGTCGATGCCGTATGCACCACCGGACACGACCGCCACGTCCCGTTCTGCCAAGCCGGCGGCCAACTCCCCAGCGACATGTTCTCCGTAGGTGGTGGAGGCGCGAGTACCGACGATTGCCGCCGCGCGTTCGGCTATCTCGTCGAGCCGCAGCGACCCGATCACCCACAGCGCCAGCGGCGGATGCGCCTCCGGACGCTGCTTCGTATCGATGCCGCGGAACGAGGCAAACGCCAGCAGCGGCCACTCGTCGTCCGCAGCGGTGACCAGGCGGCCACCCAGTCGTGCCATGACCGCCAGATCATCTGCAGCACAGTCGATCTGGTGGCGTGCCTCGGTCAGTCGGAGTAGCGGCCCCTCCACGGCGCGGCGCTTCACCTTGTCGGCCGCTTCGACGGGTCCGACGCGCGCCACCAGCGCCGCGAGTTGCGGACATGGCGGCTCTGCGACGCGGGAGAGATAGGCCGTGGCGAGCAGGGTTGGATCGCTCATCGCGCACCGCCGGCCTGGCGGAAACTCAGCGCCGTGGTGACCTGCTCGACTCCAGGCGACGTTCGGCCGGCCAAATCGGCCAATGTCCAAGCCACACGCAAGCTTCGGTCAAATCCCCGCGGGCTCAACTGACCGCGGTCGAGAGCCGTTCGGAGCGGCTTCATGGTGTTGAAGTCGAGTCGAAATTTTCTGCGCATGAGCGAACCGCTGACTTCGGCGTTGGTGCGCACGCCGTACGGCCGCCATCGCTCGGCGGCGGCCGTCCGCGCCGCGGCTACGCGCTCGCGGACGTTGGCGGTGGACTCGCCGTCCTCCGCCGCGAATGCTCCCGCCCGTGACGTATGCATCTCGACGCGCAAGTCCACTCGATCCAGCAGCGGCCCAGACAGCTTGCCCAGGTATCGCCGCTTGACCATCGATCCGCACGTGCAATCCTTCGGGTCCGCGGGCGCACACGGACACGGGTTGGCGGCGAGCACCAGTTGGAAACGCGCCGGATAGCGAGCCACCCCGCCACTGCGAGCAATCCGAATCTCACCCTCCTCCAACGGAGTTCGCAACGCCTCCAACGCGGCGACCCCCATCTCCGCGCACTCGTCGAGAAACAGCACACCGCGGTGCGCTCGACTGACCGCTCCCGGTTGGGCCATCCCTGACCCGCCGCCTACCAATGCCGCAACAGTTGACGTGTGATGCGGCGCAATGAACGGCGGCTGGGTGATCAACGGTGTGTCGCCCGACAACAAACCAGCCACCGAATGAATCGCCGTCACCTCGAGCGCCTCCTCGTGTGTCAGCTCCGGCAGTAGACCCGGAAGCCGTTGTGCCAGCATGGTTTTGCCGACGCCGGGCGGACCGGTCAGCATCAAGTGGTGCGCACCTGCGGCCGCGACCTCGACGGCGAATCGCGCGTGAGACTGGCCGACCACATCAGCGAGGTCGACGGACGAACTCGGTGCGGATGGGGGCACCGCCACACGGTCGTCGAGCTCGGTCTTGCCCACCAGCCAGGCCAGCACCTGCCCGAGAGTGCTCGCACCCCAGACGTCGATGCCGTCGACCAGGCTTGCCTCCGCGAGATTTTCGGCTGGGACCACGACTGCGGGCCATCCCTCACGCTTGGCGGACAGCACGGATGGCAACACACCTTTGACGGGGCGAACTCGGCCGTCGAGGGCCAGTTCGCCCAACAACAGGGTCTTGTCGAGCCGCGGCCAGGCCGCCTTCTGCTCCGCACAGACGACGGAGGCGGCCAAGGCCAGGTCGTAGACGGAACCCATCTTCGGCAGGGTGGCCGGCGACAGCGCCAGCGTCAGCCTCGCCTGCGGCCAATTCATGCCGCAATTGGTGATCGCCGCGCGCACCCGGTCACGCGATTCCTGCAAGGCGGCATCGGGCAATCCGACAAGATGCACACCCGGCAATCCGGAACTGATGTCGGCTTCGATCTCGACGATCTCGCCGTTGAGGCCGCGTACGGCCACCGAAAAAGCCCTGCCCAGAGCCATCAGTCGACCCCCTGCACGTGAGTGATCTCCGGTCTTCGGCTCCGCCCGATGCGCACACCGATCACGTCTATGCGCACCGCGCCCCAGCTCTCGGCCTGGGTTGCGAGCCACAGCCCGGCGAGACGTCGAAGACGGCGCACCTTTACGGACGTCACCGCCTCGGACACGCCACCGAACTGATCGGTGGTGCGCGTCTTGACCTCTACGAACACCACTGTGCACGCGGCATCGTCTGCCGCAACTACGTCCAGTTCGCCGTACCGGCATCGCCAGTTGCGCGTCAACACGCGCAGCCCCAGCGATCTCAGGTAATCGACCGCCAATTGCTCACCCAGCGCACCGATTTCGGCCCGCGTCAACGAAGTCATGGCGTCACAATGCGGCGCAACGCCGACATGTCGGCGCGCTCGGGCCACATTTCCCGCGTGGTTTCCCGCCTTAAGCCGAAGTTATCCACAGTCACGACTTCATCCACAGAAGGAGCCAGCGAGGTTTCTCAGTCGTCAAAATGCGGGTATACGGGGCCATGGCCGACGACTCAGTTCAAGGCGTAGTCGACAGGGCTACCGACAGCGACGCCTTCGAATACGCGGCCCGCGCCGGATTCGCCGTCAGCGGTGTCCTTCACATCGTGATCGCATACCTGATTGCCCACATCGCGTTCGGCTCCACAGGCAACGCGGACCAATCCGGTGCGTTGGCGACACTGGCCGGTCAGACCGGTGGCCCGGTGATCCTCTGGGCCGTCGCGGCGGGCTTGACAGCGCTAGGCCTCTGGCGCATCGCCGAAACGATCGCCGGCTCGAAACCCGGTGAAGGGTCTGGGCCCTATCAGGACGACACCCCAGCGTGGAAGCGCGCGAAATCCCTCGGCCTTGCGCTCGTGAACTTCGCGATCGCACTCTCAGCAGCGCGCTTCGCGATGGGAAGCGGTAAGCAGAGCAGCGAGCGGAATGCCGGGCTGAGCGCGCGCATGATGCAATCCGGTTGGGGCAAAAGCATTCTCATCGCCGTCGCATTAGGTCTGGTCGTGGTCGGCGGTTACCACATCTATAAGGGAGTGTCGAAGAAGTTCTTCAAGGATCTGCGCGTCAGCGGTGGACCGATGGTCACCGCTGTCGGCATCGCCGGCTATGTGGCCAAGGGCGTCGTGCTGGCCGGCGCTGGCGTGCTCGTCGTCATAGCGACGGCGCAAGCCGACCCATCAAAGGCGACAGGGCTCGACGCGGCGGTCAAGGCGCTCGGCCATGCACCGTTTGGGAAGGTGCTGCTGGTCGTCGCCGCCCTTGGGATCGCCGCGTTCGGCTTCTACAGCTTTGTACGCAGCCGGTATGGCCGGATGTAGCGCACTACATCGGGGCGCCGGACTGGGACAGCGCTTGGTACAGCGCGGCAATCTGCATCGGCTGGATCGCTGCGTTGCAGCCATGCTGCAGGTCGATCAACGGCGCCGCGATGCCCCGCAGCTCCGCATATTCCTGCGGTCGGCCGGTGAAGTAGTCACGGACCGACTGCTCGGCGCCCGCGCCCTGCATTCCGGCCGCCGTCAGCACGTTGTTGGCGTCCGGATGGGCATCGAGCCACGCACCCGCTGCGGCGAGGACCCCGCTGGCGGTATGGGAGAAGCCACTCGCAGTGCAGTCGGGCTGAGCGCCCGCCGTCGGGACAGCAACCGTGACGGCCGCAACGGCGCAAGTGGCAAAGGCGCCGAACAGGCCGCGGCGCACGGCAGTAGCTGACGTTGTCATGTGGGCAGATGTACCCCCGGGGGGTCAAGATCAAGCCCGCCGCCCCACCTGGTTCAGCAACCGTATGCGACCCATATTCGGGCACCCGCCCAGATGAAAAGTCCGCTACGGGTAAATTCGCTTAGGTAAAGCTCAGCTAAAAGCGTGCATACGGAAGGACCTGACTGGATGCGACGAGGTTGGAGCCGTATCGCCGCACTGGTATCAGTTCTCGCCGTCGTGCTCGGCGCCACCGCCTGCTCGGGCTCCGAAGACAAGAACGAACTGCTGATCTACAACGCCCAGCACGAGTCGCTGACCAAGGAGTGGATCGACGCTTTCACCAAGGAGACCGGTATCAAGGTTTCCTACCGCCAAGGCGGCGACACCGAACTCGGCAACCAGCTGATCGCCGAGGGCGAGGCCTCGCCCGCCGATGTCTTCCTGACCGAGAACTCCCCCGCGATGGCCGCCGTTGAGCGCGCCGGGCTGTTCGCGGACCTGAACGCCGACACCATCGGTCAGGTTCCCGCGCAATACCG
>Ga0268266_10004749_pt1 | contig 12921 bp, 9 predicted proteins | sample KBSS13metaG_FD_190356 | JGI IMG/M metagenome (GOLD analysis project Ga0268266, IMG submission 190356) | Switchgrass rhizosphere microbial communities from Kellogg Biological Station, Michigan, USA - KBS S1-3 metaG (SPAdes) (version 2) | ecosystem: Host-associated > Plants > Roots > Rhizosphere >...
TCTGGCCGGGCCTGGTGGTCAACCCCGAAACCGTCAGTCAGCGCGTGAAGTTGCTGCGCGATGCGATCGGCGACGATCCTCGCAACCCCAAATACATTGCGGGGGTTCGAGGGCTGGGGTATCGCCTGATTCCGAATGTCGTGTGGGAAGAGGTGTTGCGCCCAGTCGAATCCGATTCGGCAACCGGCGACAACTCCCGACGGCGGCCGTCAGCAGGCGCGCTGCTCGTTTTCGGGATCATGGCCCTTGGCGCAATCGGTGTTGCCGTTTTTCTGCAGAAGTACCGTCAGACACACGACCGTGTGACCGTCGAAGGCACCGTCACTCGCACGGTGGCTGTTCTTCCGTTTGATAACCTCAGCGCTACCCACGAAAACGACTACATCGCCGTGGGCCTGTCTGAAATGGTCCTGAATCGCCTGTCGGCGGTTCCGTCCTTGCAGGTCGTTGCGCGCACATCTTCCTTCGCTCTGCGGGGGATGAATCTGGACGTGCAGGAAATCGGCCGCAAGCTCAATGCGGACTACGTGGTACAAGGCAGCGTACAGCGCTCAGGGGACACCCTGCGCCTCACCGCCCAATTGACCGACGTGAGCTCCGGGCGGCAGATCACGGCACTGCACATCGACAAGAGCCTGCAAGAGATATTCAGTATTGAAGATGAAATCGCCGACAGCGTCGCGGCCGCCCTGGCGCTCAGAATGGGGGATGCCACGAAATTCCGACCCGAGCAAGCGCGCAATGTCAGTTTGTCGGCCTACCTCGAATATCTGCAGGGCCGCGCGGCGCTGGGCCATTTCAAGACGGCTGACCTGCAGGCCGCCGCGGCTCACTTCCAACGCGCCATTGACATCGATCCGAATTTTGCCGCCGCCTACTCCAGCCTCGCCGATGCCAGGCGCTGGATCAGGATGAATCGCTCCGAGTTCGACCACGTTGCGCAGAACGAGCTGGGGACCCTCGTCAACAAAGCGATCGCCCTCGACCCTGAGTTGGGCGAAGCCTATGTAGAACGCGCCTCCCTGAATCATGATGGGAGTCAGCCGGAGGCGGATTTTCGCAAAGGCCTGAATTTGAGTCCCAGCTACGGGCTCGGATATGTGTACTTCGCCGAGGCCCTGGCCAATTGGAATCGCAATGACGAAGCACAGCGAGTCCTCGACCATGCCATCCGGATAGATCCCCTGTCGGCGCGTGCCCCCTACCTGAAGGCAATGCTGACCATCTGGACGGATCCCAGCCTGGGTTCCGCACGCAAAGCCGAGTCGCTGTTGATGAACATCCTGACCATTGATCCCGAATTTACCAACGCGCTGGTGCGTATCGGTGAAATCAAAGCGATCAGTTACGGGCGGTTCGCCGAAGGGCTGGGTTATCTGGAACGGGCCATGCGCGCCGACCCGGGTGCCGAATGGATCGTGGAAGATGCCCTTGCGATGTATTCACAGATAGGCGAAGCGGCGGCCATGCGAAATCTCGCCAGCGCCGCCGGCGAACATTCATGGTTTGGCCGGCTGTTGGTGTCCAGTTACGAAGGCGACTGGCGCGCGGCCGCGCAGTTGGAATTCGAACGGCCGGCGCGTTTGGAGTATGTCGACAGAATCGCATTGCCCAGCATGGCAATCCAGATCTATGCGCACCGGACGCGTGAGTTCGACCGCTGCATCGCTCACCTGCGCAATCGCTATCATCTGCAGGAAGGCCATGAGCCCGGCAGCTCGCAACTCGATGCCGTGCTGGCGATCGCGCAGATGCTCAAAGAAAAAGGCGCCGCCAAGGCTGCCCGGCGGCTGGCCACGGGAGTGCTGGAATCACTCGGTCAGAAGCAGATTGCTTCGGAGTGGCGGGTGTTATCTGCCGATATCTATCGGGGCAAGGCGCATCTGATCAGGGGCGAAAACGAGGCCGCGCTGCGAGACTTCGAAAGTGCCGCACACGCCGATTTTTTACCGTTGTATATATATTTCTGGAGCATCGAGAACGACAACATGTGGGACCCCATCCGCAGCGATCCGCGATTCCGGGCGTTGCTGTCTTTGCAGCAAGCACATATCGATCGACAGCGTACGCTGCTCGACGAATTGCGGCGTAAGGGGGAGATTCCCGCTCGGGCGGATCCTGCGAGCTTGCAAACCCATTGACCGCGTTGCGGACCGCTTCTGATCGTTTGACGCATAGCCGCGCGTTTGATGCATAGCGATAATAGTCAGGTGCTATTGCTCGAGTTGAATCTTCTTGACTTGCAAAAGTGGGACAAGCAGTATGCCGCCGGCTTGCTTTAACAATATGGTCAATCAGTTGGCGAGGGCATCGAATGGACAGCGGCGAGCGGATCGAAACAGTTGGGGTCTCCGAAGAGACGATCAAAGACAGCAACACACAGGTTGATGCAGTCAAATTGGTAGAAATGGGCGAGGTTTCTGTAGAAACGAAGGGCACGCTTCGCGGCTTCGAGCTGGGATACACTCCCCGCAGCTACTAATAGCTTCAGATGATCAGAAGCAGTGCGTGGCGTCGCATGCGTCACGCACTGCTTCTATTCCGCACGTCCACACGTCACCGCGCCCTCTTCTGCCGCCGGCGTGTATTTTCTCAATTCGCACATTTTCCTCTGCCGGGCAAAACGGCACTGGGTCATCCTGGATGTCGTTCGGGATAAGTACCTGTGCGTGGACCGAGTCCAATTCGAGTCACTGGGACCCTGGATTCAGGGCTGGGAAGACGAGCAAGCGCACCGTCCCGATCCGGCGGCAGGGCCGCCCCCCTCGGCCATCGCGCTGGCAAGTAGCCTGCTGACCATCGGGATCCTGAGCGAAGAGTCCGCGGGCGCGAAAGAGGCACGAGCCACCGCTTACAACCACCCTACCGCCGCGCTGAATCTGGACGAGTCCGGCAGTACACGTCCGTCCCGAAGCACTCACGCGCTCTCCTTTTTTCTTGGGTGCCGGAGCGCCGACCGGCAATTGCGCCACCAGCGGTTTGAGTCGATTGTGGCTGCCGTTCAGGCTCGCAAGAGCGCGGTACAGGATGCCGCTCGCCCGTTCGACCTGGAGCGGGCTCGACCGCTCTTGGCAGTATTTGCCCGGCTGAGGCTGCTGTACCCGCGACCTTACCTGTGTCTGTTCGACTCTCTCGCGCTCATTCACTTCCTGGCGCGCTTCGATCTGTATCCGGACTGGGTGTTTGGAGTGCGGGCCGACCCGTTCGAAGCCCATTGCTGGGTCCAGGCCGGAGAGCGCGTTCTGAATGACACCCTTGAACGGGTCTCGGCACTGACTCCGATCATGTCGATCTAGCGGCTCGGGTCCGCAGCGACTACGAGGAACGATCGCGGATGTATCACTTTATTACCCTGATCTGGCAGAGCGAGGATTCGCAGGCGCGGGCCGCCGCTACGCAGATGGGGGAACGGTTGCGCCGCAGCAGCACCCGATGGGAACCCCACCTGTGCACCGAAGGGATGAGCGTCTTTGCGCTGCCCGCGACCGATCCGGGTCTGCGCTCCTATGTATTGCCTGAGGATGCCGGGGTTGTGTTGGGCCGGCTGTTTTCGGCCAATCCCGCCAAACCCGGTCCCGCGGAGCTCAACGCCGAGGCCGCCCATGAAATCCTGGCGACCGCGGGAAAATCCCTGGTCCGCAATTTCTGGGGCGGTTATGTGGCGTTCCTGAGCGATAGTGCGAACCGCTGCAGTTACGCAATTCGCGACTGTTCAGGGAAGCTCCCCTGCTACCACACGCGCAGTCAAAACGTAACGATTCTGTTCGCCGATGTAGCTGATCTCGAGCCCCTGCAGTTGCCCTCCTTCAGCATCAATTGGGAATATCTGGCCGCCTTCATCTACTCGAGCCAGATGCAGGTACGGGCCTGCGCCTTCAAGGAAACTACGGAGCTCCTGGCCGGCGAGTACCTGAAAGTCCATAGCAGCGCAGTGCATCAGGGTGCAATCTGGGATCCGCGCGAAGTCTGCCGTGAGTCACGCTTCGATGTTTATGAAGAGGCAGTCGCCGCCCTGAGGCACGCGATGCAGAGGTGCATCGATGCCTGGGCTGAAGCCTACCCGACCGTTCTGCTGAGTCTGTCGGGCGGGTTTGATTCCGCGGCATTGCTCGGCACACTGCATCGCTCATCTGCTCGCCCGCACATCACCTGTTTGCATCAATTCACAGCAGACGCTAATGACGATGAGCGCCGGTACGCAAGGCTTGCCGCCGAGCGTGCCGGCACTCCATTGATCGAAGTCCCCATGGATGAGGCTTCCGGCTTTGACGAGCGGCTGCTCGGGGCACCGCGGACCCTCAAACCCACCGTTTCGGGTCTGTCCCGATTTCTGGAGATCGGGCTCATCAACCGCGCGGCCGCTGCGAACGGCGCGCGCACGTTATGGACCGGACAGGGTGGCGATCACATCTTTCTGCAGACCGCCGATTTCTCCAGCGCCCGGGACTATCGGATCGTGCGCGGGCTTCGGCCCGGCCTGATGGCAGCCGTGCGCGATGCAGCCGAACTCTCGCGCCAGCCGTACTGGTTCGTGCTGCAATCGGCTCTGCGGCCCGCACAGCAGTCCACCGCGCGGATCGCAGAGCCCGCGCGAACGCCCTACTTCGTACCCAAACAGGCGCTAGGTGAAAAACCCGATGAGTATGTGTCGCATCCCTGGGCAAATGATGCGGACGACCTTCCGCCCGGCAAGCAAACGCAGATTCGCCTTCTGTCGGAAGTCATCAACCGACACAGGCCGATCCCCCACCTCGAGCGTGCACCCCAACACCATCCCCTGATGTCACAGCCCTTGATCGAAACCTGCCTGCGAATTCCAACTTATCTGTTGATCCGCAGCGGTCGCGAACGGGCGCTGGCACGGCATGCGTTTGCAGACCGGCTGCCACCGGAAATTGTCCGGCGCCGCGATAAGGGGTCGATCCTCTCCCATACAACCGAAACGCTGCGGCAAAACGAAGCCTTTGTCAGAGAGGTGCTGCTGGGCGGTGCTCTCGCAAGCGCCGGCATCATCGCTCCCGATCAACTGAAGCCCTACATCCTGCAGGGTCAGCCCTTCCGCGAGGAGCACCTGCTCCCGTTGCTGGCATGCCTCGCCGCGGAAATGTGGGTGCGCACCTGCACCGGCTCCGTGATACCCGTTACGCCCCGAGCTGCGTGAGCTACCAGCGCTTTGAGAGCTGGACTGACAACATCCGGCCCAGTGCGTTGGCATTGGCGCCATCGAAGTTGATGCCCACCTGATTCAGAACCCGGGGCGGATCCTTATCCGCGAGGTTGGTCACTGCTACCAGGAGAGCGAGATCGGCGAGCGGACCGCCCTCCGCATCGAAAAGATACTTCAGGGTCGCATCGATGGTGGTCCACGAAGAAACCGGAGCAGCATCGGTGCCGATGCCACTCCTGTAGGAGTCGGTGTAATTGACGAAGGTGGCGAATGTCAGGCCTCTGCGCCGGATTACCGCGCGTGCCCGCATGCGCAGCTTCACCGGGTTATAGGCAGTATCCAGAATGGATACGGTAGGCGCCTCGCTGGTGAATTGATTGTCGAAGCCGAAGATGTACGTGCCGTTCAGCCCGATCTCCAGATTGCCGATGCCGGTCTGCCGGGTCCACGCGGCATCCAGATCCACGCCACTCGTTCGCTCAATCGAGAGGTTGTGCACGCGCGAATCCACAATGGCGCCGATTGTGGCCAGGTCGATGTCGAGGAAGTTGAGGAATCCGGGGCCGGACGCGAATTGCTGCACGAGCGCGGCGGACGGATTGCGCTGGATGATCGCGGGCCCGAGTATCGGTTCCTGACTCAGTGCGTCAAAAATATCGACACTGAACTCCGGATCCGTAACCACATCGCTGAATCGGATGTTGTAGTAAGTTGCGCTGGCATGAAATTCCGGCAGCGCTTGCGGGGCAAAATCCAGCCCCACCGTCCACGTATCCGCCTTCTCAGGCCGCAGGTGGGGATTGCCACCGAATACGAGCAGTGAATTCGTCAGATCGCCGCTCGCCGGGTCGAATTCCGGCAGTGGCACGGCCTGGAACGGCACGGGATTCAGGTCATTCAACAGCGGCGCGCGGAACGACGTGCCATAAGTGCCGCGAGCCTTCAGATCGGGGATGGGCCGCCAGATCAGGCCCACCTGTGGATTGTTGGTCGAGCCGAAATCGCTGTAGTGCTCGGCGCGGTCGGCCAGAGTCAACTCGAGTTGGTCGATGCCCGGCAGGCGGTTGCTGCCGCCGATCAAGGGCACCCGCAGCTCGACAAACCCTGCCTTGACATTACGATGCGGATAGAACTCGGTCATGGCCAACCGATCCTGCGAGTCGAAGCTTTCGCGGCGAAACTGGCCGCCGATCGCGTAACGCACGTCACCGGCGGGTATGGTGAGGGCGGACCCATCCACCTTCACATCGAATGACAGCACACCTGAGTCAACCCGATCGTTGGCCAGCGCACCGACATTCTCCAGGGCGCTGTTGTAGCGGCTGATGTTGCCGGCGTATGAGCCGCTCAACTCCACTTGCGCGCCACCGGAAAGATCGAAGCGGGCTCCGGCGCTGCCGTTGAACCCATCGATGATTGCGCTGGTGCGCAACGGCGCCTCGAGCGAGGCGCTCTGCGTGGCCGTCGAGCGATGCGAATAGTTGCCTTCCGCGAACAATTGAATTGAGGACGTAATCGACTGATCGACCGAAAAGAATGCACTGTGCCTGACTTGATTGGGAAGCAGCATGAACGGCTCGGGCGCCAACCGCGTGAAATCCCGGCTGCTGGCATCCAATGAAGTCCGGTCCCAGTAATCGTAGATCAACAGTGCCGAGCCGGTATCCCAGCCATGACCCAGCGTCTGACCTACCTCGGTCTCGCTCGTGGACCCACTGGTGACCCGCCCGTAGCGTGCGCGAGTTTCAGCGCCATCGAGGTTGCGGCCGAGAATGATGTTGACCACGCCTCCCACGGCATCCGATCCGTAAATGGCAGACGCCCCGTCCGTCACCACTTCGACACGTTCGACGGCATACAGAGGGATCAGCGACAAATCCACGAAATTGCCCGTGATGTTCCCTGGTGCCAGACGGTGACCGTTGACGAGCACGAGCGTGGCATCATTGCCCAGGCCGCGCAGGTTGACTCCGGTTCCCTGCACTGCGTTGGTTGCATTCCCTCCTCCCGCGACCGACTGGACCGTGCTTTCCGACGCCCCGCCATTGAAATTCTGCGGCAGCATCTGAATGAACTGTTGGAGTGTGCCGGCCCCCGAGGCCTCGATCACGTCCCGGTTGTAGATCCAGATGGGAAAGGCCGAATCGTTGGTTCCCCGGATGTGCGTTCCGGTGACTGCGCCGGTTACGGCGGCGCCTGCCGCCAGCAAGTCGGCTGCCGCCGCAGGCAGCGGGCACGCTGCGAGCATCGCCGCGACCACCGTTGCTACAGCGATCGGCCGGGACAATTGCGCAAGCTGCGTCCGTGTGCCCGCTGATGGTGAGTGTGCATAGTCGTTCATCGCAGCTCCAACAAAGGGTTCTCAACGGCAAGGTGGCGGGCGAGCGATTTCGGCCCGTAGGGAGGCGGCGGGTTGGGACGGTGGTAAGTCATGCGACGGCGTCCGTCTGGGCGGGCTCGGGTTCGGGCGCAAGACACACCCGGCCTCTTCCCGCCCGTTTTGCGGCGTACATGGCAAAGTCCGCGCGGCGCGCGAGCCCCTCGGGCGAATCCCCTTCCCGGGCGGCGAAAGCGATTCCCACGCTCGCGCCGATCAGGACGTGGTGGCCGCCGATGTCGATGGGCCGTTCAATCTCGGCGATGATGGCGCTCGCGATTTCCTCGGCCTTGGATCGATCGGATATGCCGGCCAGAACAATGACAAACTCATCACCGCCCGGACGGGCAATGAGATCTCCGCGCCGGACGTTGCGCTCGAGTATCCTGGCGACGTGACGCAATACCCGGTCTCCGCTCTCGTGTCCGTGGCCGTCGTTCACCTCCTTGAAACGATCGAGATCAATCTGCAACAGCGCCAATTGAGAGACAGAATCAGGCAGCGGCGCCAGGAACATGGCCCCGAGGCGCGCGTCCAACCCGCGCCGGTTCAAGAGGCCTGTCAGGGTGTCCTGGCTCGCCAGTTCCTGGGCCGACAGCTCAGTCTGCTTGCGGTCGGTAATGTCATTGACGACGCCCTGCAGCGCGGTGGGACCGATCGGATTCAAGGTAACCTCAATCCACATCGGTCGCGGGCTGCCCGCCGGCGCCATATCCAGATCGAGGTCATAGGGCTGACCGGTATTCAGGCACTGACTGAGCAGCTGACTGAGCCGCGTGGAGTGCGGACCCAGCAGTTGCTGCAAAGGCGTGATTCCAGACTGTGGCAACTGCTCCGGGGTGAGCTGCAGGAGACGCACAAACGCCGGATTCCAGGATTCCAACACGCCCCGCTCGTCCATGACGAACAGCCCCGTTTCGGCCTTCTCCACAATCAATCGCAGCTTGCGCTCGCCGATTTCATGGGCAATGCGCAGTTCGCGCTCGGTGGTCAGCAGACCCTCGAGGCTCGCTATGAGCGCATTCACGTCCGTAACCAGGGTGCCGATTTCGTCGTAGCGATTGGTGGCCGGCACGCGCAGCCGGGCGCCGCTCTCGATCCGCATTCTGTGCAGCTCGGTGGAAATGCCCTTCATCGGTCGCGTCGAGAACAGGTAAACGGCAATGGCGACACCGACCGCAACCAGCGCTGCCTGAATACCCATCGCCAGGGTCGATGCGCGGCTATCGCTGGCGGCTTCAGCATGAATCGCGGCGCGATCCACGAAGAGTGACAGCTCGCCCACCTTCTCGGATCCATCAAACGGAGAGAAGATCGGCCTTGCAATGACCGAGTTGTTGATCCGGCTTTTCGCCGTCAATGTCGTATTGCCGACCTCGGCCAGGCTGGCGCCGCCGGACAGGATGCTGACTCCCGACACGGCGCGGTTCCTCATCAGTCCCTGCGCAATCTCGGCCGCCAGCGTGCGATCCTTCAAATAGCAGGCAATTTGCGCCGTCCGTTCAATCGTTGAGAGCAGCTGCTGCAGCACCAACTCGCCGCGCTTCTGTTCGCGGTTCTCGACGCTGGTCGCTACAAACGAAGCGAACGACAGTCCCAGGATCAACGAAAGCGCCACGATCGCCAGCGTCGTGCGGGTGACGATGCTGCTTCGTATGCGTGCGTAGAGCCACCGCGTAGTGCGGTTAAGGAGTGATCTCAAGCGCAATCCGCACACGGTTATCGACGGAACTTCGATCGACGTAGGCTATTGCGTTCGGATTGTTCGCCACGATGTCCACCGCCATGTGTCCGTCAGCCACCGCGAACGGTGGCGAAATTTTTCCGGAAAACGTGAGACGAGCCCAGTAGGAGCTCATGTCCGCCGGATCCTTCTTGGCGAGCATCAGGTAGAACTGCTTGCGCTCGTCGGAATTGATGTCGAGATCGATGGGCAAGGCGGATGCTCCCGAAGGAAACGTCCGATACCGCCCCAGGAAAATGTCCAGCGCCTCGCGGCGACTCAGGTGTTGCACGCCGATGGATGGGTTGACTATGACAACGAGTGTTTGTGCCCGCAGGGCCTGTGTGACCGGCATCAGCGCGAATATCAACAGCACCTGCAGAAAAAGGCTCATTCGCGTCGACCCTGACACGATAGACGTCACGAATCGCCACCTCGCAGCCGAGTGAGTAGTGCGACTGAAGCATTGCAGCCGGATTGCCCTGTGTACTGGAAGGCATGAGAAAAAGTTTCACATAACACCCGGGCCTCCGATGTGCTCTGGGTCACCATTGCAAATTCATATTGCACCGCAGCAACAGATGTGCAAGCGCTCCGGTGCCGAATCCGGTAAGCAACGGTTGCGAGGCCCGGTTGTTTCGCCTCAGCGGTCGGCCCCGCGAGCGATCAACGTGTACGAAATGTGAAGCAGGTCGCGCGCGTTGCACATTGTGACGTACGTCCCGTCGAACCGTTAGCAAACACCCGTGAGTGATGTTAAAAAATCAACTCTCCGGCGCGCGAGGGTGATCGTGGGAACGGACACAATCTCAGAGATCGTCAGCAACTATGAGCTGACCATAGCCTGCGAGAGATGCAGTGCACAATTGCAGAAAACCATTGGTTGGATCCGATTGCATCGCGACATGAAGTGCCCGCAGTGCGAAGCGGTGATCGTGCTCAACACCTCGCGGATCACTGGAACGATCCGCAGCGTCGAGCGGCGCCTGGGAGACCTGCAGAATCAGCTTACGGAGCGGATCCGCAAGTTGTGAGCGGCCGAGGTTGATCCAGCCGCAGCGGTATTCTCGAGCTTGGCGGCCGCAGGATCCGCTGCAGCCGCTGCTGCGAGTTGCGTGCCCGACGAACTCAACACAGATTGCAGCGCCCCACCAGCCGCCTGCGCTGAAATCACCATGTTCGCCCGCAACCCCGGATGGTTATCGCCAAGCTCCAGCACACCGCCATGAACCTTGGCAACGGAGGCGACGAGCGTCAGCCCCAAACCAACTCCGGGCGTGCCGCGGCTCGCATCGCCGCGATAGAACCGGGTTGAGACCTTCGGCTTCTCCGCATCGGGAATCCCGGGTCCGTCATCCGCGACCGTAACCTGGATCTTGCTGACGGGGAGCTCATGCACTTCGACACTGATCGCACCGCCGGCGCTGGTGTACTTCAGCGCGTTGTCAATCAGGTTACCGATCGCCTGGGCCAGCAACACGGGATCCCCCGAAATGTGCGCAGGTCCTGTGCCCCGATACAACAAGGCGATTCCCTTGAGCTCGGCCGCCGGCAGGTAGAAATCCACCGCCTGCCGGGCCACATCGGCCGCATTCACGGGCACGAAGCCGGAGCGGCGCATGCCGGTATCGATTTCCGCCAGGCGCAGCAGCGCATTGAAAATCAGGATCACCCGATCGACATCGACCACGGCCTCCTCGATCTCGGCGAAGGTCTCTTCCGAGTCCGGGCGGGTCAGCGACAGCTCTTCGAGACGGGAGCGCAGCTCGGCGAGCGGCGTGCGCAAATCGTGCGCAATGGCGTTGGAAACATCGCGTACGCCATGCAACAACTGCTCGATCTGGTCGAGCATGCCATTGATGGTGGTCGAGAGCGTGTTCAACTCGTCGCTGCCGGCCTTGGTCGGCAAGCGATGGCTCCAATCGCCCCGGACGATGGCTTGCACCGTCCCGTGAATACTGTCGACGCGCATCAGAACAGCGCGCCGGATCATGAAGCCGCCCACGACGCCGGCGATGGATAACACGGCAATCGCAGCGGACAAACCATACCAGAAGCGAGCGGCCAGGGGCGCAAACAGCGCCTGATCGCGCCCCACCAGCAGGTGATAGTCGCCGGGAAGCACGGCGTGGACAAACATGGCACGCGTGTGATTGCCCGCCAGTGTAATCGGCAGATCAAACTCTCCGGATTCCGGCGGCACGGACGCAGGCCACACCGGCAGGTTGCCGGACAGCGGATGCAATGTTGAATCGGCGAGCAACAGGATGCGCTCGCCGGGAATCTGCATGCCCACACGGTTGTCGATGTAGGTTGACAGCCCCGAGACACCCTGGCGGCGGAATATTTCGGACAGTCGCTGGGAGTCGGTGCGAAGGGCCTCGACGCGCGTTTCCTGGAGGGTGACGTAGTAGGCGTACCAGAGCGGCGCGGCGAAGAGAATGAGCGCGGCGATGCCGAACGCGACATATCCGAACGCCAGCGTAAACGCGGACGAACGGAGGAACTTATTCATGGCGCCACGCTGCCGCCGCGACGGCCGCGAACAGCCAGCGGTGAGGCGTTTGCGCCTGGCATCACTCGTCCGCCGTCAGCATGTAGCCGGCATTCCTGACCGTCCGCAGCAGCGGCCGTTCCGCATCCGACTCAATCTTCTGCCGCAGCTTGCTGATATGCACATCCACCACATTGGTCTGGGGGTCGAAATGATAATCCCAGACGTTCTCGAGCAACATGGTGCGGGTCACCACCTGCCCGGCATGGCGCATCAGGTACTCGAGGAGCTTGAACTCCTGCGGCTGCAGGGCAATGGCCCGGGTGCCGCGGGAGGCCTTGCGGGACAGGAGGTCGATGTGCAGGTCACCCACCCGCAGGCTGGTTTGCGTGCCGCTGCCCTGGAGGCGCCGGCTCAAGGCATCCAGGCGCGCCAGCAGCTCGCCGAAGGCGAATGGCTTGGTCAGGTAGTCGTCCCCGCCGCTCTTGAGGCCCTTGATGCGCTCATCCACGTCGGACAACGCGCTCAGGATGAGAATGGGGGTGCGGTTGCCGGATTTGCGCAAGGCTTCAATGATGGCCAGTCCATCAATCTGGCCCGGCAGCATCCGGTCCATGATGATGACGTCGTAGGGTTCGCTCGCGGCCAGAAACATGCCGTCGCGCCCGTTGTCCGCATGGTCGGCCACGTGACCCGCTTCCTGCAGGCCTTTGACTACAAAGCGGGTGACCCGCTCGTTGTCCTCGACCAGCAATACTTTCACAACATTCCTCGCGTGCCCGGAAACAACATGTCAGACCGTCGCCGGCTCGCGCCGCGGCTCCTCGGGCTCCGGCGCTGCACGTGCGGCGCCCTTGCGATGCGTGATTCGCGCGTTGAGACGATCCAGATACAGATATACAACGGGCGTGGTGAACAAGGTCAGCATCTGGCTGAGGATCAGCCCACCGACCATTGTATAGCCCAGCGGCTTGCGCAGCTCCGAGCCGGTGCCGTTGGCCAGCATCAGCGGCAATGCGGCCAGCAGGGCAGCCATGGTGGTCATCATGATCGGCCGGAAGCGCAGCAGGCAGGCCTGCCGGATCGAAGCCTCCGGCGACAGCGCCTGCTCGCGCTCGGCCTGGATGGCGAAGTCCACCATCATGATGCCGTTCTTCTTC